>FSXZ01002505.1_pt1 | contig 10682 bp, 7 predicted proteins | sample 1638121 | NCBI WGS metagenome assembly FSXZ01 (sample SAMEA3914788, study PRJEB12502) | metagenome | biome: forest; material: soil | place: Canada | collected 2011-07-03 | depth 0.1 m
CTGGTCGGCAAGGCCTGGACGCTGCACGTGGACGAGGCGCTGCGGACCACCCGCGAGGAGAACCTGGCCATGGTGGGCGAGTCCGTCGCCTACATGCGGGCGGCGGGGCGGCGCGTGGTGTTCGACGCCGAGCACTTCTTCGACGGGTACCGGGCCGACCGGGGCTATGCCCTGGCCGTCCTGGCCGCCGCCGCCGAGGCGGGCGCCGACACCGTGGCCCTGTGCGACACCAACGGCGGCACCCTGCCCGACGACGTGGCCGCGATCGTGGCCGAGGTCGGCCGCGACGCGTCGGTCCGCGCGGGCGGGGCGCGGGTCGGCGTGCACTTCCACAACGACGCCTCGTGCGCGGTGGCCAACTCGGTGGTCGCGGTCGCGGCCGGCGGCCTGCACGTGCAGGGGGCCGCGAACGGCTACGGCGAGCGGTGCGGCAACGCCGACCTGTTCTCGGTTATCGCCAGCCTGGAGCTCAAGCGCGGCCACGAGCTGCTGCCCGAGGGGCGCCTGTCGGCCCTGGCCTCGACGGCGCGGACCATCGCCGACGTGGCCAACCTGCCGTTCGACGCGCGCCAGCCCTACGTCGGGCCGTCCGCGTTCGCGACCAAGGCCGGGCTGCACGCCTCGGCCATCGCCCGGCGGCCGGACGCCTACTCGCACATCTCCCCGGCGGCGGTCGGCAACCAGCCGCAGGTGCTGGTCAGCGAGCTGGCCGGGCGCAGCAACGTGCTGGCCAAGGCGGCCGAGCTCGGCCTGGACCTGACCACCGACCCGGCGCTGGCCGGCCAGGTGCTCGACCAGGTCAAGGAGGCCGAGCACCGGGGCTACGCGTTCGAGGCGGCGGATGCCTCCTTCGAGCTGCTGGTCCGGCGCAGCGCCGGGATCCTGGCCACCTGGTTCGAGCTGGAGGGCTACCGGGTCGTTATCGAGCGCGGCGCCGCCCAGGACCGCAGCGAGGCCATCGTCCGGCTCCAGCTCGGCGCGGACCGCGTGGTCGCGGTCGGCGAGGGCGTCGGCCCGGTGCACGCCCTCGACCAGGCGCTGCGCCGAGGGCTGGTCGGCGTCTACCCGGCCCTGGAGCACATCCGCCTGGTCGACTACAAGGTCCGCATCCTGGACGGCCGGGACGCCACCCGGGCCGTCACCCGGGTCATGCTGACCTCGGCCGACGACGACGGCGAGTGGACCACGGTCGGGGTGTCCGAGGACATCGTCACCGCCTCGTGGGAGGCCCTGGCCGACGGCGTGGCCTACGGCCTGCTCCGGGCCGGCGCCGACGCCCTGGCCGGTGACCCGGCCGATGATGGCCGCCCCCGGATGTCGGAGGCGGTCTGACCGCCGGGCCCGGTTAGCTGCCGCTGACCCAGTGCCACGGCTGGCAGCCGCTGGTCCGGATGGCGCCGGTGCTCCCTGTGGTGGTGATCCGGCCGGGCCCGGTGATGATCTCGCTCTCGATGACCGAGGTCGCGCCGGCCCGGCGCAGCAGGGCCACGTAGCAGCTGCCGGTCGCCCCGCCGACGGCCCCGGACGTGCGCCAGGTCCCGGCCCGGATGTTCCCGGCCCGCCGGTCCGGCCCGATCCGGAACACGCCGTCGCCGGTTATGACCAGGCCGGTCGGCACGGCCGCCCGGGCCGCGGCGGCCCGGCGCGCGGCGGCCCGGGCCGCGGCCGCCGGGCGGGCCGGCGCCGACGCGGCGGACCGCGGTGCGGCCGCGGCCGGGGTCGTGCTCTCGGCCGTGATGCCGAGGATGCCGGTGGCCAGGCCGACAATCAGCCCGGCCAGGCCCCACAGCACCTGGTGGGTGCCGAACTTCGCCCCGCGCGGCTCCGGCGGCCCGGGCCGGGCCTCCGCCGGCGGCTGCCGGTCCACGGTCGCGGTCGTGCCCGGCGGGGGCGGTGGCGTGCTCATGAATGTCCTCTCGTATTCGGGTTGCGGGCCGCCGCGGCGGCCGCGGACTCGGCCGGCGCGTAGGTCGCCAGCGAGTCCCACGGGTTGGGCAGGCTGCCGTCAGTGACATAGAGATATCCGGCATGGCGGCGCCGGGCCAGCGACACGATTCCGGTGAGCCGCGAGCCGTCCGCGCTGTAGACCAGGTGCCAGAAATCGGAGGCCGGGTATTTCGTCCCCAGGGAGTACGTGCCGTTCGGGTTCACCACGTTCCCCGGGAATGAAGACTGGTACGTCGCCGCGTCATGCTCGAACGTGACGAATGTGTCGGCCACCTTCTGGCGGGCGCGCAGGAAGCACGCGCTGACCGGGACGCCCGGGTTGTCGGCGACGAAGGCGGACGGGTCCAGCTTGCGTATGTAGGCGTAGAGCTGGGCGTAGTAGGTAACATCCGGGCAGATGTTGCCCATCTCGTCCAGGAAAATGCCGCTGACCTGATTGACCCCGGTCGCGGGCCGTAAATAGTTCCGGACGGAGGTCTCGGCATCGGCCAGCGAGCGAGTGGCGGCGTCGGTGTGCACATAGCCCAGGACGGTCACGCCGCGCGCCCGCAGCCGCCTGGCCTGGGCCTGCCACGCGGCGTTGAACGGCGCGTCGCCATTGCCCGGATTAAGGATGACAATGCCGGGAGCCGGGCTCATCCCCTGGAGATGCAGCAGCATGGGCTGGCCGGGATAGACGTAGGCGGGTATCCCGAGCAGCAGCGTCCGGGCCGGATGCGGGCTGGTCTGGGCGCCGAACGCGGCCCAGGCGAAGAGGGCCAGAGACGACGCCACGGCGGCCGCCAGGGTGCCCGCCTGCCATAGCCGCTTCCGCGGCGAGGCCGATCGGCGGTGTTTATTTGCGGTCCGGATAGTATGCACGCTTTGCCCTTCTAAAGCGCTCGTCATGTGGCCGAGCATAGGCCCGAAACGGCGTTCCCGGCAGGCGACGATACGACACCCGGGCGCCGATGTCTGGTCGGCTGCCCCGGTTTCCCGATTATCTTTTCTGTCCGATCGTGCTTGCGCCATGATCGTTAGAAGAATCTTTCCGGCGTAAATAATGCAAGTGCCGTAGCAAAACGGTTCATCGGAACGCGCCTGGCAATCATCAGTTCACGTGACGGTGCCGGCGCGGCTGGCCCGCCGGCTAATCTCGTGCACGCTGCGGGGGGATCGCAGCGCGATCATGAATGGGGTGCCAAAACATGCCGGGGATGTTTGGCGGAGTACGGGGACGTCGCGGGGCTATCGCCATCCGCGACCATTTTACCGCCGTGCGCGAATGCCGGCGTAAAAGGTAGCTGCTCGCCCGGGCACCGGCCCGGCCCCGAATCCGGCCTGGCCTGAACTGACCAGCGGGCCGTCACCCGAGCAGTTCTTATTCGTTACTATTCAGCGAGGGCTCGCAACTCGATGTCGTTTATCAGCGCTTTCCGGCGGCCCGGGCCGGCCATGACGGTCTCCACGTCCGCCACGGGCGTCCTGCTGGCCGGGACCGCCATCCTGATCGTGGCCCTGCACCGCGGCAACTACGACCGCGTCGCGCCCGCGTGCATGGCGCTGTGCGCCAGTGCCGTGACAGCGGGCCTCATCGAGGCGGTCCTGGCCCTGCGCCGTTCCCTGCTGGCCGCCCTGCGGCGCGCGCCGGCCGCGGTCGCCCGGCTGGCCGCGCAGCTCAGCCCGGTCATCTTCCTGAGCGCGGCCTATCCATTCGCCGCCGGGCGGCTGGCCGGGGTGCAGGTCGGCGGCCTCCCCTTTCATGATCTGCTGCTGGCCACCTCCATAACCGCCCCGTGGCTCAGCCAGGTCGTCTGCATGCCGCTGTTCACCGTGCTGAGCGCGAGCGCGCCGGACGGCGGCCGGCAGCAGCTGCGGGCCAGTGCCCTGGAAGCGTGGCCCGCCGCCATCGGCGCGGCCGTGCCGGTCGTCGCGCTGCTGGTCATCCCGGTGTGGCTGACCGAGCGGTGGAGCATTTCCGCGGCCGTCGTCTACGCGACGTTGTGCCTGCTCAACGCGGTCTTCGCGCAATCGCTGGTGTACGCGATCGTGAGCCGCAACGCCGTGCTGTGGGTCCTGGGCTGGGCCGTCTACGCGGGCGTGCTGTTCACCGTGCCGTGGCTGTGGTTCCTGCCGCCGGTGGCCGGGCTGCTGGTGCAGTCCCTGTACCTGGGCTGGCGGACCCGGAAGCTGCCGCTGCGGCCGCGCTGGCCGGCCGGTCTATTGGCCAGCCTCGGCCAGGGGGCGCTTATCGGGTGCATTCTGTGGAGCGACAAGTACCTGTACTTCCTGCGCTTCCCGCACCGCTACGACGCGGCCCTGCTGTTCGCCGCCATGCTGCCCGCCATCGTGGCCTACAACTTCTACTTCGCGCTGCTCGCGCCGCGCACGGACGGCCTGGTCGACTCGGTCCGCCGGGCCATGGCCGATGCCCCCATGGCCGCCCTGCGGCGCGAGTGCACCGCCCTGTCGGAACATATCCGGGGCTCGGCCGGGCGGGCCAGCTTCCTGTGCGCGGCGCTGACCGCGGGCGCGGTGGCCTACCTGTGCCGGGAGGACCCTGGCCGGGCCTGGCCCGCGGGCTGCGAGATGCTGGCCTGCTGGTGCTTCGTGATGGGCACGCTGGCCTGCTACAAGCTCGCTTACCTGGGCCGGACCGCGCTGGCCTACGGCTACGGGGCCCTGCACCTGGCCATCACCGCCGCCGCGTTCGCCCTCAGCCCGAGCGGGCCGGATGTCTACCTGGCCCTGGCCGGCGTGGAGGTCGTGCTGGTCACGCTGATGCTGCGCAGCTGCCTGCAGGGCTGGGACCGGCCGGAGTTCATGCTGTTCTGGCGGCACGCCATCAAGTGGTGACCGGGCAGATGCGAACGGCGATCTTCTACTACGGCTGCGAGCTGCCGGCCAGCCGCGCCGCGACCACGGCGCTGCGCGACGCGGCGGTCGTGCTGCAGGCCTACCACCCGCTGGTGGCCACCGGGCAGTTCGCGGACTACTTCCCGCACTGCTCGCTGTACGTGTACTGGAACCCGACCGGGGTGCCCGCCGACGACCTGGCGGGCGCCGGGCCGGGCATCGCGCTGCTGGCCCCGGACCCGGTGTGGAACCTGGCCCGCCTGGACCTGCGCTCGGCGGCGGCCCGGCAGTTCGCCGCCCGCCGGGGCCTGCTCGCGCTGCGGGCGGCCGGCCCGGCCGCCGCCGGCCTGTTCGTCGATGACCTCGACCGGTGGGCGCAGCCCGGCCCGGACCAGGACGCGGCGCTCGGCGTGGTGCAGTCGGTGCTGGCCGGCGCGGGCCGGCCGGCGGGCCTGTTCGTCAACCGCGGCTTCGCCTTCTGGCCGCGGCTGCCCGGCCTCGACGCCGTGCTCCTGGAGGAGCTGACGCCGGCCCTGGCCGACGGCCTGGACGCCGGCGACCAGCTCTGGATCCGCGAGCAGGTCGTGCCCGCGGTGGCGGCGGCCCGGGCCGGCGGCGCGGCGTGCTTCGGGCTGACCTACGAGCCGGGCCCGGAGGCGCCGCCGGCGGGCGACGCGGCCCGGGAGCTTGCCGAACTGACCGACGGCGTCCTGCGTGGCTGCCGATCACTAGACCAATGGCCGGAGGATTTTCGATGACCGCGATCGCGCGCTACCTGCCGTGGGCCAGGACGTCTGAGCCCGGCCCGGCGGCCGCGCCGCCGGTGCTGTCCGCGCCGGCCGTGTACGAGGACGTGGACCTGGCCATCGTGGCCGAGTCGACCTACCCCTACCTGCGCGGCGGGGTCTCGGCCGTGATCCAGGACATCGTCTGCGCCAACCCGGACCGCAGCATCGGCATCATCCACATCGCGTGGGACAGCAACTGCCCGGACGAGCCCGCCTACCCGGTGCCGCCGCAGGTCCGCTGGGTGTACCCGGTGTACCTGAGCATGGACGACCACGTCGACGACTTCAAGCTGTCCTCGGCCGCCGACCTCGGCCTGTCGCCCGCGCAGCGGACCCAGCTCGCGCACGATGTCTTCGACATGCTCGAGTCGCTGGCGTCCGGGGACGTGGCGCCGTTCTGGCGGCTGTACGACCGGACGCTGAACCCGCGGACCCGGGAGTTCCCGCTGTGGCCGCTGCTGGGCACCCAGGAGTTCATGACGGCGGCCCTGGACCGCTGCGCGGACATCGGCCTGCCGTTCACCGAGCTGTTCTGGCTGCTGCGCGAGTACTTCTCGCTGGCCTGCGCCGTGGCCGGCCCGGACTACCCGAGAGCCAAGATCTACCACTCGCACACGACCGGCTACGCCGGCCTGCTGGCGGCCATCGGGGCCCGGCAGAACGACGGCAAGGTCCTGCTCACCGAGCACAACCTCTACACCCGCGACACCATCAACGAGCTGCTCGACCGGAACATGAACACCGTGGTCACGGCGCGCGACTGGCGCAGCGACACCACCGCGGACGTGACGGCCCGCTGCTGGATGGCGTGGTACATCGAGATCGGCCGGATCATCTACGCCGCCGCCGACCACATCACCTACCTGTACCCGGCCGCGATCGGCGAGGCGGAGGGCCTCGGATCGCAGTCCTCGAAGTCGGAGATCGTCCCCAACGGGACGCTGCTGACCAAGTTCCAGGCCGCCCGCGACCGCTTCACCGAGCGCCGCAACGAGATCCGCCAGGCCGCGGCCAAGCCGAAGTGGCGCCTGGCCTACTGCGCCCGGCTGGTGCCGATCAAGGGGCTGGTCGACCTGATCAGCAGCGTCGCCGAGCTGGTCGCGTCGGGCGAGACCCATTTCCAGCTCGACGTCATGGGGCACGCCGACGAGATCCCCGAATACGCCAACGAGTGCTACGAGCTGGCCCGCAAGCTGAAGCTCGAGGACTATGTCACCTTCTGCGGCAACGTCAACATGGCCGAGGTCATCGGGGACTTCGACATGCTGATCCTGCCCAGCTACAACGAGGGGCAGCCCATGGTGGTGCTCGAGGCCATGGCCGTCGGGCTGCCGGTCATCGGCACCCCGGTCGGCGGGATGGAGCAGCTGATCCTCAGCGCCCTCGACGAGGGGCCCGGGTCGGTCCCCGGGCCGTGCGGGCTGCTGGTCAAGCCGGGCGACGTGACCGCCCTGGCCGACGCGATCCGCAACATGATGCAGGACCAGGAGCAGTACCACTATTTTTCGGAGAACTCCCGGAACCGGGTCGCTCAGTACTTCGAGCTGGAGCGGGCCATGGGCGCCTACCGGGTGATCTACAGCCATCTCGAGGGCCAGGCCGGCCAGCCCGCCGCGCGCGACGACCGGCAGCTGCCGATGCGGCCGGAGATCCCCCAGCAGCGCCGGCGGCTGCTGCTGCGCGCCACGGGCCGGACCTCGGTGACCACCGGCAGCGGCGCCTGAGCGCCCGCGCCGGACATCCGCAGCTGACATCGGCTCATGACATCGGCTCATGACATCGAGCAGGAAGAGAGCACCGTGAAGGTCTTAATCTCCGGCGGGGCCGGGTTCATCGGCAGCACCATCGCCTCGGCGGCGATCGACGCCGGCCTGACCCCCGTGATCCTGGACAGCCTGGTCACCGGGAAGCGGGAGTTCACCCGGGGCCGCATCTTCTACCACGGGGACATCTGCGACGGCTCGTTAGTGGACGAGATCTTCGCGGGGCACCCGGACATCGCGGCGGCGGTGCACTGCGCGGCCCTGATCGTGGTGCCCGAGTCGGTGTCCGACCCGGTCCGCTACTACCGGGCCAACGTCACCAAGAGCCTGGACTTCGTGGCCAGCCTGCTGCGCAACGGGTGCCAGCGGATGATCTTCAGCTCCTCGGCCGCCATCTACGCGCCGGGCGCGGACCTGAGCGTGGACGAGGAGTCGCCGGTCGCCCCGCAGAGCCCGTACGCGCGGACCAAGGCCCTGTGCGAGGCCATGTTCGCCGACATCGCCGCGGCGGAGCCGGTCCGCATCCTGTCGCTGCGCTACTTCAACCCCATCGGGGCCGACCCCCAGATGCGGACCGGCCTCCAGCTGGCCCGCCCGACCCACGCCCTGGGCCAGATGATCATGCGCGCCCGCAACGGCGAGAAGTTCGAGCTGACCGGCACCGACTACCCGACCCGGGACGGCTCCGGCATCCGCGACTACATCCACGTATGGGACCTGGCCCGCGCGCACGTGGCCGCGCTGAGCCGGTTCGACGACCTGATCCCCGGCCCGGGCGGGTCCGCCGCCATCAACCTGGGCACCGGCACGGGCACGACCGTCCGCGAGCTCCTGTCGGCGTTCAACCAGTGCGTGGACCGCCCGCTCGCCGTGGTCGAGGCGCCCCGCCGGCCCGGCGACGTCGCGGGCGTCTTCGCCCGCAGCGAGCTGGCCGCGCAGCGGCTGGGCTGGCAGGCCACGTACTCGGTCGCCGAGGGCATCGCGCACTCCCTGCAGTGGGCCGAGCGCCGGGACCAGGTACTGGCCGGCCTGCCCGGCTAGCCCGCGGCGGGCTTGACCTCACGTGCGCTTCAACTCGTAAGCTCCGCTCATATGCACCCGTCACCCGCCCGGCCCGAGGACCGCCCGCCGGCCCCCGGCCCGGCTCCCCGGCCCGCCCGCGAGCCGGCCCCCGCGCCGGTCGTGGCCCCGGAGGCCGGGCCGGGCGCCGGCGGCGGGCTCGCTGGCGCGGCCGGCGGGCTGTGGGCCGGGCCGCGCCGGGCGCTGACCGCCGGGCTGGTCCTGACCATCACCTTCATCGCCTCCGAGGCGCTGGCCGTGGTCACCGTCATGCCGCTGGTGGCCCGTGACCTGGGCGGCCTGGACCTGTACGGCTGGGTGTTCAGCGCCTTCATGCTGGGCAGCGTGGTCGGCATCGTGGTCGCGGGCCGGGAGGCCGACCGGCGCGGGCCGGGCGGGCCGTACGTGGCCGGGCTGGCGCTGTTCGCCGCCGGCCTGCTGGTGGCCGGCCTGGCCCCGGCCATGCCCGTGCTGGTGGCGGGCCGGGCGCTGCAGGGCCTCGGGGCCGGGGCGGTCCCGGCGGTCGCCTACGTGTCGATCGGCCGCAGCCTGCCCGAGCGCCTGCGGCCCCGGATGATGGCCGTGCTCTCGACCGCCTGGGTGGCCCCTGGCGTGGCCGGGCCGGCCGCCGCCGTGGCCGTGGCCCACCTACTCGGCTGGCGCTGGGTCTTCCTCGGCCTGGTGCCGGTCGTCGCCGTCACCGGGTCGCTGGCCATCCCCGCCCTGTTCCGGCTGGGACGGCCGCCGCCGGGGCCGCCGGGCGCGGGGGCGGCGAGCGCCGTGGAGCACAAGATCGCCGACGGGCTGGGCACCGCGGCCGGCGCCGGGCTGTTCCTGGCCGGGCTGACCCAGCTGTCCGGCGGCGGGCTGGCCGGCCCGCTGCTCGGCGCGCTGCTGGTCCTGGCCGGCGCGGGGCTGGGGCTCCCGCTGCTGCGCCGCCTGCTGCCCGCCGGGACCCTGCGCGCCCGCCCCGGCCTGCCCGCCACGATCCTGGCCCGCGGCGTGCTGACCTTCGCGTTCTTCGGCGCTGATGCGTACGTCACGCTCACCATCACCACGGTCCGCCACCACAGCCCGGCCCTGGCCGGGCTGGCCGTGACCGGGTCCACGCTGGGCTGGACGGCCGGCGCCTGGGTCCAGGCCCGGCTGAGCCAGCGCTGGGCCGGGCGGCGGCTGGTCGCGACCGGCCTGGTCATCGTGCTGGCCGGCCAGGCCGGCATGGCGCTGGTCCTGCTGCCGGCCGTGCCCGTCGCGGCCGGCATCGCGGCCTGGACGGCGGCCGGCACCGGCATGGGCCTGGCCTACGCGCCGATCTCGCTGCTGATGCTGGCCCAGGCCCCGCCGGGCCGGGAAGGCTGGGCGTCGGCGTCGCTGAACCTGACCGACGTCCTCGGCACGGCCATCGGCATCGGCGTCGGCGGGGCCGCGGTGGCCGACGCCGTCCGCACCGGCCGCCCGGTCGCCGCGGGCGTCGCCATCGCGTTCGCGGCCGCCGCGGCCGCCGCCCTGGCCGGCCTGGCCATCACCCGCCGGCTGCCCGCCCGGCCCACCGGCGGCGCCCCGCCGGGTCCCTAGGTCACCGGGTGCCCGCGGCCAGGCCGGCGGCCCGCATGGCCTTGCGGTAGGCCACCGCCACGGCGTCGAACTTCAGGTGCAGCTCCGCGGCCAGGTCGAACGGGACGCGCTCGGGCCGCTGCGACTCCACCACCACCTGGTCCTGGCCGAAGATGGTGTCCTCGAACTCCCGGATGACCTGCTCGTCCTGGTCCAGGTGGTAGTTGCGCCCGATTACCACGTAGCCCGCGCACCGGTCGGCGGCCACCGGCTGCGACGCGAACAGGTAGACCATGCCCCGCTCGCCGCCCCAGCCCAGCCGCAGCGCGATGGTGTAGGGCAGGTGCAGCTCGTAGCGGCTGCGCCGCTCCGGCGGGCCGGCCTGCTCGTTGCCGAACACCGGGAAGTCCTCGCTGTTGCCCGCCTCGGGCCGCACGATCGAGTAGTGCAGCACGTGGTCCTCCGCCCGTACCTCGTGGCGGGGCACGACCGGCCGGTCCGGGTCGCCCAGCAGGCCCGGGTGGACCCACGGGAAGTGCCCGAAGTCGGTGAAGTTCTCGACCTGCCGGGCGGCGTCGCACGCCCAGCGGTACGGCCCGGCCGACACCACCGCCCAGGCGCCGTCCTCGAGCTCGGGCACCTCCGGCAGCGGCCACCGCGGCTCCTCCAGCTCGACCCAGATCAGCCCGTACCGCTCCTGCGCCGTGAACGCCGCCACCCGCGCCTTGGCCGGCAC
>FSXZ01002150.1_pt1 | contig 10676 bp, 9 predicted proteins | sample 1638121 | NCBI WGS metagenome assembly FSXZ01 (sample SAMEA3914788, study PRJEB12502) | metagenome | biome: forest; material: soil | place: Canada | collected 2011-07-03 | depth 0.1 m
CTCGCGCTGCGCGGGCAGCGCGGTCCCGGCCGGCCACCGGCCGCCCTCGATGCGGTCCCGCAGCTCGGTGTAGATCCGCAGGTACTTCGGCTGCCGCTCGACGGCCGTGCGCCGGGCCGGGCCGGTCACCGCCCCCCGCCAGCATCCGGGGCGCCGCCGTCCCGGGCCGCGTCGACGGCGGTGCGCAGGGCGGCGACCGCCGCGCCGACCTGCTCCGGCGTGTCGCCGGCCAGGACCTGGCGCATCAGCGCGGAGGCCACGATGACGCCGTCGGCGTGCCGGACGGCGGCCGCGGCGCGGCCGGGCGAGTCGATCCCGAAGCCGATCAGGGCCGGGCGCGCGCTGAGCGACCGCGCCCGGCGGGCCAGGGCCCATCGCTGAGCATCCGAGTTATGGCTGGTGGTACCGGTTGTGTTCATGACGCCCATGACGTAGAGGAAGCCGCGGGTGCGGGCGGCGATCGCCTGCAGCTGGTGGCCGGGCGTGGCCGGCGCGACCATCAGCGTAGCGTCGAGGCCCGCGGCGGACGCCGCGGCCAGGTAATCGTCCGCCTCGCCGGCCGGGAGGTCGGGGATGATCACGCCGGCGAACCCGGCCGCCGCCAGCGCGCGGCAGAACCGGTCCAGGCCGCGGCTGTAGGCGTGGTTGGCGTAGGTCATGGCGATCAGCGGGACGCCGCCGGCGCCGGTGCCGCGCAGCTCGTCCAGGATGCCCTCGGTCGTGGTGCCGCGGTCGATGGCCTGCGCCGACGCCTGCTGGATGACCGGGCCGTCGAGCATCGGGTCGGAGAACGGCAGCGCCACCTCAATCGCGTCGGCGCCGGCGCCGGCCATGGCCGCGAGCAGGCCGGTCCAGTCGGCGCGGATCCCGCCCGTGACGTAGGTGACCAGGCTCGGCCGGCCGGCCGCGCGGGCGGCCTGGAGCACGGTCTCAACGGCGGCCACGGGTGAGCTCCCTCAGCTGGGCGGCGTCCTTGTCGCCGCGCCCGGACAGGGTGACCAGGACGCTGGTCCCGGCGGGCAGCTCGCCGGACCGCGCGGCGCGGGCCACCCAGGCCAGGGCGTGCGCGGACTCGAGCGCGGGCAGGATCCCCTCGGCCCGCGCGCACAGCCCGACGGCGGCGATCGCCTCGGCGTCGTCCACGGTGTGGTACTCGGCCCGCCGGGTCTGGGCGAGATGGGCGTGCTCGGGACCCACGCCGGGGTAGTCCAGGCCCGCCGACACGGACTGAGCCTCGGTGATCTGCCCGTGCTCGTCCTGGAGAAACGAGGACAGGAAGCCATGCAGCACGCCCGGGCGACCGTGGCTCAGGGCGGCTCCGCCCGCGGCCTCCACGCCGATCAGGCGGGCGGGCGTCGCGGCGAACCCGGCGAACGTGCCCGCGGCGTTCGAGCCCCCGCCCACGCAGGCCACCACCGCGTCGGGGACGGCGCCGGGCAGCAGCCGCGCGCACTGCGCGCGGGCCTCGTCGCCGATGACCCGCTGGAACTCCCGGACCATCCAGGGGTAGGGATGGGGGCCGAGCACGGAGCCGATGCAGTAGTGGGTCGTGTCGACCGTGGTAACCCAGTGCCGCAGCGCCTGGGTGGTCGCGTCCTTGAGGGTGCGCGACCCGGTGGTGACGGGGACGACGGTGGCGCCGAGCAGCTCCATCCGGAAGACGTTCAGCTCCTGCCGCTCGATGTCGGTAGCGCCCATGAACACGGTGCAGCCCAGGCCCAGGCGGGCGGCGATGGTGGCGGCGGCCACGCCGTGCTGGCCCGCTCCGGTCTCGGCGACCAGCTCGGTCTTGCCCATCCGCCGGGCCAGGAGGCCCTGGGCCACGACGTTGTTGATCTTGTGGCTGCCGGTGTGGGCCAGGTCCTCGCGCTTGAGCAGGACCCGGAGGCCGAGCGCCTGCGACAGCGAGACCGCCTCGGTGACCGGGGTCGGGCGGCCGGCGTAGTCGCGCAGCAGGGCGTCGAGCTCGGCGCGGAAGGCCCCGTCGGCCCACGCGGCCCGGAACTCCGCCTCCAGCTCCTCGCACGCCGGGACCAGGGCCTCGGGGACGAACCGGCCCCCGAACGGGCCGAACCGGCCCGCGGGGCCGGGGTCGGCCGACATAGCCGGGCCGGCTCCCGCGGGCATGGCCGGGGCGTCCGGCGCGCGCGCCGCCGTGGGGGTGATCTCGCCTGCGTACATCTCGGCACCTCACTTCCAGAGTTCTAGAAGACTAGCACGGAGCGTTCACGGCGGACAGCGTCCGCGGGCGGCGTTATCGTGACGGCAATGCCCGGTCGCAGGGAGGAGCCTGGATGCTTGTCGCTTTCTCGGTTACGCCGCTCGGGGTCGGGGAGGGCGTGGCGGAGTACGTCGCGGACGCGGTCCGGATCGTCCGCGCGAGCGGGCTGCCGAACCAGACCGACGCCATGTTCACCACCATCGAGGGCGAGTGGGACGAGGTGATGGCCGTGGTCAAGCAGGCCGTCGACGCCGTCGCCGCGCGGGCGCCGCGGGTCAGCGTGACGCTGAAGGCCGATATCCGGCCCGGCGTCACCGGCGCGCTGCAGGGCAAGATGGACGCCCTCGAGGAGTACCTGCGGTCCCCGTGAGCGCAGGACCGCCGGCGCTGTCGATCACGGAGCTGGAGCACCGGGCGGCACGGACCTGGCTCGGGCCGCGGTGCGAGCGGATGGGCGACTGGCTGCTGCGGGCGGCCGAGGGCTTCACGGGCCGGGCGAACAGCGCGCTGGCCGCCGGGGACCCGGGCCGGCCGCTGCCGGACGCGGTCGACAGCGTGGTGGCCTGGTACGCCGGCCTCGGCCAGCGCGCGATGATCGCGGTGCCATCGGCGATGACGGGGCCGGGCGGGGAACTCGACCGGCTGCTGGACGAGCGGGGATGGTCACGCCGGGACGGGCCGGCCATCGTGATGACCGCCGCCCCGGGCACGATCGCGGGGCGGGCGCGACCGGATGGCCCGCCGGTCAGCATCGCGGGCGAGCCGGACGAGGCGTGGCTGGCCAGGTACCACTACCGCGGGCAGGCGCTGCCGCCGGTAGCCCGGCGGCTGCTGCTGTCCGCGCCGTGGCAGGCCTTCGCCAGCGTCCGCGAGCGCGGCGCCACGATCGCGATCGGGCGGGTGGCGGCGGACGCGGGCTGGGCCGGGCTGACCGCGATCGAGACCGACCCGGCGCACCGGCGGCGGGGGCTGGCCACGGCGGTGTCAGCGGCCCTGGCCGCGGCGGCGGTGTCCCGCGGCGCGGCGGGACTGTACCTGCAGGTCGAGGACGAGAACACGACGGCGCGGCGGCTGTATGCGGGCATGGGGTTCGCCAGCCATCACCGCTACCACTACCGGGTGGCCGGCGAGGGGCCCAGTTGACGAGCGCGGGCGGCCTGGATAGGACAGGGGCATGCCGCTGACCGCTGAGGGACTTGAGGCCGTGCTCGCCGCGGACGACTGGCCGTTCGAGCGCGCCGCCGACGCGACCTGGTTCTCCGCTTTCCGCCCGTCCGGCGGGCCGGGCCAGACGATCACGTTCTTCCTGCGCCTGACCGACGACTGGCTGTTCCTCACCATCTCGCCGTTCGCCGTGCTGCCGGACGACCCGGCCACGGAGACCGCGCTGATGCGGCGGCTGCTGGAGCTCAACCGCACCATCAACCTGGCCAAGTTCGCGATCGAGCGCCGCGACATCGTGCTCACCGTGGAACTGCCCACCGAGGACATCACCGCCAGCCAGATCCGGGACGGGCTCGATGCGCTCTCGTTCTTCGCGCTGAAGCACCACGCGGAGATCACGGCGGTGGCCAGCCCGGCGAGCTAGCCGGCTGGCCCTTCGGGGCGGGCCGGGCGGTCCGGACTCGGGCGGCGGCGGCCTTCTTGACTCTCCGGCAACGGGAGACCTGAGGGTCGGGACATGACCGAAACCGAACTGCTCAGGCCCGCTGCCGCGGGGCGGTCACGCCCCCGGCCCGCCTCCCGCCGCTCGCCGCTGCCGGTGCTCATGGCCGGCACCTTCATGCTCGTCCTGGACTTCTTCATCGTGAACGTGGCCCTGCCGTCGATGCAGTCGGGCCTGCACGCCAGTGCCAGCGCCATCGAGTGGGTGGTGGCCAGCTACGGCCTCACCTGCGCCATCCTGCTAGTCGCCGCCGGGCGGCTCGGCGACCTGTACGGGCGGCGGCTGGCCTTCGCCGCCGGGCTCGCGGTGTTCGTCGCCGCCTCGGCCGCCTGCGGCTTCGCACCCAGTGCCGGGATCCTCGTCGCGGCCCGCGTGGTCCAGGGCGTCGGCGCGGCCCTGGTCAGCCCGAATGTCCTGTCCATCATCGGCGCCGCGTTCACCGGGCCGGCCCGGGTCCGGGCCATCACGATCTACGGCCTGGTCCTGGGCCTGGCCGCGGCCGGCGGCCAGCTCATCGGCGGCGTCCTGATCCAGGCCGATATCGCGGGCCTGGCCTGGCGCTCGGTGTTCCTCATCAACGTGCCGGTGGGGCTGGCCGCGCTGGCCCTCACCCCGCGCCTCGTGCCCGAGTCGCGGATCGCGCGGTCGGCGCTCCCGGCCGGGCGGACCTGGGCCAGCCGGCTCGACGTCCCGGGCATGATCCTGATCAGCCTCGGGCTGACCGCCCTGGTGCTGCCGCTGGTCGAGGGCGTCGCCCGGCACTGGCCGGCCTGGACCTGGGCCAGCCTGGCCGCGGCCCCGGTGCTGCTGGCCGCCTTCGCCGCCCATGAGCTGCGGCAGGCCCGCCAGGGCCGCGCCCCGCTGCTGGACCTGGCCCTGTTGCGGCAGCGGTCGATGGCCGCGGCACTGGCCACGCAGCTGATCTTCTGGTGCGGGCAGGCGTCGCTGTTCCTGGTCCTCGCCCTGTACCTGCAGCCGGGCCGCGGACTCAACGCCCTCCAGGCCGGCCTGGTGTTCTCGATCATGGCCGCGGCGTACCTGATCGCCTCGCTGCGGGCGCCCGGCCTGACCGTCCGGTTCGGCCGGTCGCTGGCCGCCGCAGGCGCGCTGACCCTGGCCGCCGGGCACGTCGTCCTGCTCCTGACCATCGCCCACCTGGGCGTGGGCGGTCACGTCCTGTGGCTGGCCCCCGGCCTGCTGCTGGTCGGCGGCGGGATGGGCCTGTGCCTGACCGCGCTGAACACGGCCGTCCTGGCGCACGCGACGCCGGAGCGGGCGGGAGCCGTGTCCGGGGCCATGGCCACCACCCAGCAGGTCGGCAACGCGCTGGGCGTGGCCGTCACCGGGGTGATCTTCTTCGGGGCGCTGCGCGGCGGCTACGGGCACGCCATGGTGCTGAGCCTGGCCGAGCTGGCCGCGCTGCTGGTGACCGTGGCCGCCCTGACCCGGCTGCTGCCGCGCCGCCGGGCGGACGGCTGAGGGCAGAATCATGACCATGCAGGCACGGCTGGCGATCGGCGACTTCGCCAAGATGACCCACCTCAGCGTGAAGGCGCTGCGGCACTACCACGACGTCGGGGTGCTGGAGCCGGCCCAGGTGGACCAGTGGACCGGCTACCGGTTCTACGCGCCCGACCAGGTCCCGGTGGCCCAGGTCATCCGGCGCTTCCGGGAGCTGGGGATGCCGCTGGAGGAGGTGAAGGCGGTCCTGTCGGCGCCGGACGTGACGTCGCGCAATGACGTGATCGTCGCCCACCTGGAGCGGATGGAGTCGCAGCTGGCCCAGACCCAGGCGGTCGTGGCGTCACTGCGCTCGCTGCTGGAGCGGCCCGCGCCGCCGGTGGCGGTCGAGTACCGGTCCGTGCCCCGGACCCGCGCCCTGGCCGTGCGGGACGTGGTGACCGAGGCCGAGGTCCAGGACTGGTGGGTGGCGGCGTTCACCGAGCTGTACGGCGCCCTGGCCGCCGCCGGGATCCGGCCGGCCGGGCCGGGCGGGGCGCTGTACGCCAGCGAGCTGTTCGAGGTGGAGAAGGGCGAGGTGGTGGCGTTCGTGCCGGTGGCCGGAGCGGTGCCGGGTCCGGAGGCCGGCGCGGGCCGGGCGGCCCTGATCGACGTGCCGGCCGCCGAGCTGGCGATCGCGGTGCACCAGGGACCGTTCGGCGACCTGGACCAGACCTACGGCGCGCTGGGCACGTACGTGGCCGAGCGGGAGCTCGGCGTCGAGGGACCGATCCGGGAGTACTACCTGGTGGCGCCGTGGGATACCGCGGACGAGTCAGCGCACCGCACGGAGGTCGGCTGGCCGATCTTCCAGACCGCGGGCGCCGGCCAGGCGCATGGTGGTTAGGGCCACTGCTGCCGGGGCCACGGCGGCCAGGGCCACTGCGGCCAGGCGCGCGGCTGACCCGGAAGCGCGCGTGGATCGGGCAAGTCGGCGGGGGCTGGGGAGGATTGCTCACCGCCCGCGGTGAGCAATCCTCCCCAGTTGAGCGCGACCGGGCCTCCGGCCGGGCGCCGGTTCTGCTCGGGTTCGCTAGTCCGGCGGGGGCTGCTGGCCTAGTGGCGGGTCGGCGTTGTCAATGCGGCTGATCAGGAGCCTGAGCTGGGAGATCTCGTCAGCGAGGGCGGCCCGGCCGGCCTTGGTGATGGTGATCCAGGTGCGCGCGCGCTTGCCGGCATAGCCCTTCTCGAGGGTGATGAGGCCGGCGCTCTCGAGGACGCCGAGGTGCTGGGACAGGTTGCCCGCACTCAGTTCCAGGCTGTCCCGCAGGTAGCTGAACTCGACGCGTGGTGCCTCGTGGACGATGGCGAGGATGCCGAGCCGCGCCCGCTGGTGGACGATGTCGCTGAGCCCGCTGGCCGGATGACCGGCGCTGTCGCGGGGCGCCAGGTCGGTCATGGGGCAGGTGACCGGAATGGCCGCTGGACTAGAGCGAACGCGATGCTGCCGATCAGCAGCACGGCGCCGTGGATCGCCGTCGGCAGGTAGGCCTGGAACGAGTCTGGGCCCGCCGCCCTGATGCCGATGGCCACCAGCACGATCGCCAGGTAGCCCAGGCTGAACAGGGCCAGAGCGCGGTTCCGCTCCGCCCACGCCAGCACCAGCAGCGCGAGTCCGATGGCGAAGGCCGGGCTGGCCAGCCGGTGCTCGAGGCCGCCCAGCCCGGCCGGGGAGCTGGGATGATGCGCCTCCCACAGCGCCGCGCTGGTCAGCGCCACCGCGATGATGATCCCGGCGATGGCGTACGGCCGCACCCGGGTCTCGATGCCCCGGGTCTGAGACCGGCGGATATAGAACGCCGCGATCGCCACGTAGGCCAGGACCAGGGCGATCGGCCAGTAGACGAACTGCGCGTTGGAGTAGGCGGTGCAGATCAGGCCCGGTTGGGCCGGCGCACCCCGGCCCGGCACGGTTACGCAGGTCGTGACGGGGTGACCGCCGTAGCGGCTCACGGGGATGGCAGCGAAGGTCACCGCCGCGAACACCAGGAGCGGGAACCACGTGGCGCGCTGGGCCCGGCGGGCCCGCCGGGCCAGCTCGCGCGTGTCCGACAGCAGCCGGCGTGGATCCTCACCCGGGTAGGTAGCCTCGGTCGTCATGACAGATAGGTTAGCAATACAAACCGATTCGCGCTAGAGACTTTGCGCATGGTCGCGGGGGCCGGAACTGGGCGGGACGGCCGGGCGGGCGGAACGGGACCTCCGGATGGACCGGCGCGGCCGGGCGGGCCGAACAGCACGGCACGGCGTGCCAGCCGGGCGGAACAGCGCGGCCGGGCGGAACGGCACGGCCGGGCGGGCGGCACGGCCGGGCGGGCGGCACGGCCGGGCGGGGCGGCACGGCCGGGCGGGGCCTGGTGATGACTCCGCCAGGCGGCGGGCCGCCAGTTAGATCGCGGTGCTCCCGCTGCCGGGATCGGCGGCCGACCGGGCCGGGGGGCCGGCGGCGGGGATGTCGTCGAGGAGGGCGGCCAGGCCGGCCTCGTCCATGAGGTCGGCCGGGCGGACCGTGATGCTGGCGCGGACGTAGTAGAACGCCGCCCGCACGGCCGTCACCGGGACGCCGGCCAGCGCGGCCCAGGCCAGCCGGTAGGCGGCCAGCTGGACGGCAACGGCGCGGCGCTCGGCGGCCGAGGACGGCGGGCGGCCGGTCTTCCAGTCAACGACGTCGTAGCCGCCGCCGGGGGCATCGGCGAACACCGCATCGATGCGGCCGCGGATCAGCCGGTCGCCGATGAGCGTCTCGAACGGGACCTCGACGTCGGCGGGCTGGCGGTCGGCCCACTCGCTGGCCTCGAAGGCGGCCTTCAGGTCAGACAGCTCCGGGTCGGGATCGGTGCCATCCAGGTCATCGTTCGCGCCGGGCAGCTCATCGGAGTCGATGAGCTGGGGCTGGCCGAAGCGCTCCTCCAGCCAGCGGTGGAACTCGGTGCCGCGCAGCGCATGCGGCGCGGGCGGCCGCGGCATCGGGCGGCGGACCTGCTGGGCCAGCTCGGCCGGGTCCCGGGCCATCGTGACCAGGGCGGAGACCGGCAGCTGGCGGGGCAGCGCCACCTGGGCGTGGCCGCCGGCACGGCGCCGCGCCCGCTCGGCCAGCAGCAAGTCGGCCTCGCTGGACCAGGAGTCGATCATGTCCTGAAGCGAGCCGGCGGCGTCGTTGTCGGACGCCCCAGTGCTGGCGCCGGCGCCCCCCGCGGCGGCCGGGGCCGCGGGGCCAGCCGAAGACGTGGCGGCAGCGCCAGCCGAGGACGCGGCGGCGCCGTCCGGCACGAGGGCGGCGTGCGGGCCAGACGGCTGGTAGCGGAGGTCGGACATGGCCTCGAAGACCAGGCCGGCGGCGGTCCGGACGGCGGCCGAGCGGGCGTCGGCGGCGCGCTCGACGGGCCAGGCCGCGGTCACGGGCTCGGCCAGGGCCGGGTTAGCGGCGTCCGGCTCGGGCTCGGGTGCCCACTGCGCGACGGTCCCGGCGCCCGCCCGGCAGGCGTCGCGGACCTCAGTCAGGAAGGCGGAAGGACCCAGGCGGGACGAGCCGTCGCCCCACCAGTAGCCCGAGCAGCCCAGCCAGAACGCGGCGCGGGTGGCGGCGACGTAGGCCAGGCGGCGCTCCTCGGCCAGCTCCCGGTCGGTGCAGGCCTCGGTGAAGGCGGCCAGCTCGCTGGAGGACAGGCCGGCCAGCGGCGGCAGGTCGACGGCGTCGCCGCGCAGGCTGAACGGCAGCAGCCGGGGGTTGTCGGTCCAGCGGGTGGTGGACCGGGGCCGGGCCGGGAAGACCCGCGACTGGGCGCCCGCGGACATGCCGGGCACGAAGACGGCCGGCCACTGCAGGCCCTTGGCGGCGTGCACGGTGGCCAGCTTGACCGAGTCGGTCTCCCCGATCCGGCCGCCCTCCAGGCCGAACTCCTCCTCCTCGGCCGCGGCCAGGTAGGCCAGGAACGCGCCGAGCGTGGACCCCTCCTGCGCTCCGGCGAAGGCGGCCGCCGCGTCGGTGAAGGCGTCCAGGTCGGCCCGGGCGCTGGCCGGGTCCGCACCGGGGCGGGACGCGACCTCGATGTCCAGGCCCAGCGCCCGCTCGACCTCGGTGACCAGGTCGGGCAGCGGGCGGGCGACGTGCGAGCGCAGCGACCGCAGCTCGGCGGCCAGGGCCGACAGGCGCGCGTAGGCGGCCGGGGCGTAATGCGCCGGGCTGTCGAGGTCGTCCAGCGCCTCGACGAGGCTCCCGGTGTCCCGGGTCAGGTCGGTCACGGCCTGCGCCAGCGGGTCGCCGGGCTCCCGCCCTCCGCCCGAGCCCGGCTCCCCCGCCGCCGCGCCCGCCGGGCCCCGCCCGGCCGCACCCGCCTGACCCCGCCCGGCCGCACCCTCGCCTGCCAGGCCCTCGCCCGCCGGGCCTCCGCCGATCGGGCCCTCGCCCGCCGGGCCTCCGCCGGCCGGGCCCTCGCCCGCCGGGCCTCCGCCGGCCGGGCCCTCGCCCGCCCGGCCCCTGTCCGCCGGGCCCCTGTCCGCCGGGAGGCCGGCGGCGTTGGCCTGGCTGGCCAGGGCGCGGGCCCGGCGGCCCAGCGCGACCAGGTCGGCCGGGCCGATCCGCCACCGGGGCGACACGAGCAGTCGGGCCAGCGCGTCGGAGGCGGTCGGGTCGTGCAGGACGCGCAGGGTCGCGACGATGTCGGCGACCTCCGGGACGGTCAGCAGGCCGCCCAGCCCGACGACCTCCACCGGGATGCCCCGGGCCTCCAGCGCGGCGCGGATGGCCGGGAACTGGGCCCGCTTGCGGCACAGCACGGCGATATCGGACGGGCGGACGGTCGCGGGCGCGCCGTCGGGCCACGGCCGCCCGTCCGGAGCGCAGCCGGGGTCCAGCCGGATCAGCGCCGCGACCTGGCCCGCCACCCAGTCCGCCTCGGCGCCGGCCGACTCCAGCAGGGCGCAGGTGACCTGGCCCCGGTCACCGCGGCCGGGCGGGGCGACGAGCAGCGGCACCTCGGGGGCGGCCGCGCGCAGCTCGGCCTGGAGGGCGCCGGCCGCGCTCAGCACGCGGCCCGTGTTGCGGAAGCTGGTCGACAGCAGCAGCACCGGGGCCGGGCGCCCCTCGTGCACGGGGAAGTCGGCCCGGAAGCGGCGCAGGTTGCCCGCGCTGGCGCCGCGCCACCCGTAGATCGACTGGCACGGGTCGCCGACCGCGGTGACCGGGTGTCCCCCGCTGAACAGCGCGCGCAGCAGGACCAGCTGGGCGTGGCTGGTGTCCTGGTACTCATCGAGCAGGACGACCTGATACCGGCTGCGCTCGGCCGCGCC
>FSXZ01001102.1_pt1 | contig 10661 bp, 11 predicted proteins | sample 1638121 | NCBI WGS metagenome assembly FSXZ01 (sample SAMEA3914788, study PRJEB12502) | metagenome | biome: forest; material: soil | place: Canada | collected 2011-07-03 | depth 0.1 m
CGGGCCATCCGCTGCCGGGCCGGGCCGACGGCCGCCGCGCGCAGCATGCCGCCCAGCCGGGGACCGCGCTCGGCCAGCCGGACCCGGTGGCCGGCGGCCGCGGCGGCCCGCGCCGCCTCGAGCCCGGCCGGCCCGCCGCCGACGACCAGCACGTCCCGCGCCCCGGCCGCGCCCGGCTCCGGCGGGCCTGGCTCCCGCCCGTCCGGACCGGGCGGATCGGCGCTCTCGTAGCCGCTGCGCGGGTCGCCCACGCAGCTGACGACCGGGTTGCGGACGTCGCGGACCCGGCACTTCTGGTTGCACAGGATGCAGGGCCGGATCCGCTCGGCGTGGCCCGCCCGCAGCTTCGCGACCAGCTCGCCGTCGGCGATCTGGGCCCGGGTCATCTCCACCAGGTCGGCCGACCCGGCGGCCAGCGCGGCCGCGGCGGCGGCCGCGTCTACCACGCTGCCCTGCAGCGCCACCGGCACGGCCCCGCCCACTGCAGACCGGATGCCGGCCGCCAGGCCGGCGTTGAACATGGCCGGAACGTGCGCGTCGGGCCGGTAGGCGCTGCCGGCGTAGGGGCCGCCGCGGACGACGGTCAGCAGATCCAGCTGCGGGGCCAGCGCGGCCGCCTGCCCGGCGGCGATCTCCGGGGTGATGCCCGCCCACGGCGCCAGCTCATCGCAGGACAGCCGCAGGGCCAGCACCCGGCCGGTCCCGATGGCGGCGCGCACGGCGGTCAGGACGGCGCGGGTCAGGGCCAGCCGGTCCGCCCCGTAGGCGTCGGCCCGCTGGTTGGTCAGGCCCGAGTGGAACTGGCGCAGCAGCGCGCCCGGCCCGGCGTCGATCTCGACCCCGTCGGCGCCCGCCTCGGCGGCCAGGACCGCGGCCGCCGCGAAGCCGCCGATCACCGCGTCGATCTCGGCCGGCCCCATCACCATGGGCGTCTCGCGGCTGACCACGTCGGTGAACCCGGACGGCCCCCACAGCTCGCGCTGGGAGTAGGCCGACGAGCCCTGCAGGCCGGCGTGGCCGAGCCCGGCCAGCAGCAGCGCGCCGTGGCGGCGGCAGGCGGCCGCGACCTGGTGCCAGCCGTCCGGGCAGGCCGCGGCCAGCGGAGCGCGCTCGTAGGGCCAGTCGCCGTCCAGCACCGACGCGATCTCGGTGATGATGACGCCCGCGCCGGCCGCCGCGCGGCGCTCGTAGTAGGCCACGTGCCGTGACGACAGCGCGCGGCCGTGGCCCAGGTTGGTCTCGTGCGGGCCGAAGATCACCCGGGACGGCGCCGTCCGGCCGGCCAGCCGGACCGGGTCGAGCAGGCTTACCTCGTCCACCTCGCCGGTGAGGTCGGGCATGTCAGCGGGCGCCGACCCCGGCGCCGCCGGGAGCGAACCCGGCCAGCGGGCTCTCGTCGCAGGCCCGGTCCGGGGGCCGCCCGGTCCGGGGGCCGCCGGTCAGCGACCCGGCGCCGTCGGGCGGGCGGGCGCCGATGGTGACCGGCACCGCGCGCGTCCGGTGCGAGTGGTCGCCCGCCGGCCGCGGCGCGGTCGCGCCGGCCATAGCCGCCAGCGCGCGCTCGCCGTGACCCTGAACGCACTCGGGGTCAGGCCCGTCCAGCGGCAGCCCGGTGAAGAACTTGGCCGCCATGCACCCGCCGCGGCAGGAGTCGTAGGCCGAGCAGGACTGGCACGCGCCGCCGGTCTGCGGGCGGCGCAGGTCGGCGAACAGCTCCGACTCGCGCCAGACCCCGGTGAAGCCGCCCGCGCCGCGGACGTTGCCGGCCAGGAAGTTGTCGTGGATGGCGAACGGGCACGCGTACACGTCGCCCACCGGGTCGATCAGGCACACCACGCGTCCCGCGCCGCACAGGTTGAGGCCGGGCAGCGCGTCCCCGTAGGCGGCCAGGTGGAAGAACGAGTCGCCGGTCAGGACCTGCTCGCCGCGGGCCACCAGCCAGTCATACAGGCCGCGCTGCTGGGCCGCGGTCGGGTGCAGCTCGTCCCACACGTCGGCGCCGCGGCCCGAGGGCCGCAGCCGGGTCAGCCGCAGCTGCGCGCCGAACTGGTCGGCGATGGCCTTGAACGCGTCCAGCTGGCCGGCGTTCTGCCGGGTCACCACGACCGAGATCTTGAAGCCCCGGAAGCCCGCCGCGGCCAGGTTGGTCATGGCCCGCAGGGCGGTGGCGTAGGAGCCGGGGCCGCGGACCGCGTCGTTGACCTCGGCGGTCGCGCCGTCCAGCGAGATCTGCACGTCGACGTAGTCGCTGGCGGCCAGGCGGCGGGCCACCTCAGGCGTGATCTTCACGCCGTTCGTGGAGAACTTCACCCCGACATGGTGCGCGGTGGCGTAGTCGACCAGCTCCCAGAAGTCGGGCCGGACCGTCGGCTCGCCGCCGCCGATGTTCACGTAGAACACCTGCATGCGCTCGAGCTCGTCGATGACGGCCCGGCACTCGCCGGTAGTCAGCTCCCGCGGGTCCCGGCGGCCCGAGCTGGACAGGCAGTGCACGCAGGACAGGTTGCAGGCGTAGGTCAGTTCCCAGGTCAGGCAGATGGGCGCGTCCAGGCCGTACTGGAACTGCTCCACCAGCGGCAGCGTCATGCGACCTCCCGGGCCCGGATCATCTGCGAGCTGGCCAGTGTCTCCAGCGCGGTGGCGTAGGCGGGCAGCTCGGCCGGGGTGACCCCGGCCGACTGGCAGGCGGCCCGCGCGCTGGGCGCGCCGTCCAGGGAGCGGACCACGGTCAGCAGGGCCGGGCTCTTCAGGAACGAGAGCCGGCGGGTGCCGAAGTGATACAGCAGGGCGCCGAACCGCTCCGGGCGCACCGACACCTGCGGATGCAGCTGCCAGGGGCGGTCGAGGTCAAACCCGGCCCGCCCGCCGCTGGCCGGAGCGTCAGTAGACACCGCACATGCCGTCGATGGAGACCTCTTCCACCAGCAGGTCGGTCAGCGCGACCTGGGGCTGGCCGGCCTGCTGGCCCGCCGCCGCGGCCGCCGCGGGCGGCCCGGCCGCAGGCCCGGCCGGGCCGGGCGCCACGGCACTTTTCGCCGCCTCAGCGGTGATGACGCTCTCGCTCATGACACCCTCCTGCCTGCGCAGACGTGACAGCAGTTCCGTCCGGAACGATTTCCGTCACGCAGTGACGAATATTTTGGCATGTTAACGTCACCCAGTGACATAAGCAAGACTGGTCCCGGGCACTCTTTTGTGCTGAGCGCCGGCCGAGGGGAGGCGGAGACCGTGCTGACCGGGGACGCGACGGACCGTGCCACGGTGGCGGCCGGCCCGGCCGACGGCGCGGCTGACGCCGCCGGGACCCGCCGCGGCCGCCCGCCCGGCACCAGCCGCCGCGCGCTCGAGCTGATCGCGCTGCGCCTGTTCACCCGCCAGGGCTTCGACGCCACCACGATCGAGCAGATCGCCGCCGAGGCCGGGGTCAGCAAGCGGACCTTCTTCCGCTACTTCAGCTCCAAGGCCGGCGTCCTGTGGAGCGAGTTCGACCACGAGGTGGAGACCATCCGGGCGGCGCTGGCGGAGGAGCCCGCCGGGGTGCCGATGATGGACGCCATCCGCCGGGCCGTGGTCGCGGCCAACCACTACGGCCTGCCGGATGTCCCCGAGCTGCGGGCCCGGATGAACCTGATCGCCACCGTGCCGGCCCTGCAGTCCAGCTCGGCCGTGCACTACGCCGCGTGGGAGGAGGCCATCAGCGACTTCGCCGCGGCCCGCCTCGGCCAGCCCGCCGACTCGCTCTACCCGCTCGCGGTCGGCCGGGCCACCCTGGCGGCCTGCCGGGCGGCCTACGACCGGTGGTCGGCCCGCGCGGACGCCGACCTGACCTTCTACCTGGACGCCGCCCTGTCCGCCCTCACCGCCGGGTTCGAGCCGGCCGTGATCTCGGCCAGCGCGCAGGCGCTGGCCGACCGCCGGCCCGCCGCCGCCCGTCCGGCCCCGGCCCGGCCCCCGGGGCTGTAGCCGGGCCGGACCGCCGGACTTGCCGGCCGCGGCTGCGGATGGGAGGTTAGCCCTCATGCCGACGCGCCTTGTTCATGTCGTGGTCGACGCCCGCGACCCGGCCGGGCTGGCTCGCTTCTGGGCGGCCGCACTGGACTGGCAGACCACCGACGAGACGGCGGAGGAAGTGGACGTCGAGCCGGCCGGCTACTCCTACCCGGACCCGTCCGCCCTGCCGCTGGTCTTCGTTCCGGTCCGCGAGCCCAAGACGGTCAAGAACCGCGTGCACCTGGACCTGGCCAGCTCGTCGGACGCGCACCAGGCCGAGCTGATCGCCAGGGTCGCCGGCCTGGGGGCCACGCCGGTCAACATCGGCCAGGGCGATGTGCCCTGGGCCGTGCTGGCCGATCCCGAGGGCAACGAGTTCTGCATCCTGGAGCCGCGGGACCGCTACCGGGACACCGGCCCGGTCGCGGCGGTCATCGTCGACTGCGCGGATCCGGCGGCCCTGGCCCCGTTCTGGTCCGCCGCGGCCGGCTGGCCGGTCGCGTACGCGCAGGACAGCATCGTCGGGCTCCGGTCGCCCGCCGGGACCGGTCCCTACCTGGAGCTGCTGCGGGCCCCGGACGCCCGGTCGGTCAAGAACCGGCTTCATCCCGACGTAGCCCCCTACCGCGGCGACGACCCCGCGGCCGAGATCGCCCGGCTGACGGGCGCGGGCGCGGTGCCCGCGGACGTGGGCCAGGGGGACGGCGTGTCCTGGACCGTGCTGGCCGATCCGGCCGGCAACGAGTTCTGCGTCCTGTCGCCCCGGTAACGCCGCCCGGCGGGCCGCTCGCTAGCGCCCGGTCCAGCAGCTGACCTCCATGCCGTCCCCGACCGGGAACGTCACGCTCACGTAGCCGCGGGCCGGGTCGCGGACGTAGGCCAGGTAGTCGGCCATGCTGGCGAAGGTGATGTCGTCGGCCACGACCAGCGCGCCGGGGGCCAGCCGGGGCTCGAGCAGGCGCAGGACCGGGAGGCACAGGTCCTTCCACCCGTCCAGCAGGGCGAGCCCGACCGGCCCCGGCAGGTCGGCCAGCGTCTCCAGGGCGTCGCCCGGCAGGATGGTCACCGGCCCGTCGACGCCCGCCTCGCGCAGGTTGGCCCCGGCCGCCGCGACCTTCCTGGGGCTGAGCTCGGTGGTCAGGACCCGGCCGGCGCCGTTGTCCGTGACCGCGGCGGCCAGGTAGATGGTCGAGATGCCGAAGGACGTGCCGAACTCCACGACGGTCTCCGGACGGCTGGCCCGGGCCAGCGCGTACAGCAGCCTCCCGCCCTCGGGCGAGATCGGGATGTACCAGTCCTGGAAGGCCTCGGACTGCTCGAGCGCCGACATGCTGGCCCGGGTCCGGCCCGGCGGCACCGGCGAGTCGCCGCTGCTCTCCTGGGCGTCGGCGGCGGCGAGGAGCCGGCGCAGCACGGTGTCGACCTGCGGGGCGGCAAGGGTGTTGGTCATGGCTCAACTGTAGACGCAACGTTGCGTCTAGACAAGGGCGGGCCGGGCCGGACGCCGGCCGGCATGAGAGAGGGGAAGATCAGCTGCATGCGGGTGCAGCTGATCTTCCCCTGATCACGGCCGGGCGGCTAGCGCACGGCGGCATGCCGGCGAGCCCGGGCACGGGCCGAGGGCTCGTGCAGGAGCAGGCCCGAGGTGCGGAACAGGAACTCGGCGTAGGTGTCGGGCGCGGCGTCGGGCCGGGCCGTGTACCGGTCGGGCGCCGTGCGGATCGCCGTCATCCGGCGCTGCGCGGCGTTGCACTCCCGGACCGCGGCCGCGAGCGCGCGGCCCAGCCGGGCCGCGGCCGCGGCGGCGCGGGCCGGCCAGCGGAGGTAGGTATTCTTCATGGCGTCACGCTCCAGCCTTCTGGTGCTTGCTCGGGTGCACGGCGGCCAGGCCGCCGTGCAGGGCCCGCCGCGCCCGGAGCCGGAGGCCGGGCGCCGGCTGGCGGTGCCGGGCCGGGCGGCCCGGCCGGGCCTCATGGGCGCGCCGGGCCTGGGCGACCCGGGCGAGCTGGTCCTGCCGCCGGGTGGCGGCGATGGCGGTCACGAGTGCCGGGTGCATGGCTTCCTCCTTGCGCGGGCCGCTGGGCACGGCCCGGCAATACTGAGACTCGCGGTAAGGCCCCGGGGGCCGCATCAGGCAGATGCCTTATCCCGGGGCGCGGGCGGGCCTTAGGAAAATTCAGTGGCTCCAGGCCATGCTTAGGGCTATATTCCGCGCTGTATTTTCCCTGCTCAGGCACGCGCAAGCGGCCGAGCCGCAAAGCACCCCGGCCCGGCCGGCAGCCGTGATTACCGCCGCCCCCGGAAATCCGGGTCGTCGTTTTCCGGCACGGCCGCGCCGGCCGCGCCGCCGCAACTCGCGGCCCGCTTACCGGGTCAGGCCGCGGCCCGGATCAGGGCCGGGGTCAGCGCGGCCATGGCCGCGCTGACCTTCTCCAGGCTGGGGCGGGTCGTGATGACCCGGACGACGGTCTCGTCCAGCCCGGCGCTGAGCCGGGCGAAGGCGGCCGGCGCCCCGGCGGCCGGGCCGTAGTAGCCGACCGCGTGCAGCAGCTCGTCCGGGGCGGCGGCCACCAGCTCGGGCATGGCCGTGCCGCGGTCGCGCCGGCCCTCCAGCTCCAGCAGCGCCGCGTCGAAGCCCATCTGGCCGAACAGCCCGCGGTACCCGACGGTGTTCGGGACGCCGGGCCGGCCCATCGCGTAGCCGAGGACCTGGGCGCCGAAGGCCTGCCGGGCCGCGTCCGCGTCATCGTCGATGCAGACCCGGATGTACATGGTCATCGGGACCGCGCCGGCGGCGCGGCCCGCCCGGGCGGCACCCTCGTCGATCCGGGCCCGGCTCAGCGTGATGCGCTCGGGCGTGGCCCAGTTGAGCAGGGCACCGTCGGAGACCTCGCCGGCCAGGCGGAGCATCTGCGGGCCCAGCGCGGCCAGGTACACCGGGGCGGGCGGCAGGTCTTTCACCCCGAGCGACGCCGTGCGGGGCCAGCCCGGCGCGCCGGCCGGGGAGTCCGAGCCGGGCGGGCTGCCGGCCGGGCTGGTCACGGCCTGCCCGGCGGTCACCTGCTCGCCCGCCAGCAGGGCGCGGACCTGGGTGACGTACTCGCGCATCACGGCGATGGGGCGGTTCGGGAGACCGACGGAGGCCCAGAAGCCCGGCCCGTAGCCCCCCGTTCCGATGCCGAGGACAAACTGCCCGGCGGACAGCTGGGCCAGCGTGGCCGCCTGGGCCGCGAGACCCGGCGGGGTCCACATGCGCGCGGCCGGGACCACGGAGATACCGGTCCGCAGCCCGGTGTCCTGAGCCCAGGCCGAGCACACGTGGAACGAGTCGGGCACCCCGCCGGCCGGGGTCCACACGCTCTCGAACCCGAGCTGCCCGGCCTCCCGGGCGGCGGCCCGCAGCTGATCGAGGGGCAGGCCGAGCCGGGCATCAAGTCCAACGCCAATCATCATGTCTCGCAGTATGCCCAATGGGTCCCGATCTGGGGCGGCCCGGCCCCGGCCGGCGCCCGTTTTCCCGGCGCGCACCGCGCCGGCTGGTTTCCGCCGGGCGGCCCGGCCCGCTGGCCCGGCCGCGCGGCTCGCGCATCACTTGCGTGGCCAGCGAGCCGATCTATTGACGGAAAACTGGTCAGGAGCTAATTTCACCTAACATGTGAGTGTCCCTGCGACTGCCTGGCCGATCGTTCGTTAAGCGGAGAGGGATTCGTGGAGCTCTATATTCTGCCGCTCGGCAACTGCTGCTGTAACTACGAGGTCGTCGCGCCCGGCGTGGCCGACGGCAAGCGGATCCACATCCCGGTGCCGGCCTACCTGATCCGGCTCGACGACGGCTCCCTGGTCCTGGTCGACACCGGGATGAACCGCATCCACATCAAGGATCCCGACGCCACCTGGCGCGGCCAGCCGACCGCTGACCTGCTGGTCCCGGACATGCGCCGCGAGGACAGCCTGCTGTGGCGGCTGGCCGAGCTGGACATCGCCCCGGCCGACATCGACTACGTGATCAACACGCACCTGCACTTCGACCACGCCGGCAATAACGACCTGCTCAAGGACGCGAAGTTCTTCGTGCAGCGCGAGCACTACGAGTACGCCCGGGACAACCCCTCGTTCCCCAACCAGTACTGGAACCTGCCGGGGCTGAGCTACGAGCTGGTGGACGGCGCCGCCACCCTGTTCCCCGGCGTCGAGGTCATCCCGACGCCGGGCCACGCGCCCGCCCACCAGTCGGTCCTGCTGCGGCTGCCGGAGACCGGCAGCATGATCATCACCGGCGACGCCGTGTACTGCCAGGAGAACTACGACTACGACAGCTGGGACAGCCAGGCCGATCCCGCCGTGGCCCGGGTCAGCGCCCTGGCCCTGCGCGAGCGGGCCGGCCAGGAGGGGGCTGCCATGATCTACGGCCACGACCGGAACCAGGCCGCGACCCTGCGCTACTCCACCCTCGCCTACCGCTAGCCCGGCCGGGCTCCCCGGCCCGGCTTACGATGCTGCAGGTGTGCACCGATAACAGCCCGGCCGGGCCGTTCCCGCTCGTCCGGCATGATGTCGAGCTATCCGAAACGATTGCGCTCGAGCCGGTCGACTCCGTCGTGGTCACCACGCTCATGGACAACGTCACCGACGCCTTCATGCCCGACCAGGGCCCGGCCCGGCGGCCCGGTCCCGGCGGGCGGCCGTCGCGCCCGGCGCCGCTGATGGCGGGCGGCCAGGTCCCGGACGGGCTGATCGCCGAGCACGGGTTCTCGGCCCTGGTCACCGTGACCAAGCAGGGCCGCGAGCGCCGGCTCCTGTTCGACGCGGGCACCAGCCCGGACGGCGTCGTGGAGAACATGCGGCGGCTCGGCCTCGACCCGGCCTCGATCGAGGCCATCGTGTGCAGCCACGGCCACTTCGATCACACCACCGGCCTCGACGGGCTGGCCCGGGCGGTCGGCCCGGCTAACCTGCCGGTGCTGATCCACCCGCACTTCTGGCGTCAGCGCCGGGTCGTGCTGCCCGGCCGGGACCCGTTTGACCTGCCCGCCACCAGCCGCCGGGCGCTGGCCGGGGCGGGCTTCGACGTCATCGAGCAGGAGCGGCCCAGTTTCCTGCTGGACGGGTCGGTGCTGATCACCGGCGAGGTGCCCCGGGTCACCGGCTACGAGCCGGGCTTCCCGCCGCAGCAGGCCCTGACCGGCGGCCGCTGGGAGCCCGACCCGCTAGTCCTGGACGACCAGGCCCTCATCGTCAGCGTGGCCGGCCAGGGCCTGGTCGTGATCACCGGCTGCGGCCACGCCGGGATCGTCAACATCGCCCGCTACGCCCGGGCGCTGACCGGCGGCTCACCGCTGCACGCGCTGCTCGGCGGGTTCCACCTGAACGGGCCCGCGTTCGAGCCGCTGATCCCGCGCGTCCTGGACGACCTGGCCGCCCTGGACCCGGGGTACCTCGTCCCCGCGCACTGCACCGGCTGGCGGGCCCAGCACGCCATGGCGGGCCGGTTCCCGGCCGCCTACGTGCCCGGCGCGGTCGGCACCAGCTTCCACCTCTGATCCCGGCCGGCCCCCGGGCCGGCCTTCAGGTCAGCTTCAGGTCAAGCTAAGACCATGTGAAGGTAGATCGTTTAGACCTTATTAGGCCTTCGAGCTTGGGATACTTCGGTCACAGAGGGCTGAAGGGGACCAAGTAGTTGACCGTTGACGATAAGTCACCGCCGGACGCTTCCGGCGGCCCCGGGCCGGCCCCCGCGGGACTCGGGCCGGCCCCCGCGGGACTCGGGCCGGCCCCCGCTGAGCTCGCGGCGGTCATCGATGCCGCGGCCGCCGGGCCGGGGCACCGCCGGTGGCTGATCGCGGGGCGGCTGGCGGCGGCCGGCCTGGGCCTGCTCGTGCTCGTCGTCCACGACCTGGGCTACGTCCTGAGCCAGTCGTTCTGGACGGACGAGACCTGGGTCGCGGCCACCACCCGGTTCTCGCTGAGCCGGCTGCCGCTGACCACGTCCAGCACGCCGGTCGGCTGGTCGGTGCTGCTGCGCCTGGTCACCGTCAGCGGCACGGAGATATCCCGGCTGCTGCCGCTGTTCTTCGCCGGCGCCGCGGTGGTGACCGCCTGCTGGCTCGGCCACGGGCTGGGCTGGCGGGCCCGGGGAGCCCCGGCCGTCGCCGGGCTCGCGGCCGGGGGGGCCGTGCTCCTGGCCCCCGGCATGCTGGTGCGCGACGACCTGAAGCAGTACACCGCGGACGCGTGCCTGGCCCTGCTCGCGCTGGCCGTGACCTCCCGGCTGGAGCGCGGCTGGTCGCGGCGGTGGCTGGCCGTGCTGTCGGTCACGGTATGGGGCGGCATGCTGTTCAGCGACGCCGCCGCCTTCGCGGGCATCGCGGCGTTCGGGGCGGTGGCCCTGGTCCAGCTGGCCCGCCGCGCCTGGCGGCGGCTGGCCGAGGCCGTGCTCGCGGGGGCCGTGACGGCCGTGCTCATGGCCGTGGTCTACCAGGCCTTCGACGCCCGGGCCGTGCTGCCCGGGCTCACCTACTCGCCCCACTTCCGCACCTTCTACCTGCCGCTGAGCCAGGGCCTGCCCGCCAGCGTCACGTTCGTGCAGCAGCGGCTGCATGACGTCGGCGGCTACTTCGGCCTCGGGCCGCTGTGGCTGGCCGGCCTGCTGTTCGCCGCCGGGGTGGTCTCGA
>FSXZ01002562.1_pt1 | contig 10657 bp, 8 predicted proteins | sample 1638121 | NCBI WGS metagenome assembly FSXZ01 (sample SAMEA3914788, study PRJEB12502) | metagenome | biome: forest; material: soil | place: Canada | collected 2011-07-03 | depth 0.1 m
GCCGACGACATGGTGGTGCTGGCCGAGCAGACGCTGAGCGTGGCCGCGGAGATCTCCCACTCGGGCGGCCGCGGCCTGCTGGAGATCGCCCCGGCCGGCGCGTCCAAGGCGAGCGGCCTGGCCTGGCTGTGCGCCCGCCGCGGCATCGCGGCCGAGCAGGTCGTGGCCTTCGGCGACATGCCCAACGACCTGCCGATGCTGCGCTGGGCCGGAGTCGGCCACGCCGTCGCGAACGCCCACCCCGAAGTCCTCGCCGCCGCCGACCGCGTCATCGGCCACCACGCCGAGGACGCGGTCGCCGCCGTGCTCGAGGCGCTGCTCGCGGACGCCCCCTCAGCGCACTGAGCAGACCGACCCGGCGCGAGAACCCGGGCCCGGCGCTGCCCGGCCTCGCTCGGCCAACGCCCGCCCCGCTCGGCCGACGCCCGCCCCGCTCGGTCCACGCCCGCCCTGCGCCCGATCCGCACCGGGCGAACGAGATTCTCATACAGGCTTCACCCACCCCTCATGCACCGCCGCGCCCCGATCCCTAGCTTCAGCGGTGTTCCCTTCTCGCCGCCCGAGGCTCACAAAGCCTCGGGCGGCACCTGTCTTCCCGCCCCGCTCGCTATGCTTGACGCGGCTCGGGGCGGGCATTACCGTAACCTCGAAAAGTAAGGAAACTTTCCTTATTAGAGAGGTGCGATGGACCAGGTACCGGGGACCCCGAGCCTGCTGCGGGCGATCAACGACCGCACCGCGCTGCAGCTGCTCAGCGAGCAGGGCCCGCTCACCCGAGCGCGGCTCGGCGCCCTGACCGGACTGTCCAAGCCCACCGCCACCCAGCTGATGGACCGGCTCGAGGCGGCCGGACTGGTCGAGGCGCTGCCCGGCGAGGGCCGCAACGCGCGGCTCTACCGGGTCCGGCCCGGCGCCGCGTACGTCGCAGGGCTCGATGTCACGCCGTCGAACATCCGGGTCCGGGTGTGCGATCTGACCGGGCAGACGATCGCGCAGACCACACTGGCCACCCCCCGGCGCGAGGTGAAGGACGCCCTCGAGCGTATCCGCGAGGCGCTCACCGCGGCGTGCACCGCGGCCGGGATCACGTTGGCGCGGCTCAACCGCGTCGTCATCGGCCTCGGCGGCGCGCCCGATCCGCACACCGGCCGGATCGGCTACGCCCGGCACCTGCCCGGCTGGCACGACCCGAACCTGCTCCAGCGCCTGCGCACCGAGCTGACCGGGCCGGGCGAGCCGGATCCGGCGGTGGAGATCGAGAACGACGTGAACCTGGCCGCCGTGGCCGAGCAGACCCGCGGCGTGGTGCGCGGCGACTCCCCGTGGGAATGCCGTGATTTCGCGGTGCTGTGGATCGGCGAGGGCATCGGCGCGGCCGTGGTCATCGACGGGCGCCTGCACCGCGGATTCACCGGGGGCGCGGGCGAGATCGGCTATATGCCCGTCTCCGGACTGCCCCCGGTACGCAACATCAGCCGCGGCACCACCGGCGGCTTCCAGAACCTGGCCGGGGCGCCCGCGGTGCTGAAACTGGCCCGGGCCAAGGGCTTCCCCGGTTCGGACGCGGCGGCCGCGCTGCGCCGGGCGGCGGCCTCCGGCAGCGTCGGCACCCCGCTGCTGACCGAGGTGGCCGACCGGCTCGCGGTCGGCCTCGCCCCGCTGGTCGCGGTGCTCGACCCGGAACTGATCGTGCTGACCGGGGCGATGCTCCAGGCCGGCGGCGAGGTGCTGCGCGAGCTGATCGCCGACGCCCTCTACGGGATGGTCATCCCGCGCCCCCGACTGGTGCTCTCCGCGGTGGCCGAGGACCCGGTGCTGACCGGCGCGATCGAGTCGGCGCTGGCCGAGACCAAACAAGAACTCTTCGATCACACCCGCAAGGGCCGAGGACTGTAAGGAACCCCATGAAGCTCGCCATCATCGGCGGTGGCTCCACCTACACCCCCGAGCTCGTGGACGGTTTCGCCCGCCTGCGTGCACAGTTGCCGGTGGAACAGTTGGCGCTGATCGATCCCGACCCGGAGCGGCTCGAGGCCGTGGGCGCGATATCCCGGCGCATCCTGGCCAAGCAGGGCCACCCCGGGCAGGTGCTGGCCACCTCGAACGTGGCCGAGGGCCTCGAGGGCGCGGACGCGGTGCTCTTCCAGCTGCGCATCGGCGGCCAGGGCGCCCGGAACGTGGACGAGACGCTGCCGCTGGACTTCTGCTGCGTCGGCCAGGAGACCACCGGAGCCGGCGGCCTGGCCAAGGCCCTGCGCACGGTGCCGGTCGTCCTCGACCTGGCCGAGCAGGTGCGCAAGTACGCGCCGCGGGCCCGGATCGTGGACTTCACCAACCCGGTCGGCATCGTCACCCGCGCCCTGCTCGACGCCGGGCACGACGCCGTCGGCCTGTGCAACGTCGCGATCGGCTTCCAACGGCGGTTCGCCGCGGGCGCCGGGGTCACCCCGGGCGAGGTCGAGCTCGACCACGTCGGCCTCAACCATCTGACCTGGATCAGGGGCGTGCGGATCGGGGGCGCGCAGGTGCTGCCCGAGATCATCGAGCGCCAGGGCGAGGAGATCGCCGCGGACCTCGAGATGCCCGCCCAGGTGATGCGGGATCTGCACGCGATCCCGTCCTACTACCTGCGTTACTACTACGAGCACGACGCCGTGGTGCGCCACCTGCGCGAGAGCGAGTCGCGCGCGGAGCAGGTCGCCGCGATGGAGCGTCAGCTGCTCGAGATGTACCGCGATCCGACCGTGGACACCAAGCCCGAACTCCTCGCCAAGCGCGGCGGCGCGTACTACTCCGAGGCCGCGGTCGAGCTGATCGCCTCCCTGACGAATCCGGCCGGCACCAGCGACCTGCGCGTGGTCAACCTGCGCAACCGGGGCACGCTGCCGTTCCTGGACGACGACGCGGTGATCGAGGTCTCCGCCCGAGTCGGCTCCGACGGGATCGAGGCGGTGGCGCAGCCGCCGCTGCCCGCGCATATGCGTGGCCTGATCGCCCATGTGAGCGCGTACGAGGAACTGGCCCTGGACGCGGCGATCCGCGGCGGCCGGGACCGCGTCGTCCAGGCCCTGCTGGCGCATCCGCTGATCGGCCAGTACGACCTCGCACACCGCCTCGGCGACGCCCTGATCGCGGCGAACGAGCGCTACCTGCCCTGGGCGGGGACGCGTTGAGCACCGCGACCCCGGCCGAGATCCCCCTCCTGGCGGCTCCGGCCCGGCCGGCCGGCACCGTGCTCGCGGTGGACGGCGGGAACAGCAAGACCGACGTCCTGCTCGCCACCGCGGACGGCCGGGTGCTCGCCCAGGCGCAGGCCGGGCCGTTCACCCCGCAGGCCAGCGGGGTGGGCACGGCCGTGGACGCGGTGGCCGCGGCGGTCGGCGAGATCCGCGCCGCGCTCGGCCTGCCACCGCAGGCCCCGCTGGCCCGGCACCTGTCCGCGTTCGTGGCCGGGGCCGACCTGCCGGTGGAGGAGGAGGCGCTGGCCGAGGCCTTCACCGAGCGCGGCTGGGCCGAGACGGTGGAGGTGGGCAACGACGCGTTCGCCCTGCTGCGGGCCGGGGCCAGCCGACCCTGGGGCGTCGCCGTGGTCTGCGGCGCCGGGATCAACTGCGTGGGCATCGGCCCGGACGGCCGCCGCGCCCGCTACCCGGCGCTCGGCGACCTCACCGGCGACTGGGGCGGCGGTTCGGCCCTCGGCCGCGCGGCGCTGTGGGCGGCGGTGCGCGGCGAGGACGGCCGCGGCCCGGAGACCGAACTGACCGCGGCGGTGGCCGGCCATTTCGGTACCGCGACCGCGCTGGAGGTCTCCCTCGGCATCCATCTGGGCGCGATCCCCGAACCACGCATCCACGAACTCTCCCCGCTGCTGCTGCGGATAGCCACCCGCGGCGACGCGACGGCGCTGGAGTTCGTGGACCGGCAGGCCCTGGAAGTCGTGGTCTGGGCCCGGGTCGCCCTGGCCCAACTGGACCTGCTCGCCCAGGACACCGAGGTCGTGCTCGGCGGCGGAGTACTGCGCGCCGCCGAACCGGTGCTGATGGACCGCATCTTCGCCCTGGCCCGGCAACAGATCCCGGCGGCCCGCCTCGTCGTGCCGTCCCAACGCCCGGTGCACGGCGCCCTGCTGTTGGGCTTCGACCGCCTAGGCCTGACCGCCGACGGCTGACCGGCCGCCCCGTCGGCCCGGCTCGGCGTCTGGTCGTGCTCGGTCGGGTGGCTTGGTGAGGTGCTTCGTCGGCGGCCCGGTCGGCCGTCTCCTCGAGTGCTGAGTCGGGTACTTCGTCCGGCTCCCGCCCTGCTCCCGCCCTGCTCGGCGCCGCCCCCGATTCCCTTCCCCGGCTGCGCGATCGTGTCGCCTCGCGTTGCCTTTCGTCGACTTCCATCGCCGTCGCGCAGCACGCGGTCCAGCCCCCGGACCACCGTTGCCCACCCGTTATTAATCCTTTGCCCCGGACCGTTGCACTGCCCGGCGGTGGAAGTTAACTTTACTTACACTTCCGTCAGGCCGGGGCGGCACACCGGCCGGGCCCGAACTCCAACCGCCACGCACACCCCTCCCCAGGCACTCACACCCCCTTTCCGAGAGGTCTCCAGGATGAGGCGTACCACCGTAGTCGCCGCCGGCGCCGCGATAGCCCTGGCCGCCGCGGCCCTGGCCGGCTGCAGCTCCACCCAGCATGTGGGCGGCAGCTCAGGGTCCGGCACGGAGTCGGCCGCCGCGAGCGGCCCGCACAAGCCGGGCGGAGTCGTCACGATCTCCAACGAGCAGGGTCAGACCTGGTCCTGCCAGTTCAACCCGTTCAGCCCGTCCTACCAGCTCCAGTCCCTGGGCATGATCTACGAGCCCCTGGTCTACGTCGACGCGCTCGACAACCAGAAGGAAACGGACATGCTGGCGACCGGGTACACCTGGAACGCCGCCAAGACCCAGATCACCTTCACCGTACGCCAGGGCGTCACCTGGTCCGACGGCAAGCCCCTCACCGCCGCCGACGTCGCGTTCACCTTCAACCTGCTCAAGCAGGACCCCGCGCTCGACCTCTACTCGCTGTGGTCCGCGGCCGGCCTGATCAGTGCCACCTCCTCCGGCAACACCGCGGTGCTGACCTTCAAGCAGAACGCGCAGACGTACTTCTACAACTTCGCCGACCAGATCGGCATCGTGCCCGAGCACATCTGGGGCCAGAAGTCCACGTTCGGCGGCAAGGCCCCGGACCAGTGGTCCGACCCGAACCCGGTCGGCACCGGCCCCTACGAGGTCAACCCGTGCACCTCCAACAACATCCAGTACACGGCCAACCCGCACTACTGGCAGCCGAACGAGCCGGCCATCCAGAAGGTGGAGTACCCGGCGTACCTCAGCAACGACCCGGCCAACAACGACCTGGCCTCGGGCAAGGACAACTGGGGCAACCAGTTCGTGCCCAACATCCAGAGCTTCTACCTGAGTAAGTCCCCGAGCTACCACACCTGGTCCCCGCCGGTCTCCAACGTCTCGCTGTTCCCGAACCTGAAGCAGGGCGCCACCGCGAACCTGGACGTGCGCGAGGCGATCTCCTACGCGATCGACCGCACCAAGATCTCCGACATCGGCGAGAACGGGCAGGAGCCGGCGGCCAACCAGTCCGGCATCATCACCCCGACCTTCAGCCAGTACGAGGACGTCGCGAACCTGCAGACCTCCGGCTACGCCGCCACCGCGACCAGCGCGAACACCCAGAAGGCGCAGACGCTGCTGGCCTCGGCCGGCTACTCGCCCACGCACCCGCTGAACCTGAGCGTCATCTCCATCACCGGCTACACCGACTGGGACGCCGACCTCGCGGTGATCAAGAGCGAGCTGTCCGCGATCGGGATCAACCTGACCGTGGACGACGAGACCGACGGCACCTACTTCTCCAACCTGCAGAACGGCACCTTCCAGCTCGCCTACTACGGCGAGACCGGCGGGCCCACCCCGTACACCGAACTGCGCCAGGAGCTGCTCTCGCAGAACTCCGCCCCGATCGGCCAGCCGGCCGCGACCAACTACGAGCGCTACAGCAACCCGGCCGTGGACTCGCTGCTCGACCAGTACGCCACCGCCAGCGCCGCCTCGCAGGTCGCGATCATCCAGCAGGTCAGCGACTACATGACCAAGGACGTGCCGATCATACCGGTGGTCGAGAACGTCGACTGGTTCCAGTACGACGACCAGGACATCAAGGGCTGGCCGACCGCCGCCGACCCGTACGCCCAGCCGGGCCCGGCCATCGTGCCCGACATGGAGCAGGTGCTGCTGCACCTCTACTCCGCGTCCGCACAGTAGCTCACCCATCCCGGGCCGCTCGGCCGTTGCGCACCCCGCCCTCCCGGCGCGGTGCGGACGGCCGGGCGCCCCGGGTCGAGAAAGGGACCGACTGCAGTGAGATTCATCCTGCGCCGGGTGGGCATGTTCGTCTTCACCCTCTGGGCCGCGCTCACCCTGAACTTCTTCATTCCGCGCTTCATGCCGGGCAATCCGCTCCAGGACCTGATCGCCAAGGGCCACGGTAAGATCTCCGCCCAGGCGATGGCGGACATGCTCGCCTCCTTCGGCTACAAGCAGAACGAGAACGGCTTCCAGCAGTACTTCGCCTACCTCGGCAACATGCTGACCGGCCACTGGGGCGTCTCGCTCACCGTCGCTCCCGGCGCCTCGATCCGGCAGATGGTCCTCGGCGCGCTGCCGTGGACGCTCGGCCTGATCGGCGTCACCACCGTGCTGGCCTTCCTGGCCGGCACCGTGATCGGGATCGTGGCCGGCTGGCGGCGCGGCGGGTTCGTCGACTCCGTGCTGCCGACCACCTTCGTCGTCACCACGGCGCTGCCCTACTTCGTCGTCGGCATGCTGCTGATCGAGATCTTCTCGGTCACCAACCACTGGCTGCCCAACGACTACACCTACGACTACACCATCGTGCCGGGCCTCTCCCCCGGCTTCGTCGGCTCCGTCCTGCAGCACGCGCTGCTGCCGGCCGCCGCGCTGATGGTCACCTCGATCGGCGGCTGGATCCTGACCATGCGCAACAACATGATCACCACGCTGGCCGAGGACTACATCCGGATGGGCCGGGCCAAGGGCCTGTCCAACCGGAAGATCATGTACGGGTACGCCGCCCGCAACGCGATGCTGCCCAACCTCTCCGGCTTCGCCATGTCGCTCGGCTTCGTGCTCTCCGGCGCGGTCCTGGTGGAGTGGGTCTTCAACTACCAGGGCGTCGGCTACATGCTGCTCAACGCCGTCGACAGCTCGGACTACCCGCTGATGCAGGCGCTGTTCATGCTCTACACCGTCGCGGTGCTGGTGGCCATCCTGGCCTCCGACTTCGTGATGCTGCGCCTCGATCCGCGCGCGCGGGCGAAGGGATAAGGGCCGTGAAATTCCTCAAGTCCCTGCTGCACAACCGCAAGGCCGTGGCCGGCCTGCTGATCCTGCTGCTGATCGTGCTGATGTCCTACGCCCCCGCGCTGTTCACCTCGAACGGCGACCCGGACACCCCCGGCCAGTTCGACCCGCAGCTGCCCATCTCCACCGCGCACCTGCTCGGCACCACGGGCCTGGGCCAGGACACGTACTCGCTGCTGATCTACGGCGCCCGCCAGTCGCTGCAGATCGCGGTGATCGCCGGGTTCTTCGCCACCGTGCTCTCCGTGCTCATCGGGGTGACCGCGGCCTACCTCGGCGGCCTCATGGACGACCTGCTGTCCCTGCTCACCAACGTCGTACTGATCATCCCGACCTTCCCGCTGATCGTCATCCTGGCCAAGTACGCGGGCCAGTCCAACACCGTGATGATCGCCGTGCTGGTCGCCACCGGCTGGTCCTACGGCGCCAACCAGATGCGCGCCCAGGCCCTGTCCCTGCGCAACCGCGACTTCCTCGAATCCGCCCGGGTGCGCGGCGAGCGGCGCTCCTACATCATCCTCTTCGAGATGCTCCCCACCATGAGCTCGCTGATCGTGGCCAACTTCCTGGGCGCCGCGCTCTACTCCGTCGGCGCGGCCGCGGGCCTACAGTTCCTCGGACTCGGCGACCAGAGCCACGACAGCTGGGGGCAGATGCTCTACTGGGCCCAGAACCGCGAGGCGCTGGAAGCCGGCTCGCCGCTGTGGGCCATCGCCCCCGGCGTCCTGATCGCGGTCCTCGGCGCCTCCTTCGCGCTGATCAACTACGCCTTCGACGAGATCGGCAACCCGGCCCTGCGCCCGGTGCGGCGCAAGGACCTGCGCGCCGCGGCCAAGGCGAACAAGACCCCGAAGGAAGGAGCCGACCGTGCCCTCGTCGACGCTGCTTGAGGTCAGGGATCTGCGGGTGGTCTACGACACCGCCCGAGGTCCGGTGGAGGCGTGCTCCGGGGTGAACCTGGACGTGCGCGACGGCGAGTTCGTCGGCGTCGTCGGCGAGTCCGGCTGCGGCAAGTCCACGCTGCTGTTCGGCATCGCCCAGCTGCTCAGCCCGCCCGCCCGGGTGGCCGGCGGCACGGTCGGCTTCCGCGGCCGCAACCTCGTCAGCATGACCGAGAAGGAACTCAATACCCTGCGGTGGAAGGACTACTCGGTCGTCATGCAGAGCGCGATGAACGCGCTCAACCCGGTCACCTCGATCGGCGCCCAGTTCAAGGACGCCATCACCGCGCACGAGCAGTGGAGCAGGCAGCAGATCCAGGACCGGTCGGTCGAGGTGATGAAGCTCGTCGGCATCGACCCGATCCACCTGCGCAGCTACCCGCACCAGCTGTCCGGCGGCATGCGCCAGCGCGCGATGATCGCGATGGCGCTGCTGTTCACGCCCGACCTGATCATCATGGACGAGCCGACCTCGGCACTCGACGTGGTGGCGCAGCGCTCGCTGATGGTGCAGATCAAGGAGCTACAGCAGCTGCTCGGCTTCGCCGTCATCTTCGTCACCCACGACATGTCCCTGGTCAGCCACTTCTCCGACCGGCTGCTGGTGATGTACGCGGGCCAGGTGGTCGAGGCCGGCCCGACCCGCACCGTGTTCGACGACCCGTCGCACCCCTACAGCGAGGGCCTGCTCAACGCGTTCCCCTCCATCCGCGGCCCCAAGGTCCCGCTCACCGGCATCCCCGGCGCCCCGCCCAACCTGGCCACCCCGCCGGACGGCTGCCGGTTCCACCCGCGCTGCCCGAAGGTGCTGGAGCGCTGCCGCACCGAGGAGCCCGAGCTCTACCAGGTCGGCGAGGTACTCTCGCGGTGCCTGCTGCATCAGGGAAGTACGGAGAGTCCGGTAGCCGTGGAGAGTGCGGTGGCCGTGGAGAGTGCGGCAAGCGCGGAGAGTACGGCCAGCACGGAAAACGAGGCGGCGGCGTCATGACATCGACCACGCAGAACGCGACCGGCCCGGCGCTGCTCGAGACGGTGGGCCTCTCCCGCCACTTCCGCGTCGGCGGCGGCCTGCTCGGCGGAGCCCAGCTGCACGCGGTCGACGACGTCAGCATGACGATCAACGAACGCGAGATCGTCGCCCTGGTCGGCGAGAGCGGCAGCGGAAAGTCGACCATGGCCCGCCTGCTCGCCCAGGTGTACAAGCCGACGAGTGGCGAAATCCGGTTCCAGGGGCGCTCCCTGGCCGAACTGCGCGGACGCCGAGCCCAGTTGCGCTACCGCAGCGACGTGCCGATGGTCTTCCAGGACCCGTTCGCCTCGCTCAACCCGGTGTACAAGGTCTCCCACGGCATCATGCGCGGTCTCAAGCTGCACCGCCCGGACCTGCACGGCGCGCAGGAGCGGCACGCCGAGGCCGTGCGCGTGGTCGAGGCCGTCGGCCTGACGCCCGGCGAGGAGATCCTGGAGCGCTACCCGTACGAGATGAGCGGCGGCCAACGCCAGCGCATCGGCTTCGCCCAGGCGCTCGCCTACCGGCCCAAGCTGATCCTCGCCGACGAGCCCGTCTCGATGCTCGACGTCTCCATCCGCATCGGCCTGCTGAACGTGATGGCGCAGCTGCGGGAGAAGGAAGGCGTGTCGTTCCTGTACATCACCCACGACATCGCCAGCGCCCGGTACGTGTCCGACCGCATCATGGTGATGTACGGCGGCCACGTCGTGGAGACCGGCCCGACCGAGACGGTCCTGGCCGACCCGCAGCACCCGTACACCCAACTGCTGCTCGAAGCCGTCCCCGACCCCCGAGCCCCCCTCACCGTCAGCACCGAAGCCGCGAAAGCAGAGCCCCCCGCCGTCATCGACCCCAAACCCGGCTGCCGCTTCCGCGCCCGCTGCCCCCTCGCCGTGGCCGCCTGCGACGAGGTCACCCCGGTACTCAGGCCCCTGTCGGAACCCGGCCACGAAGCCGCCTGCCACGTCAACGCACCGGAAGCAGCAGGCACGGCAGCGTCATAAGCCCACGCGCACGGCCACGGCCGCGCCCACGGCCTGAGCGGCCCGGCGTACCTACCCAAGGAATCCTCTCCGCCCTGAGCTCCTCGAACTCTTCGAATCTCTTCGAACCGTTCGAACGTCGAGGTCCACTCCGCGGCGGGGAGGATTCTTCATGCCGCCATGCGTGGATCGGTTGTCCCCTCAATCCGCGCCGAGGTGGCTGAGCACCGCCTGATGCGCCGCCCACCCGTCCGGGAACTTCACCGGCACGCCGAGGCGTACCGGCTCCGCA
>FSXZ01001347.1_pt1 | contig 10648 bp, 11 predicted proteins | sample 1638121 | NCBI WGS metagenome assembly FSXZ01 (sample SAMEA3914788, study PRJEB12502) | metagenome | biome: forest; material: soil | place: Canada | collected 2011-07-03 | depth 0.1 m
ACCACCGACCGCGCGCCGGTGGCCGCGGCGATGAAGCGCAGCGCCCCGCCGGTGACCGTGGCCACCGGGGCCGCGCCGCCGACCTCCGCCGCGTTGCGCCGGGTCGCGATCAGGGCGTCGTCCTCCGGCAAAAACTGATCGACGTAGGCCGGAGTGACGTCTGCGGTCGAGATGGCTGCCTCCTAGGCCCTTGACATGCCGTGATTACCGGACTTCCCGTGGCGGCAGCCTAGCGCCAGCCCGGACGTGCCGGGAACTAGCCGGGTAACCCGGGACGTTGAGGGAACTGCAGGCGAGGCCGGGGGGATCCCGGTCACTGTTCGGCAATATTGCCGGAAGCTGCAGTCAGACCGGAAGCATGCACGTGAGATCGGCGTTGGAGGCTAGGGAGCGGGTGAAAGGGGAAACCGTGGACCAGGCCGGAGCGCCGGAGCTCGCTAGCCCGGGTGCCGCCGAGTGGACGCCTCCTACCTGGGAGGACGTTGTTCGCGACCACTCTGCGCGGGTCTACCGGCTGGCCTACCGGCTGACCGGCAATACCCATGACGCCGAGGACCTGACGCAGGAAGTCTTCGTGCGGGTGTTCCGCTCCCTGTCCAGTTACTCGCCGGGCACGTTCGAGGGCTGGCTGCACCGCATCACCACCAACCTCTTCCTGGACATGGCCCGCCGCCGCCAGCGGATCCGGTTCGAGGGCCTGGGCGAGGAGACCACCGCCCGGCTCAGCGGGGCCGAGCCCACCCCGGCGCAGGCGTTCGACGACCGGCACTTCGACGGCGATGTCCAGGCCGCGCTCAAGGCGCTCCCGCCGGAGTACCGGGCCGCGGTCATCCTGTGTGACATCGAGGGCCTGTCCTATGAGGAGATCGCCGAGGCGCTCGGCATCAAGCTCGGCACCGTCCGGAGCCGGATCCACCGGGGCCGCGCCCAGCTGCGCGAGGCACTGGAGCACCGCCGGCCGCGCCACCTGAGCCCGGCCGGCCCCGAGTCCGCCCGTCCCGTAGCGGCCAGTCCCGTAGTGGCCAGCACCGTGGCGGTCAGTTCCGGGCCGTCCGCGCTGGCCCGGATCGGCGCGGGCCGGCCGCTGCCCGCCGGGGGACAGCCATGACCCACCTGGGACAGCGCCTGTCCGCCCTGATCGACGGGGAGCTGGACAGCGAGGGCCGCGACCGGGTCCTGGTCCACCTGGCCAAGTGCGAGCCCTGCCGGTCCGAGGCCGTCGCGCTGCGGACCCTGAAGCGGCGGATGAACGCCCTGGGCGGTGAGGCGGAGGCCGACAACACGGCGCTCACTGGCCGGCTGATCGAGCTGGCGGGCCTGACCGCCGGGCTGGACGGCCGGGCCGGGATGCCGTTCGCCTCCTGGTCAAACGCGTCGGCGGCCCGGCTGGGCGGACGCCTGAGCTGGCCCGAGGCCCGCCCCGCGCGGTACGTGCTGGGCGGCGCCTTCGCGATCTTCCTGGCCGGCCTGGGCACGGCCGCGTTCATGGCCGGCGGCAGCCCGACGGCGCCCGAGCCCGAGCCGCACGTCACCCCGGCGGTCGATGTCTTCGTCCTCCAGCACGACCTGGTGGGCGGCGCGGACAGCACCGGGACGCCCCGGCCGAGCCTGAGCGGGAATACCGTCCCAAACCGCCCGTGATCACCCGCGGCTTCGGGCGGCTTGTCGCCTAGGCCAACCCTTTGCCCTGATCAGGCCTACTCCCGTCCAGCCGGGGGGAGGAATGTAGCCGTCGGCGGGCCGCACCAGAGACGGGCCGCCATGAGGCAGGCCTGGTACCTGGGGAGGCATATGACGTCGCAGGGGCCGTGGCCGTCCAGCGCGGACCGTCCGCCCCCGCCGGCGCCAGGCGGGCCCGGCTCCGACGCTGCCGGAAACCCGCCCGCCGGGACCCCGGGCGCTGCGGAGCGTGGCCCCGGAAACCCAGGCCCCGGAAACCCGGGTCCCGGGAACCTGGCCGCTGGCGACCTGGCCGCTGGCGACCTGGGTCCCGGCGCGGGTGACCGCGAGCCGGACTACGCCCTGCCGCCCGACCCGTTCCGCCGCGGCGCCGACCGGGAACCGCGCGACCCCGACCGGCCCGCCCCGGACCGGGCCGGGCCGGGCCGCCGCCGGGCGGACGGGCGGCTGGGCGGGGTCAGCCGCCGCCTGGTCGTCGCCGTGGCCGCCATCGCCCTGGCGTCCGCGCTCGTCGGCGGCCTGCTGGGCGGGTACGTCGTCACCCGCGCCCAGAACGCCACCGACCCCGGCTACAGCCTCGGCCCCGTCCCGCGGGCGGCGGCGCAGCGCACGGACGGCTCGGTGGCCAGCCTGGCGGCCAGGATCCTGCCGTCGGTGGTCATGATCCGGGTCGACGGCAGCCAGGGCACCGGGTCGGGCTTCGTGATCCGCGGCGGCTACATCGTCACCGACAACCATGTCGTCACCCTGGACGGCACGGCGACCAGCACGAGCCTGCAGGTCGTCCTGCCCGGCGGCCAGGTGGTGTCGGCCCGGCTCGTCGGCCGCGACACCTACTCCGACATCGCCGTGATCCGGCCGGCCGGCAACGTCCGGCTGCCCGCGCTGCCGCTCGGCAACTCGGCCGGCGTTGCCGTGGGTGACCAGGTCATCGCGTTCGGCGCCCCGCTCGGCCTGGCCGGCACAGTGACCAGCGGCATCGTCAGCGCGCTGAACCGGCCCGTGCAGCCCGGCGCGGGCAACGGCCCGGCCGCCCCGCAGGTCTACCTGGACGCCATCCAGACGGACGCGCCGATCAACCCCGGCAACTCAGGCGGTCCCCTGGTCAACCGGCAGGGGCAGGTCATCGGGGTTAACGCGGCGTTCGACACGCTGGGCGGCAACCTGATCACCGGCCAGGGCGGCAGCATCGGCCTGGGCTTCGCCATCCCGATCAACGAGGCGGCGCGGGTCGCGGCCGAGCTAATCCGGACCGGGCACGCCACGCACGCGGTCATCGGGGCCGCGCTCAACTTCGGGTACGCCGGGGCCGGCGCCCAGCTCTCCGCCCCGTCCGCCCGCCGCCCGTCGGTGACGCCCGGCGGCCCGGCCGCCCGGGCCGGGCTGCGGCCCGGCGACGTCATCGTCAGCTTCGCCGGGCAGCCGGTGGCCAGCGCGGCGGCCCTGCTGGACGCGATCCGGGCCCAGCCGCCTGGTGCCCGGGTGCCCGTGACCTACCTGTCCGGCGGCCAGAGCCGGACGGCCACCCTGCGGCTGGGCTCGGCCGAGTCGTAGGGTCCGGCCGGGGCGCCGTCGCGGTGCGGCGGGGTCGCGGGGTCACGCCGCTTGGCCGGGCCGTCTACGCTGAAGGGAGCGGACCGGCCTCGAGCGGTCCCCAGCCCGCTGGAGCGCCAGTTGTTTGACTTGAATTTCGCCAAGATCGCCATCCTGGCCGTCATCGCGCTCATCGTCTTCGGTCCCGATCAGCTCCCGAAGATGGCGGCCCAGGCGGGCCGCGCGCTGCGTGACGTCCGCCGGCTGGCCGAAGGCGCCCGGGCCGACCTCCAGGAGCACCTGCCGGAGGAGTTCAAGGAATTCGACCTCAACGAGCTGAACCCCAAGTACTTCGTCCGCAAGCACCTGCTGGACGAGGTCGGGAGCCTCACCGGCGGCGGCACCGCCGCGGCCGATGCGGCGGGCCGGGCGACGGCGGGGACGGCCACCGCCGAGCCGGCCCTGCTGCCGGGGGAGAACCCCCCCTACGACGACGAGGCCACCTGACGGCTCCGGCCGCAGGCCGCGCCCGGCACCGGGCCGCGCCGCCCGCAGGCGGCGCCGCCCGGTAACACGACCGTTCCGGCCGGAAGCGGTCTCAGACGGGGGACAGGCCCAGCTGGCGACCGACCAGGCTGCGGGACCGCCCGGCGATCTGCTCGGCGATCCTGGACAGCGCCTGCGAGGCCGGCGAGTCCGGCGCCGCGACCATGACCGGGGCGCCGCTGTCGGCCGCCTCGCGCAGCCGGGTGTCGATCGGGATCTCGCCCAGCAGCGGCACGTTCGCGCCGCTCAGCCGGGTCAGCGTGTCCGCCACCGCCTGGCCGCCGCCGTGGCCGAACACCTCGACCCGCTCGCCGCAGTGCGGGCAGGGCAGGTACGACATGTTCTCGATCACGCCCACCACCCGCTGGTGCAGCTGCGAGGCCAGCGCCCCGGCCCGCTCCGCGACCTCGGACGCGGCCAGCTGCGGGGTGGTGACGACGATCAGCTCCGAGCCGGGCACCAGGTGCGCGGCCGAGATCGCGACGTCGCCCGTGCCCGGCGGCAGGTCCATGAGCAGGATGTCCAGGTCACCCCAGTACACGTCGGCCAGGAACTGGGTCAGCAGCTTGTGCAGGATCGGGCCGCGCAGCGGCAGCGCCTCATTGCCCTTCTTCAGCATGCCGGCGGAGATGGCCGAGACGCCGTGGGCCGACGGCGGCATGATCATCTGCTCGACCTGGGTCGGCCGGGCCGTCACCCCCAGCATCCGCGGCACCGAGTGCCCGTAGATGTCGGCGTCCAGCAGCCCGACCTTGCGGCCCATCGCGGCCAGCGCCACGGCCAGGTTGACCGTGACCGACGACTTGCCGACCCCGCCCTTGCCGCTGGCGATGGCGTAGACCTTGGTCAGCGAGTCGGGCTGGGCGAACGGGATCTCCCTCTCGGACTTGCCGCCCTGGGCCGGGGCGGCGCTGCCGCGCAGCCGGGTCTGCAGCTCGCGGCGCTGCGTCTCGCTCATCACGTCGAGCTCGACCCGGACCTGGCGGACGCCGGCCAGCGCGCCGACCGCGGCGGTCACCTCCCGGTTGATGGTGTCCCGCAGCGGGCAGCCGGCCACGGTCAGCCAGATGCCGACGCGGACCGTCCCGTCCGCCTCGATGTTGATCTCTTTGACCATCCCGAGCTCGGTAATCGGGCGGTGGATCTCGGGATCGTTCACGCCGGCCAGGGCCTGGGCCACCTGCTCGGCCGTAGGCAGCGTGGCTGTAGATGCTGAGGACATGCCCTTATGCTACGGCCCGCCCCGGAGCGCCCGGCCGGTGCGGCGCAAAGCCGGCGTAAGCTCCGGGCGTGAGCGCACGTGCATCCAGGTCGCGCCGGACCTGCCTGGCCGTTCCCGGCAGCAGCCCGCGATTCCTGGCCAAGGCCCAGCAGCAGCCCGTGGATGAGGTCTTCCTCGACCTCGAGGACGCCGTCGCCCCGGCCCAGAAGGGCGCCGCGCGGTCCGCCGTGGCGGCGGCCCTGCGCGACGGCGACTGGGGCAGCAAGGTCCGGGCTATCCGGATGAACGATGTGACCACCGCCTGGGCCTACCGGGACGTGATCGACGTGGTGGAGCAGTCCGGGGACGTCCTGGACGTCATCGTGCTGCCCAAGGTCACCGGTCCCGACGATGTCCGCTGGCTGGACCTGCTGCTCAGCCAGGTCGAGGCGGCCATGGGCTACCCGGCCGGGAAGATCGGCATCGAGGCGCAGATCGAGGACGCCGCCGGCCTGGCCCGGGTGGACGCCATCGCCGCCGCCTCGCCCCGCCTGGAGGCGCTGGTGTTCGGGCCGGCCGACTTCATGGCCAGCCTCGGGATGCGGTCCCTGGAGATCGGCCAGCAGCCCGCCGGGTACCGGGGTGGCGACGCGTTCCACTATGCCCACCTGCGCATCCTGGTCGCCGCGCGGGCCTGCGGCCTGCAGGCCGTCGACGGCCCGTACGCGGCCATCCACGACGGCGACGGCCTGCGGGCCAGCGCCGCCAGCGTCGCCGCCCTGGGCTACGACGGCAAGTGGGTCCTGCACCCGGCCCAGGTCGACATCGTCAACGCCGAGTTCTCCCCGGCCCAGGACGACTACGACCGGGCCGAGCTGCTGCTGGAGGCCTACGAGTACCACACCGGCCGCGGCCAGGGCGCGGCCATGCTCGACGGCGAGATGATCGACGAGGCCTCCCGCAAGCTGGCCCTGGTGGCCGCCGCCCGCGGCCGCGCGGCCGGCCTGCGCCGGACCCGGGAGTTCACCCCGCCCGGAGGGTAGGGCGGGCGGGCCGGGACGCCGGCGTAGAATCGGGGGAAATCGACACGGGAGCTCGGGCATACCGGGCTGAGAGGGTGGCTGGCCGCGCGCGGCCTGGCGTCACCGACCGTCGGAACCTGACCGGGTAATGCCGGCGTAGGGAGGCCGTCGTGAGTGACCTGTCCAGCACCTTCACCGTCGTTCCCGGCGACCGCCGGTCGGAGGTGGCGCCGACCCTGGCCGAGCCGGTGCCGCAGTCGCTGGGGCTGCTCGACCAGCTCGGCCTGTGGGGCAACCTCGGGGTCAGCCTGCTCGGCTTCACCGGGGCCATCTTCGTGCTCCAGCCGCTCGGGCCCGGTACCCCGGAGCTGTCCCTGGGCGCCGCCCTGGTCTCCATCGTGGCCGGCACTCTGCTCGGCACCCTGGCCCTGGCGTTCGCCGGCCTGCCCGGCGCCCGGACCGGCGCGCCCGCCATGGTCCTGCTCCGCGGCCTGTTCGGGGCGGGCGGCTCCTACCTGCCTACAGCCATGAACATCGCGCAGTGCCTGGGCTGGGGGATCTTCGAGCTCGTCACCATCGGCACCGCCGCCCACGTCGTCGCGCCCGCCCTGCCCCGGTGGGGCTACATCCTCATCGCCGGGGTGATCACCGGCGTGTTCGCGGTCCGCCCGCTCGGCGCCATCCGGGTCCTGCGCCGGTACGTCACGGCCGCCGTCATGGTCGTCCTGGCCTACCTGCTGGCCCAGCTGCTGACCCACCCGCTGCCGCCGCTGGCCCACGGCACCTGGTCGGGCTTCTGGGTCGCCACCGACACGGTCGTGGCCGCCGCCATCTCGTTCGCCCCGCTGGCCGCCGACTACACCCGGCACTCGCGCACCGAGCGCGCCGCGCTGGCCGGCCCGCTCATCGGCTACAGCCTGACCCAGACGCTCTGCTATGTCATCGGCCTGCTGGCCCTGGTCACCGTGGCCCGCGACCCCAGCCGGATCTACGGCGCGTTCATCGCGCTGCCCGCCGGCAGCATCGGCTTCGCCATCCTGGCCGCCCGCGAGCTCGACCAGTCCTTCGCCAACGTCTACTCCACCGCCGTCTCCACCCAGAACCTGCGGCCCCTGTGGGACCGCCGCGTCCTGGCCGTCGTCATCGCCGCCGCGGCCACCGCCGGGGCGCTGTTCCTCAACATCGACGACTACGAGAACTTCCTGCTGCTGCTCGGCTCGGTCTTCGTGCCGCTGTTCGCCGTCCTGGTCATCGACTTCTTCGTCGTGTCCCGGGGCCACTGGGACCTGTCCGGCCACGGCCCGGCCCGCTGGCTGATGCTGGCCGCCTGGGCCGCCGGGTTCGTCACCTACCAGCTCATCAACCCCGGCTATATCTCCTGGTGGGCCGCGGCGTGGTCGCATGTCGGCAGCTTCGTCGGCTTCACCCCGGAGAGCTGGATGTCGGCCTCGATCCTGTCCTTCTCCGTGTCCGCGCTGGCCACCTTGGCCTGCGGCGGCCTGTCCCGGCTGGCCGGCGGCCGGCCCGGGCCGCGGGACCCGGCCGCCGCGGGTGACGCGGCCCGGGCCGGGGCGGGCCCGGACCCGGCGGGCACCGGGGCGGCATGAGCCGTCCCGAGCCCGGCTCCGGTCCCGGGCTGGTGCACGGGATGGGGAAGGAACTGGTCGCGCCGGACTGGCCGCCGCTGACCGGCCCGGAGGTCGCCGCCGTCCTGGCCGCCTACCCGGGCTGCGCCGGCCGCCCCGTCGTGACCTGGCGGAGCCCGCGGCCGATGTCCGCCGCCGGGCTGGTCCGGTGCGCCGCGGGGGACGGGGCACCGGCCCGGTCCGTCTTCGTCAAGCGGCACCACGTGGCGGTCCGCTCCACGGCCCAGCTCACCACCGAGCACGCCCTGGCCGCCTACCTGCGGCGGCGCGGGGTGCCCGTGCCGCACGTCCTGCGGGCGGCCGGCGGCTCGACCGTGGCCGAGCGCGGGGACTTCCGGTACGAGGTGCACGAGGTCGCCGACGGAATCGACCTCTACCGTGATGCGCTGTCCTGGACGCCGTTCACCAGCCTGGGCCACGCCCGGGCGGCCGGCGCCGCGCTGGCCCGCCTGCACGACGCGGCGGCCGGCTTCCCGCGGCCCGAGCGGCCGCCCGCCCCGCTGCTCAGCTCGTGTGCGGTGGTGTTCCCGCCCGGCCGGCCGGGCGGATCTGCCCCGGCGGACGCGGTGGCCCGGTTCGCGGCCGGGCTGCGCTCCCTGGCCGCCTACCTGGGCGGGCGGCCCTGGCGGGCCGACGTCGAACGGTACCTGCGCGCCCCGCTCGAGCGGGCCGCGGCGCTGCTGGCCGGGCTGCCCCGGCAGTGGGGGCACGGCGACTGGCACCCGTCCAACCTGACCTGGACCAGCGCCGGCCCCGCCGCGGCGGTCGCCGGGGTCCTCGACCTGAGCCTGGCCAACCGCACGCTGGCCGTGCACGACCTGGCCACGGCCCTGGAGCGGTCCGCGGTGGCCTGGCTCGACCTCGACGAGACCGGTCACGCCACCGCCGACCTCGGCGCCGTGGATGCCCTGCTCGACGGCTATGAGAGCGTCCGGCCGCTCGGGCGGCGCCAGACCGACGCGCTGGCCGCCGTGCTGCCCGTCGTCCACGTCGAGTACGCGCTCACCGAGATCGCGTACTTCACCGGGCCGGTGTCATCCCCGGCCAACGCGGACCTGGCCTACGACGGCTACCTGCTGGGCCACGCCCGCTGGTTCGACGGCCCGGACGGGACCGCCCTGCTGGACCAGATCCGGCGCCGGCGCCGGCCGGGGTGACGGGCGGCCGGGCTGGTCAGCCGGCGAATCCCTCGATCACCCCGTACGGCGCGGCCACCGGCTGTATCCGGCCGCTCCGCAGCCCGGCCGCGGCCAGGAGGCCGCCGTACTCCGCGTTGGTTCGCTCCTGGCCACCGGAGAGCAGCAGCATGTTCAGGTCGCTGAGCAGGACCGGCGCGGCGTCGCGCGGATTGCCGGGGATGAGGCGCTCGGCGATCAGCACCCGGCCGCCCGGTCGCATGGCGTGAGCGCAGGCCTGCAGGATCCGCACCGCATGGCCGTCATCCCAGTCATGCAGCACGTTGGCCAGGATGTAGCCGTCGGCGCCCGGGGGACGCCCGTGAAGAAATCCCCGCCGACCACCTCGCAGCGGTCCGCTACGCCGGCGTCACGCAGCACGCGGCCCGCGCGGCTCGCCACGGCCGGCACGTCGAACAGGATGCCGCGCAGCTGCTGGTGCCGGCGCAGGATCGCGGCCAGCAGCGTGCCCTGCCCGCCGCCGACGTCCGCGATGACCTCCATCCCGGAGAAGTCGCAGGCGGCGGCGACGCTGGGGGCGAACGCCGCCGTCCGCTCCGACATGGCCGCGTCGAACCGGGCGGCCCGCTGCGGATCCCCGCGCACGTACTCCATGGTCGTCATGCCGTAGGCGAGCTGCATGCCGGTCCGGCCGGTCCGGGCCGCCTCGATGATCGGCCCGTGGGCCTCGAAGCCGACGGTGTCAGCCAGCATGGCCCAGTTGCGCATGGAGGCGGGCGCGTCGGCGCGGAGGCGGTCACCCAGGACGGTCAGCCCGAACGAGCGGGGCTCGGGCTCGGTCAGCACGCCCAGCGCGGCCAGCAGCCGCAGCACCCGGTACAGCGCCGCCTCACCGGTCCGGGTGGCATCGGCCAGGGCCGCGGCCGTGCGCGGGCCGGCGGCCAGCAGGTCCGCGACGCCGAGCTCGGCCGCCAGGTAGACCGCGCGCGAGATGTGCAAGCCCCAGATCATCTGCAGGAGGGTCGCGGCGGCGGCGCGTTCCTCCCCGGTCGGCTCGGCGGCGCTCGACGGCGGCTGACGCCGGGCGGCGGCCGCGGCTGGCTCGTTCACCGGCCTGCTCATGACTGGCCCCTTCCGGGGCTACGGGCGCCGCGCGGGCCCAGACCCGGCCGCGGCGCTGAGATCAGGCCGGGTGGCGCTCGGTCCAGGCGTCGATGACGTCGAGCGTGGTATGGGCGGGCTCGGGCGGCACGAAGCCCAGCACCTCCTGCAAGATCCTGTGGACCACGGGGTGCAGCCGGCTCTCGGTGAAGGCCTCATGGTCGTCCTTGGACTCCCACACATCGACGTAGCGCAGCCCGCTCTCGGTGCGCCAGGCCAGGTGGGCGATCAGGCCGGGCGGCCGGTCCGGGCCGAGGCCGTCCTTGATGCGGGCGTAGATCTCGGGGCCGATCGGCACGTCGTAGCTGTAGGCGTAGGTCATCGGGTTCCTCCAGATATTAACCCGAAGTTACTTCGGACTAATATTGGTATGATGACCCCCATGCCCGGCCCCGTCAAGAGGCGCTACGACGCCACCAGCCGCCGCGAGGCCGCCGCCCGCACCCGCGCCGCCATCCTGGACGCCGCCCGCGAGCTGTTCGCCGAGCGCGGTTACGCCGCCACCCCGATGACGGCGGTGGCCGACCGGGCCGGGGTGGCGCTGGACACCGTCTACGCCTCGGCCGGCCGCAAGCCCGAGCTGGCCCGGCTGCTGATCGAGACCGCCATCTCCGGCACCGACCAGGCCGTCCCGGCTGAGCAGCGCGACTACGTGCAGGCCATCCAGGCCGCCCCCGACGCCCGCGCCAAGATCGCCCTGTACGCGGCGGCGATCACCGCCAT
>FSXZ01000245.1_pt1 | contig 10623 bp, 8 predicted proteins | sample 1638121 | NCBI WGS metagenome assembly FSXZ01 (sample SAMEA3914788, study PRJEB12502) | metagenome | biome: forest; material: soil | place: Canada | collected 2011-07-03 | depth 0.1 m
CCACCGCTCCACCGCCCCATCCCGAGCACCGCCGGCGCCTGCCCGGCGGTGCTCGCGCCGTCACGGCGCCGCCCGATCAGAAGGCTGGGTTTACAAAGCCAGGCTTGGAAGGCTAGCCTTCCAATCGTGAGTGAGCCTCAACATGCCCCGGACCCCCGGGCCGGACTGCGGGAGACGGCCGGCCGGCTGCGGATCGCGCTGGGCGCGTTCAAGCGGCGGCTGCGGGAGGCCTCGGCGGCGGGGGAACTGAGCCTGCCCCAGCTCACCGCGCTGGCCCGGCTGGACCGGCTCGGGCCGATCACGACCGCCGAACTGGCCCGGCGCGAACAGATCTCGCCGCAGGCGATGGGGGCCACGATCGCGAGTCTGGAGAAGCTGGGCCTGGTCGCGCGCAGCGCGGACGAGGCCGACGGGCGCCTTTCGATCCTGGGGCTGACGCCGGGGGGCGTGACGGCCGTGCGCTCCGGGCGCGACGCCCTGGTGGACCGGATCGTGACCGTCCTCGACGAATCCTTCACCGGCGCGGAGATCGAGATCCTCGCGGCCGCGGCCCCCCTGATCGAACGCCTGGCGGCGGGAATCTAGGACCGATTCCCGGCCCGACCCGGCGGCCCGCACGGAAGCACGAGGAAGCACACTGATGACCGATGCCCTGATATCCCGCGCCGCGCCGCGCTCGGCCGAGGACCGGTACAAGTGGACGGCGCTGGCGAACACGACCGCCGCCGTCTTCATGTCCGCCCTGGACGGCTCGATCGTGCTGATCGCGCTGCCCTCGATCTTCCGCGGGGTGAATCTGGACCCCTTGTCCGCGGGCAACATCGCCTACCTGCTGTGGATGATCATGGGCTACCGGCTGGTGCAGGCCGTGCTGGTGGTCACCGTCGGCCGGCTGGGCGACATGTACGGCCGGGTGCGCCTGTACAACTCCGGCTTCGCCGTGTTCACCTTCGCCTCGATCCTGCTCTCCTTCGACCCCTTCGACGGCGGGCACGGCGCGATGTGGCTGATCGGCTGGCGGGTGCTCCAGGCGGTCGGCGGGTCCATGCTGACGGCCAACTCGGCCGCGATCCTGACCGACGCCTTCCCCAAGGAGCAGCGCGGTTTCGCCCTCGGCATCAACCAGGTGGCCGGGCTCGCCGGGATGTTCATCGGCCTGGTGGCCGGCGGACTGCTGGCGGCCTGGGACTGGCGGGCGGTGTTCTGGGTGAACGTGCCGGTCGGGATCTTCTTCACCATCTGGGCTTACCGCACCCTGCGCGAGACCGGCCAACGCGGCGGCGGGCGGATCGACTGGTGGGGCAACATCACCTTCGCGGTCGGCCTGAGCGCGGTGCTGATCGCGATCACCTTCGGCCTGCAGCCCTACGGCGGACACACCATGGGCTGGACCAATCCCTTGGTGGACACTCTGATCGTGGCGGGGCTGGCCCTGCTGGCCGCCTTCATCGTGGTGGAACGGCGGGTGGCCGCGCCGATGGTGGAACTGAGCCTGTTCCGCCAGCGCGCCTTCACCTTCGGCAACCTGGCCGGGCTGGCCACCTCGATCGGCCGCGGCGGCATGCAGTTCGTGCTGATCATCTGGCTGCAGGGGATCTGGCTGCCGATGCACGGATACGACTACAGCGACACCCCGCTGTGGGCCGGCATCTTCATGCTGCCGCTGACCGCGGGCTTCCTCGCGGCCGGCCCGGTCTCGGGCTACCTGTCCGACCGGATCGGCTCGCGCGGCCTGGCCACCGGCGGCGCGCTGCTGTTCGGCGCCAGCTTCATCGGCCTGATGCTGCTGCCGATCGACTTCTCCTACTGGGCCTTCGCGGTGCTCATCGCGATCAACGGGATAGCCAGCGGCATGTTCGCCGCCCCCAATTCGTCCTCGATCATGGGCAGCGTGCCGGCGCATCTGCGCGGTCTCGCCTCCGGCATGCGCTCGACCTTCCAGAACTCGGGCACCGCCGTCTCCATCGGCGTGTTCTTCTCCCTGATGATCGCCGGACTGGCCAGCAACCTGCCGCACACGCTCACCGCCGGGCTGCAACAGCAGGGCGTCTCGGCCCACGTCGCGGCCCAGGTCGGCAGCCTGCCCCCGGTCGCGACCCTGTTCGCCGCCCAGCTCGGCGTCAACCCGATCCAGCACCTGCTCCAGCCCAGCGGAGTGCTGACCCACCTGACCACCGCTCAGCAGCAGACCCTGACCGGGCGCGAGTTCTTCCCGCAGCTGATATCCGGCCCGTTCCACTCCGGCCTGATCATCGTGTTCGCCTTCGGCGCGGTCCTCGCCGTCCTGGCCGCGATCGCCTCGATGCTGCGCGGCGCGAACCCCTCCGCCAAGGCCGAGCGGCCGCAGCCGGTCGCGAGCGGCACGGGCGCCGCTCGCGACTGAGGCTCCAGCTCAGAACGGGACCGTCACGAAGCTCTGGTTGCCCTGGCCGTTGTAGTACCAGAGGTCGATGTTCGTACCCTCGTTCCCGCTGTAGCCGGAGACGTCCAGGTAGAGCCCGGTGGAGATGTTGTAGATCGTGTCGTAGGAGCCGAGGCTGCCGCTCACCGCGAAGAGCTGGTTCTTGGCGGTGGCCTCGCACTCCTCCTCGTACACGGTGTCGCCGGCGTTCCCGTCGGAGGTGATGCACTCGCCGGTCGCGCCGTTCTGTATCAGGGTGCCGATGTCGACGCCGTCGTCGATGACGTTGCCGAAGTTCCACTCCTGCTCGCCGCCGCCGTCGGCCGGCCACTGGATGATGCGCGTGCCGGGAGTGCTCGATCCGCCGGCCACCGCGACGTCCTGCGCGTCGTAGCTGGCGCTGATCAGGTACTCGCCGCTCCAGGAGATGTCGATCGTGTCGGCCTGGGCCGCTCCGGCGATGCCGACGGCCACGCCGCCGCCGAGTGCGAGCAGGGCGGCGGCTCGGGCCGCCCGGTGCGTGAGCTTGTTCATGCTGGGTCCTCCCCCTCGAGGTTTCGTTTTCCGACATCTCGAAGGTACGGACCGCCCCCGGCCCCGAGCTCTACCGGCGGCGCGGCGAAACCCGTGGTCGCGGGCGGATACCGGCAAGAACCGGCAATACCCGCACTCGTACCCGGGTACCGGTGCCGCCGCGGATCGGCACCCTGGTAGCAGAGGCCGGGCCGGGAAACGAGGCTAGGGTGGGCGAACTGCCCGCGCGACGGAGAGAACCAGGTGGCACCGCACTCGCCTCGACCCAGGCCGGCCGCCGCGCGCGGGGCGGCCCAGCCCACCCCGTCCGGCGCGCTCGAGGCCGTGCTGACCTCGCCGGGCGCGGCGCGCGCCATGAGTGTGCTGATCCGTCTCCAGCGGCTGGACCGGGCCAGGCCGCGGCTGCTCGACGCCGCACAGGCCCTGGTGATCGCCGTGTTCGGGATCATGGCGCTGGTCATGCCGAAACACGAGGGCGGCGAGCACGTCTCGGCCCACACGGCGGCGGTGCTCTCGGCGTTCCTGCTGGCCGGGCAGGCGGCGCCGCTGATCTGGCGCCGGGCCGCGCCGACCGCCGTCACCCTCGTGCTGCTGGCGGCGAACCTGCCGCAGTGGTGGATCGGCTACTCCTCGCCCGCCTCGCTCGGGCTGATGCTCGGCATCTACGCCGTGGCCCGGCACGACCGGTTCGAGCGGCTGCGCCCGGTCATGTTCGTGGTGTCCGCCGCCCTGGCCGTGCCCGCGTTCCGGATCGAGGCGTTCCAGCAGCAGACCTGGACCGCGCTGTTCCTGCTCTGGTGCGCGCAGACCGCGGCGGCCGCGCTCGGCATCGTCGCGCGGGTGCACCGGGAGAAGCTCGCCGCCCTGGCCGAACGCGCCGCGCGGCTGGAGGTCGAACGCGAGCAGCGGGCCCAGCTGGCCACCCTCGCCGAACGGGCCCGGGTCTCCCGGGAGATGCACGACATCGTCGGCCACCACCTGTCCGTCATCATCGGGCTCGCCGACAGCGCCGGATACGCGGCCGATCCGGAGCGCGGCCTGGACATGCTGCGGCTGATCTCGGAGACCGGCCGACAGGCACTGCTGGAACTGCGCCGCACCCTCGGCGCGATGCGCGCGCACCCGGTGGACGTGGGCACCGCCTCCGCACTGGACGAGGCCCGCGGCGGATCGCCGGAACTGAGCCCACAGCCCGGGCTGGCCGATCTCAGTACCCTGCTCGACCGGGTCCGCGCGGCCGGGCCGAGCGTCGCCTATCACACCTCCGGCCTGGCCGGATCGGTACCGGCGGGGGTACAGCTGGCGGCCTACCGGATCGTGCAGGAGGCCACCACCAACAGCCTCAAGCACGCCGGTCCCGGCACCGGCGTGCGGGTGGAGGTGGCCATCACCGACACCACGCTGACGCTCGAGGTCACCGACACCGGCCGGCCGCTGCCCGCCGGCCCCGCCCGCCTCGCGGCCGGCGCGGCAGAACCCGGATCCGCCAGGGAACCCGGCCTCGGCCTCGGCGGCATCGCCGAACGCGCCACCCTCACCGGCGGCACGGCCGAGGCCGGCCCGCTGCCGCACGGCCCCGGCTGGTCCGTGCGCGCCGTACTCCCGCTCGCCGGGGACGCGCACCGGCGCTGAGCTCGTCGTTCAACCCGCGGGACGAAGCGAGAGCGACGCGTCAGATGTTGTCGCCTAACCACGAGCCGAGTGCCATCCCCCCGAACCAGGTGGCAGTCGCCATCACGATCACACCGAAGAGACCCCATCCAGACGTTGAGTTGTGGTCCACATAGAACAGGCAAACGCATACCGCGCAGAATGCACCTATGACCAGGAGCACCAGTGGACCGACATCATCAAGCTCTGGCATCGGAATCCCGAGCAGGAAGCACGCGACAAGGATGATCAAGAAGCCGAGGAGCGCGTAGCCGAGCGGGTGTTGCGACTCGCGCGGTCTGCCCTGCGTCGGCGGAACACCCGCGGTACCGGTGCCCTGAGCCGGCTCAATGACCGTGGTGACGACCGTGACCACGGTCAACGGCCGTGACGCCGAGCCACCTCCGTCACCGGGTGAGTAGAAGAGGGCTATCACCGCGCAGGCGGCCACGACGACGCCCGCGACGATCCCTATGACTTCCTTGGACGTGCCTGACCCTCCGGCCATGGTCCCCACCTCTGGCGTGAAACTCCTCGAGTCGAGTGTGCCATAGCCGGAGGAACTGTTGGTGGGGGCGGCGCAGTCCACGGCCCCCGGACGCCGACACGCGCGTGGCCGGCCCCCACCGCGGGGACCGGCCACTGGAACGGCGTCGCTCTGTCAGTGCACGACGGTTTCTTCGAGCGCGTCCGGCTCCGACGCCACCTCGAGGTGGTGCGGCGCGTCCGGGGAGTCCGGGGGGTCCACCGTCAGGTGCGGCATGATCCGGTCCAGCCAGTTCGGGATCCACCAGTTGGCTTTGCCCAGCACCTGCATCGCCGCGGGTACCAGGACGGTGCGGATCACGAAGGCGTCCAGCGCGACGGCGGAGGCGAGGCCGATGCCGAACTCGGCGATGACCCGCTGGCCGCCGAAGACGAAGGCCATGAACACGCAGATCATGATCGCCGCGGCCGCGGTGATCACCCGGCCGGTCTCGGCCTGGCCGACCCGCACCGCGCGGCGGGTGTCGCGGGTGTGCGTCCACTCCTCGTGCATCCGGGAGACGAGGAAGACCTGGTAGTCCATCGACAGACCGAACAGGATGGAGAGCATCAGCACCGGCAGGAAGGCCTCGATCGGCCCGGAACTGCCCAGGCCCAGGAAGCCGAGGCCCCAGCCCCATTCGAACACCGCGGTCAGCAGGCCGAACGCGGCGCCGGCGCCGAGCAGGTTCATCACCGCGGCGGTCAGCGGGATGGCCAGGCTGCGGAAGGCCAGGAGCAGCAGCAGGAACCCGAGCACGATGATGACGCCGATGAACTCGGGCAGCTTGTTGTCGAGCACGTGGGCGAAGTCGTAGAAGATCGCCGTGGAGCCGGTCACGTAGACGGTCTCCGAGGTGCCCGAGGTCGCCTGCGGGATGACGTTCTCGCGCAGGGTGCCGATCAGCGCGCTGGTCTGCTTCGAGTCCGGCGAGGAGATCGGGTAGACCTCCATGATGCCGATCTCCGACCCGGCCTTGACCGGCGGGGCCTCGACCAGGCCGACGTCGGAGGCGCCCTTGAGCGCGGTGGCCAGCTTCTGGTACTGGGCCTGGTCGATCCCGCCGGAGCCGGACTGGACCACGATCTCCAGCGGTCCGTTGAAGCCGGCCCCGAAGCCGTCGGCCAGCATGTCATAGGCCTGCCGGCTGGTGGAGGTGGTCGGGCTGGTGCCGTCGTCGGAGTGGCCGAGGAAGATGGCGTGCACCGGGATCACCAGCAGCGCCATGACCACGACCGCGGCCGCCGCCAGGATCTTCGAGCGCTTCTCCACGATGCGGGCCCAGCCGGCCCAGAAGCCGGTGGCCTCGGCGGGCTCGGGGCCGCGTTCGGCCAGTCGGCGGCGCTGGCGTCGGGAGAGCACCCGCGGGCCCAGGATGCCGAGCAGCGCGGGCAGCAGGGTGATCGCGGACAGTACCGTGCAGACCACGGTGAGCGCCGCGGCGACGGCCACGCCGTTGAGGAAGGAGATGCCCAGCACCAGCATGCCCAGCAACGCGATGCAGACCGTGCCGCCGGCGAACAGCACCGCGCGGCCCGAGGTGTTGAGCGCCAGCGCGACCGAGTCCTGCGGGCTCAGTCCCCGCATGAGGTTGCGCCGGTGCCGGGTGATGATGAACACCGCGTAGTCGATGCCGACGCCCAGGCCGATCAGGGCGGAGAGGGTCGGGGCGAGCGAGGCGATGGAGAAGGTGTGGGTGAGCAGGTCCACCACGGTGATGCCCGCGCCCAGCCCGAAGATCGCGGTCAGGATCGGCAGGATCATCGCGAACAGCGAGCCGAAGGCCAGGAACAGCACCACGGCCGCGGCCAGCACGCCGATGCCCTCACTCGAGGAGGCCTTGGTCTGGTTGACCTGGTCGACCGCGTTGCCGGTCATGGCGACCTGGAGCGAGGAGGTCTGCGCGGCGGCGGCGGTCGACACGACGTTCTGGACGTCCGCGTCCTGGAGCTTGTTGGCCTGGTCGGTGAACGCGACCACGGCGTACGCCGTGGTGCCGCTCTTGCTGATCTGCTGCGCACCGGCGGCCGAGTACGGGCTGGTGACCGAGGCGACCTCGGGCATCTTGGCGATCTGCGCCATGGTCGCGGTCATCCGCTGCTGCACCGCGGCGTCGCGCACGGTGCCGGTGCTGGTCTTCCAGACCAGCTGGTCCTGGTCGCCGGACTGCGCCGAGGCCTTGTTCTGGAGCAGTTGCAGCCCCTGCGTCGAGGGGGTGCCGGGCAGCGAGAAGCTGTTGGCGTAGTTCGTGCCCAACGCGCTGCCGAGGCCGCCGAGGATGATCAGTCCGGCGATCCAGGACACCAAGACGACGAAGCGGTGGCGAAAGCACCACCGCGCGAGACCAGCCATAGCGAAGCCCTCCAGGCTTTTCGTGTTTCCGGCGAACGGGCGAGTGCCTTCGCGACGACGTCGTGCGCGCAGCGGCGTCTCCCTGCGCGGCCACCGGCCCGCGAGCGGTGAGCAGTTGCCAGGAGTGGCCCCCCGCAACGCTATGTCCCGGCCGAGCCCGCCCCCGCGGTACCTGGGTCGGAATTCGCCCCGGCGACTCGTACCACGGTACGAGTGGCGCGCGAGCCCGGCGGAGTGCCGCTGTTCACCCTTACGTGACGGGCTGATCACTCGATAGTGTTGTCGGGCTCGCGCGTCGAGGGGCGGCGGGCCTGCTTCGAACACGCCAGGGGGTACCAGTGGCGATCGATGACCTGCCCATGCCCGTCGTGACGTTCCTCAACCGGGGCAACCGGCAGGACCCGATGGATGCCAAGAAGGTGCCCGACTACGAGGAATACGAGAAGTTGAAGGCGCAGAAGACCGGAACCGGCGGCACCAGCGGCACCAGCGGCACCAGCACGGCCGGCGGAACGAGCGGAACGAGCGGATGCCCGTGAACGAGGAGACCGTGCCCGACCAGAGCGTCCTCGCCCTCGCCGACGGCCTGGCCGCGATCGCGGCCGAGGCGGGCGAATCGCTCGGCGGCGAGCCCACGCTGGGCGAACTGCTGGAGATCCTCGGCTGGGCCTTCCCGGACGGCTCCGACGCGGTGGACGGGTCCTTCGCCACGCCGCTGCGCTTCAAGGTCAACCTCAAGCCGAACAAGCGGTATTCGGCCCCTGAGCCCTCGCGGGTCGGCGAGCTCGGCGACGCCGTCTTCACCGATGCGACCGATCTGCTCGCCGAGGTGTTGGCCGGCCTGAGCCGGGCCGATCGGGCCCCGGTGTCGGCGGCGCGGTTCGGCGCGGTACTGCTGGAGGCGCTGCGGTCGGGGCGGGCGGCGCTCGCGGACGTCGAGGGCGGCGCGGTGGCGCGGCTGGCGATCGAGCCGGCGAAGAAGTCGGTGCGGCTGCGTCCGGGGGACTTGCTGGCGCTTCCGGCCGCGGCGGGCGGACGCCATCTCGCGCTGGTGCTGACCCGCAACGGTTTCGGCACGGCGCTGGGCCTGTTCCGCGGCGTGGTCCGGCCGCCGAGCATCGCGGCGGCGGTCAAGGCCCCGCTGCCCTACCCGGTCTACACCGACGAGGAGCCGGTCAAGACGGGCCTGTGGAAGGTGATCGGGCACGACGAGAGCCTGCTCGCGCTGTTCCCGGCCGAGCCGGAGATCTACCACGAGCCGCGGCGGCGCCCGGGCGTGGACGACACCGGCGAGTTCGGCGCCGCGGAGACGGCCGAGGGCCCGCTGCGTTTCATCGACGCTGAGGAGGCGCGCGCGGTCGGCCTGGCCGACGGCAGCTACGAGCAGACCCGGCTGAGCCCGTACCTGGAGCAGTATCTGGACGAGCGGGCGAGCTGAGCCGGACGGTCTGTCCGGTTCAGCGTTCCGGGGCCGCGCCGACCGGCTCGGCCGCACCGTCGCCGACCCGTTCGATCCGCAGCCCCTTCTCCCGCAGCCGGGCCAGCAGGCCGGTCTCCGGGCCGCTGGTGATGAGCAGGCCGATCTCGGCCAGGGAGCAGACCGGGGCGAGGTCGGTGCGCCCGAGCTTGCTGGAGTGGGCGAGCAGGATCCGGCGCTCGGTGGCCTTGAGCATCCTGATCTTCATCTCCGCCTCGGGGATGTTGATGTTGGTCACCCCGGTGTCCGGATGCAGGCCGCTACAGGAGAGGAACGCGGTGTCGGCATGGATGGCCTCGATGATCCGCCCGGCCATCGGGTCCACCAGCGAATGCTGCAAGGGGCGCAGCGTGCCGCCGGACAGGATCACCGAGAAGCGCGGGATGGCCGGCTCGAGTTCGTGCGCGGCGCTGGTGGAGTTGGTGAACACGGTCAGGTCGGTCAGGTCGCGCCGGGCGACCAGGGCGCGGGCCAGGAACGTGGTGGTGGTGCCGGCGTCGATGACGATCGAGTCGCCGCTGTTCACGTGCTGGGCGGCGGCCCGGGCGATGGCGGACTTCTCCAGCGTGGCGGCGCCGAGGGACTGTTCGTAGGAGGGTTCGGCCGCGGAGCCCTGCGGCATGGCCCGGGCTCCGCCGCGCACCCGGCGGATCAGGCCCTGGGACTCGAGCAGGTCGAGGTCCCCGCGGACGGTGACCACGGACACGGCGAAGGCCTCGGCCAGGGCGGCGATGCGCACGAAGTCCTGTTCCTGGACGAGTTCGAGCATGCGTTCGCGGCGCACTTCGGCCGGAATCGGCTCGCTGGTGGTCGTCACTGCTCGTCCTTCGCGCTCAGGGTCGGATGGTCGTGCTGCTCCCGCGGGTCCGACGCGTCGCGCCCGCGGGCGGGCGCGCGCTCGGCTCCGCGCTCGACCGCGGCCGGGACCGATGAGCCGACGCGGGGTGCGGCGAGGGCGCGTTCGGGGACGGGCGAGACCCAGGGCAGCGTCGCGCGATGGGCCTCCATCATCTCAGAGCACAGATTTGTAATCTCGGGCAGCGTGAGGGTGGCCGCCGTGTTCGGGTCCAGGACGGCCGCGTGGTAGATGTGTTCGGTGTTGCGCTCCAGCGCCGCCCGGACGGTGAGTTCGACCACGGACAGGTAGGCGCGGTTGAGCGCGGCCAGCTGCACCGGATAGGACGCGATCGGGGTCGGGGTGATCCCGTCCGCGTCCACCAGCGCGGGTACCTCCACGAAGCAGTCGCCGGTCAGCTGCGGGATCAGGCCCTCGTTGGCCACGGTCAGGTTCACCCGCCGGGCCGCGCCGGTGATCAGGCCGGTGAGCACCTCGGAGGCGATCTCCGGCTCCTGCCACCGGGTGAGCATGGGCCGGCCGGCCGCCAGGCCCCGGCGGATCTGCTCGTACTTGTGCAGGTTCTGCCCGTTGCGGCCGAGCTGGTCGCCGACCTGTAGCCGCAGCCGGGCCACCTCCGCGTCGTGCGGGAGGAACCAGGGCACGTATTCGGCGGCGTGCTCGCTGGACTCGGTCGGGTAGTAGCCCAGGTGGCGCCACATCTCGGTGCGCACGTGCCGGGCCAGGCTCGGGTCGGCGGCCACCGCCTCGGCCAGCTCCGGGTAGAGCGAGCGGCCCTCGGCCTCGAACCGCAGCACGAAGGCCTGATGGGTCAGGCCCGCGGTGAG
>FSXZ01000267.1_pt1 | contig 10611 bp, 12 predicted proteins | sample 1638121 | NCBI WGS metagenome assembly FSXZ01 (sample SAMEA3914788, study PRJEB12502) | metagenome | biome: forest; material: soil | place: Canada | collected 2011-07-03 | depth 0.1 m
AAGAAGGGGTGCGCGGGCAGCTCGAGGATGCGGGGTTCGCCGTCTTGGTCGGTGCCGCTCACGGTGAGGCCGGAGTCGGTGAGGGTGGCCAGGTAGGCCGGGTTGAGACCGAAGTTGCAGTAGTACCGCTCGGTGGCGGTGCGGCGGCCGTAGGCCAGCGCGGCGAGGGTGCCGGGGCGCAGCCGGACGGTCATGGACTGGCCGGCCAGGGAACAGGACAGCGGCGTGATGAACAGCGTGGAAGCGTAGGGGTCGTACTCGGCGTGCTGGGCATCGTCGTAGCCGGCCACGTTGCGGGCGTACTCCAGCACGACGTGCTGGAAACCGCCGCAGGTGCCCAGGAGCGGGACGCCTTCCCGGCGGGCGTGCTCGATGGCGGCGAGGGCGCCGTCCAGGCTCCGGTACGGGCTGCCCGGCGCGATGATCAGGCCGTCAGAGCCGCGGAGCGCCGCCCGCCCGTCCTCCCCGCCGAGCTGACCGGTCCCGATCCAGGTGACCTCGGCAGGCACGCCTGCCGGGGCGGCTGCGTGCTGGACGGCTGCGGTCGTGCTGGTGTGGGTCTCGTTGCCGGGCTGGTAGTCGCCGATGACGCCGATGCGGACCATGCGGCAGTTTCCCATCGCGGGCCGGAACTGGCCAAGAGCTTTTCCGGGTCCTGGAGGGGAGCCCGGCCGCGGGCCGCGGGCCGAACGGGCGCGCCATGTCGGAGTTGACCGGGGGCAGGCGGGTATAGACATACGAGCGGCGTATATCCTACTAATTATATCGGGAAACATATTTAATCTCCCCTGGACCTTAGGGAGCAGAAGCCGTGGCGCTGCCAGACTTCTTCATCGCCGGCGTGCCGAAAGCGGGCACGACCGCTCTCCACGCGGCCCTGGCCCGGCATCCGGCCCTGTACATGTCGGCGGTCAAGGAGCCGAAGTTCTTCCTGACCGACGGCCCGCCGCCGACCCAGGGCGGTCCGGGAGACGCGAAGACCTACCGCGAGCACGTGTGGCAGCAGGCGGACTATGAGGCCCTGTTCGAGCCGGCCGTGGCCGGCCAGCTGCGGGGCGAGTCGACGCCGTTCTACCTGCACAACCGGGAGGCTCACCGGCGGATCCGGGCGCAGATCCCGGACGCGAAGCTGATCGTGGTGCTGCGCGACCCGGTGGAGCGGGCGCACTCGAACTGGACCCACCTGTGGTCAGCGGGACTGGACCCGATCGACGACGTGGTCCGCGCGTGCGCCGAGGAGGAGCGCCGGGTCGCGGCGGGCTGGGCCGAGTTCTGGCAGTACACCGGGCTCGGCCGCTACGGGGAGCAGCTGCGGGACCTGTACGAGGTGTTCCCCCGCGAGCAGGTCCTGGTGTTCCGGTACCGCGCGCTGGTCGAGGACCCGGTCCAGGCGCTGGACAAGGTGTGCGCGTTCCTGGGCGTCCCGGCCGGGGTGCTGACCGAGCTGCCGCGGGAGAACGTCACGGCCCACCCGGACCACACGCGGCGGCACCGGGCGGTGGCCCGGACGCTGCGGGCCGGTCACGCGGTCACCGCGGCGCTGCCCGGGCACGCCGGCTCGGGCGTAATCGACCACCTGGAGCGGATCCTGCAGCGGGACGCCGCCCCGCGCAGGCCGCTGACGTGGCAGCAGCGCCGGGCGCTGCTGCCGCGCTTCGAGGCGGACATCCGGCTGCTGGAGTCGGTCACGGGCGAGGACTTCGGCGACTGGCTGGCCCCGCGGGGTGACTCCGGGGGGCTGGTGGGCGCCCGGCCGACCGGGCAGCGGCAGGCCCGCAACGGGCGGCCCCGCTCCTACTGAGGCCCCGCTCCTGCTGACCGGCGGCTGAGCGGCCGGGTCACGACACCCGCTCTAGCGCAGCTCCGTCCGGAGCTCGTGGGAGCCGTCGGCGCGGGTCAGCTCGTAGTACAGCCGCTCCCGGCCGTCGCCCAGGTCCACGATGCTGACGTAGCGCAGGCCGCCCGCGCCCTCGGCCGACTGCGCGGCCGGCTCATGGCCGACGGCGGTCAGGGCGGCGAGGCCGGCCCCGGCGGCCAGGCCGGTGCGCTCCTCGTAGTTCTCTTCCGCGGTGGCGCGGCCGTCGTAGTAGGCCAGGACGCCGCCGGGGGTGCACCAGACCGAGCTGACCCGGACGCCGCGCGCGTCCCACTCGCCGGGGCGCCGTCCCAGCGCGACACCGTGCCAGGTCCAGTCCAGGCCGTCGGGGCTGGTCGCGTACTCGGTGACCATCTGGTCGGCCTGGTCCGGTCCGTCGGTCAGGGGGTGAACCGAGGCCCACAGGTGCCAGGCCCCGTCGCGGTGCATGATGACCGGGTCCTTGACCGCGCGGGCCGCGTCGCCGGGCAGGACGGTCCGCCGGGTGGCCGGGTCGAACGCGGCCGGGTCGGCGGCCTCCAGGACCTCGACCCGCCAGTGCTTGGTGCCGTAGGTGGCGCAGCTCAGGTACAGCCGCCAGCCGCCGCCGGGCAGCTCGACCAGGACGGGCCGCTCCAGCGACTCGGCGTCCATCTGCTCCTTGGTGATGGTCAGGACCGGGTCAAAGTGCACGCCGTCGGCCGACCGGGCCACCGTGATCGCGTAGCCCCGGCCTGCCCCGATGGGGCGGCGCAGCCGGTAGGCGAGGAAGATCTCACTCCCCCGCCGGATGGCGCTCGGCGCGCCGACCCAGTTCCCGGCCCCGGTCCCGGGCGGCGCCACGGCCAGCTCGGACTGGGCGGGCCGGGGCGGCTGGACTGCGGCCAGGTCGGCGTCCAACGGCTGGTCAAGCGTCTGGGTGGTGCTGTGCACCACCGCTTCCTGGTCGCTAATCACTATCAAAACAATAGGACATGGGACCCGGCGCCGTGACCGGTTGACACCCAATGGTGATCATCGGCTGCGGCCCGCCCGCGGCCTACCGGGGGGCCATGAACTGGCCGTAGCGCGAGCCGGCCACCTGGTCGCCGAGCGGGTCCAGGACGGCCAGCTCCCCGTCGGAGAGGGTGATGTCCAGGGCGCCGGCGTTCTGCTCGAGCCACTTCACCCGCTTGGTGCCGGGAATCGGGGCGAGCGGGACGCCGAGGCGGTCGCCCTGGGCGTACACCCAGGCCAGCGCGACCTGCGCCGGGGCGGCGCCCCGGGCCCGGGCCACGCTGCGGACCGCCTCGGCGATGGCCTGGTTGGCCGCGCCGGCCTCGCCGTTGAACCGCGGGTTACTGGCCCGGAAGTCCTTCGCGTCCAGGGCGGACACGTCGACGGTGCCGGTCAGGAAGCCGCGGCCGAGCGGCGAGTACGGGACCAGCCCGACACCCAGCTCGCGCAGCGCGGGCAGCACGGCGGTCTCCGGGTCCCGGGTCCACAGGGAGTACTCGCTCTGCACGGCGGCGATCGGGTGCACGGCATAAGCGCGGCGCAGCAGGGCATCGTCGACCTCGGACAGGCCCAGGTAGCGGACCTTGCCCTCGGCGACCAGCTCGGCCATGGCGCCGACGGTCTCCTCGATCTCCGCGGTCTGCGGCGGGCGATGCAGGTAGTAGAGGTCAATCACGTCCACGCCGAGCCGCAGCAGCGAGGACTCGCAGGCGCGCTTCACGTAGCCGCGCTCGCCGCGGATGACCCGCGCGGTGTCGCCGCCGGTCCGGTCGATGCCGAACTTGGTGGCCAGCTGCACCTCCGCGCGGTGGCCGGCGATGGCCCGGCCGACCAGGACCTCGTTGTGCCCGGCCCCGTACACGTCGGCGGTGTCGAGGAAGGTCACGCCGAGGTCCAGGGCGCGGTGAATGGTGGCCACCGACTCGTCCCAGTCGGCGTGGCCGTACCACTCGCTCATGCCCATGCAGCCCAGCCCCTGAGCTGAGACCGTCAGGCCGCCCAGCGTCACCTCGCGCATCTGCGGTTCCCCTCGTCACGATAGTTTCGGATCATGAACGTTCTTGATCATCTTGCCATCGCCACGGACCGGCTCGCCGATGGCTGGGAGCTGTTCGGCGCCGTCCTGGGCGCGAACTGGGTATACGGCGGCGGGTCGGGCTTCTGGTTCGGCCAGGTCCGGTTCGCGGCGGGTCCCAAGATCGAGATGCTGACCCCGACCGGCGGGCCGGGCAGCGCCTTCCTGGAGCGGTTCCTGGCCGCCCACGGCCCGGCGCCGCACCACTTCAACTTTCACACCGAGGATATCGAGGGCACCCTGGAGCGGGTCCGGTCGCTGGGCATCGAGCCCGTCGGGATCAGCCTGGCCGGCCCGGGCTGGAAGGAGTTCTTCCTGCACCCGCGCACCGCCCACGGCTTCGTGATCCAGGTCGCGCAGGAGGACAACGAGCGGCCGTCCCCGCCGCCCGCGGATTACCCCGAGCCGGGACCCGGGTCGGACTTCGAGCTGATCGAGTACCAGGTCAGTGACCTGCCGGGGGCGACCCGGCTGTACGCCGAGGTACTGGACGGCCTGGTCACCGCGCAGAGCGCGGATGCCGTGGAGCTGTCGTGGCCCGGCGCCGGGGTGCTGCGGCTGGTCCGGCCGCCGGCGGGCGCGGCGGCCCGGCCGCGGGGCGGCGGCCTGCAGCACGTGCGCTTCGCCCGGCCCGGCGGCGCGTTCAGCGCCGCCGAGACCGGGCGGGCGGTGGAGCTAGGCCGGCGGCTCGGCCTGACGGTCGAGCTCGCCGGGACTTGCCGTGGTGCCTAGGCGGGCTGGAACCGGTACAGGGCGTTGCCCTTCCCGGTGTCGTTGAACACCACGCTGACCGGCATGCCTACCTTGACGTCGTCGGGCTCGATGCCGGTGATGTTGGTCATCACCTTCGGCCCTTCCTCGAGCTGGACGTAGGCGATCACGTACGGGCCGGCCTCGCGGTAGCCGGGCACGCCGCTGCGGTGCACGATCGTGAACGTGTAGACGGTGCCCTTGCCGGAGGCGTCCGTCCAGGTCACGTTCTCGCTGCCGCAGGCCGGGCAGAACGGCCGCGGGTACCAGACGTACAGATTGCAGTCGTCGCACTTGGGGATGCTCAGCCGGCCCTCGGCCGTGGCCGCCCAGAAGTCGGTCATCTCGGGCGCGACGTACGGTGCCGGGTTCGGCAGCTCGGCGATGCTCATGCGTCCTCCTGTCCCAGGATCAGAGTGGAGCTGCCCATCCGGGCGCCGATGGAGCCGCCCGTGCCGTGGGCCAGCACGATGTCACAGTTCGGTACCTGCGTCGGCCCGTTGGCCTCGCCGCGCAGCTGGCGGACGGCCTCGATCACCTTGGTGACGCCGCCGCGGTTGGAGGGGTGGTTGTTGCACAAGCCGCCGCCGTCGGTGTTGAACGGCAGCCGCCCGTGCGGGGCGACCAGCGCGCCGTCGAGGACGAACCGGCCGCCCTCGCCCTTCTGGCAGAAGCCCAGGTCCTCGAGCGTCTCGATCACCGTGATCGTGAACGAGTCGTAGATCGAGGCGTACTTGATGTCGCCCTGCTTGACGCCGGCCTCCTCGAAGGCGATGGGGCCGGAGACGACCGCACCGGTGTAGGTGAGGTCCAGGCGGCCCATGTCGGCGTGCTTGACCGACTCGCCGTGCCCGAGAATCTTGGCGCACTGGCGGGGCAGGCTGGCCGCGATCTCCGGGCTGACCACGACGATGGCGCCGCCGCTGTCGGTGACCACGCAGCAGTCGTTCCGGTGCAGCGGCGAGCTGATCATCGGCGAGTCAAGGACTTCCTCGACCGTGACCACATTCTGAAGGAACGCATTGGGGTTGTGCTGGGCGTGCAGCGACGCCGCCACCTTGACCTCGGCCATCTGGGCGCTGGTGGTGCCGTACACGCTCATGTGCCGGGTGGCCGCCAGCGCATAGCCGGTGACGGCGCCGGACATGCCCCACAGGCCCTCGAACACCGAGTCGGGGACCGGCTCGCCGCCCCGGCCCGTAGCCGCGGCCGCCGACCGGGGACGCCCGGCCATGGTGATCAGCGCCACCGAGCACTTGCCCGCCGCGATGGCCTCGGCCGCGTGGCCGACGTGCACCACGTAGGACGAGCCGCCGGTCTCGGTCGAGTCAATGTGCCTGAGCTTCAGGCCCAGGTAGTCCGCCATCGACAGGCCGCCGAACCCGTGCGCGGAGTCGGTGAAGTACCCGTCGACATCGTCCAGGGTCAGGCCCGCGTCGGCCAGCGCCCCGAAGGCCACCTCCGCCTGGATCTGGCTACTGGACCGGTCGGGGATCACCCGCATGGGGTGCTCATACACCCCGGCGATATAGGCCTTGCCGCGAATGCTCATACGCCTTTCCTCCTCCTGCTCCGGTGTGTGCTCGGCTCTGATGCCCGATGCTGTGCCGGATCACAGCAGCTGATAGTCGCCTAGGTCCGGGGCGCGAGTGCGCTCCCAGTGGCCGTTGGCCGCGTCGGTCCTGACGGTGTAGGTGTCGTGCAGCCTCTCGCCGGAGCCGGCCACCGGGGCGGCGGCCGTCACGAGGCGGGCTCCGGGGCCCGCTGGGCGGCCAGGACGGCGCTGATGGCGTCGGCGAAGGCCTGGCGAGCGCGGGCCGCGGCCCGGGACTCCCGGTGCTGGCGCATGAAGCCGTGGACCAGGCCGTCGCCCGCCAGCCAGGTGACCGGGACCCCGGCCTGCCCGAGACGGCGCGCGTAGCGGGCGCCCTCGTCGTGCAGCGGGTCGAACTCAGCGGTGGCCACGACCGCGGGGGGCAGGCCGGACAGGTCCTCCACCAGCAGGGGCGCGTTGTCGGGGAGCGCCCGGTCGGCGGCCCGCGGCAGGTAGCAGTTGATGAACCACGCCATGGACGTGGCGCTCAGCCCGAAGCCGTCGGACCGGGTCACGTAGGACGCGTGCGGGTCGGTCGCCGTGCTCATGGTCGCGTCGGTCACCGGGTAGGCCATGGCCTGCACCGCGATGGCCGGGCCGCCCGCCGCGCGGGCGCGCAGGGCGGCCGCCGCGGCCAGGTGCCCGCCCGCGCTGTCCCCGACCAGGGCCAGCGCGCCGGGGTCGGCGCCCATGGCGGCCGCGTTCTGTGCCGCCCACTGCACGGCCGCCCAGTAGTCGTCGATGGCGGCCGGGTAGGGGTGCTCGGGCGCCCGGCGGTAGTCGACCGCGACCACGACGGCCGACAGGGCCTGGCTCAGGAAGCGGCAGGTGTCATCGTGAGTGTCCAGGTCACCGATGACCCAGCCGCCGCCGTGGGCGAAGGCGACGATGGGCCGGGGGCCGGTGACCCCGGGACCGCCGGCCTCGGGCTGGTAGATCCGGACCGGAACCGAGCCGGCCACCACGCGGTCGCTGACCCGGGCCAGGGCGACGGGCTGGTAGTCCGGGCCGAGCGAGGCGAGGGCGCCGGCCTTGTAGCCGGACCGGGCCACGTCCACCGGGAGCTCGTGCATGGGGACGGGTGCAGCCGCCGCCGTACGCTCCAGCATGGCGCGCAGCTCCGGGTCCAGCGGCATAGCAGTCCCATCCCCAGTGACGGTGATCATGCCTACTTTCTAGAAAGCTATTCCACTTTGTGCCCAGCTTCAAGGAGTCAGCGGTGGTCTTCGGGACTGGCCCGGGGTCAGCCGCCCGGTCGTGACCGGATCGGGACCAATTGCTAGCGTCAGGGCATGACGGACCTGGTGCGGGGCGAGACAGAGCGGGTGGCCCGGCTGCTGGAGGCCCAGGACATGGCGGCGCAGTTGTTCGCCGCGGTCGAGGCCAGGGGGCTGATCGCGCCCGGCACCGGGGAGCGGGCGGCCAGCGACGCCATCCGCGACCTGGCGGGCGAGATGTTCGGGATCGACCGGTGGTGGCACAAGCGGATCGTGCGGGCCGGGCCGAACACCCTGCAGCCCTACCGGGAGAACCCGCCGGACCGGGTCATGACCGCGGACGACATCGTGTTCTGCGACTTCGGGCCCATCTTCGAGGAGTGGGAGGCCGACTTCGGGCGGACCTTCGTGCTCGGCGAGGATCCGGCCAAGCTGGCCCTGCGGGACGCCCTGCCCGTGGTCTGGGCCGCGGGCCGGGAGTGGTTCCAGGGTCATCCGCAGATCACCGGGGCGCAGCTCTACGCGCGGGTGACGGAGCTGAGCGAGGCGGCCGGGTGGCAGTTCGGCGGGACGATTGCCGGGCACCTGGTGGGCCAGTTCCCGCACGAGAAGATCTCCGGCGGCGATGTCGGGGTGTACATCATGCCGGGCTCGGACGAGCCGATGCGGCGGCCGGACCCGGCCGGGCTGAGCTGCCACTGGATCCTCGAGGTCCACCTGGTCGACACCGCCCGCCAGATCGGCGGCTTCTACGAGGAGCTGCTCGACATCGGCCCCGGCAACCGGGCCTAGCCGCGCCGCGGCGACCCGGCCCGAGGTAGTTCGCGCGGGTAAGGAACATAGCGAGGACGGCGGTGGTTGTCGGTGTTGGCGCGCCGCGGCGCTACTTCAGGTGCGCACCAGCCGGGTATATAAGGAGATTTTTGCGTTGCGGGCCAGGGTGAGCCAGAAGGTTGCGGTCGGGGTTGTCTTCGTCGCCGCCATGTTCATGAGCATCATGGACGTCACCATCGTCAACGTCGCGCTGCCGACGATCGGCCGCGACTTCGCGGTGAGCCCGACGGCGGTCGACAGCATCTCCATGCCTTCCTGGTCAGCCTGGCCGTGTTCATCCCGGCGTCCGGCTGGCTCGGTGACCGCTTCGGCGGCAAGCGGGTCCTGCTCGCCGCCATCGTGATCTTCACCGCCGCCTCCGCGCTGTGCGGGCTGGCGTCGAGCCTGGGCGAGCTGGTCGCCTTCCGGGTCCTGCAGGGCGTGGGCGGCGGCATGCTGGCCCCGGTCGGGCTGGCCATGCTGTTCCGGGTGTTCCCGCCCGCCGAGCGGATCCGGGCCTCGGCCATCCTCACCATCCCCACCACGCTCGCCCCGGCCCTCGGCCCGGTGCTGGGCGGGCTGCTGGTCACGGACCTGACCTGGCGCTGGGTGTTCTACGTCAACGTGCCCATCGGGGTCCTGGCCTTCGTGTTCGGCGTGGTGTTCCTGGACCAGGTCGAGCAGGACCGGCCCGGCCGCTTTGACCTGGCCGGGTTCCTGCTCTCGGGCATCGGCCTGGGAGCCGTGATGTACGGGGTCTCAGAGGGACCGGACCAGGGCTGGGGCTCGGCCGCCGTGCTGGCCAGCGTCATCGGCGGCGCCGTGCTGCTGGCCGCCATGGTGGTCGTCGAGCTGCGGACGGCCGAGCCGATCGTGGCCCTGCGGCTGCTGGGCAACCGGCTGTTCCGGTCGGCCAACGGGGTGATCGTCCTGACCTCGGTGGCCTTCCTGGGCAGCCTGTACGTGATCTCGCTGTACTTCCAGGACGGGCGCGGCCTGAGCGCGCTCGGCTCCGGGCTCAGCACCTTCCCGGAGGCAATCGGCGTCATGTTCGGCGCCCAGCTCGCCTCCCGGGTCGTGTACCCGCGCCTGGGCCCCCGCCGCCACATCACGGCCGGGCTCCTGGGCGTGACCGTGTCCATCGGGCTGCTCTCCCTGCTGGGTCCCGGCACGAGCCTGTGGTGGGCCCGGCTGCTGATGTTCACGCTGGGGCTGGCCATGGGCAACGTGTTCGTGCCGACCCAGGCGGCGGCCTTCGCCACCATCACGCCCGCCGCCACCGGCCGGGCCTCGACCATGTTCAACGCGGTCCGCCAGCTCGGCGGGGCAGTCGGCGTCGCGCTGCTGACCAGCGTTATCGTCGGGGTCGGGGCGACGCACCTGGTCGCCGGGCACGAGGTGGCCAACCTGACCGCGTACCGGATCACCTTCCTGGTCGCCGCGGCCATCGCGCTGCTCGCCACCGGGCCGTCTCTGTCGATCAAGGACGCCGACGCGGCCGCGACTATCGTGCGCCGCAAGCGCCGGGGCACCCCGGAGGCCGAGCCCGCCGCCCTGGGGTCGGCCGGACCCGCCTGATCCGGGTATGGTCGCAGGTTCTGGCCTGGGGCGCCAGGGGGCAGCGGGGGCGGTGATACGGGGGTCGCGTCGTGAGCGTCATCAGCTCGGTCGTGGACGAGATCCTCAGACTGCACGGCGCCGCCGCCTACGCCCTGGTCGGCAGCATCACGTTTGCTGAAGCCGCGCTGTTCGTCGGCTTCGTGCTGCCCGGGGAGACCGCGGTCCTGCTCGGCGGTGTCCTGGCCAACCAGCACCGTGTCTCACTGCCGCTGATCGCCGCGGTGGCCGTCCTGGCCGCCATTACCGGCGACACCGTCGGATACGAGGTTGGGCGGCATTTCGGGACCCGGCTGCTGGGCAGCCGGGTCTTCGAGCGCCGCCGCGCCGGGCTCGAACGCGGCCAGCAAGCCCTGCGCGACAACGGCGGCCGGGCCGTCTTCCTGGCCCGGTTCACGGCCTTCCTGCGGGCGGTCATGCCGGCCCTGGCCGGGACGGCCGCGATGCCCTACCGCCGGTTCCTGGCCTTCAACGCTGCAGGCGGCCTGACCTGGGCGATCGGCTTCACTCTCCTGGGCTACCTGGTCGGCGCGAGCTACCGCACCGTGGAGACCATCGCGGGCCGGGCCAGTGAAGTCATCCTGGCGGTCGTCATCCTCGCTGTCATCGTCTTTTTGGTATACCGCCGCAGGCGCGAGCGCGACCCGAAGCCGCCCGCCGGCCCCTCCTGATCCCCCTCCGCGCTGGGTCCCGC
>FSXZ01000928.1_pt1 | contig 10610 bp, 7 predicted proteins | sample 1638121 | NCBI WGS metagenome assembly FSXZ01 (sample SAMEA3914788, study PRJEB12502) | metagenome | biome: forest; material: soil | place: Canada | collected 2011-07-03 | depth 0.1 m
CCCCGGGCGGGCCACTGGGTGACCGCCTGGAGCAGCGCCTCCTGGGTGGCGTCCTCGCACGCCCCGAACTGGCCGTACCGCCGGACCAGCACGCCGAGCACCTGCGGGGCCAGCTCCCGCAGCAGGTCCCCGAGGGCCCGGTCGTCCATCAGCGTCGTCCCGTCCGCGCTCGCCGGTCAGCGGTCGCTCATCCGCCGGGGGCGGACTCGTGCAGGACGGGCCATAGCTCCACCGGCTCGGTATCGGCGAACGGCATGTCCGCCGCGATCTGCTGGGCGCGCTCCTCGCTCTCGCAGTCCAGCAGGTAGAAGCTGGCCAGGTACTCCTTGGTCTCCAGGTAGGGCCCGTCGGTAACGACGGGCAGGCCGTCGCTGCGCCGCACCAGCTTCGCGCTGACCGCGTCGGCCAGGCCGTAGGCGCCGAGCAGCTCGCCGGTGGCCCGGTACCGGGCGTTGAACGCCTCCTGGCGGGCGATGGCCGCCGGCCACTCCTCGGCCGGGAAGGACTCCCACTTCTCCTGGTTGCCGTAGATCATCAGCAGGTACTTCATGTCGGGGGCCCTCCCGGTCCGCCGGCCCGCTCCGCGGGGCGGTGCGCAGGCTTCCAGGCTGCCATGCGCGGCCGGCGGCCGGGGCCGGGTCCGGTCAGGACCGCAGCTCGTGGCGCCCCGGCGGCACGAGGGCCAGCTCGGCAGCAGCGGTGGCGCTGAGCCCCAGGCCGGCCTGCCACAGGCGGCTGACCTCGGCCGGGCCGAGCCCGGCGGCGGCGTCGAGGTAGCGCTGGTGGCCGGCCCGCGGCCCCGGCGGCGGCCCGCTGAGCGCGGTCACGGCGGCCGCCAGCTGCACGGCGAAGTCGGGCCGGCCCTCGCGGACGGCCAGCGCGGCGAAGGCCAGCAGGGTGCGGGAGATCCCGGCCCGGCTGCCGGTGCGCAGGCTCAGCCGCAGGCCCTCGGCCAGGTAGCCGCGGGCCTGCGGCAGGTCGCCCTGGTCGAAGGCCAGCCGGCCCAGGCCGGCCAGGCAGCGGGCGGTCTCCGGGTCGCCCGGCACCTGGCGCAGCAGCGCCAGCGCCCGCAGGTAGTGATCGCGGGCCGCGGCCAGGTCACCGAGGGACCGGCACAGCTCGGCCAGGCTGAGGGCGGCGCGGGCCGCGCCCCACTGGTAATCGATCTCGAGCAGGACGGCCAGGGCCGCCTCGGCGGACGTCCGGGCCTCGACGAGCTGGCCCAGCGCGGCCTGCGCGGACGCGAAGCTGCCCAGCGCGTAGCCCTCGGCGCGCCGGTCGGCGCACTTGCGGGCGGCCACCACGGCCTCGTCCGCGTGCTGCAGCGCGTCCAGCGCGCGGCCGCGGCCCAGGTCGGCCCCGGCCAGCAGGTTGAGCGCGGCCGACATGAAGCGCAGGTTCCCGTCCGCCCGGCACAGGGCCAGGCCCTCGGCCGCCCAGCGCTCGGCCAGTTCCTGGTCCCCGCCGCTGACGGCGTGATACGCCCCGGCGGCCAGGGCCGGCCCGCGGACCGCGGCGGCCGCGCGGCCGGCGCGCGCGGCCAGGAAGGCGCCGAACCAGCCGGCGCTCTCGGACACCGCGCCGAGCACGGTCCAGGCCGGCGACAGGGCGGTGCACAGGCGCAGCCCGGCCTCGAGGTCGCCGTGGAACAGGCACCAGGCCAGCACCGCCCGGATGTTGTCCGCGCCCGCCTCGTAGCGGCGGAATTCCTGGATCCGGGCGCTCCACGGGGCCGGGGCCAGGGCCAGCCCGGTGCTGAGGACTTGCTCGCCGGCGTCCAGGGCGGCGTCGCGCAGGCGGCGGCGCAGGGCGGTGGTCTCGCCGGCCCGGCCGAGCTGGCCGGCGGCGTACTCCCGGACGGCGCCGGGCATCCGGTACCGGCCCTGGCCCGGCGGCCCCGGCGGCGCCGTGACCAGCGACAGGCCGGCCAGCCGGTCCAGCAGGCCGGGGATCCAGGCCGCGGGCAGCTCGTCGTCCGCGCACACCTGCCCGGCGAGCTCCGGCGTCCAGCCGGCCAGCACCGATAGCCGGCGCAGCAGCACCTGCTCGGCCGGGCTGAGCCGGTCATGGCTCCAGTCGATGGTGGCCTGCAGTGTCCGCTCCGGTAACGGCAGCGCCGGGTCGGCGAGCAGCCGGCACCAGTCACCCAGGCGGGCCGCGAGCTCGCCGGCCGGCAGCTCTCCGGCCCGGGCGGCGGCCAGCTCGATGGCCAGCGGCAGGCCGGCCAGCGCCCGGCAGATCGCGGCCACGGCCGGGCGGCTGCGCTCGTCCAGGGCGAAGCCGGGGGCGGCCGCGGCGGCCCGCTCGGTGAACAGCGCGACCGCGTCAGGGACGGCGGCCGGGCCGGGCCGGGCGGCGCCGGGCGGCGGGACCGCGAGCGGCGGCACTGGCCACAGCGTCTCGGGCGGCCCCTGCGGCTCCCGGCACGTGGTGATCAGGAGCAGGCCCGGCGCGGCGGCCAGCAGCCGCGCGCCCAGGTCCGCGCACGCGCCGGATAACTGGTCGCAATGATCCAGGGCGAGTAACAGGCGCCGGCCGCGGAGGGCCTCCGCCAGGGTTGCCGCCGGCGGGATGCCGGGCTCCTCGGCGATGCCGATCGCCGCCGCCACCCGGGGGGCGATCAGGTCGGGCTGGCGCAGGTCGCCCAGGCTGACGACGAACGCGCCGCCGGCGAAGTCCGCGGCCACGTCGGCCACGAGCTGCTGTAACAGCCGGGTCTTGCCGATCCCGGCCGGGCCGCACAGCGCGATCACCCGCGCCGTCGCGGTGAGCTGGCGCAGCCCGGCTAACTCGCGCTCGCGCCCGACGAAGCTGTCCGCCGCCGCCCGGGCTCCCGCCTGGTCATGATCGATCATCGTGTCAAGCCGCCGTCCGCCCCTTCGGTCTGCGCCCCGGCGCCCTGCGGGCCAGGGCGCCTATAACGGTAGCGCGAACCACGGGGCGCTCCGGCGCGCACGCCGGATCGGCGGGCGGCGGGCCGGCTGGCGGCGCCGGGCTGGAAGCGCCGCAGCCGCAGGCTGCTGGCCACCACGAAGGCCGACGACAGGGTCATGGCCCCGGCCGCGATCAGCGGGTTCAGCCAGCCGGCGGCGGCCAGCGGGATGGCGATGACGTTGTAGCCGAAGGCCCAGATCAGGCTGCGCCGGATGGTGGCGAAGGTGGCCCGCGACAGCCGGATCGCGTCCGGCACGACCTGCAGGTCGTCGCGCAGCAGGATGAGGTCGGCGGCGCAGATGGCGACGTCGGTGCCCGACCCGACGGCGATGCCGAGGCTGGCGCGGGCCAGGGCCGGGCCGTCGTTGACGCCGTCACCGACCATGGCGACGGCATGGCCGCGGGCCTGCAGGCCGGCGATGTAGGCGGCCTTCTGGCCGGGCAGGACCCCGGCCACGACCTCGTCAATCCCGGTCGCCGCGGCCACCGACCGGGCGGCGGGCTCGCTGTCCCCGGTCAGCAGCACCGGCCGGAGCCCGAGCCGGCGCAGTTCCGCGACCGCGCCGGGCGCCGAGGCCCGCACCGCGTCGGCGATGGCGAAGCCGCCCCGGGCCTGGCCGTCCCATGCGGCCAGGACGGTCGTGGCACCACCCCGTTCCCAGGCGGTGCACTTTTCCTGCAGCCCGGCCGGGACCGGCAGCCCCCGGTCGCGCAGCAGCCGCGACCGCCCGACCACGATCTCGCGGCCGTCCACGAGGCCGCGCGCGCCCAGTCCCGGCAGCGCGCGGAAGCCGGTGACCGGTGCCGGGGCGGTGCCCGCCGCCCGGGCCGCGGCGCTGATCGCGGCGGCCACGGCGTGCTCGGAGGCCTGCTCGACCGCGCCGGCCAGGGCCAGCAGCTCGGCCGGGCTCGTCCCGGCGGCGGTGGCGGTGGCGGTGACCCGCATCTGGCCGGTGGTGATCGTGCCGGTCTTGTCCAGGACCACCGTGTCAACCGACCGGGACGACTCCAGGGCCTGGTAGCCCTTGATGAAGATGCCCAGCTGGGCGCCGCGGCCGCACGCCACGACCAGGGCGGCCGGCGTGGCCAGGCCCAGGGCGCACGGGCAGGCGATGATCAGCACGGCCAGGCCCGCGCTGAACGCGTGCTCGGCCGGGCTCCCGGCCAGCAGCCACCCGGCCAGCGTCGCGGCGGCCAGGACCAGGACGGCGGGAACGAACGCCCCCGAGATCCGGTCGGCCAGCCGCTGGACCGCGGCCTTGTCGGCCTGGGCCCGCTCGACCAGGGCGATCATGGCGGCCAGCTGGGTGTCGGCGCCGACCCGGACCGCGCGGACGACCAGCCGGCCGGTCAGCGCGATCGTCCCGCCGGTCACCTCGTCGCCCTCGGTGACCTCGGCCGGGATGCTCTCCCCGGTCATCATGGTCCGGTCCACGGCCGACTCGCCGAACAGCACCGTGCCGTCGGCCGCGATCTTCTCGCCGGGCCGGACCACGAACATGTCGCCCGGCACCAGGCCCGTGACCGGGACCCGCCGCTCGGTGCCGTCCGCCGCCAGCAGGCTGGCCTGCCCGGCGCCGGCCGCCGCGAGCTCGCGCATGGCCTGGCCCGCGGTCCGCCGCGCCCGGGCCTCGAAGTACCGGCCCGCGAGCAGGAAGGTCGTCACCCCGGCGGCGACTTCCAGGTAGATCCCGCCGCCGGCGGCCCGGGTCAGCTCGTGCAGCGCGCTGCCGGCCCGCCCGCGGTCCAGGACGAACATCGCGTAGAGCGACCAGCCGCAGGACGCGGTGATGCCCAGCGACACGAGCGTGTCCATCGAGGCGGCCCCGTGCCGGGCGTTGATCAGCGCGGCCCGGTGGAACGGCCAGGCCGCCCACACCGCGACGGGCGCGGCCAGGGCGGTGAGGACCCACGGCCAGCCGGGGAACCGGAAGCCGGGGAACAGTGACAGCTGGACGGACAGGTCGCTGAGCGGGACGAAGAACACCAGCGCCAGGATCAGCCGGCGCCGCAGGTAGGCGGCCTGGTCCGGGCCGGCACCCGCGCCGGGCGGCCCGGCCAGCGGCTCGATGACGGCGGCACCGTAGCCGGCGGCCTGCACGGCGCTGACGAGGTCGGCGGCGGTCACGCCGGGCGGGGCGGTGATCGTGGCCCGCTCCGTGGCCAGGCTCACGGTGGCGCGGACCTGGCCGATCCGGTTGAGCTTCCGCTCGACCCGGACCGCGCAGGCCGCGCAGGTCATCCCCTGGATGGCCAGCTCGATCGCGGGCCGGCCGGGGGCGGCCGCGGCCGCCGGGGGCCGGGCGGGCGCGCTCCGCATGCCGCTCACCCGGCCGCGCTGGCCGGCGGCGGGAGGTCGGGCGGCGTGAACTGGGCCAGGTCGTAGATGCCCAGCTCCCGCTCGATGCCAGCAGCCTCGCCCACCAGATAAGTGAACCCGTCCCGGCCGAACTGCTGGCGCTCCAGGTCGGCGAAGTGCCGGCCCAGCTCGACGATCTCGGTGGCCGGGACCAGGGCGCGGAACGCCGGGTAGATCACCGTGTCCTCGCGGGCCTCGTGCGGCTCGTACATCCGGACGAACGCCGTCAGCGCCGCGGCCACCCGCGCGGGCGCGGTGACCTGGCCCGCGCCGCCGGGCGCGGCCGTCTGGGCCAGGATGAGCTGGGTCTGCTGACGGCCGCGGGCGTGCTGGAGGAGCAGGGTGGTGACGGTGCTGCCGAGCTTCCCCGCCCGCAGCCGGGGAAAGATGTAGCCCTCCTCGAGCGGCTCGTGGAAGGCCTCGATGTAGTCGTGGACGATCAGGGCGGCGCGGTGCACGGGCGCCGCGGGCAGCGGCTGGCCAGCCTGGGCGCGGCGGATGGCCTCCCGGTAGACGAGCAGCACCCGGAGCAGCAGGCCGTGCTCGCGCATCAGGTCCTCGGTCGGCGGGAGCTGCGCGGCCACCGCGTCGGCCTGGGCCGTGGTCTCGCCCGGCGCCGCGGCCAGGGCGATGCCCGCGCCGGCCGCGCCCGCGGCCAGCCCGCCGGCGCCGAGCAGCAGGGCACGGCGCGGCACCCGGCCGGGCCGGGCGGGCGGCGGGCCGGGGGTCACTGCGGCTGGCTCTCGAGGGGCTGGCCGGACGGCCGCATGACGTACCAGTAGCCGCCGTTCAGGTCGATGCCCTGCCCGGTCGTCTGCCCCTGGTAGACGTCACCGGTGTAGGAGTACAGCGGCCAGCCGTCGTAGGTCACCACGCGGCCGCCGGCCGTGTCGGCGTCCGAGCCGAGCAGCGCCTGCCTGACTCCCGGCCCGGCGGCCAGGGCCGCGCCCGGCCGCACCCGCACCGGCGGCCAGGTCTGCGCGCACAGGCTGGTGCAGGTGACCTGCCGGTGATCGTCGGGGACGAACATGTACAGCGCGAAGCCCGCGGCGTTGACCAGGACCGTTCCGACCCGGGGCAGGGACTTGGCGTCGATCGTCACGGTGCCCGCGGCCGGCTGGCCCGACGCCGCCGGCGCGGCTGCGGAACTGCCGCAGGCGCTGGCGGCCAGGGCGATGGCCACGGCGGCCAGGGCGACCCAGCACCGGCCGCGGTACCGGGGCGCAGTGGTACCGGGCGGCTGTCCCGGTATTCGCCGCCCGGCCCCGGGCCCGGTACTACTACAGTGCATAGTGGAGACTGACGTTAGCAGACCCGGCGGCGCCGGTGCCGGGCGCAGGCGTGCCCGGAGGCGGCCGGCGGCGGTACCCGGCCAGCAGGAAGGCGGCCCGCATGCCCGGCATGAACAGCGGCCTCGACATCAACAACCCGGCCGTGGTGGCGGCGTTCCGGTCGGCCCTGCTGCACCAGGGCATTGCCGCCCTGCTGATCTTCGCTGTCCTGTCGGTGGCCTGGGTGGCGGTCCGGGACTGGCGCGCGGGCGAGGCGGGCGCGGGCCGGGCCGGGGCTGGAGCCGCGGGCGAGGCGGCGGCGGAGCCGGCCGGGCGGCGGGTCCTGCGGATCGGGTTCGGGCTGCTGTGGCTGCTGGACGGCCTGCTGCAGGCGCAGCCGGGGATGGCGGTGGGACTGCCGTCCCAGGTGATCGCGCCGGCCGCGGACGGGTCGCCGGGGTGGGTGCAGCACCTGGTGAACTGGGCCGGGACGGCCTGGTCGTATCACCCGGTGCAGGCCGGGGCGGCGGCGGTGTGGATCCAGGTCGGCATCGGGCTGTGGCTGCTGTTCGCGGCGCGGGGCCCGCTGGCGCGGCTGGCCGGGGTGGCGGGCGTGGCGTGGGGCCTGGTTGTGTGGGTGTTCGGCGAGGCGCTGGGCGGGGTGCTGGCGCCGGGGCTGAGCTGGCTGACCGGGGCGCCCGGGGCGGCGGCGTTGTACGTGGTGGCCGGGGCCCTGGTCGCGCTGCCCGGCCGGGCGTGGGCCGGGCCGCGGCTCGGCCGGGTGCTGCTGGCCGGGACGGGCGCGGTCCTGGCCGCGTCGGCGGTGCTGCAGGCGTGGCCGGGGCGCGGGTTCTGGCAGGGCAGCGTGGCGGGCCAGCCGGGGTCGCTGACGTCGATGGTTCAGTCCATGGCGGCCACGTCGCAGCCGGGCGGGTTCGAGTCGCTGGCCTCGGGGTCGGCCGCGTTCATCCGGGCCCATGGCTTCGGGGTGAACCTGTTCGCCGTCCTGGCCCTGGCCGGGCTGGGCGCGACGATGGCGGCGAGCGCGCTGCCCGCCGGGCGCCGGCTGGCCCGTCCGGCGGTCATCGCCCTGGTCGTGTTCTGCCTGGCGGACTGGGTGCTGATCCAGGACTTCGGCTTCTTCGGGGGCCTCGGGACGGACCCGAACAGCGCGATCCCGTTCGCGCTGCTTTCCGTCTGCGGCTATCTCGCGCTGGTCCGTGCCCCGGGCCCGGTGACGGCGCCGGCCGCGGGCGTGGCGGGCACCGGGGCGGCCGGGGACAGCGCGGCGGCCGGGGACGCCGGGGCGGCCGGGGCAGCCGGGGACGCCGGGGCGGCCGGAGGCGGCGCAGCGCCAGAGCCGGGGCCAGGCCCGGGGCCGGGGCCGGGACCGGGCGGTGGCTGGCGGCAGCGGATCCGGCCCGGCGCGCTGCCAGCGTCGCTGGCGGCCACGGGCGTCCGGACCATGCTGTCCGCCGCCGCGGTCGGCGTCATCATCCTGGGCGCCGTCCCGCTGGCGGCGGCCCAGGCCAGCTCCGCCGCCTCGCCGATCCTGGCCGAGGCGATCGACGGCTCGAGCGCCCCGCTGGACAGCCCGGCCCCGGCCATCGCGCTGACCGACCAGGACGGGCGGCCCGTGTCGCTGGCCAGCCTGCGCGGCAAGGCGGTCCTGCTGACGTTCCTGGACCCGGTCTGCGTCACCCAGTGCCCGATCGAGGCGCAGGAGTTCCGGCAGGCCGGCGTCCTGCTCGGATCGGACGCGAGCAAGGTCGAGCTGGTCGCCGTGAACCTCAACCCGCTGTACAGCAGCACGGCCTACACCAGCGCGTTCGACCGGGCCGAGCAGCTGTCCGGCGTCCGGAACTGGCTGTTCCTGACCGGTAGCCCGGCCCAGCTGCAGCCCGTCTGGCGGGCCTACGGCCAGGCGTCGCAGACACTGCCCGCGGGCTCGATGCTCGGCCACAGCGAGAGCGCCTTCGTCATCGACCCGTTCGGCCGGATGCGCCAGGAGCTGGACTTCGATCCCGGTCCGGGCACCGCCGCGACGGAATCCTCATTTGCCGCCGAGCTAGCTGCCGCGGCGCGGCAGGCCCTGGCCGCGCAGTGAGCCGCCCGCGCGGCGCAGTACCCCGCGCCACCGTGAGCCGCCCGCGTGGCCGGTCACCGCGGACGGCAGTGAGCCGCCTGCGCGGCGCAGTACCCCAGGCCACCGTGAGCCGCGCGCACGGCCGGGGACCCCAGGCCACCGTGAACCGCCCGCGCGCCCAGGCACCCCCAGCCACCGTGAACCGCCCGCGCGTCCGGGCACCGCGGGTGACGGTCGCCGCCGCGGCCGGGCTGGCGGCGGCAGTCCTGGCCGCTGGCTGCGGTAGCGCCGCCCGGCCGGCCGCCCGCGCGACGGCCACTCCGGGTCCGGGCGCGGTCGCGCTGCCGCTGTCGAGCTCGGTCACCGGAGCCCACGCGACCTGGGCCACCGTCCCGATGGGGACGGTCGGGCCGAACCTGTTCTGGCAGCTCTTCGTGCTGCCCGCCGGGGCGACCCGCTGGACGCTGACAACGCCGCCCGACATCGCCACCAACGGCGCGATCACGCTGGCCGCCGGGGACGGGACGGCGCTGGTCACGGGGATCCTCCCGAGCCACCTGCTGGGCTTCTCCCCCATCACCAGCACCGCCAACGACGGCCGCAGCTGGGCAGCCAGCGCACCCGACCCCGGCCTGGCCAGCGTGCCCGACGCGCTGGCCGCGGCGCCGGACGGAAGCGAGCTGATCACACTCGATCACAACGGTCAGGTGGACCTGGGCCGCCCCGGGACGGCCGCGCGGCCGCGGCTGACCAGCGCAGCCGCGCTGGCCGCGACCACCGCCGGCCGCGCCTGCGCGCTGGCCGGCCTGACCGCCGCGGCCTTCACGCCCGCCGGATCGCCCCTGCTCGCGGGCCAGTGCGCCCGGCCGGGCGTCGCCGGGATCTTCCTGGACGCGGGCGGGACCTGGCAGGCCGCCGGACCCGCGCTGCCCGCCTCGCTGGCCGGGGAGCGCCTGGAGGTAATCCGGCTGACCCGCACCGGCAGCGGGCTGAGCGCGCTGCTCCAGGCCGGCGCCGGCCGGTCCGCGACCCTGGTCGCGGCCTGGAGCAGCACCGGGAGCCGGTGGACGCTGTCGCCGCCGCTGCGGCTGGACGGCCAGGCTGTCCTGTCCAGCTCGTTCGGCAGCGGCTCGCTGGCCGTCGGGCTGACCGGGCGGCACGGCGAGCTGCTAGCCGCCCCGTCGGCCACCTGGCAGCCGCTGCCCGAGCTTCCGCCCGGCCGCGCGGTCACCCTGGCTCTCCCGGCCGCCGGTGACGTCGACGCGCTAGCCGCCACGGGCAGCGTGCTGACCGCCTGGCAACTGCACGCCCCCCCGGCGGCCAGGACCAGCAGCGCCGCGACGGCCGGTGCCAGCAGCGCCGCGACAGCCGGTGCCAGCAGCGCCGCGGCGACGGCGGGGGCCTACGGCCCGGGCAGCTGGACCCAGATCCAGCGGACCACGGTGCCGATCCAGTACGGCTCGTCCAGCTAAGCCCCGCCGCCCCTGCCCTGACCCGCCCAGGCCCCGGCGAGCGGGCTGCGGCGGCAGGCGGCGGGCAGGCGGCGGCAGGCGGCGGGCAGGCGCATAGAGCCACCATCGCGCGCCTGGGCGGCCGGGCCATCAGCCGGCACCGGCGCGCCGCCTCGGCCTGGCGCCGGGCCGCGTCTCCCCGATCTGTGACCGATTTTCCGCAGCCTGCCACGGAAAATCGGTCGTGATCATGGGCCTCCCCCCAGCCTGGAGCGGGGGAGGGAGCGGGCACGGGTGCCGAGGTCGGTCAGCCTCGCCCCGCTCGATCCTCATATGACTGGCCTGGTCTTTGCTGGTGGAGGGACACGACGTTCGATGCACCGGCCGACGGCGGGAGTTTCGGACTGGGACTCGCAATCAGCACGCAAGCTTTTGGATAGAGCGTGGTGCACAACCCTGCGCGATCATGGGCAGCCTCCATTTGAGACAGCGACCGTCCCGTTTAAGGA
>FSXZ01001621.1_pt1 | contig 10608 bp, 8 predicted proteins | sample 1638121 | NCBI WGS metagenome assembly FSXZ01 (sample SAMEA3914788, study PRJEB12502) | metagenome | biome: forest; material: soil | place: Canada | collected 2011-07-03 | depth 0.1 m
CGCGGACCGGGCGGCCGTCGTGATGGAGAGGGTGAATCGTGTCAAGAGCTGAATTCGATGTGATCGTCGTCGGTGCCCGATGTGCCGGCTCCCCGACCGCGATGTTGTTGGCCCGCAGGGGCTGGAGGGTGCTTCTGGTGGACCGGGCCACGTTCCCCAGCGACGCCGTCTCCACGCACGCCCTGCATCCGCGCGGTGTGGCGGCGCTGGGCAGGTGGGGGCTGCTCGAGCGGCTGCGGTCCACCGGGTGTCCTGCCATCTCGACGTACGCGTTCGACTTCGGCCACGCCAGGATCTCGGGGTCCCCGGCGACCGAGCAGGCATCCGTCGCCTACGCGCCGAGGCGCACCGTGCTCGACGAGCTGCTGGTGACCGCCGCCGCCGAGGCCGGGGCACAGGTGCGTGAGGGCTTCACCGTCACCGGCCTGGTCTTCGAGGACGGCGCCGTCACCGGCATCGAGGGCCGGCGCGGGAACGGGCCGCGCATCACCGAGGGTGCCCGCATCGTCGTGGGCGCCGACGGGACGCGCTCAAGTGTCGCGCGACTCGTCCAGGCGCGTAAATACCGCGAGACGCCGAAGCTCGCCGTCGCCTACTACAGCTACTGGCGCGGACTGCCGGTGGACGGCCGTGTGTGGTCGTGCATGCGCCCGGGCCAGAGCCTCACCACCGTCCCCACGCACGACGATCTGACCTTGATCGTCGGATCGTGGCCCTTCGGCGAGCGCCTGGCACGCAGATCCGACGTCGAAGGAACGTTCGCCTCGGCGTTCGACCAGTTCCCCGACCTCGCCGAGCAGATGCGGGAGGCGGAACGGGTGGAGCGCTTCACAGGCGCGGCCGTCCCGAACTTCTTTCGCGCCCCGTCCGGCCCGGGCTGGGTACTCGCGGGCGACGCGGGTTACACAAGGGATCCGGTCACGGCCCAGGGAATGTCGGACGCGTTCGCCTCGGCGGAACTGTGCGCCGAAGCCGTGGACGACACGCTGCGCGGGGCCCGCCCGGCCGGAGAGGCGATGCGCGCCTATCAGGAGGCCCGCGACGCACAGGTCTCGCCGATGTACGAGTTCACCTGCAACCTCGCCGGCCTCGAGCCCCTGCCGCCGAAGGTGGCCGACCTGTTCGCTTCCCTCCAGGGGGATCAGGAGGGGATGGACCGGTTCGCGCGCCTGTACGGCGGCGCCCTGCCGCCGGCCGAGTTCTTCGCGCGGTACGAGGCCGCTCCCGCTCCGGCCCCCGATCCGGGCACGCCACCGCAGGCGGCGGGCCTGCGAGCCTGACCCGGCACCCTCATCGGGGCGGCCGACCGACAGACCAATCCTCCGACGAAGGCGGTAGAGAGCATGAAGCACATCATGGCGCTGCGGGATAGCCGGCAGGCCGAGATCGCCAAGCATCCGTTTTTCGAATGGCTCAACGACGCCTCCGTGCCGATCGAGGACCGGCTCAAGTTCGCCCCGATGGCAGCGTTCTTCGTCATGCAGTTCCGAGACATGAACCTTTGGGTGCTGCGCTTTCCCGAGCCGCACGACGAATTCGAGTGGATCATCAACCTGGGCACCCGGGAGGACGAGCGCCACTCCCGGATGTTCCTCGAGGACTGGCGCAAACTCGGCCTCGACACGGAACTGGGCTGGACGGCCGGCGACATGCTCTGGTGGCTGTTCCTCTCGCCCGACCAGGAGGTCTTTCGCCGCAGCGGGATCGAGTTCGTCGCGCTCGCCGTCGAGGACGGCGACGACGCGCTGGTCAGGTTCGGGCACTCCGAGGCCGGCGAAGCCACCGGCCACGTCATGCTCACCAACACCGCAGCGATCTCCATGTCGCTCAGCGACCGGACCGGCCTGACCTACCCCTACTTCGGCCCCTACCACCTCGATCTCGAGACCGGCCACGTCGCGAACACCGAGGGCGTTTTCGAGGCCGTTGAACTCGACCCGGGCCGCCGGGACCACGCCGCGCTGCTGTGCGGCCGCATGTTCGACGTCTTCGACCGCATGTTCGACGGGTTCCTGAACTACGCCCACGCCTACCTCGACAACGGCCGCCTGCCGCGCCGCCCGGCCGAGCCCGTACGGGCCTCGCTGGACTGGGATGCACCCCCGCTCGCCATCATCCCGACCGACCGACACGGCCAGGCCGTGGCCGACCTCATCGCGCGGCGCAAGGCACGGCTCGTCGAGCACCCCTTCTACGACTGGCTGCGCGCGGACGACGCCCTGCCCGCCCAGCAGAAGCTGCAGCGGTTCATCCCCATGTGGATCATGGACATCCTCGGATACCGGGACCTGAACCGGTACGCGATGACCTACCCCGAACCACGCACCCCCGCGGAGTCGGCCGTCAACGCGTGGGCCGCACGGCTCTCGACCCACAGCGGCCTGTTCATCTCGGACTGGGAAGCGCTCGACCTCGACACCCTGCTCGGCTACGCCGCAAGTGACACCCTCGCATTCCTGTTCCTCGACCGGGACATGGACCTCCACCGCCAGAACATGATCGAGTTCGTCAAGCTGGCCCTACGCCACCGCGACGCGGCGATCCGCTGGTGGATGATGGCCGCCCTGGAATCGACCGGCGAGGAGTTCTTCCACCAGACCCGCCGCCTCGCCGCCATCGTCGAGAAAGACACCGGCGCGCGCCTGGACTACCTCAGCGGCCGGCACGACGCACCGTGCCCCGACGCAAACGCGAACGAGTACGACATCGTGCAACCCGCCGAACTCTCGGCCGAAGCGCTCACCACAACGCTCACAGTGGTCGAGCACGTCTTCGACGCGATGGAGGCCCAGCTCTGGCGGTCGCTCGCGGTAGCACGGGCAAACAAGTTCGACATCCACTGATCCACGGTCCCCACCGCCGCCGAGGCCGAGCGGACAGCCCGTCCGGATTGGCCCGGCGCAGTATCACCAAACCCCGCTCAACCGTCCAAGTGACCGCAGACTGCCCCCGGCATGACCGCCTCCCGTCGCCGCAACCCGTACGCGTAGATCGTCTTGAGCCGCACCGCATCCCGCAGCGCGGCCACCGCGCCCTTGCGTCCCCGCGCCCGGATCGCCTCCACCCGCCCGTCCGCCGCGTCGAACAACTCCTGCACCCAGGGCCCGACGCCGCGGATCGCCCTCGTGCTCATCGACGTGGGAGACGGTGTTCCACTCGTGGCAGATCTGCACGGGAGCACACCCAAACCGCGCGGTGCACGCGATACACCTGTCCGAGATCGCCAGGCTTCAGCTGAGCGACTTCGACGCCTCACGCGGCGCGCTGAGCGTGCGCCATCACCAGGTCGTGCGCACGGTCTACCTTGACGAGCTGACGATGCGGCTGGTCGGGGCGTGGCTGGCCGAGCGCGGCGCGCTGGCCGCGGACCGCGAACGGCCATCTGCTGATCACGACGCACACCGCGCAGCACCCGGCCCTGCCGGAGGCGAGCTACGGCGCGCTGCGGGCGTGCTTCCCCGACGGGATCATGCCGCGGGCGCTGTGGGCCGACCGCGTGCTCGACGAAGCCCGCGTGAGCGAGGACCCGGTCCATCTCGTGCGCCTGTTCGGCCTGCACCCGCACACGGCCGTGCGCTACGTCCACGCCGCCCACCCGGACAAGTCGTCGCCCAGGATCCGCTGAGGTCCGGATCACCGACACTGCGGCAAACGGGTGGATTCCCGCCCGCCCGGCCGTGTCGCCGAGCGCTGACACAGTCCGGGGCCGTGCCCACCGTTCAAGATCATCTCTGGGCTGCCGCAGGCACGCGGCCACCCGGACGAATACTCCATCGTGCCCGAGAACGGAGAACACCATGCGCATGCCCACCGTGGCCAAGCTCGGCGGCCTGGTCGCCAGCGCGGCCCTGCTCGCCGCAGCCGCCCAGCCCGTCGCGCTCGCCCAGACCGCCGGACCCGGCACTCGGGCTGCGGCCGCTGCCGACGGGCCCGCCTACTTCGAGGCCACCGACGTCACCCACGCCAAGTTCATCCTGAAGATCGACGATCCGGCCGAGATCGAGCACGCCCGCGAGCTCATCTCCGGCGAGACCACCGACCGCCCCCACTTCATCGGCCGCATCGCCAAGGCCCCCGCGGCCTACAACCCCCGGTGGAGCTTCCACGTGAAATCCGACACGATCCACTTCTTCGACCAGGCCATCGAAGTCTGCGACGCCACCACCCCCTACGTCGAAGAGCACCTCGACGAGGCCGGCGGCGCCTTCCTGCCCGCTCTCGTCTGGTGCCCGTGGTCCTCGAGCCTGATCCGCGAGGTCCCCGACCCCAACCGCGGCTGACCGGCAGCCGCCGACACGCCCCGGCTGCGCAGCGGCGCGCTCGACGCCGCACCACCCACCCCCGACATGTGACCTCCCGTACGTGATGCAGCTCCCGAGCTCACCGATGCTCGCGGCGCCGACCACGACGCCGCACCCGCCGCGCGGCTGGGTCGCGGAACCCAAGTGGGACGGGTTCCGCGCCCTGGTCGCGCGCTGGAACGACGGGCGGGTGCTCATCCGCTCGCGCCACGGAACCGACATGACCACCGGCTTCCCCGAGATCGCCGCAGCCGCCGCAGCACTCCCGGAAGACCTCGGCGACGTGTTGTTCGACGGAGAACTGGTCATCTGGCAGACGGGCCGGATGGCCTTCGAGCCGCTCTTGACCCGCCTCGGGCGCACCCCTGCCAACGCCCGACGCATGGCCGCCGCCAGCCCGGCCAGCATGGTGATCTTCGACATCCTCCACCTCCACGACCAGCCGACCACGAAACTGATCTACCGCGAACGCCGTGCCCTTCTCGAAGAACTCTTCGACGGGCCACAGCCGCTCAGGCCGCCGTGGACGCTGTGCCCGGCCAGCGAAGATCCCGCGGACATCGACACCTGGCTTCAGGCCTGGTCCCCGCTCGGAATCGAAGGAGTCTGCTTCAAAGACCCCCTGATGACCTATAGTCCGGGCAGCCGGGGATGGAAAAAATACAGGCTGCGCTCAAGCACCGAGGCGGTCATCGGCGCGGTCACGGGCACGCCCGATCACCCAGAAAGCCTGCTGCTCGGCCGCTTCGACGCACGCGGCCGGCTCCGGCTCGCCGGGCGCACCACCCCGCTCCCAGCCCACACCGCCGCCTCGCTCGCCCGCCAACTCGCCCCCGCCGAACCCGGACACCCCTGGACCGGCCGACACTTCCGCACCCGGTGGCAGCCGGCCACCCCGGCACGCGTGGCCCTGGTGCAGCCCGACCTCGTCGCCGAGATCAGCGCCGACACGGCCATGGGCCCGGACGGCTCCTGGCGCCACCTCGTCCGGCTCCTGCGCACCAGGCCGGACCTCGATCCCGCCGACGCGCCCTTGATCACAGACGGGAATGAACCTGCCACAGGATGAGTTCCAGGCCAGCCATACACCGGCGAGTTCGACGCGCCACCCCGGCCAGAACCTACGAACTCGTTCACTTTGGTCTTCGACCTGCTTCATCTTCAGGAACGAACGACGGCACACCTGCGCTACCGCGAGCGCCGCGCGATCTTAGAGGGACTCTTCACCGGCCACGGCCTCCAACCGCCATGGACACTGTGCCCGGCGAGCAAAGACCCCGCGGACGTCACCACCTGGCTCGAGGCATGGGTCCCGCTCGGTATCGAAGGCCTATGTTTTAAAGATCCTGAGCAGTGATACCTGCCCGGTCGCAGAGGATGGCGCAAGCACCGAACTCCCGTACCGGCAGCCCTGCCACAACCTTCTCAACCAGAAGGCGATCCAGCGGCGTTTCCGCGAACCGGACAACCGATACACGAGGCATGGCTCGAACGTGATACCGCCAGCACACGGCGGGAAGCGCGCCCGCGTGAAACCACCCTCCGGGATGACTCTCCGCCCCGAACGGCCAGTGCTACCTGTGCGGCCGAAGGTTCTCAAAAATCTGTCGTAAACGACACGACGACGACACTTCAGCGAGAAACCGACAGAGCTAATGAGAACCTACAATCAGCTATTCAACTGGCGACATGCGCATATTCCAACCCTGTCGTATTCCCCGGAGCTGCCCGTGGCATGCCGGCACGCGGGCGCCGGTTGGCAGACCGGAGTGCGCTCAGGCAGTCGGGCGGGGTGTCTCGTCCGAGGTGCGCAGCGGGCTGCTGGCGGAGGTGGTGGTCCAGCTGGCGAGGATGCCGAGGGCTTCGGCCGTGGGGGAGGCGGGTTCGGGGGTCAGGATGACGAGGCTTTGGTCGGGGTCGCCTTCGACGGCCAGGACCACGTAGTCGAGGGTGAGTTCGCCCACGAGCGGGTGGTGGAGGCGTTTGGTGCCGGTGGTGTGGGCGAGGACGTCGTGCTCAGCCCACATGCGGCGGAAGATGTCGCTGTGTGCGGACAGCTCGCCGATCAGCTCGGTCAGCTGCGGGACGTCGGGGTGGCGTCCGGCGTAGAGGTGGAGGGTGGCCATGTAGTCGCGGGCGGCGAAGTCCCAGTCGGCGTAGAGCGCGTGTGCGGTTTCGTCGAGGAAGAGGTAGCGGGCGAAGTTGCGCTCGCGGCGGGGCCGGGCCTCGAAGTCGGCGAACAGGGCGTAGCCGAGGTCGTTGGCGGCCAGCACGTCCATCCTTCGTCCCTGAACGAGTGCGGGCAGTGCGAGTGAGTCCAGGGTCCGGTAGGCAGCGGGGCGCACGCGCTGCGAGCTGAGCACCCGCCTGGGCTTGGCCCGGCCGGTGGCGGGTTGGGTAAGGTCGAACAGGTGGGCGCGTTCGGTCTCGTCCAGGCGCAGGGCGCGGGCGATGGCCTCGAGGACTGTCTCGGACACGCCCTGGGTGCGGCCGCGCTCCAGGCGGATGTCATAGTCGACGCTGACCCCGGCGAGCTGGGCGACCTCCTCGCGGCGCAGCCCCAGCACCCGCCGGGCGCCTGCGTGCGGGGCGAGGCCGGCCTGGGCGGAGGTGATCCGGGCCCGTCGGGTGGACAGGAACTCCCGGAACTCGGTGCTGCGGTCCACACCTCCACGGTACGGCCGAGCCGTGCCCGGCGGCGCTCGCAGAGAGGTACTGGCAGACCCCCGGACAGGCGGTGCCCGATAGGCGCCCCTGGCGAGGGCTGCCGGGTGGTTGCCTGGAGTAGCGGGCCTTTGGCACCGCACTGATCCTGGCACTAGCCCCCCGGCTACCAGGGCAGGGATCTCAGCTGCTCACGGGATCGGACACCCGAAGAACGGAGTTTCGTGATGAAGCACATCTCGTTGGGCAGCCTGGACGTCTCCCGGATCGGCCTGGGCGCGACGACCATGGCCGGCGTCTACACAAGCGGCGGGGGCCTGGACGACGCCGAGTCGATCCGCACCATCCACCGCGCGCTGGAACTGGGCGTACCCACATCGACACTGCCGAGATCTACGGCCCGTTCCACAGCGAGGAACTGGTCGGAAAGGCGATCAAGGGACGGCGTGAGCAGGTGGTGGCGGCCACGAAGTTCGGCATGGTCTCGCACGCCGGTGGCAGGCCCGGGGTCATCGACAGCAGCGCGGCCAACGTGCGTACCGCGGTCGAGGGCTCGCTCAGGCGGCTCGGCACGGACTACATCGACCTGTACTACCAGCACCGGATCGATCCGAACACCCCGATCGAGGAGACCGTCGGCGCGCTGGCCGAACTGGTTTCCGAGGGCAAGGCCCGCACATCGGCCTGTCCGAGGCGGGCCCGGACACGATTCGGCGCGCCCACGCCGTGCATCCGCTGGCCGCGTTGCAGACCGAGTACTCGCTGTGGACCCGTGACCCGGAGGCCGAACTGCTCCCGCTGCTGCGCCGACTCGGTATCGGCTTCGTCCCCTATTCCCCCGCTCGGCCACGGCTTTTTGACCGGGGCAGATCCGCACACCCGAGGACATCCCCGCAGACGACTGGCGCAAGACCGCTTCACCGGGGGAGAACTTTCAGCGCAACCTGGCCATCGTCGACCCGGTCGAGGCCGTGGCTCGAGGTCGACACCACACCTGCGCAGATCACCCTGGCCTGGCCGTTCGCCCAGGGCCAGGACATCGCCCCGATCCCCGGCACCCGACGGGTCGCCCGCGTCGAGGAGAACACCGCCGCCGACGGCGTCGAACTGAGCGACGACCAGCTCAAGCGGCTGAACAGCCTGACTCCTGCCGCCGGCGAGCGCCACGACGAGGCGAACATGGCCTCCGTCGACCGCTGACCCGCCCCCGGAAGATCGCAAAGCAGCAAGCACGCCGCTTCGCCGCGGTCGCATCTGATGCATCGCAGTGCACGGAGGCCAGGCGCCGCGAAGGGGCGATCCTGGCAGAAGGCCAGCTCAGCTGGACGCAGAATGCTCATTGTAGGTTCTTGATATTTCTTGCACCGTTGGCGTTGCTGGCCTCGACGTCCGCTGCGAGTCTCACGTAGGTTGCGCCCGATCTGTCTCACCGAGTTTGCGCTCTCTCTTGTCACGGGAGTTGTCGTAGGCGCTGCCGCTTGGCTGTGTTTCGGATGGCCCGCGGGCTCGCTGGGCTTTCGGGTTGCCGGCTGGCGCGTCGAGTCGCGGGGTTGCCGTGTGGCGGTGCGGGCGGTTGGATGGCAGTGTTCTGTTTCCGGTTGCCGATCGGCTGGGGGGCTGTGTGGGGGCGAGATTCCGCGGGGTGGGGCTTCAGGTCTCGGCCGTGTTGGTGGTGTTGGTCGGGGTGTTGATCGGGTTGGCGGCGAATCCGGCGACGGGGCAGGCGCGGTGGCCGTGGGGGCTGGATGTGATCCGGCGTCATCCGTTCCCCTCCGTCGGGGTGCTGGTCGCGGCAGCAGCGGCATTGGCTGTGGCGCAGCCGTTGCTGGCACGGGGTGCCGCGCAGGTGGAAGGTGATCCCGATCCACCTACAGCGCCGCAGATCCCGGCGTGGGTGGTCGACCGTGACCAGGCGCGGCAGGTCAGTGCCGTGCTCCGGGCCCGTCGTGGGCGTCGTGGGCGGACCGTGGGAATCACGACGGGTGTGCTGGGGGCGGGTGGCTTCGGAAAGACGACGGTCGCGCGGCTGGTGCAGGCCGATCCGCGGGTGCGCCGGCATTTCCGGGGCCGGGTGTATGAGATTCGGATCGGGCGTGAGGTGCGGGGCAAAGCCGAGATCGCGGCGAAGGTCGCACAGGCAGCCCGGAAGATCACCAACGACACGAGGGTTTACGAGGACCCGATGGAGGCCGGGCAGCGGTTGGGGCAGTTGCTGGCGAGCCGGCCTCGGACCCTGCTGGTGCTCGATGACGTGTGGGACGCCGATCAACTCGCTCCATTTCTGATCGGCGCGCAGGACCGGTGTGCGCGCCTGGTCACCACTCGCGTCCCGAGCGCGCTGTCGGCCGACGCCGTGCGCGTGGTGGTGGACCGAATGTCGGCGCAGCAGGCCCGCCGGGTGCTGATCGACGAACTGCCGGTGCTGCCCGGTGCGGTGGTGGAGGACCTGCTCGAGGCTGCCGAGGGGTGGGCGATCCTGCTGCGCCTGGCCAACCGCGCCATCGCCAAGGGCATCAGGCGCGGCGATTCCGCGGAGCGGGCCGCCCTGGTGGAGCTGCGAGCGCTGCGCGATACCGGTCCGGCATCGGTGGACGACCCCGCAGCGGCCGTGGATGTCGATGACCGCGACCAGCGGGCCCGGACGGTGCGCGCGACGATCGAGGCGTCGCTGACCTACCTGCCGCAGGAGGGCGGGGCGCGTGCCCGCTGCCTGGAGCTGGGAATCTTCGCCGAGGACGAGGCGATACCGGCCGCGCTGGTCGTCACCCTGTGGAACGCGACTGGGGGGATGAGTGAGCGGGCGGCCCGGGACCTGTGCCTGGCCCTGGAGGATCTGGCCCTGATCTCCTGGGATCGCGAGGACGGCGGGTGGGTGCGGCTGCACGACGTGGTCCGCGACTACCTGCGCGCGGAGCTCGGCGCGGGCCACCGCGAAGCCGTCAACGCCGCGCTGCTCGACGCTCTCGCAGTCGACCTGCCCGCGGCCGCGACGCCGGACCCCTCGCTCGAGAGTCCGCGCGCGGCGTGGTGGCGGATCGGGGAGGGCTACATGATGGACTATCTGATCCGGCATCTGCTCGCTGCCGGGCGCGGCGGTCAGGCCGAGGCGGTGGCCTGCGATCTGCGCTGGATCCGGGCCCGGCTCGACCAGCGCGGACCCGCCGCGCCGCTGCGGGATCTCGGGCAGGTGCCCACGGCCGCCGCCGCCGCCCGGGCCAGGGACCTGGGCCGCATCGCGCACCTGCTTGAGCCGACCGAACCTGCCCGCGCGGTGGCCGCGATCCTGCACAGCAGGCTCGCCCCGCTCCCCGCCTGGCGCGAGCAGGTCCGCGCTATCGTGCCGGACCCAGGGGACCTGCCGGCGCTCCGCAATCTCTGGGACCCCCCGGACCTGCCCGACTCCGCGCTGCTGAGAACCCTGACCGGCCACGTCATGGGCGTGTGGGCGGTGGCGATCTCCCCGGACGGCACCTGGCTCGCCACCGCCGACGAACACGGCAGCGTGCGAATCTGGGAGAAGGCAACCGGGAAGAAGACCGCGACCCTCACCGGCCACGTCATGGGCGTGTGGGCGGTGGCGATCTCCCCGGACGGCACCTGGCTCGCCACCGCCGGCGAAGACGGCACTGTCCGGATCTGGGAG
>FSXZ01000423.1_pt1 | contig 10563 bp, 12 predicted proteins | sample 1638121 | NCBI WGS metagenome assembly FSXZ01 (sample SAMEA3914788, study PRJEB12502) | metagenome | biome: forest; material: soil | place: Canada | collected 2011-07-03 | depth 0.1 m
GCCTGACCGGCCTGGCCGCGGTCGCGGCCGGCGGCCTGCTCAGCCTGGCCGTGACCTGGTGGGCCAGCCCGGTCGACGCGGCCATCGCCGATACCCGGGGCCTGCCCGGCCCCGGCCTGCTGGTCTTCACCCGGCTGTCCCGGGAGATGTTCGACTCGCGCGGAGTCGTCCCGCTCGGCTACGCCGCGTTCGCCTTCGTGCTCGGCGTCGCCATCGGGGTGCTCACCCGGCGCACGCTGCCCGCCATGGCCATCTTCCTGCCGGTCTTCATCGCCGTCCAGCTGACCATGGCCCTGGGGGTCCGGCCGGCCCTTATCGCACCCGCCCGCCTGACCACGGTGATCACCCAGGCCAACCTGCTGAGCATCAACGTGGCGGACAGCATGACGGTCGTCATCAAGGAGCCCGGCGCCTGGATCACGTCCGAGCGGACCGTGAACGCCGCCGGCCAGCCCGCCCGCGCCCCGGCCGCCGTCATGAACTGCCTGCTGAAAGCCGGGCCGGGCCAGACCTTCCGGCCGTGCCTGACCCGGCTGGCCCGGCTCGGTTACCGCCAGCAGGTGAGCTACGAGCCCGCCAGCCGGTTCTGGGCCTTCCAGCGGGACGAGACGCTGATCTACCTGGCCCTGGCCCTGATCCTGGCCGGAGCCTGCACCGGGCTGATCCGCCGCCGGTCCTGACGTCAGCCGCCCTGACGCCCGAAGGGCCCGGCGGCCGGCCTGACGCAGGCCGGCCGCCGGGCGCCGCGACCAGAGCAACCGGGACCTAAGCGCCCCGGACCTAAGCGACCCGGACCTAAGCGACCCGGACCTAAGCGACCGGAGCGACCGGGACCGGAGCGACCGGGGCGGGGCGCGCGCGGTCGGCCAGGAGCATGGCGGCGCTCAGGACGAGCAAGGCGGCCTCGAGGAACAGCGAGACGGTGCCGACCCAGTCGCCCCAGTTGCCGACATCGCCGGGATCGCCCGGCACCCCGGCCGTGCGGGAGGCGAGGTAGCCGATGAACGGCCCGGCCGCGAGCAGCGCCCCCGCCGCCCAGCCGGGCCACGCCGGCCGGGGCAGCAGCAGGGCCAGGGCCGTGGCGATGCCCCCGACCTCGATCAGCCGGTAGGCCCAGCCCAGCCAGTCCGGGCTGGTGAACGCGGTCACGCCGCCCTGGTCGGCCACGTGGACGGCCGCGACGGCCAGCGCGAGCAGCGCCCCGGCCACGCGGATCGCGTAGGCCGGGGCCAGTTGCGGACGGTCGGTGATCGCGCCGAGCCCGGCCGGGCCGGCCTTGATTTGCTGCGTCATGATTACTCTCCGAAGCTGATTGCGTGCGTAGCGTATCTGGCCCCGAGGACGGAACGCGGGGCGCGCGCGGATGGTTCAGCACGGTCATCAGGCCGGGCCAGACAGGCCAGGCGGCTCAGGCGGTCCCGTCCGCGGGGGCCGCGGCCTCGAAGGCCAGGACGCAGGAGTTGATGCAGTACCGGTCCCCGGTCGCGGTCGGGCCGTCGCCGAAGACGAGCCCCAGGTGGCCGCCGCAGCGGCGGCAGGTGACGGCGGTGCGGCGCGCGAGCCACCGGCGGGCGCGGCGCCGCTCGACGGACTGGGCCAGGGCCGGCTCGGAGAAGCTCGGCCAGCCCGCCCGCGACGCGAACTTGGCCCCGGACCGGAACAGCTCGCTCCGGCAGCCCGCGCAGCGGTACAGGCCGTCCGCGTCGTGCTCGACGAACTCGCCGGCGAACGCCGGCTCGGTACGGTGGCGCCGCAGCACCCGGTACTGGAGGGGCGTGAGCTCAGCGCGCCACTGCCGGTCGGGCTTCTGCACCGGCGCGGCCGCGGCGGCCCCGGCCCTGGCCCGGGATCTGAACATCGGCGTGGTCCCTCTCGCTCGGCGGCGCTGCCCCGCCATCGCGGCGCGCGCGCCCGGGCCGCTGCCTGCGCCCGCCGTGCCGCACTATGAGCACACCACGGCGCGGCGGCGGGAGGCGAAAAGGGCGGGAAAGATGGCCGGCCGAATACTGAGCGGCCGCCCCGCCACGAACTATTGTCAGCCTATGAGCCGACTTCCGTTCGTTCGCTACGACGACCTCAACGCCGACGGCCAGCAGGTGTGGGACGGCATCCTGGGGTCGCGAGGCAGCCAGCTGGTTAATGCCGAGGGCGGCCTGTCCGGCCCGTTCAACGCCTTCGTCACCGCTCCCGACGTGGGCCGCCGCCTGAGCTCGCTCGGCGCCACGCTGCGGTTCGGGACCTCGATCGAGCGGCGGCTCACCGAGGTCGCCATCATCACCGTGGGCGCCCGCTGGCAGTCCGAGTTCGAGTGGCACGCGCACAGCCGGATGGCCCGCGAGTTCGGCGTGCCCGACGCCGTCGTGGACGCCATCAGCCGGTTCGAGGACCCGCCGTTCGAGGCCGACGACGAGCGCGTCGTCTATGCCGCGGCCCGCCAGCTCGGCCAGGACGGGCACCTGGACACGGCCACCTACGCCGCCGCGCAGCAGCTCCTGGGTGACGCCGGGATGGTCGAGCTGGTGTCGCTGTGCGGCTACTACTCGCTCATCTCGTTCCTGCTCAATGCCTTCGACGTGGGGCTTCCGCCCGGCGCCTCCCCGGTCTGGCCGCCCAAGCCGTAACCGCCCCGGCCCCGGCCCCCGTCCTCGTGCCGAGCCTGGTCGGCGCCCCGCTCGGCCGTACAGCCGGCCCGGCCCGGCCCCCCGGCCGCGCCGGCCGCCGGCCGGCGCGCCGCCGTGCGCGGCATCCGGCCTCTGATAACTATGCGTAGTAGTTTGAACGCATTGTGTTATGAGGCGGGCCGGACGCGGACAGGGGTGGCGCATGGCGGACCCGATCTCCCGGCGCACGGTGTTCGCCTACAGCGCGGGCATCGCGGGCGCGACCTACGCCGGGATCGTCGCCAAGGAGCATGCCGAGCGCGGCCGCGTGGCCGACCAGGCTGACCCCGGCGACCCGGCTGCGCCGGTCACCAGCCCCGCGCCCGGCCGGGTGACCAGCCCGGTGCCCCGGCCGCGCGGCGCCCGGCCGCCCGCGTTCCCGGCCCCCCGGGTGCTGTCCGCGGCCGGCGGCGAGCTGCGGGTCACGCTGACGGCCCGGGCCGCCCTGGTCGACCTGGGCGCCCCGCAGCTGATCCGGACCTACGCCTACGACAACGCCATCCCCGGCCGCACCTGGGAGATCCGGGGCGGCGACACGCTGCGGGTGCACCTGCGCAACCGGCTGCCGGCGGCCGCCGGGCGGGCCGCCCGCCCGGACCGGCCGCACGCGTGGACGACGACCAACCTGCACACGCACGGCCTGCACGTATCGCCTGCGGGCCACGCCGACAACGTGTTCCTGGAGATCCCCCCCGGCGAGGAGCAGCACCTGGAGATCGCGGTCCCCCGCGACCACCCGGGCGGCCTGTTCTGGTACCACCCGCACTGGCCCGGCGCCGCCGCCCAGCAGCTCCGCGGCGGGATGGCGGGCGCCCTGATCGTCCGCGGCGCCATCGACGAGGTCGAGGAGGTGGCGGCCGCGCGGGAGCACGTCATGGTGCTCCAGGCCATCGAGCTCGGCGGCCGCTACGAGCTGCTCGACCCGGTCCCCGAGCCGGCCGCCGGGCAGTCGTTCTTCCCGCGGTCGAGGGTGCTGTACCCCGTCAACGGGACGCTGGCCCCGACGGTCACCATGTACCCGGGCGAGGTGCAGCGCTGGCGGCTGCTCAACGCGGCCGCGGGCACCTTCATGTCGCTGCGCCTGGCCCGGCACGATTTCCACGTCCTGGCCTGGGACGGCCTGACCCTCCGCGCCCCCGACCCGGCCCGCGTCCTGATGCTGTCGCCCGGCAACCGCGCCGAGGTGCTGGTCCGGGCCGGCCGCCCCGGCCGCTACGACCTGGTCCTGACCCCCGGCTCCAGCCAGTACCCCGACATCCCCGGCATGCCGGCCGCCGGCGCGCCGTCGCCGACTGAGCCCGGCCGGGCCGGCGTGCCGGGCTTCCCCGTCGTGCCCGGCGAGCTGGCCGCCCGCGCCGTCCTGTCCGTCGAGGTCACCGGGCACGGCCCGGCCATGGGCCTGCCCACCGGGCTGCCGGCCTTCGACCCGCCGGTCGGGCGCATCGCCCGGCGCCGGGACGTGGCCTTCACCGCGCGGCAGCCGCGTGGCGCGCCGTTCCCGGCCTTCGGCGTGGACGGCGTCCCGTTCGACCCCGCCCGGCCGCCCTACCGCCCGGTCCTGGGCACGGCGGAGGAATGGACGGTCACCAACGCCCCCGGCCCCGGGCTGGCCCAGCAGGCGTACGCGTTCCACGTGCACACCAACCCGTTCAGGATCACGAAACGGAACGGCACCCGGCTGGCCGAGCCCGCCTGGCGCGACACCTGCGTGCTGACCAAGGGGGCCGGCGACTCGATCACCCTCGAGACGTACTTCGCCGACTTTCCCGGCCGGCTCACCGAGCACTGCCAGGTACTGCCCCAGGCTGACCTCGGCCTGATGTCCGGCATTGAGATCGTCCGGCCCGGCGAGCACCGCCGCCGGTAAGCGCCCGCCCCGGCCCGGTCAGTCTTCCGCGGCCCGGCCCTGGTACATCAGCGACCCCGGTGTCGTGAGGAGCAGGCCGGTCTCCAGCCAGGTCTTCAGGCCGGACAGGATCATCGGCCAGCCGCCGTAGAGCTGGTCGCTGGCGTCGTCCCGGAGCCGGTCATGGGTGACGACCAGGCGGCAGGAATCGCCGACCGGCTCGATCTCCCAGGTGATCCGGGTCTCGCCCGCGCTCTTGACCTCGTCGTTCCACAGGGCGGTCATGGTCTGGACCAGGCGGCGCGGCGGGTCGACCTCCACGTTCTCGCCCTCGCCGAGCCGGATGCCCGCCGCCGGATGGCCCATCTCGAAGTGCGAGCCGGCCGTCCAGTCCGAGGTGACCCGGGCGCCGAAGTGGTACTTGCCCCGGGTCTCGGGATCGGTGATGGCCGCCCACAGGCGCTCCGGCGTGGTCCGGATGTAGATCTCGTACACCTTCTCCATGACGACTCCCGGTAAGTAGGCGGCCCCCGCGACCGGCGCCGGCGACCGCGCCGCGCGCAGGCACGGGCGGTGAGCGATTCGTTCCGGGCAATATAGGTGACCTTTTAGTCACTCGTCAACCGGGCGACGCCGGCCGTAGCCTCGTCCGGTGAGCGGCCAGCCGGACCGCGGGGCGGTCGTGATCATCACCGGGCCGCCGGGCGCGGGCAAGACCACCGTGGCCGCGGCCCTGGCCGCGGGCAGCGCGCAGCGCGCCGTCCACCTGCACTCCGACGACTTCTACGACTTCATCCGGTCCGGCTACGTGCCGCCCTACCGGGCCGCCGCGCACGAGCAGAACCGGGTCGTGACCGGGGTGCTGGCGGGCGCCGCGTTCGGCTACGCGGCGGGCGGCTACCTGGTCATGCTGGACGGGATCATCGGCCCCTGGTTCCTGGACCCGTTCCGCGCCCGCCGCGATGCCCCGCTGCACTACGTGGTGCTCCGGCCGGAGCTGCCGGAGACCCTGCGCCGGGCGCAGGGCCGCTCCGGCCGCGAGCTGCGCGAGTCCGGGCCGATCCGGAGCCTGCATCAGCAGTTCAGCCAGCTCGGCGGCCTGGAGCCGCACGCCCTGGACACGACCGCCCTGACCGCCGGGCAGACCGTCGCCCAGGTCCGCGCTGCCCTGGCCGCCGGCCGCCTCCGCCTGCCGCCCGGCGGTCCAGCCCCGGCCTTTTCATGATCGCGACCGGTTGTCCGCGGCGTGCTACGGACAACCGGTCACGATCATGCCGAGACTGCTGCGGGCGTTAGCGGATCGGGCCCTGGGTGCCGATGGTCAGGTCCTTGAACGGGATGTCGCGGTCGGTGCGCGGCTCCTTGGGCAGGCCGAGCACCCGCTCGCCCACGATGCCGCGCTGGATCTCGTCCGTGCCGCCGGCGATCGAGGCGCTGGGGCTGGACAGGGCGTTGTGCTGGATCTCGCCGCCACCCGGGGTGTCCGGCGAGTTCAGCAGGCCCTGCGCGCCGAGCACCGTCATGCCGACCTCGCGGCCCATCTGGGCCAGCTGGGAGCGGGCCAGCTTGGTCAGCGAGCCCGCGCCGCTCGGGCGACGCGAGGCGCTGACGCTCTGCCCGGACCGGAGCAGGTACCCGTTCAGGGTCTCCTTGGACCGCAGCCCGGCCAGGCGCTGGCGCAGCACCGGGTCGTGCGTCTCGCCCATCTTGTCGGCCACGCCTATGACCAGCTCGGCGACGTTGGTCCGGCCGCCGGTCCGCAGGGCGGCCGCGCGGGCCGCCGCCGGGCCGGCCTGGCCGTCCAGCTCGCCGGACTTGACGCCCGGGTTGACCGAGCGCAGCGAGGACGAGAACCGCTCGTACATGAGCACGGTGATGGCGACCGACCAGCCGCCGTTCTCCTCGCTGACGAGGCGGTCGGCGTCAACCTGCGCGTCGGTGAAGAACACCTCGTTGAAGTGGTGCTCCCCGTTCATCTGGTGCAGCGGGCGGACGTCGATGCCGGGCTGGTTGACGTCGATGATGAAGAAGCTCAGGCCCTGGTGCTTGGCACCTCGCGGTTGGTGCGGGCCAGCAGGAGGCCGCGGTCGGCTTCCTTGGCCCCGGAGGTCCAGACCTTCTGGCCGTCCACGTGCCAGACGTCGCCGTCGCGGACGGCCCGGGTCTGGGCGCTGGCCAGGTCCGAGCCGGATCCGGGCTCGGAGAAGAACTGGCACCACATCTCCTCGCCGCGCACCAGCCCGGGCAGGAACCGCTGCTTCTGCTCCTCGCTGCCGTGCAGCAGCAGCATCGGGCCGGCCAGGTTCTGGCCGATCCCGGTGGGCGGCGGCAGGGCACCGGTGTCGGGGAAAGCCGACCGGACGCCGGACGCCTCGTCCGCCGTCATGCCCTTCCCGAACCATTCCTCGGGCCAGGTGGGGAAGCCCCAGCCGGAGTCGGCGAGCCGCGCCCACCACTCCCGGACGGTCAGTGACGGGTCCCAGTTCGCGCTCAGCCAGCTCAGGGCCGCTGCCCTGGCTGCCTCATAGGCTTCAGACTGGCCTTCGGATTCCGGCATTCGAGCCGCCTCCCTCGGCGCCTCTGCGCGCCGTCTCGCCAGAACGCGATTCTAATATCGGAATCGGTTTCTGTATTTTGAGCAGACTGCCGCCGGGCCCGACTTGTCAAGATCTACGGGTCATGCTGCTGACATCGCGGGCGGGAATATTGGCGGCGGGCTGGCTGTCAGCTCTGGGAGCCGGTGCACAGCGTGGTACCGGAGCGAGTCGGACAGGACGGCAGGGATATGGCGGACGAGATCACGAGGTGCCCGGCCTGCGGGCGCCGTAACCGGGTGCGCGGCGACGCGGCCGGGACAACGAAGTGCGGGAACTGCCACGAGCCGCTGCCGTGGATCGTCGACGCGGGCGACGCGAACTTCGCCGACCGGGTGCAGGGCGCAGCCGTCCCGGTGCTGGTGGACTTCTGGGCACCGTGGTGCGGGCCGTGCCGGATGGTCAGCCCGGCCCTGGAGCAGCTGGCCGCGGATGCTCCCGGCCGGCTCAAGCTGGTCAAGGTCAACGTGGATAGCGCGCCGGGCCTCCAGCAGCGGTTCGGGATCCAGTCCATCCCCACGCTCATGGTCTTCCGCGACGGGCAGGTCATCTCCCGGCAGACGGGTGCGGCCCCGGCCGACGCGCTGCGCTCCTGGCTGAACCAGTCCCTGGCCGCGCCCGCGCGCGGCGCCTGAGCCCGCCGCCCGGGGCCGGCCGGCCCCGGCTCGCGGCGACGGCCCGGGTCAGCCGGGCCGGCGAGCCTCAATGAGGTAGCGCTGCGCGTGGCAGGTGAACTGGCCGTCGGCCTCGATCTGCTCGTGCAGTGCGGCCAGGCGGCCGCGGTAGCGCTCGACGCTGAAGTCCGGGACCGTCCACAGCACCTTGCGCAGGAAGTAGATGACCGCGCCAACGTCGAAGAACTCGACGCGCAGGGCCTGGCTCTCCAGCCGGGTCACCTCCAGCCCGGCGGCCTGCGCCTGCGCGGCGCCCCGGTCGGCCGAGCGGACGGTGTTCACCGGCTGCGGGCCCATCAGGTACTCATACAGCTCGCGGTTGGAGCCGGCGCCGACCTGCTGGGACAGGTAACGGCCGCCCGGGCGCAGGACCCGGGCGATCTCCGGCCAGCCGGTATGCGTGGGATGGCGGCTGGCCACGAGATCGAAGGCGGCGGCGCCGAACGGCAGCGGGTCGGTATCGCCGGCCTCGGTGACGGTGCCCCCGAGCGGCTCCAGCCGCTGGCGGGCGAGCGCGACGTTGGGCGGCCAGGACTCGGTGGCGGCCAGCACCGGGGGCGGGACGCCGATCGCGGCGGCCAGTACCTCGCCGCCACCGGTCTGGACGTCGAGGACGGCCCCGGCCCCGGAGATCGCGGCGGCCAGCAGGCCGGAGTAACCCCAGCGCGGCCGCTCCTCGGTGGCCCGGCCCGCGAGCCAGGAGAAGTCCCAGCCCGCCACGGGCTCGGCCGCGCCCTCCCGGACGAGCTCCTCGAACGTCGCGCGCACGGCCATGCCCGCATCCTGCGCCATGGCCCCCCGCGCCGCAACGGAACCGGCGCCCTGCCCGGCGATGGCCTGGAGAACTACCCGGCGATGGCCTGGACGGTGCTGTAGACGCCGAAGCCGAACAGGACGGTGCCGGTGACGCGCTGGATCCAGGCCATCGGCAGGAGCCGGAGGCTCTTGGCCCCGACGTTCACGGCCACGGCCGAGACGGCGGCCAGGGCGAGGGCGGCGCCGACGCCGACCGCGACGGGGTCGGCGTAGCGGGCGGCGAAGTTGGCCACGGTGATCTGGGTGATGTCGCCCCACTCGGCCAGGAAGATGATCCCGAACGCGGTGCCGAAGATCCGCGCGAACGACGGCTGCGCGGCGCCCTGCCGGGCGGCGTCGGCGTCATGGGCGCCGTCGTCGCCGGACCGGTGCCGGCTGCTGATCAGCAGGTACGCCGCGCCGCCGAGGAACATGCAGGCCACCACGGCGGCCAGCACCCGGTGCGGCAGCAGGGTGAGCAGCTGGCCGGCCGTCACGGCGATGGCGACGTGGATGGTCAGGGCGGAGGCGGCGCCGGCGAAGACCGGCAGCGGCCGGTAACGGGTGCTGAGCACGAGCGACGCGAACAGGCTCTTGTCCGGCAGCTCAGCCAGGAAGATGATCCCGAACACGGTTGCCACAATCGCCAGGACATGCACGGCGGCTCCTCCGGTGCGCGCATCGCGACCGGGAGCTGCGGGGAGCGTCCGGCCCGAGATGCCTGTGGCCGAAGGTCTCGCCCACCCAGCGGCTAACGCAGGGCCTGGCGGCCGGGCACGCAGGGCGCGCCGGTGTGTCGACCAGCCAGCTCAGGACTACTCCCCTTCTGTCCCTATGCTACCCGTACCGCCTGCTCCCGGCCCCCGGAATGGCCGCGCGGCGGTCCGGCGCTAGCCTCCTGTGTCATGCCGGGCACCACGGGAGCCTCGTCGGGAGCGGTGTACCCGCCGGGGAACCATGACGAGCGGGAGCTGTTCCTGAGCTGGCTGGCGTTCCTGCGCCGGAACGTGATGCGGCGAGTCGAGGACCTCAGCGAGCAGGACGCGCGCTGGACGCCCGGCGATGCGCTGCTGCCGCTGCTGGGCATCGTCAACCACCTGACCCAGATGGAGGGGCGGTGGATCGACGGCGGCATGCTCGGCGCCGAGGTCAGCCGCAGCGACGAGGAATTCCGGCCCGGCCCGGAGCTGACCGTCGCCGCCGCGCTGGCGGCCTACCGGCAGCGCGCGGCGGCCACCGAGGCGGTGGTCCGGTCGCTGCCGCTCACCGCGCCCAGCCGCCGGGAGGACCGTGACGACTGGGATCCCGACCAGGACCTGCGCTGGGTACTGCTGCACGTGATCCACGAGACCGCCCAGCACGGCGGGCACGCCGACGCGACCCGCGAGCTGCTGGACGGGACTACCGGGGAGTAGGCCGCCGGCCCGGGAGGATGGCCGCATGGCAGAGTCCCGACCCGCGCCGGAGCCGCCGGACCGCCCGGACCAGCCACCGCGGGCCGACCAGGCGGGGGCCGGGCTGCGGCTGTCCGGGACGACAGCCTGGGCGCGGAGCCTGGAGACGCCGCTCCGGCAGTTCCTGCGGACCGAGACCGGGAGCGCCGCGATCCTGCTGGCCGCGACGCTGGCCGCGCTGGCCTGGGCCAACCTCGCCCCGGCGGCCTATGCCAGCTGGTGGAATACCGGGCTGGCCATCCGGGCCGGGCACAGCGAGCTCGCGCTGAACTTGCGCGGGTGGGTGAACTCGGGGCTGATGGCGTTCTTCTTCCTGGTCGCGGGCCTGGAGGCGCGGCGCGAGTTCGACCTGGGCGAGCTGCGCGAGCGGCGGCGGCTGGCCCTGCCGCTGGTCGCCGGGGTGGGCGGGCTGCTGGTGCCGATCGGCATCTACCTGGCCATCAACGCCGGGCGCCCGACGGCCGGGGGCTGGGGCGCGGCCATGTCGACCGACACCGCGTTCGCGCTCGGCATGCTGGCCCTGATCGGCCCGCGGCTGCC
>FSXZ01001361.1_pt1 | contig 10554 bp, 12 predicted proteins | sample 1638121 | NCBI WGS metagenome assembly FSXZ01 (sample SAMEA3914788, study PRJEB12502) | metagenome | biome: forest; material: soil | place: Canada | collected 2011-07-03 | depth 0.1 m
GCGATGCCGGCCGACCGCGTCGATCTCATCGACGAACACGATCGCCGGGGCGTTGGCCTTGGCCTGCTCGAACAGGTCCCGGACGCGGGACGCGCCGACGCCGACGAACATTTCCACGAAGTCCGAGCCGGAGATCGAGTAGAACGGCACGCCCGCCTCGCCGGCCACGGCCCGGGCCAGCAGCGTCTTGCCGGTTCCGGGCGGCCCGTACAGCAGCACGCCCTTGGGGATCTTGGCCCCGATGGCCTGGAACTTGCCGGGGCTCTGCAGGAACTCCTTGATCTCCTGGAGCTCCTCGATGGCCTCATCGGCCCCGGCCACATCGCTGAACGACGTTTTCGGCGTGTCCTTGGTGACGAGCTTCGCCTTGGACTTGCCGAAGTTCATGACCCGGGAGCCGCCGCCCTGCATCTGGTTCAGGAAGACGAAGAAAAGCAGGAAGATCGCGAGGAACGGGAGCCAGCCCAGCAGCAGGGACCAGAACGAGTTGGTCTTGGGCATCACCGCGTTGTACGCGCTGCTGGCCGGCAGCTTGCCCGCCCGGACCTGCTGCTGCAGGTAAGTGGCCAGCTGCGAGCCCTGGTTGCCGACCCAGTCCGCCTCCAGGAACCGGGTCCCGGCGACCGGGGTTTTCGTGGTGACCTGGATGGTCTGATTGGTGTCGGTCAGGATCGCCGAGCTGACGTTGCCGCTCTGGATGGCGGCGATCACCTGCGACGTGTTGACCTGCTTGTAGCTCTGGCTGGACCCAGCCAGGCGGAAGACGAACAGGAACACGATGACAACGAGGAGGATGGCGAGAACCCACCCGCGGAAGATGCGCTTCAGATCCATCGACGAACGGCCCCGCTGGTATCGGGCCGATCCCTCCTGACGAGCCTCGAGCCCCGCCGAATCCCGGCGATGCAGCATTAGATTTACAGACGGTACACCGGCCGGGGTACCGCCGGCACGCACGAGGCGCCCTGGCCGGTCAGACTAGCCGGGCGCCGGTTCCCTGTTACGCCTCTTACCCACGTGAACGTATTTCATCGCCCCGCGTGTTCCCCGGCTGCGGTTTCCGCGGCCTTCCCGGCTACCCCGCCGTGTCGCCGCCGTACACCGCCGGGGCCAGCGTGCCGATAAACGGGAGGTTCCGGTAGCGCTCGGCGTAGTCCAGCCCGTATCCGACGACGAACTCGTTCTCGATATCGAACCCGGTGTAGGCCACGTCCACCTTGATCCGCGTCGCCATCGGCTTGCGCAGCAGCACTCAGACCCGGACCGAGGCCGGCCCCCGCGACTCCAGGTTCCCCACCAGCCAGGACAAGGTCAGCCCCGAGTCGATGATGTCCTCGACGACCAGCACGTGCCGCCCGCTGATGTCGGAGTCGAGGTCCTTGAGGATGCGGACCACCCCGGAGGACTGCGTTCCCGACCCGTAGGAGGAGACCGCCATCCAGTCCATCTGGGCGGGCAGGTGCAGCGCGCGGGCCAGGTCGGCCATCACCATCACGGCGCCCTTGAGCACCCCGACCAGCAGCAGTTCGCGGTCAGCGTAATCGGCGTCGATCTGCGCCGCGAGCTCGATAATGCGCGCCTGCAGCTGCTCGGTCGTGATCAGGACCTCCTGGAGATCCGCTCCCATGTCCGTCGCGTCCACTAGCTCTCCGATCGGCTGGTACTGGAGTGCGCGAAGAGCAGCCTGTCACAGCGGCGCTGGCAGCGGACACGGCCGGGCAGGTCAACGCCGCGCTGGCCGTGCCACCCGGTGACGAGGGCATCCATCTGGGTGACGTGCTCCTGGGTCAGCGCGCCGGCCGGCGCCCCCGCGGCCAGCGCCGCCCCGCGCAGCAGCCGGGTCCGGATGGCGGCCGGCTCGGCGGCCAGGGCGCGGGCGGCCAGGCCGGGCCGGCCGTCGGCGATCCGGCCCGCCGCCGCGGCGGCCAGCTCGTCGAGCAGGTCGGCGTCGGCCCGCAGCTGGCCCGCGGTCCGGGCCAGGGCCTCCGCCACGCCGGGCCCGAGCTGCTGCTCCAGGGCCGGCAGGAGGGCCTGGCGCACCCGGACCCGGGCGTAGGCCGGGTCGCTGTTGTGCGGGTCGTCCCAGGGCATCAGGCCCAGGGCCGCGCAGGCCGCGCGGGTCTGCGCGCGCCGGATGCCCAGCAGCGGCCGGAGATACCGCCCGCTGTCCGGCGCCATCCCGGCCAGGGCCCGGCCGCCGGAGCCGCGGGCCAGCCCGAGCAGCACGGTCTCGGCCTGGTCGTCGAGGGTGTGCCCGAGCAGGACGGCCGCCGCCGGGCCGGCGGCCTCATCCCGCGCGGCCGCGTCCAGCGCGGTGTACCGGGCGGCCCGCGCGGCGGCCTCCGGGCCGGCGTAGGCGCCGCCCGCGCCGGGCCGGGCGACCGTGACGCGGACCGCGCGCACCGGGTCCAGGCCCAGCTGCGCCAGGACCGCGGTCACCCGGACGGCCTGCTCCGCCGACCCGGCCTGCAGCCCGTGATCGACGGTGATCCCGCCGGCCCGCAGCCCGCGGCGCGGGCCCTCGAAGGCCAGCGCCGCGGCCAGGGCCAGCGAGTCAGCGCCGCCCGAGCATGCGGCCAGCACCAGCGCGCCGGGCGGCAGGCCGTCCAGGCCGCGGCGAACGGCCAGCCGGACCGCCGCCACCGCCGGGTGCGGGCCGGCCATGGCTCAGCTCGCGGCGGCGTGACCGCCGTCGACGCGCTCCAGCCACTCCAGCGGCTGCGCGATCTCGGCGGGGGTGGGCAGCGTCTCCGGCGAGGTCCAGACCTTGTTGAACGTTTCCATCCCGGCCTCGGCCACGACCATCTGGACGAAACGGGAGCCCTGCTCGTACTGCTTCATCTTCAGGTCGATGCCCAGGATGCGGCGCAGGGCCTGCTCCATCGGGCCGGCCGTGCTGCGCCGGGACGAGAACTTGGCCCGGATCTGCTCGACCGAGGGCACCACCGCCGGGCCGACGGCGTCCATGACGTAGTCGCCGTGCCCCTCGACCAGCGTCATCACCGAGGTGAGCCGCTCCAGGATCTCGCGCTGGCGCGGGCTCTGGATCGCCTCGATCAGGCTGCCGGACCCGGTGACGGCGTCCGCCGCGGCCCGCAGCCGGCCCAGGATGGAGGCCGGGTCAAGGTCGGAGGCGAGCAGGAACTCGGTCATCTGGGCCTGGACGTAGGGCCGGAGCCAGGCCACGGAGGTGAACTGGGTCCGGTGGGTCTCCTCGTGCAGGCACACCCACCGGCGGAAGTCGCTGGGATCCACGCCCAGCTCCCGCTCGATCATCACGATATTGGGCGCGACCAGGGTGAGCCGCCCGGCCGGGGCATCCTGGCTGGTGGCGTCGGGGTCCGGCGGGAGGAACAGCTCGTACTGGCCGAGAACCCGGCTGGCCAGGTAGGACAGGATCAGGCCGGCCTGCATCCCGGTGACCCGCGAGCCGACCGACGAGATGACCGAGCCGCCGGGCATCCCGCTGCCGCCGCGCTCGGCCATGTGCTGGACCAGCGGCTCGAACACGACGCGGAAGCCGTCCACGTTGGCCCGGATCCAGCCGGGCCGGTCGACGACGGCGACCAGGCCGTCATCGGGCGCGCCGGGCAGGCCGGTCAGCTCTCGGACCGGGTCGGCGACCTCGGCGGCCAGCTGCCGGAGCTCGGCGACCACCGTCCGCGCCTCGCTCAGCGAAACCTGCGGCCCGGGCCGGACCCAGCGGACGCCGGTCGCGGTGGCCACGTTCCAGTCGATCATCTGCGCGCTGCTCACCCCCCCACCGTACGTGCCCGCGCGGCCCGGCGCCCCGCCGGCGCGGCTCCGGCCAGGTCACAGCCTGTTTATCCGTTATCCGGCGGTATCCGGCGGCGGGCCCGCCCGTTAACCCGCGCGGTGGCAGCCGCAGGCGGCCAGCGCCGTGGCCACCCTGGCCATCTGCGCGCCCGCGACGCCCAGGCCGCCCGACGCGAGCTGGTCGGCCATGACGGCGAACGCCAGCAGCTGGCCGTTGGCCGCGTACGCGATGCCGGCCAGGGCCGCCACCGTGGTCAGGTTCCCGGTCTTGGCCCGGACCACGCCCAGGGCCGCGCGGCCGGCCGAGGCGAAGACGCTGCCGCCGGCGGCCAGGGTCCCGGAGAAGCCGGCCACCGGCAGCCCGGTGATGGCCGCCCGCAGGCGGCCCTGAGCCGGGCTGGACGCCGCGGTCAGCAGCCGGACCAGGGCCCGCGGGGTGATCCGGTCCTGCGGTGACAGGCCGCTGCCGTCCACCAGGCTGACCCCGGTCACGCCCAGGCGGCCCAGCACGGCCGCCTCGGCGGCCGCGCCGCCGCCGAACGAGGCCGGCCGCCCGGTGGCGATGGCCACGTGCCGGGCCAGGTTCTCGGCGATCACGTTGTTGCTCTCGGCCAGCATCTGCGCGACGATCTCCGCCAGCGGCGGCGAGGACACCGCGGCCAGCGTGGCGGCCCCGCCCGCCCCAGCCGCCTGGGCCGGCACCCGGGTCACGCCGATGCCGTCGGCGCGCAGGAAGCCGGCGAACGCGCCGGCCGCCTCGGCGGCGGGCGCGAACGTCCGGGCGCGCCCGTTCTGCGGGTCATCGGCGTCCTGGGGCGCGCCGCTGGCCGTCAGCCGGCCCTGGTCGACTTCCAGCGCGCTGATGGGGGTCACGTTGCCCGTGGTCACGTAGCTGCCAGTCCAGCCGGGGGCCAGCCCCGGCCCGGTGTACAGCGACGTGTCGTACTGCACGGTCACGCTGTCCCGCCCGCGGGCCCGCAGCGCCCGCGCGGTCTGCGCGGCCAGCTGGGTCAGGGTGGCGGGCTGCGGGTAGTCCGAGGCCGGCGGCGCGCCCGCGGCCAGCGTCGGGTCGCCGCCGCCGACCAGGACGATGCTCGCCGCCGACGGGCCGGCCACCACCCGGGTCACGAACCGGGCCTGCGGGCCCAGGGCGGACAGGGCCGCCACCGCCGTGGCGATCTTGGTCGTGGACGCGGGGGCGAAGCCCGAGGTGGCGTTGCTGGAGTCGAGCACCTGGCCCGTGGCCAGGCTGGTGACCAGCAGGCCGACGTGCGAGCCGAGCGTCGCCGGGGTCAGCAGCGGGGTCAGCGCGGCCGCGAGGCCGTCCGGGGTGACGGCGCGCGCGCCCGCGGCGGCGCCGAGCCCCGTCCCCGGGCCGGCGGCGCGCAGCGGCGGCAGCACGCGCGCCGCGGCCTGCGGCCGCACCTGCGGCACGTCCCATTTATCCAGCCGCAGGGGCAGCAGGTGCGCGACGATGGTCCCCGCCGCCATGACGAACACGCACAGGAGGGCCAGGCTGGTCGCCACGATGCGGCGGAGCCGGCGCGCCGCCCGGCGGCGCTCGGAGGCCGCCGCCGCCCGGCCGCGAGGCGGCGCCGCGGATCGGGTAGACATCATCAAGGTAACGACATCAATCTGCTAGGGCGAAGAGGGTCAGAACGTGGAGTTCGACGTCGTAATCGAGATCCCCCAGGGGCAGCGCAACAAGTATGAGATGGATCACGCCTCGGGGCGGATCCGGCTGGACCGGATGCTGTTCACCTCGACCCGGTACCCGGCTGATTACGGTTATATCGAGGACACGCTGGCCGACGACGGCGACCCGCTCGACGCTCTGGTCCTCTTGGAGGAACCTACCTTCCCCGGCTGCCTGATCCAGTGCCGGGCGATCGGCATGTTCCGGATGCGGGATGAGATGGGCGCGGACAACAAGGTGCTGTGCGTGGCCTCGACCGACCCGCGCAAGGCCCACCTGACTGATATCTCCGACGTATCGGAGTTTGACCTGCTGGAGATCTCGCACTTCTTCGAGGTGTACAAGGCGCTGGAGCCCGGCAAGGTGGTCGAGGCGGCCGCCTGGACCGGCCGGGACGACGCCAACGCCGAGATCGCGGCCTGCCGCCAGCGGCTGGCGGCCCACGGCGGGCACTTCAGCGGTTCCGGACAGTAACAGCAGGCGATAGCGTACGACTGACGGGTTTTCCGGGAAACACTAGGTGGAACGGCAGAAACTAAGAGGGGACGGCTGTGGCTCACGATGACGACGTGCTCAGCCAGGCGCCGCTGTTCGAGGCCCTCAGCGAGGACGACGCGCGGGCGCTGCGAGCCGACGTCATCCAGGTGCGCCTTACCCGGGGTGAGCGGCTTTTCGCTGAAGGTGACGACGGGGACAAGCTCTACATCATCCTGAGGGGCAAGATCAAGCTCACCCGGGCGGCCCACGACGGCCGGGAGAACCTGCTCAGCGTGCACGGGCCGGGCGAGATGTTCGGGGAGCTGTCGCTGTTCGACCCCACCCCGCGGACGGCCAGCGCGACGGCGATCACCGACGCCACCCTGGCCGGGCTGACGCACGTCGACCTGCGGACCTGGCTGTCCAGCCGGCCCGAGGTGGCCATGCACATGCTGGGCGCCCTGGCCCAGCGGCTGCGCCGGATCAACGACATCAAGGCCGACCTGGTCTTCACCGACGTGCCCGGCCGGGTGGCCAAGGCCCTGCTCGACCTGGCCTCCCGGTTCGGCACTCAGCAGGAGGGCGGGATCCAGGTCAACCATGACCTGACGCAGGAAGAGCTGGCCCAGCTGGTGGGCGCCTCCCGGGAGACGGTCAACAAGGCCCTGGCCGATTTCGCGGCCCGGGGCTGGGTCCAGCTGTCGGCCAAGTCCGTGCTGCTGCTGGACACCGACCGGCTGCGCAAGCGCGCCAGCTAGGCGCCGCTGCCCTCAGCCGGCTGCCGCCAGGTCACGCCCGCCGGCACCTCGCCCTGGCTGGCCAGGTAGTCGAGCTGGGCGCGCACCGAGACGCGGGCGGCACCCCACACCGACCGCGGCACCTCGGCGTACACCCGTTCCACGATCTGGTCCGGGTTGGTGTCGCCGGCCGCGAGCGCGGCCCTGATCTCGCGCAGCCGCTCCTCCCGGTGCGACAGGTAGTACTCCAGCGTCTCGGCCGGCCGGTCCAGCACCGGCCCGTGGCCGGGCAGCAGCACGGCCAGGTCGGTCTCGTTGGCCAGGGCCCGCAGGCGGCGCAGCGAGTTCATGTAGTCGACCAGGCTGCCGTCCCCGCCGATCACCGTGGTGCCGCGGCCCAGGATCGTGTCGCCGGTCAGGATCGCGCCGTCGGCGGCCAGCTGCAGGCACACCGAGTCGGCCGAGTGGCCGGGCGTGGCCAGCACCCGCAGCTCGCAGCCGCCCTGGGTCAGCACGTCGCCCACGCTCAGGCCCTCATCACCCAGCCGCTGGCGCGGGTCCACGGCCCGGACCGGCGCGCCGGTCAGCTCCGCGAACCGGGCCGCGCCGGCCGAGTGGTCGGCGTGCCCGTGGGTCAGCACGATCAGCGCCACCCGCTGGCCCGCGGCCGTCGCCACGTCGCGGACCCGGGCCAGGTGGCCCTCGTCCTCCGGGCCGGGATCGATGACGATGGCCGTCGCCGAGCCGGGCTCGGCGATCAGCCACGTGTTGGTCCCGTCCAGCGTCATCGGCGACGGGTTCGGCGCCAGCACGCAGCGGGCGCGGGTCGTGCCTGACCCGTCGATGGGCGGGCCGGGCGGGGGCGCGGCGGGCGGGGTGGAAGGGTCGGGGGACGGGGGCTGCTGCGTCGTCAAAGCGGGTACTCCGATACGCCGGGGACGGTCAGCCAGGTCGAGCCGTCGTGCTGCTGCACCTCGGGCATCCGGACCTGGACATCAGGGGGGCGGGACAGGGCGCCGTCCAGGTCACCGCAGGCGGCCAGCTCGGCCAGGGTGACCGCGGTGGGCGGCAGCAGCTGCATCTCGCGGCGCCGCCCGGCCGCCAGGGCCTCCGCCGGGCTGGTCCAGAACACGGCGGAGGCCTCGCCGCCGACGTCCCGGGTGCGCTGGCCCTCAGGCAGCGCCGCGGCGAAGAACCGGGTGTCGAACCGGCGCGGCTCAACGACCGGGGTGAGCCACCTCGACCACGGCCGCAGCAGGTCCGAGCGCAGCACCAGGTGCCGCCGGGTCAGCAGCTCAGCCAGCGACACCGACCGGTCGAGCAGGGCGTTCCGGTCCGCTTCCCAGTCCTCGCTGGTCGGGTCGGCCACGACGCTGTCGGGGGTGGCCCCGGCCAGCATGATGCCCGACTCCTCGAAGGTCTCCCGGACGGCGGCGCAGACCAGCGCGCGGGCCTCCGCCGGCGACGCATCGAAGACCCGGCCCCACTGCGCCGCGTCCGGGCCGGCCCAGGCCACCTCCTCGTCGGCGTCCCGCGGGTCCACCGAGCCGCCGGGGAAGACGCTCATCCCCGCCGCGAAGGCCATCGACGTCTGGCGGCGCAGCATGTACACCTCCATGCCGCCGGCACCCGGGCGCAGCAGCATGACCGTGGCCGCATCCCGGGGCGCCGCCGGGGCGGCCCGGCCGTCGAGGATGTCCCGGGCGGGCTGGCCCAGCTCCCGCCGGAACGGGATGCGGACGAGCCCGGAGTCGGTCATGAGGCGGCCGCGGCGGGGGCGACCTCCGCGATGAGCTCCACCTCGACCGGGGTGTCGCGGGGCAGGGCCGCGACGCCGACCGCGCTGCGGGCGTGCCGCCCGGCGTCGCCGAACACCTCCACCAGCAGCTCGCTCGCGCCGTTCACGACCAGCGGCTGGTCGGTGAAGTCCGGCGCGCTGGCCACGAAGCCGGTCACCTTGACGATGCGCGTGATCGCGTCCAGGCCGCCGGCCGCGGCGGCCGCGGCGGCCAGGGCGTTCAGGGCGCAGACCCGGGCCAGCGCCTTCGCCTGCGCCACGTCGACCTCGGCACCGACCTTGCCCGTGGCCGGCAGCTCCCCGTTGACCATGGGGAGCTGGCCGGACACGTACACGTAGCTGCCGGTCCGGACGGCCGGGACGTAGGCCGCCAGCGGGCGGACCACTTCCGGCAGGGTGAGCCCGAGCTCAGCGAGCCGGGCCTCCGGGCCGGATGCGGTCACTCCTTGCCCCGCTTGAGGTAGGCGACGAGCTGCTCCGGGTTGGGCCCGGGCACGACGGCCACGAGCTCCCACCCCTCGTCACCCCAGTTGTCGAGGATCTGCTTGGTCGCGTGCACGAGCAACGGCACCGTTGCGTACTCCCACTTGGCCATAGCCGAAACCCTAGTGCCTAGGCCCTCGGCTCGGCTCCCTGGGCGGCCGGGGCCGCGGTCGTGCCCGCTGCCGTGCCGACTTCGCCCTTCTCCACCGGGGAGAGTTCCGGGATCTTGGGCACGTCGGGGATGGCGATCGGGTCCTCGGCCAGCCCGCCGATCTCGGCCCCGGCCTCGGCCTCCGCCACCTCGGCGTCGCCGAAGTCGGCCATCGACGCCGAGTCCGCGGCGGACTTCGGGGCGCCCGCAGCGTCGGGAGGCGTCATCTTGTCGAAGAACCGCAGCAGCTCGACCGGGATCGGCATGACCAGGGTGCTGTTGCGCTCCGCGGCCACCTCGACCACCGTCTGCAGCAGCCGCAGCTGGAGCGCGGCCGGGTCGCGGGCCATCACGTTGGCCGCCGCCGCCAGGCGCTTGGAGGCCTGGTACTCACCGTCGGCGGTGATGATGCGGGCGCGCCGCTCCCGCTCGGCCTCGGCCTGCCGGGACATCGACCGCTTCATGCCCTCGGGGAGGGAGACGTCCTTGATTTCCACCCGCTCGACCCGGATGCCCCAGGGACCCTCGGTCGGCTCGTCGATGATCTCGCGGAGCTTGCGGTTGACCTGGTCCCGCTCGGCCAGCAGCTGGTCCATCTCGGACTGGCCGATGATCGACCGGAGCGAGGTCTGCGCCTGCTGGGAGACGGCGAACAGGTAGTTCTGCACGTTGATCGTGGCCTTGATCGGGTCCACCACGCGGAAGTAGACCACCGCGTCCACCCGGACACTCACGTTGTCGCGGGTAATACCCTCCTGGGCGGGCACGGCCATGGCCACGATCTGCATGTTCACTTTCTGCATCCGGTCGCCGAACGGCCGGAGCAGGGTCAGTCCCGGCCCGCGCGTGCCGGGCAGCACCCGGCCGAACCGGAAGATGATCCCCTGCTCGAACTGCTGCACGACCCGGACCGACCGCCCGACCGCGATCAGGCCGGCTACGACCAGAATTACTACGATCGCGAAGATTGCCTCAACCATGAGCTAGCACCTCTTCTCGGCCCCAGAAACGAGCCATCACTCATAAGAGTAGTGACATCGGGCCGGACCGACATCAGGGCGCGGGCCACTGGACCCGCGGGCGCGGATAGCCTCCAATTGTGAGTACCCGTGACACCGACTGGGATGGCGTGCGACTGCACGTGGTCACCGGGAAAGGCGGCACCGGCAAGACCACGGTCGCCGGCGCCCTGGCCCTGGCGCTCGCCTCCGGCGGCAAGCGCGTGCTGCTCATGGAGGTGGAGGGGCGCCAGGGCATCGCGCAGCTGTTCGACGTCCCGCCGCTGCCCTACGAGGAGCGCAAGGTAGCCGTGGCCCCCGCTACCCGCGGGCGGCCCGGCGGGGACGTGTTCGCCCTGGTCGCTAACCCGGAGTCCGCGCTGGACGGGTACCTGGAGATGTTCTACAACCTCCGGCACGCCGGCACGGCCCTGACC
>FSXZ01003076.1_pt1 | contig 10515 bp, 11 predicted proteins | sample 1638121 | NCBI WGS metagenome assembly FSXZ01 (sample SAMEA3914788, study PRJEB12502) | metagenome | biome: forest; material: soil | place: Canada | collected 2011-07-03 | depth 0.1 m
ATCGCGGCCGGCTCCCTGGCCGGGCTGGTCGGGCCGAACGGGGCGGGCAAGACCACGTCCCTGTCGATGATGACCGGGCTGCTGCGGCCCGACTCCGGCCGGGTGCTGATCAACGGGCTGGACGTGTGGGCCGACCCGCGGGCGGCCAAGGCCGTCATCGGGGTAGTGCCGGCCGAGGCCCGGCTGTTCGAGCGGCTGAGCGGCGCGGAGCTGCTTGAGTACGCCGGGCGGCTGCACGGCCTGCCGGCCGCGGAGGCCCGCTCGCGGTCGACGCAGCTGCTGGACGTGCTGGACCTGACGCAGGACGCCAAGCGGCTGGTCGCCGACTACTCCACCGGCATGCGCAAGAAGGCCGCGCTGGGCTGCGCGCTCATCCACAACCCGTCCGTGCTGTTCCTGGACGAGCCGCTGGAGGGCGTCGACCCGGTCTCGGCCGACGCGATCCGCCGGCTGCTGACCCGCTTCGCCGGCTCCGGATCGACCGTGCTGTTCTCCAGCCACGTCATGGAGCTGGTCGAGCAGGTCTGCGACCACGTGTCCATCATCAACAAGGGCACCATCGTGGCCACCGGCACCACGGATGAGGTGCGGGGCGGCAAGACCCTGCAGCGGGCGTTCATCGACCTGGTCGGCTCGAAGGCGGGCGGCTCGGAAGGACTGTCATGGCTCGGATCCTCGTCCAGCTGAAGCTGCGCCTGCTGCGCAACGCGCTGCACTCGTCCACTTCGGCCAAGGTCTCTTTCATCCTCAGCACGACCATCGCCGTGCTCGTCGCGATCGGCGCGTTCGTACTCCTGGCCCGGCTCCGCGGCGAGGCCTCGTCCGTGGACGTGACCGCGGTCGTGTTCACCGCGTTCGCGTTCGGCTGGCTGATCCTGCCGGTCTTCGCCTTCGGGCTGGACGGCACCCTCGACCCGGCCACGCTGGCGCTCTTCCCGCTGCGCCTCCGCCCGCTGGCCACGGGGCTGCTGGCCGCCTCGGCGGCCGGCGCCTGGCCGCTGGCCAACCTGATCGGCCTGCTCGGGGTGACCGTCGGGCTGGCCCGCGGGCTGGGCGGCGTCATCGTCGCGCTGGTCGCGGTGCCGCTTCAGGTGCTGTTCTGCATCACGCTGGCCCGGCTCGTCACCACCGGCCTGGCCGGGCTGCTCCGCTCGCGCCGCGGCAAGGACCTCGGCGTCTTCCTGATCATCCCGCTCTTCGCCCTGTACGAGTTCTTCACCCAGGTCGTGCCCAAGGCGGCCGCGGACGGCACGTTCAAGGCGTCCAGCTTCAACGGCGTCGATGCCTGGCTGCGCTGGCTCCCGCCGGGCCTGGCCGCGCACGCGATCCAGGACGCCTCCGCCGGCCGCCCCGGCCCGGCGGTGCTGCGCCTGGCCGTGCTGGCCGCCGTCATCGTCGTGCTCGGCTGGCTCTGGATCCGGTCGCTGGGCCGCGCCCTGGTCACGGCGGACACCACCACCCAGTCGGCGCAGGTCCGCGGCGGGGTGCTGCCGCTGGGCCGGTACGGGCTGCGCGGCGCGGTGGCCGCCCGGTTCTGGATCTACCAGCGCCGCGATCCCACCTCGCTCGTGTTCTGGGCCATGACCGCGGTCATCATGGCCGCCGTCTCAGCGCGGGCCATCATCGGCCCCCACGCGCACCCGGCCTTCGTCCTGGGCAGCGCGGTGGTCGGCGCCGGGTTCGTCGGCTACTTCCACTCCAACACGGCCGGGATGACCGGGCCGCCCTTCGTCATCGAGGCCGCGGCGCTGACCGGCCCCCGCGAGCTGCGCTCCTATTTCTCCGGCCAGAACATCGCGCTCGCCGTCGTCGCGGTGCCGCTGCTCACCGCGGTCTCGTTCGGCCTCGCCGTCGTGGTCAGGCGCCCCGAGTTCGGGTTCCTGGGCACCGCCGTCGGCCTGGCCGGGCTGGGGGCGGCCCTGGCCCTGAGCAACATTTTCACCGTCGTGCTGCCCTTCCCCATGCAGAAGCGGGCCGGGAGCCCGATGCGCCAGGCCGCCCAGGGCTACCAGGGCCAGCAGTTCGTGACCGTTTTGGGCAGCGTGGGCGGCGTCGCCATCGCCGCTATCCCGGTGATCGTCGCCGTGCTGCTCACTAATACCGCCCCGGCCCCGGCCCGGCTGCCGGCGCTGGTCGCCGGCGGCGCCGTCTACGGCTGCGCGCTGGCCGTGGCCGGAGTGCGGATCGCCGCTCGCGCGGCCGAGGGCCGGCTGCCGGAGATCACCCAGATCGCCATCCGCAGCACGCTGTAGCCCGCCGGAACCGAGGGTGCCGCTTACGCTGCGCCGACGCGGCGCATGATGGCGTCGTAGCTGGACCCGGGATGCTCCGGCTGGCCCGGGTCGGCGCGCCAGCCGCCGGTGATGGTGGTCCCGTCGTCGCTGATGGTGCCGGTGTAAGTGGCGCCCAGGCCGGCGTGGGTGAGCGTCGCGCCCGAGCGGGCCCACCGGTAGTCCAGCGGAGCGCCGGCCGAGGGCGGGTAGACGTGGGCGGCGAAGTTCCCGGCGGCCTCGTCGGCCCACACCAGTTCCAGGCTGCTGATCGCCTGCTCGCCGATCCGCAGCGTTCCGGCCAGCTCCAGGACCTGGCCGCCGAGGATCGCGCGGCCGGTGAGCTCGCCGGTGATGTTGTCGTGATCGGCGCCCACGCTGCGCCCGGTCAGGTGCCAGGTGCCGATCAGGACGCTCAGCGCGTCGATGCTCATGAATTCCCCTCGGGACCGGCCGCCAGGAGCGCGTTCAGCCGGCTGAAGCTCTCCGCCCAGAACCGCCGGTACGGCCACACCCACTCCGACACCGGCTGCAGTGCCGCCGGGTTCAGGTGACACAGCCGGCGCCGCCCGTCCCGCTCGCGCGTCACGAGCCCGGCCGACTCGAGGACCCGCAGGTGCTTGGAGATCGCCGGCTGGCTCATCGGGAAGTGACCGGTCAGCTCGATCACCCCCGCGTCGGCCTGGCTCAGCCGGGCCACGATCGCCCGCCGCGTCGGGTCGGCCAGCGCGCCGAACAGCCGGTCCAGGTCGGTCTCCGTCGCTGGCGCCTGACTCATAACCAAAAGGTTATCGATCAGGATCCGCGCCCGTCAAGCAGCACCGGCGGGGCCCGCGCTACGGGCGCAGCGGCGGCTGGCTGGCCAGGTACTCGCCGTACACCTTCTTCGGCACGCACATCCGCCAGGACTCCACCACGATCTGCCGCAGCTCGTCGGGCCCGATGGCGGCCAGCCGGACCCGCATCCAGTTGAACCGCAGGTCGGACGGGAGCGGCAGCTGGAATTTGGCCGGCTCGCTGGCGATCAGGGCGTCCCGCTCCTCCTTGGGGTACCCGAAGCCCAGCACGGTCTCGTCCGGGGACAGCGCGAGAAAGACCAGCTGCCGGACCCGGAACTTGACCCGGTCCCCGACCAGGGCCTCGTAAGCGCGCGGCAGCGACAGGGCCAGGGCGCGGACATCATCGGAGGTCACCATGGCGCCGTCCTCTCCCGGGATCAGGGACCGGACGGAACCCTAGCCCTGGCTACCGACAGTGGCCGGGCCGCGAGCGGCCGTCTCCAGCAGGCGGCGCAGGGCGGGCCGGTCGCCGCCGGTGACCGCGGCGCCGTCAGCTACGGCCCGGTCGAGCTGGCCGGGGTCCTGCAGCAGGACGTTGAGCGTACCGGGATCAGTGCGGAGCCAGGCGTCCGGCTGTTCCGGCTCGCCCGGCCGGACCTCCACGTGCCCGGCCGCGGCCCGGACGGTCCAGGCCCGGTCGCCGAGCTCGAGGCGGTACGTCGCCGGGGGCGCCTGCGGGTCGGGCCGGGCCGAGCCGCGCAGGAAGAGCAGGACGGAAGTGGCGCTGAGCGTGACGGGCGGCGGCGGGAGCGGGGTCTCCAGGGCCCAGCCGCCCAGCGCGAGCAGCACCGGCTCCAGCTCTTGCCCCCACTCGGTGAGCTCGTAGACCCACGACGCGGCCGGGGCCTGCAGCTGCCGGCGGCGGAGGACGCCGCGGCCCTCCAGCTCGCGCAGCCGGTCGGCGATCAGGTTGGTGCTCGCCCCCGGCAGGGCGCGGCGCAGGTCGGTGAAGCGCTGCGGCCCGAGCAGGAGCTCGCGCACCACGAGCAGCGCCCAGCGCTCCCCGACGATGTCAAGAGCGCGAGCGATCCCGCAGGCGTCACCGTAGCTGCGGGTCGTGGGCACGGTGCCACGCTACCCATCGTGCTAGTGAAAAACAATTGAGTAGTTGTTTTTAACAACCAGAAGGCCGTACGGTGGCAGCAGTCGCTCACCATCAGCGCCGGCCGGCGCGGAGAGGATCAGCCATGGGAAACCCCGTCGTGCACTTCGAGATCACCGGGACCGACCCGCAGCTGCTCCGCGGCTACTACGGCGAGCTGTTCGGCTGGGAGTTCGACACGAGCGGGCCGGTCGCGCCGTCCATCTCCGAAGCGGGCAACTACGGCTTCACCGCCGGCCACGCGACCAGCGACGGCACCGGCATCCCCGGCGGCATCGGCGGCGGGGCGGGCTACCGGGGCCACGCGATCTTCTACGTCGGGGTCCCCGACGTAGAAGCGGCGTTGCAGGAGGCCGAGCGACTCGGCGGGAAGCGCGAGCTCGGTCCCGAGCAGAACCCGGGCACCAGCCTGGTCATCGGGCACTTCACCGACCCCGAGGGTCATCTGGTCGGCCTGGCCAGCGTGACCTGACGGGGTCCGAACCGCGCTACGAGAACGCGCCGGCGTAGTCGGCGGCGAACTGCCCGAAGGAGCGCGCGGGCCGCCCCAGCAGGCCGGGGACGTCCTCGGTGACCCAGGCCGCGTCGCCGTCGGCGATCAGGCTGAACGCCTGCGCGTTCATCTCCGCCACCGGAGCCGGGACCCCGGCCCGGATCATCGTGTCCCGGTCCTCGTCGAAGCTGAGCTCCCGGTAGGTGATGGTCCGGCCGAGCAGCCTCGACAGGACGGCGGCCACGTCGTAGTTGGTGATCAGCGCCGGGCCGGTCAGCCAGTACGTCTGGCCGGCGTGCGGGCCGGGCGCCGCGGCGATGGCGGCGGCCACCGCCCCGACGTCGCGGGCGTCGACCATCCCGACCCGGCCCCGGCCGGCGCAGGACCCGAAGCCGTCGCCCCGGGCGATCGCCGGGGCCAGGGCCAGGACGTTCTGCATGTAGGCATTCGACCGCAGCAGCGTGCGGGCCAGGCCTGAGGCGGCCAGGCCGGCCTCGATCTCCGCCGCCCAGCGCCGCCGGGCAATGGGCGAGTCCGCGGACGCGTTGCTGCTCGCCTTCACGACATGCCCGACGCCGGCCTGCGCGGCGCTGCGGATGACATCCAGCTCCTGGGCGGGATCGCCCGGGCTGACCAGGATCACGGCCGCCACGCCCGTCATCGCCTCGTCGATGCTCGCCGGCGTACCCAGGTCGCCCGCGGCTACCTCCGCCCCCGCGTCGGCCAGGGCTTTCGCCCTCGCCGGGTCCCGCGCCAGGACCCGGACCGGCAGGTCCCGGCTCCTGAGCTGCCGGACTGCCTCGGACCCCCCCTTGCCCGCCGTAGTCACCAGGATCATGGCGCGTGCCTCTCCGCTGTGATAATGGGTTGCATGGCCCACTCTGACTGACCTGGACTGGGCTGTCAAACCCATTAAGAGCTAAGCTGGCCGGGTGCAGAACGACACGCAGCACCGGCCCCGGCTGACGCCCAAGGGCGAGCGGACCCGCGCCCGGATCATCGGCGCCGCGGCCGGGCTGATCTACGAGCACGGCGTGGCCGGCACCACCCTGGATGACGTCCGCACGGCGGCCGGGGTCAGCGGCTCGCAGCTGAGCCACTACTTCGCCGGCAAGGACGAGCTCGTGCAGGCCGTCGTCACCCACCAGGCCGACCTGATCGTCGGCGTCCAGCGGGACGCGGACCTGGGCCGCGCCGAGGGACTCCGGGCCTGGCGCGACATGGTCATCGCCGCGGCCGGCCGGGCCGGCGGAGCGGGCGGCTGCCCGCTCGGGTCGCTCGGCAGCCAGCTGGCCGAGAGCGACCCCCGGGCCCGCGCCCTCATCGCCGGCGGCTTCGAGCAGTGGTCGGCCGCCATCAGCGAGGGACTGCGCGCTCGGCACGCCGCCGGGAGCCTCCCGGCCGGCGTCAGCCCCGACGACCTCGCCGTCACCCTGCTCGCCGCCGTGCAGGGCGGCCTCCTGATGGCCCAGGTCCAGCGCAGCACCCGCCCCCTCGAGACCGCGATCGATACCATTCTCGGCCTCGCCGCCGCCGGGTGACGCCGGGCCCGGCGCCCCGCCGGGCGCGTTCCGGGGCGGATCGGCCCGGCGCGCGGAAAAGACCCGCGCGCCGGGCCGGCCGGCGCGGACAATGGGGAATCAGGCGCAGGTAAGCGATCACACCGTGACGAGGCAACGGCGGCGCGAGACCCAGCCCGGGACCGCGGCGGCGCAGGTTCACGGCGAGGGGAGAGATCCGTGACCATTCCCGGACGCTGCTGGTTCGACGGCGACGGCAAGCTCTGCGGACCCGCGCAGATCACCTACAACACGCCGTTCCCGACCAAGAACGGCAGCTGGGGCAGCGGGGCCATGAACGGCGTCCTGATGCACACGATGGTGGGCAACCTTCCCGAGACCGTGACCATCTTCAATACCGACCGCGGCGCCCTCTCGGTGAGCGCCCATTTCGGGATCTCGCAGGCCGGCGAGATCTGGCAGTTCGGGCCGATCGGCCAGGGGTGGATCGCCTGGCACGCCGTGGCCGCCAACCTCACCTACTACGGCATAGAGCACGCCGACGACGGCAATCCGGACAACCCGCTGACGCCGGCGCAGATCGCGGCCAGCGCGCAGGTCGTCGAGGCCCTGTCGGCGTTCGCCGGCTTCCCGCTTCAGGTCACCGACGTGCCGGGCGGGAAGGGCTACGGGACGCACTTCATGGGCGGCGCCGCCTACGGCGGTCACACCTGCCCCGACCTGCCGCCCCGGCACATCCGGTCCCTGCAGCGGCCGGCGATCATCACCCTGGCCGGCCAGATCCGCGAGGAGGGCACCGTCGTGGCCCTCACCGCCGACGGCACTAAGAGCCTGGAGGTCATCGCGGCCGAGTACGGGGCCTCGGCCGCCGACATCCTGCACCTCACGGCCACCGCCGGCGACGTATGGCCGCCGCTAGTCCAGAACTGGCTCTGCGGGATCTTCGACGGCACCATCCCGCCCTCCGCGCCGGTGCCAGCCGGCTGCGTGTTCCAGGTCCCGGTGCTCTGACGGCGGCTGAGCCGGTGCCCCGCCCGGCCGCCGTCCTAGGGAACGCTGACCACGGTGCCGCGGGCGTCCTCGCCGCCGGGGATCTGCCAGGTGGCGACCACCCGTGGCCGTCCCGCGGCGCGGTCGCCCGGCTGGAGTACCCGGTGCAGGCGCACGATGAGGTCATCGCCGGGGTCGCCGTCCGCTCCGGCGGTCGTGACGCGCACGTCGGTGCCGTCCGGCCTGTTCGCCGCCACCGCTGAGGTCAGCGCGGCCAGGTGCCCGCTCGTCACCGGCTCGCTGGTCACCGTCAGGTCCGGGGTGTCGCTCACGCTCTGGGCCTGAGCCTGCACCTCGCCCTGCAGGAAGGCGACCAGCGCCGCGATCAGGACCGGGTCGTGCGCCCCGTCGTAGACCCAGCGGTGCCCGAGGACCCCGTGCTCCGACGTTCCGACCAGGCCGTCAGCGGCCTGATCGCAGGCGGCCGCCCGGTAGGTGAGCGGTACCAGGTAGGTCGTGGCGCGGTCCGCCGCGCGGTCGGTGACCACGCAGAACTCGATCCCGACCGCACCATCCGGGTCATCCAGCCGGAACCCGCCCGCCCGGGCCAGTTCCGGTGCCTGCCCGGTCGGGCGGTACCACGGCTGAGCGGGCAGCCACGACGCCAGCAGGTCCAGCTTGGACGGAACCAGCGTCGTCCGGTGAATGACAGCCATGCCTGGTCAGCGCTCCTCTCCGGGTCGGTGCGCTTCGGGTTTCCCGGCCTCGTCTCAGGTCACCCTCTCATCACCGGCGCCCGCGGGCGGGACGAAGGCGGGATCCCGCCGGGCTCCGCTGTCACATCTCCCTGAGCCCGGGGGTCAGCCAGGTGGAGCGCACAACTCTGCCGAGGCGCCGGAGCCGAATGCGCGCCCGGGCCCGGGACGAAGGGAGCCAGGATCATGCGAGTCATGATTATCGGGGCCAGCGGTGCCGTGGGCACCCGGCTCGTCACCCAGCTGACCGGCCAGGGACACGAGGTGATCGGCACGTTCCGGTCACCCGCCGGCGCCGGCCGCATCCGGGCGCTCGGCGCCCAGCCGGTCGCCCTGGACCTGCTTGACCCGGCCGCCGTCACCGGGGCCGTCCGCCAGGCTCAGCCCGAGGCGATCATCCACCAGGCCACGGCCCTGGCCAGCGCGCGCTTCTCCCGGAGCCTGGACAAGACCTTCGCGGCCACCAACGAGCTGCGGACCGCGGGCACGGACAACCTGCTGGCCGCCGCGCGCGAGGCGGGCGTCCGGCGCATCATCGCCCAGAGCTTCGCGCCCTACCGCTACCTGCGGGCCGGCAGCCTGATCAAGAACGAGGACGACCCGCTCGACCCCAGCCCGCCGAGGTCGGCCCGCCAGACCTTTGCCGCGATGATGCACGTCGACGAGGCCGTCACGGCGGCGGGCGGGATCGTGCTGCGGTACGGCGGCTTCTACGGCCTCCCGGACTCAATGACCAGGGCGGTCCGCAGGCGGCAGAACCCGATTATCGGCGCCGGAACCGGCATCATGCCGTTCATCCACCTCGACGACGCGGCCAGCGCCACCGCGCTCGCCCTCGACCACGAGGGCCCCGCCGTCTACAACGTCACCGACGACGACCCGGCCCCGATGTCGGAGTGGCTGCCCGTCCTGGCCAGCGCGCTGGGCGCCCGGCCGCCCTTCCGCGCGCCGGCCTGGGTCGCGCGGCTCATGGTGGGGGAGGACATGACGAGGATGTCGCTGGAGTGCCGCGGCGCGTCGAACGCCAGGGCCAAGAAAGAGCTCGGCTGGACCCTGCGCTACCCCAGCTGGCGCCAGGGCTTCACGGCCTCCTACGGCACCAGCGAGCGCGGCCGCGACCTGGCCGGGAAGGGATAGCCCCGCGTCCCGGGCGAAAGTCGAGCTGGCCCCGGGCTCAGCCCGGGGTGGCGCCGTCCAGGAGACCGGTGCGGTAGGCCGCGGCCACGGCCTCGGCCCGGCCCCGTACGCCCAGCTTGCGGTACACGCTCGCGCTGTGGTGCATGACCGTCTTGGGGCTCAGGTGCAGGGCCGCGGCGATCTGCGGGTTGGTGGCGCCGCTGGCGATCGCGGCCAGCACCTCGCGCTCGCGCCCGGTCAGCTCGGGGTTGGATCGCGGTCCGCGCCGCCGCGGCCCGGGCCCGGCCGGGCCGGCGGATCCGGCCGGCCCGGCCAGCCCGGCGGCGATCGCGGCGGCGTGGTCCCGCAGCGCGGGCCAGCCGGCGGGCAGCTCCCGGGACGCCTGGCCGAAGGCGGCATCGCCCAGCGCGGACCGGGCCCGGTCGGCCATGGCCCGGTATCCGGCGTACTGCTCGGGCGGCAGGCTGGCCCGGAGGGTGGGCAGGTAGGGCTGCAGGGCGCCGTCGAGCCGGGCGGCGTCGGGCAGCCGCCCGGCCCGGACCGCCAGCACGATCGCCGCGACCACGCAGTACGCCTGGCCGTGCCAGTAGCCCGTGCTGACGCCCGCGTCGATGCCGTCGGCGATCCAGCGGGCGGCCGCCGGCGGGTCGCTGCCGGCCAGCATGGCGCCCAGGCCGGCCATCGTGCTGACCATGCCCCGCTGATCGCCGGCCAGCTCGAAGGCGCGCAGGTTGGCCAGCAGGGCCAGCCGGATCCCGTCCGCCCCGAGTTCCCGGGCGCGGGCGAACGCGATGATCTGCTCAGCGCGCGCCACGATCCGGCCGTAGCCGATGAGCTGGGCGGCCTGCACCGTCTCCTGGGCGTACCGGACGGCCAGGTCGGGCCAGGAGTGCCGCTGCGCGGACAGGGCCCGGCGCTGCAGGAAGACGCACTGCCAGTAGGGCAGGCCCGCGGCGGTGGCCCGCTCAATCCCGGCCGCGGTCAGCTCGTCGGCCGCGTCCAGGTCGCCGCGCATGGTCAGCCCGTAGGCCAGGTGCTCGGTCGCCCGCAGCCAGTCGGCGCCGGCCCCGGCCGCGGGCTCAGCGGCCAGCAGCTCCCGGGCGGCCGCGAGCGGGCCGAGGTCGAACTCGCCCTCGTCGATCGCGAGCCGGGCCGACCAGGCGATGGCCGCCGCGCGAGTGCGGTCACTGAGCTGGGGGTCACGCTGGTCGAGGTCGAGGAAGGCGGCGAACCAGCGGCGGCCCTCGGCCATCGGGCCGCGGTTGGCCCACAGCGGCCCGACGGCCTCCGCGACCCGGACGCCGCGCGGCGTGTCCGCCCGCTCGAGCAGCAGGCCGAGCGCCGCCCGCAGGTTAGGCAGCTCACGCTCGATGCGCTCCAGCCACAGGCCCTCGGCGGGGGAGTCGGCC
>FSXZ01001319.1_pt1 | contig 10498 bp, 9 predicted proteins | sample 1638121 | NCBI WGS metagenome assembly FSXZ01 (sample SAMEA3914788, study PRJEB12502) | metagenome | biome: forest; material: soil | place: Canada | collected 2011-07-03 | depth 0.1 m
ACCTACAACCTCGTGCACCAGCTGGCCCAGGCCGGCTGCACGGTCGAGGTCATCCGCAACGATGAGGTCACCGCCAGCCAGGTCGCGGCCTACGGCCCCGCCGGCGTCGTCATCTCGCCCGGCCCCTGCGCCCCGGCGGAGGCCGGGATCAGCATCGAGGTCGTCCGCGCCTGCGCGGCGGCCAGCATCCCGGTCCTCGGCGTCTGCCTGGGCCACCAGGCGATCGCCGCCGCCTTCGGCGCCGCGATCATCCCCGCCCCGCGGCCGGTCCACGGCCAGGCCTCGGCCATCGTCCACGATGGCCGGGGCGTCCTGGCCGGCCTGCCGCAGCGGTTCCTGGCCGGCCGTTATCACTCGCTGGCCGTGGACGAGCAGACCCTGCCGCCCGCCCTGCCGGTCACCGCCCGCACCCGGGGCGGGATCCCGATGGGCCTGCGGCACGTCACCTTGCCCATCGAGGGACTCCAGTTCCACCCCGAGTCCGTCCTCACGGCCCACGGGCAGGCCATCATCACCAGCTTCGCCCGCAGCCTGGCGCACCGCCACCCGGCGGCCTAGCCCGGCGCGGGCCGGCCGGCGGCCCCGCCTGCGCCGGGATTCAGCTCAGGCCGTCGATGGCCCCGGCGTCGTAGCGGCACTGGCCGTCCACGAAGGTGGCCAGGACGGACAGGCCGCCGATGCGATCCGGGCTGACCGCGACCGGGTCCTCCGACAGCACCGTCAGGTCCGCCAGCTTCCCGCGGCTGACCGTGCCCTTGGCGTGCTCCTGGTGGCTGGCGTAGGCCGAGCCGGCCGTGTAGGCGGCCAGGGCCTCCCGGGCGGTGATGGCCTCGTCGGGATTGAACGGCACCCCGCTGGCGGTGCGCCGGTTCACCATGTCGTGGATCCCGAGCAGCGGCGCGCCCAGCACCACCGGCCGGTCCGAGCTGCCCGGCAGCGTCATCCCGGCCTCCAGCAGCGAGCGCTGCCGGTACAGCCACGGGTGCCGCTCCGGGCCGACCGCGGCCAGCATGCCGTCGCCGAGCTCGCTGGCGAACCGGCCCTGCGGCACCGCGACCATGCCGAGCTGCGCGGCCCGGCCGACCTGGTCGGGGCGGGACGCGGCAAAGTGCTCGATGCGGTGCCGCGGGTCGGCGCGCGGGTACCGGGCCTGGGCCTCCGCGCAGGCGTCGAGGACCAGGTCGATGGCCTCGTCGCCGATGGCGTGGGCAGCGACCTGCCAGCCGGAGCGATGGGCCGCGATGATCGCGGTCCGCAGCTCGCCGGCGTCGGCCTGCAGGTAGCCGTGATTGCCGGGCGTGCCGGCGTAGTCGTCGTGCATCGCGGCGGTGTGCCCGACCAGCGAGCCGTCGGTGAACACCTTGACCGCGCCCAGCCGCAGCCAGTCATCGCCGAAGCCGGTGCGGAGACCCAGGTCGAGCCCCACCTCCAGGCCGTCGCCGGCGTGACCGGCCAGCCCGTGCAGGGCATCGCGGGCCACCATCAGCTCGACCCGGACCCGGAGCCGGCCCTGGTCCCGGGCGGCCTGGTAGGCGGCCAGCTCGACCGGGCTGCGGCCGATCCAGCCGCCGCCGATGCCGGCCTCGGTGACGCTGGTGATGCCCTCGGCCAGGTACTGCTGCCCGGCCCGGTCGACGGCGTCGGCCAGGGTCGCGACCGGGTAGGGGTGGACCAGCCCGCTGACCAGCTGCTGGGCCGTCTCCTCGAGCAGCCCGGTCGGGCGGCCGGCCGCGTCCACGGCGACCCGGCCGCCCGGCACCGGTACCGCCGCGGAGTCCAGGCCCAGGTCGGCCAGGACAGCACTGCTGACCACGCACATGTGCCCGGACGTGTGCCGGAGCCAGACCCGCGCGCCGGGGGCGGCCCGGTCCAGGGCATCGCGGTCGGGATGGGCGCCGATCTTGTTCTGGTCGTAGCCCGACCCCACGACCCAGTCGCCGGGGGCGGCCAGCCGGGCGCGCCCGGCCACCGCCGCGTACAGCTCGTCGAGGCTGCTGACCGCCGGGAAGCGCAGGTCGATCTCGCTCAGGGACATGCCGAACCACGCCATGTGGTTGTGCGCGTCGTGGAAGCCCGGCAGCACGGTGGCCCCGCGCAGGTCGATGACCCGGTCGGCGGCCACCCCGGCGGGCTCGTCGAAGACCCCGGCGATCCGCCCGCCGCTGATGGCCACCGCCGTCGCGTGCGGCCGGGCCGGGTCCATGGTCAGCACGTTCGCGTTGACCAGCAGCAGGTCAGCGCGAAGCGACGAGCCGGAGTCCGCCGGGGCGCCGGGGGTCACGACCGGACCCACTCGCCGGCGACCCGGTCGAAGACGGGGCCGGCCAGGTCAGTCAGGCCGCTCTTGGCCACCCGCTGGGAGTCGGTGCGCGGCAAGTCGGCCTCCTGCTGCCAGAATCGCGGGACCTTGAACGCGGCCAGCCGGTCCTGGCAGTATGCGGCCAGCTCGCCAGGGGTGACGCCGGCCGCCACGTAGTAGGCCTTGACCTCCTCGCCGCGGATCTCGTCCGGGACCGCGGTCACGGCCGCCAGCTGCACGCCCGGGTGCGTGAGCAGGACCTCCTCGACCTCCCGGGCGGCGATGTTCTCCCCGCTGCGGCGGATCATGTCCTTCAGCCGGCCCACGTGGTAGACCCGGCCGCGGTCATCCATCCGCCCCAGGTCGCCGGTGTGCATCCAGCCGCCGCGCAGCGCGGCCGCGGTCGCCTCCGGGTTGTCCAGGTAGCCGTCCATCATCCCCGGCCCGCGCAGCACGATCTCGCCGGGCGACCCGGCCGGGACGGGATCATCCGCGGCGTCCACGATGGCGACCTGCCGGTAGCTGACCGGCCCCCCCAGGCAGCCGGTGCCGACCAGCTCGTCGTGATCGCGGTCGGTCACCCGCAGGTCGGCGCCGGTCTCGGTCATGCCGAAGGCCTCATGCCAGCCCACGCCCCAGCGCTGCTCCAGCTCGCGGTGCAGGGCCGGGGGGATCGCCGAGCACTGCACGACCCGGACGTCGTGCTCCCGGTCCAGCGGGTCGGCCGGCATGCGCAGCAGCAGCGTCGGCATCGCGCCCAGGCAGTAGAAGTACGTGACGCCGTGCTGGCGGACCTTGGCCCAGAACGACGACGGGTGGAAGCCGTCCAGGACGACCAGCCGGGCACCGGACAGCAGCCCGGCCGCCACGTTCCACTGCGGGTCGATGTAGTGAAAGGGCTGCGCCGTCAGCAGCACGTCCCGGTCGCTCAGGTAGGGGAACTCGGTGGCCAGGCCCGCGGCCAGCTGGGTCCAGTACCGGTGCGGCAGCACGCAGCCCTTGGGCGACCCGGTGGTGCCCGAGGTGAACTGGATGTTGGCCGTGTCGGCCGGGCCGGGCTCCGCGGTCAGCCATGGCTCCTGGCTCGGGGCCGGCCGGGCGCTGGCCTCGGTTGCGCTGGCCCCGGTCGCGCTGGCCCCGGCGGCGCTGGCCTCGGTCGCGCTGGCCTCCGCCGCGTCCGCCTCGATCGCGCTGGCCAGGTACAGGTGGCGGAGGGCGGGCACGTCGGGCGGCAGCCGCCGCAGCAGCGGCTCGAACTCCGCCGCGGCCACGATGCCGGCCGCGGCGCTGGTCCGCAGCACGTGCGCGGCGTCCGCGGTCTGATAGCGGGTGTTGACCGGCACCATGACCGCGCCCAGCCGGGCCAGCGCGAGCCAGGTCAGCGGGAAGGCCGGCTGGTTGGTGATCATGACGGCGATGCGGTCGCCGGGCCGCACCCCGCGATCGGCCAGCGCCCGGGCGAAGCCCGCCGACCGCCGGTCGACATCGGCGAAGGTGAACTCCCCGCCGGGGTCAAAGGTCCAGGCCACCCGGTCCGGCCAGGCCGCCGCCGCGCGCCGCAGGGCAGCGACCAGCGTGGCGGGGGAGTAAGCCGGACTGGCGGCCTGGTCGGGCCGCATCACCGGCCGGCCAGGGCCTGGCCCTCGCCGGGCGCGACGGTCAGGGCGGCGAAGTCGGTCTCGGTGGCCATGGCCTCCTCCAGCGCACTGTCCGCGCCCCGGTCCAGGGCCTGCTTGGCCAGCGTGAGGGCCAGCGCGGGCAGCTCGCGCAGCCGCGCGGCCAGCTCGCCGGCCACCTGCTCGTGCTCGCCCGCCGGGACGACGCGGTTGACCAGGCCCAGGTCGCGGGCGGCGGCCGCGTCGAACCGCTCGCCCAGCAGGACCAGCTCCTTGGCCCGCACCGGTCCGACCAGCAGCGGCAGCAGCCGGGAGATCCCGCCCGTCACGCTCAGCCCGACCGACACCTCCGGGAACCCGAACCACGCGTCCTCGCCCGCCACCACCAGGTCGCAGCCCAGCGCGAACTCGCAACCCGCGCCCAGCGCGTAGCCGTGCACCGCGGCGATGACCGGGCCGGGGAAGCTGCGGATGGCCCGGGTCACGTCCTGGATGGCGTCCACCCGGCGCCGGGTAACCAGCACCGTCTCGTCCCCGAGCGGCTCCTTGAGGTCGTGCCCGGAGCAGAACGCCCGCCCGCGACCGGCCAGCACGACCACCCGGGCGCCGTCCTCCGCAGCCCGCAGGAGGGCCGCGGTCAGGGCCGCGGTCAGCTCCGGGACGACCGCGTTGAGCCGGTGCGGCCGGTTCAGGTAAATCCGCGCGACGGCCTGGTCCAGCTCGTAATCGACGACCACGACTACCCCTCGCCCTGTGCTCCGTCCAGGCCGCCAGCCGGCCCGTCCAGGCCGCCAGCGTAGCCAGTGCGCAGGACCTGGGGGTGCTCCGGCGCCAGGGACCACCGGTACCGGTACACCGCCTCGACCACCGCGCGCAGGCCGGCCGCCGTGGCCGTCGGCGGGCCGCCCGCGGCCAGCCCGGCGGCCAGCAGGAGCATCGGTGTCCAGTGCGGCTGCCCGTCGTCATCCTCGTCCGGGGTGCGGTACCCGGTCACCGGCAGCAGGGCCGCGCCGTGCCGCTGGTAGAAGGCGATGCGCCGCCACCGGATCGTGACCTCGTCGGGCGGGCAGCCGTCCTCGTCCGGGTCATCGACGTCGAAGACCAGCAGCACGTAGCCCGCGTCGCGCAGCGCGGCGGTGAGCTGCTCCCACAGCACGCCGCCCAGGCCCTGGCCGCGCTGGCTAGCGTCGACCACGAAGTAGCGCAGGAAGATCCAGCCCGTGGTGCCCAGCGGCCGCAGCATGGCGAACCCGCACGGGCCGTCCGGCCCGGTGAGGGCGAGCGCGAGCTCACCGGGCTGGCGGCCGTCCAGCAGCGAGCCGAAGCCGGCCCGCTGGTGCGGCGGGAAGCTGTCCTCGTAGATGCGCCGGACGAGATCAATGCCGGCCGGGGGCAGCGCCTCCACCTCGGTCAGGGTGTAGGTCACGGGGTCATCATCCGTCCCGCCCGGCAGGGCCCGGTGACCGCTTCCAGCTCCCGGCACCCGCCAGCGCGCGGGTACCCGAGCCCAGTTGTCTCCATGGCCTGTCTCCTCGCCAGCCGTCACCGAAGGCGCAGCATATGCCAGCCGCGGCCGCGCCGCCGGCCGGCGCCTGGCCGCTGACCGCGCCTGGCCGCTGGCCGCCGGCCGGCCCGGCGCCTGGCCGCTGACCCCCGCCTGACTGCTGGCCGCCGGCCGCCGCCTTAACGCTGGCCGTCTGCCGCACGGGATTTGCCCGCCGCCGCTGGCTGCGGCCATCCTGTCGGGATGCACAAGATCTCCGGGGTCCGGGACCCGGCCGTGTCGTTCCCCCTGGCCAGCACCCGCGACGACGCGCAGGAACGCCGGGAGGCCAACCGGGCCATCGCCGTCAGCGCGATCGGGCTGGCCGCTACCGGCCTGGCCGAGCTGCTGCTGGCCGTGCTGACCGGATCGGTCGGGCTGCTGGGTGACGCGATCCACAACCTGTCCGACGTCTCGACCAGCGCCGTGGTGTTCCTCGGGTTCCGGCTGTCGCGGCGCCCGCCCACCGAGAAATACCCCTACGGGCTGGAGCGGGCCGAGGACCTGGCCGGGATCGGCATCGCGGTGGTCATCTGGGCCAGCGCGGCCTTCGCCGGGGCCGAGAGCATCCGCAAGCTCATCGAGCACGGCCACACGACTCACGTCGCCTGGGGCATCGCCGGCGCCGTGCTGGGCATCATCGGCAACCAGGTGGTGGCCCGGTACAAGCTGGTCGTGGGCCGGCGCATCAACTCGGCGACGCTCATCGCCGACGCCCGGCACTCCTGGCTGGACGCCCTGTCGTCGGCGGGGGCGCTGGCCGGGCTGGTCGCCGTGGCCCTGGGCCTGCGGTGGGGCGACCCGGTCGCCGGGCTCGCGGTCACCGCGTTCATCTGCCATGTCGGCTACGAGGTCACCGCGGACGTCGTCCGGCGGCTCGCCGACGGCATCGACCCCGAGGTCATCACGACCGCCGAGGCCGCCGCCGGGTCGGTGCCCGGCGTCATCCACGCCCACGCCCGCGCCCGGTGGACGGGCCGGGTCCTCCGGGTGGAGATCGAGGGCTGGGTCGACCCGGACATGACCGTCCTCGACGCGGACGGCCTCGGCCGCCAGGTCGCGGACGCCCTGTCCGGCCAGCTCCCGGAAGCGGGCAGCCTCACCTGGACCAGCCGCGCCGCCCCGAGCGATCTGGCGTAGGTATTTCGCTAGCCTGCCGCGCCCGGCGTCTGTGACAGTAACCGCATGCCTGACAGCCAGGACCGGGCCGCGGAGAGGATCTGGCGCACCATGCCCGCGGGCGCGCGGGAGGCGCTGGAACGCGGCCTGCCGCCCACCGACCTGCAGACGCTCCTGATCGCCGTGGCCAGGGCCAGGGCCGGGCCGGTCACGCCCGCCGACGTGCTGCGCCGCTGGCGGAGCGACCGGTTCGTGCAGCCCGCGGCGTCCGACGCCCGCCGCGTCGCGGCCGTCGAGGCCCGGCTCTGGCAGCTGCTGCCAGGTGACTTCGCGGGGATCGACCTGTCACCGGTCACGCCGCTGGGCACCTGCAGCGCGGTGGCCCCGGTCAGCCAGAACCGCGTCGTCACCACCGTCCGCAGCACCGAGGTGGTCAGCGATTCGACCAACGCCCTGGCCATCGAGGCGGCGGCACGACGACGCGGCCAGCCCAGGGACGGCCAGGTTCACCTCGCGTCGGCGCATCGCCTGGTGCGGGCCCAGGTCTTCGGCCCCGGGGCAGCCGCGCACTTCCGGCTCTTCGCCCTGGTCTCCAGCGCCCGGGACCGCGGGTCGGGCCGCACCGAGGCGGACATGATCACCCGGCACCTTTCCTACTGGCTGGACGTGCTCCAGGACCTGATCCCGCGCCGTCAGCCGCGCATCGAGCTGTCCGTGTTCGGCGACGCCGTGCTGGCCGAGCGGCTCACCGACACCATCCGCCCAGGCCTGGCCGGCCGGGCCGCTCTCCTGACCGACAAGCCGGACCGCACCCGCGGCCGCGGCTACTACACCAGCCTGGCCCTGCGCATCATCGCGGACGGGGGCGCAGCCGACCTCGGCGACGGCGGGCTCACGACCTGGACGGCCCAGCTGACCCACGATGCCAAGGAGCGCTGTCTCGTGTCCTGCATCGCCACCGAGCGCCTCACCACCCTGGCCGATGCGACCGATGGTGCAACCGCAGCGCCGAGAACGCCCTAGATGTCCTAACTGGGGAAGTTTGCTCACCGCCGGCGGTGAGCAAACTTCCCCAGTCCAGCAGCTGCGCCCGCGCCGAGCTGGCCCGGCTGCCTCAGCGGGGCTGGGCGTGGGCGGCCGGGGCGTGGGCGGCCCGGGCGTGGGCGGTCGGGGCGTAGACGGCCTGGGCGTAGACGGCCTGGGCGGTCTCGAACCGCTGGTGCATGGCCCAGGTCATCATCAGGGCGGTCGCGCCGGACGCCGCGATGAGGACCACCGCGGCGGCCGCGGCCCAGGGACGGCGCGCGCGGGGCGGCCCGGTCAGCGCCCGGATCCGGGCGCCGGCCTCGGTCTGGGCCATGGCCAGGCTGCCGCCGGGGCTGTGCCCGGTCACGGCCAGGCTGGCCCGGGCCAGCGCGCGGGCCACGGTCCGGCGGTCGCCGGTAAACCGGGCCGCGTCCTCGTCGGCCTGCAGCTCGACCGCCAGCCGGACCTGGCCCGCCAGCGGCCGCAGCAGGGGATTGGCCGCGGCGGCCAGGTCGGCCAGCAGGACGTAGACGGCGTGCCGGTGGCGCAGGTGGGCTTCCTCGTGGGCTAGCAGCGCCTGGCGCTCGGGCGCGCTGAGCAGCGCGAGCATCCCGGTGGAGACCACGATGGCGCCGGCCCGGGACGGGACGGCATAGGCGGCCGGGCGGTCATCGCGGGTGATGACCAGCCGGTCCGGCCCGGCGAGCTGGCGGCAGGCCCGTCCGGCCTGAGCCAGGCTCCGCGCCGCCCGGACGGTGACCACCAGGGCGGCGGCCAGCAGCGCGGCGGCGATGCCGCCGGCCACGACACCCCAGCCGGGCGCCAGGTTGCCGGGCGCCAGCGCCTCCCCGGACCAGCCGCCCAGCGCGGCCAGGAACGGCAGCTGCGCCAGGGCGCCGAACGCGGCCACGCAGAGCACCAGGCCGGTGGCCAGGGACGTGGCCAGCGCGAGCAGCGTCAGCAGCGGGACGGCCAGGGCCGGCGCGAGGCGGCGGGACAGCCCGCCGCTGGCCAGCGCCAGCATCACGCTCGCGGCCACGGGCACCAGGCCCAGCAGCATCATGACGGCGCGCCAGGCTCGCGGTCCTCCTCGGCCAGCAGGCCGGCCAGCAGGCGCTCGTCCTCCGCGCTGAGGTCGGCCACGAACCGGGACAGCACGTGAGCCCGGTCGGCGTCGGCCTCCAGGAGCCTGAGCATCCGGCGCGCCGTCATCGACGCCTGCGCCGTATCCGGGCCGCCTTGCAGCGCGTAGGCGTACCCGCGGCCGGCGGGCGCTCGGGTGACGGCGCCCTTGGCGTGCAGCCGGGACAGCGTGGTCATGACCGTGGTGTAGGCCAGGCCGCCGCCCAGCTCGGCCTGGACCTCGGCCGGCGCCAGCGGCCGCCCGGCCGAGGCCAGGCAGGCGAGCACCTCCCGCTCCAGGCCGCCGCGCGGCCGGCCCGGTCCCTCGGGCGCCATCACACGCTCCCATCCGCTACGGTGATAACTACTACAAGATTTGTAGTACGACCAGGACTGTAGTCCAGTCTCTCATGACGGACTGGGCCTCGGACCCGCCGCGCCGGCCCGGCACCCGCGCCGGCCCGGCACCCGCCGCCCGGCGCCAGCGCCCGGAAGGACCCGCATGCCGCACAGCGCCCCCGTGGCCCTGAACCTGCTCGACCCGCACAGCCTGCTGGCCAGCGGGGGCGCCCTGGGCATCTTCCTGGTCCTGTTCGCCGAGACCGGGCTGCTGGCCGGGTTCTTCCTGCCCGGCGACTCCCTGCTGTTCACCGCCGGGCTGCTGTGCGCCACGGGCGGGGTCTCCGCCGTCCACCTCAGCCTGCCCGCCGTGCTGGCCGCCGCCGTGGCCGGGGCGCTGGCCGGCGCGCAGGTTGGCTTCCTCATCGGGCGGCGGGCCGGCCGGGCGCTGCTGGCCCGGCCCGAGGGGTCCCGGCTGCGCCGGGGGACCGCGGCCGCCCAGCGCGCCATCGACCGCTACGGGGCGCCGCGCGCCATCGTCCTGGCCCGCTTCATCCCGGTAGTCCGCACTGTGCTGAACCCGCTCGCCGGGGCCATCGGCGTCCCGGCGCGCACGTTCACGGTCTGGCAGGTCGTCGGCGGCGTGGCCTGGTCGGCCGGCGTCACGCTCGCGGGCTACGCGCTGGGCTCCCGCATCCCGGGCATCGACCGCTACCTGCTGCCCGTCATCGCCGTCGTCGTGGCGGTGTCCCTCATCCCGGTCGGCCTGGAGCTCCGGCGCCAGCGCCGGGACCGCCACGCGACCCCGGACCCGGAAAAGACGTCGTGATCCCGTCATGCACCTGACCTACCTGCAAGCCGTCGTCATCGGGCTGATCCAGGGCCTGACCGAGCTGTTCCCGATCTCCAGCCTGGGCCACGTCGTGCTGGTGCCGGCCTGGCTCGGCGGGAGCTGGGCCGCGCTGGTCCGCCAGGAAAGCAGCCCGGAGAGCCCGTACCTGGCCTTCGTGGTCGGGCTCCACCTGGCCACGGCCGTGGTCCTGGTCGCTTATTACTGGCGGGAGTGGCGGCGGGTGATCCGCGGCCTGGTCACCAGCATCGCCCGCCGCCGCGTCGAGTCCGATGAGCAGCGGCTGGCCTGGCTCATCGTGGTCGCCACGATCCCGGTCGGCATCGCCGGGCTGGCCCTGGAGCACACCTTCCGGGTCCTGTTCGCCAAGCCGGTGGCGGCCGCCGTGTTCCTGGCCGTCAACGGCGGCATCCTGTTCCTGGGCGAGCGCTACTGGCGCCGCGAGCGCCGCCCGGCTCCGGTGCCCGCCGCGTACCCTTCGCCCGCGGGCCGGCCGGCGGCCGTGCCCGTCACGGTGCCGGCCCCGCGTCCCGGTGACCTGGCCGGCAACGACCTGGCCGGCAACGACCTGGCCGGCAACGACC
>FSXZ01000614.1_pt1 | contig 10496 bp, 8 predicted proteins | sample 1638121 | NCBI WGS metagenome assembly FSXZ01 (sample SAMEA3914788, study PRJEB12502) | metagenome | biome: forest; material: soil | place: Canada | collected 2011-07-03 | depth 0.1 m
GAAGTGCGCCGGGTACGCGCCCCCCGCCGCGGCGGCCGGGGACGCCGCGACGAGGCTGAGCCCGCCGGAGGCGAGCGCGGCCCCGGCCAGCAACGGCAGGGCCTTGAGCATGGGTCTGAACCTGCTTATGGGCATGGTGAAGTTCCCTTCGGCACGAGTTCTCCGGCAGGCTGCGGGTACCGGCCGCCGGCGTGGGAAAGTACTCGGATCGTTCCTGGAACAACCGGAAACAACTGTGCTGAGGATTGGACCAGTATGGTCCGGGAGCGTCAACGCCCTGGCGGAAAATTGGTTCAGACCAAAGCGAATCGTTGCCGGGGTGCGATGAAACAACTCTTTGTTTCAGGCCGAAGTTCAGCTATATGAACCAGCTCTCGAACACGCCGTGGAGGCGTTGACGCGCGGCAGAGAGAGTCCTATCGTGCTGACTGTTCACATGCTTGATGCGGATTCACATATGCGAACGCCTCGGCGCCCTCCCCGACGGCAGTGATCGAAAACGTGCCGTCGGGTTCGGCCGGCGTCCTGTCCGCAGCGGACGCGGCCGATCCGGCCCACGACGTCTTCGCCGCGATCCCCGGTACGGGCGAGCAGCGGCTGCCCGCCTACAAGGCCGGGCCGGTGCACCGGACCGGTGGACGGATCGTCTTCCGCCATCCGCTGATCCGAGCCGCCGTCTACCAGCGGGCCACCTTCCAGGAGCGCCGCGCAGCGCACCTGCGGCCGGCCGAGTTGTTCGACGCCGTCCCCTTGACGAGCTCGCCCATGCCTTCGTGGTCAGTAGCGGGTCAGCGGTGCCCACTCCTTGACCGCGTACGCCGTGCCGCGGCGGGTGATCTCGAGTGCGCTGTGGCCGCTGAAGTGGGCCGGGAGCATCAGGGCGCCGGTGTCGGCGGCCCAGTCGAGCAAGGCGCGACGGGTAGTGCGGGCGGTGGCCGGATCGTGGCAGAAGCAGCTGCTGTGGTCGGGGTGCGCGAGCTGCAGCGGGGTGTGCAGGATGTCGCCGGCGAACAAGGCGCGGTCGCCGCCGGAGGCCAGCTTGATCACGCTGGATCCCGGAGTGTGGCCGGGCGCGGTCTCCAGGCGCAGGTTCGCGTCGATGGTGTGGCTCGTCTCCCACAACCGCACCTGGCCGGCGTCGCGCACGGGCGCGATGCTGTCTCCGAAGACGCCGTCGTTGACGCCGCCGGCGATGCCGGGGTTGTTGGCCGGGTCGAAGAACTCGAAGTCCGCCTTGGGCATCAGGTAGGTGGCGTTCGGGAAGGTCGGTATCCACGCACCGTCGGCAAGCCGGGTGTTCCAGCCGACATGGTCGACGTGCAGGTGGGTGTTGATCACGAGGTCGACGTCCTCAGGCTGCACGCCGGAGCGGGCGAGGTTGCCGAGATAGTCCGACTGCAGGTGGTCCCAGAACACGGCGCCCGGGCGGGTCTTGTCGTTGCCGATACCGGTGTCGATCAGGATGACCTTGCCCTCGCTGCGCAGCAGCCAGGTCTGGAAGGCCGCGTGGACCAGGGTGTCCTCGGCCCCGAGGTGGTCGGGCACCAGCGTCTCGCGGTGCTCGGCCCAGGCCGACGCGGGCAGATCCGGGAAGAACTGGTCCGCGGGCATGACAGGACCGTGCATCTCCTCGATACGCGTGGCGGTGACTTCGCCGAGCTTGATCTCGTTCATCAGGTGGTTCCTCGCATGTTTTCGGGCATGCCTGACACACGCGTGTCGCGTGTCGGGACGTGCTGGGATGGGGGTGAGTGGAAGAGAAGGGGCGGAACCGCGATCCGCGTCGGCGGTGCGCGTCGACGGTGCGCCCGGTCAGGCCGGCGGCGTGATCCGGGCTTGCCGGGCGTGTTCCTCGGCGTGGTAGTGGCCGTAGCCGTGGCCGGTTGCCACGGTGTGCGCCAAGAGCGTCATCGCGTGCTGCGACGGTGAGCCGGCCTCGGTGGTCGCGATCACGACGCTCTGTTCCTGTTCGGTGCGCAGGGTCTGTTGGGTGACGGTCAGGGTGCCCACCAACGGGTGGCGCATCCGGTAGACCGCGGTGTCGCCGACCTTGACCCGGTGGTCGGCCCACATGCCCGCGAACTCGGCGCTGTTGACCGAGAGCTCGCCGACCAGCGACGCGAGCGCCGAATCGTGCGGATACCGTCCGCTGGCCAGCCGCAGCGTGCCGACGACGGCGCGGGCCTTGGTCGGCCAGTCCTCGTAGAGTTCGCGGGTGTGCGCGTCCAGGAACACCAGGCGCGCCATGTTCGGCCGCGCTCCGCGCCGGTCCGGGGCGGCCGGGTCCAGATGCCCGGCGAACAGTGCGTGTCCGGGCCGGTTCCAGGCCAATACGTCGCCGCGCCGTCCGAGCACGAGTGTCGGCGCCTCCGCGAGCGCCAGCATCAGCTGCCGCACCGCCTCGCCCGCTTTCTCCGGCGCCGGCCTGCGCCCGGCCTGCGCCCGGGTCTTCACGCCGTCGGCCAGGGTGTGCAGGTGCCGGCGCTCGGTATCGTTCAGGCGAAGCGCTCCGGCTATCGCGTCCAGGACCTGCGGGGAGGCGTTGGACGAGAGACCTTGCTCCAGCCGGGAGTAGTACGACGCGCTCACTCCGGCCAGCAGGGCGAGTTCCTCACGCCGCAGCCCCGGCACCCGGCGCTGATCGCCGAACACCGCCAAGCCGAGGTCTTCCGGCTGCAGCTGCGCTCGGCGGGTCTGCAGGAACTCACCGAGTTCGCGTCGTCTGTCCATGCCTTAAGTATCGGCGGCGACCAGGGCGCCTACCACACCCTGCCAGTGACAGGGAGACCGACCGAGGCGGCGAGGCCGGCCCACCGCAGCCTCCCGTTAGCCGGTCGTTGGTGCTGCGGACCTGGCGGAGCAGGAGGAACGGGTCGAGGAGCCAGCCGAGTCCGCAGATTCCAGCCGTACCGAGGTAGAGGCGGCCGAGGCGGTTGCGGCCGAGGTAGAAGTGGTGGGCGCCGAAGAGGCCGAGGAACAACCACCAGAGATAGGCGGCGGCCGCTGACTTCGGGTGTGGCTGGGCGAGGGAGTTCTTCTTGCCCTTGCGTGCTTCCGGAAGCGGGTGGGGCCGCTCTGGCGTCGGCGTTCCCGGCAGGCCGGGGTTCAGCGGAGCGGGCAGAGCGCCTGCCGCGTCGGTTCGGGTGGGGGACGGAGCGGGGGCGCCTTCGATGTCGAATCGAGGCAGGATGCGGTCGAGCCAGCCGGGCATCCACCAGTTGGCGTTGCCGAACAGGTGCATGAGCGCGGGAACGAGAACGGTGCGCAGGATGAAGGCATCGACGGCGACGGCTGTGGCGAGCCCGACGCCGAATTCGGCGATGGTGCGCTGGCCGCCGAAGACGAACGCCATGAAGACGCAGATCATGATGAGGGCTGCGGCGGTGATCACGCGGCCGGTGTCGGTCTGCCCGGCGCGCACCGCACGATGGTTGTCTTTGGTGTGCCGCCGGTTCTCGTGCATCCGGCTCACCAGGAAGACCTGGTAGTCCATGGAGAGGCCGAAGAGGATGGCCAGCATGATCACCGGCAGGATCGATTCGATCGGACCGGCTTTGCCGACGCCGAGGAGTTCCGAGCCCGCGCCCCACTGGAAGACGGCGACGACGACACCGAAGGATGCGGCGGAGGCGAGCAGGTTCATCACCGCCGCGGTCAGGGGGATGACGATGCTGCGGAATGCGATCATCAGCAGCAGGCAACCGAAGGCGAGGACGATGCCGAGGAAGAGCGGCAGTTTCCCGGTCAGGACGTGGGCGAAGTCGTCGTTGGTGGCGGTGACGCCGCCGACATAGACCTGCAGGGTGGTGTTCTTCTCGGCGGCTGGGATGACGTCCTCGCGCAGGCGGCCGATCAGGTCGCTGGTGGCCTGGTCTTCGGGTGCGCTGGTGGGGACGACGTCGATGACGCCGAGTCCGGTGGCGGCGGTGGCCGGGACGGTCTGCACGGAAGCGACGCCGGGGGTGTGTCGGATGGTGGTGACGAGGCTGTCGAGTGCCGCCGCGTCCGTCGGCCCGTGCAGAGGGGCGACCAGGACCAGCGGGCCGTTGGAGCCGGGGCCGAAACCGTCGGCGAGGAGGTCGTAGGCCTGGCGGGTGGTGGTGCCCGCGGGATCGTTGCCGGCGTCGGCGGCGCCCAGTCGAAGGGAGAGCGCGGGGATCGACAGCACGGCGATGATCAGGAGGGCCGCGACGCTGAACGCACCCTTGTGGCGGGCGACGAGTTCGGCCCAGCGGCCCCAGAATCCGCCGCCGAGGGGTGCGGTCTGCGGGGCGGCGACGGACAGGCGCCGGCGCTGGCGACGGGTGATCAGGCGGCCGCCGAAGATTCCGAGCAGAGCCGGGAGCAGGGTGACTGCGGCGAGGAGCGTGAACAGGACCGTGGCGGCGGCGGCCAGGCCGATTCCCGTCAGGGGACCGATCCGCAGGACGAGCATGCCGAGCAGGGCGGTCATCACCGTGCCGCCTGCGAACAGGACGGCGCGTCCGGAGGTGCCCAGAGCCCGCACGGCGGCATCCTGTGGGGACAGGCCTTGCACCAGGCCGCTGCGGTAGCGGGTGACGATGAACAGGGCGTAGTCGATGCCGACACCGAGACCGATGAGGGCTGCGACAGTCGAGGCGACACTGCCGACGGTGGTCACGTGCGAGAAGAGGCCGATGGAGATCAGTCCGGCGCCGACGCCGGCGAGCGCCACCAGCAGGGGCACGATCATGCCGAGCAGGGTGCCGAAGGCGATGAACAGGATGACACCTGCGGCCAGGATCCCGATGTACTCGCTGCTCGGGGTCGAGGTCCCGGTCGCGTCGGTGACCGCTTCACCGCCCAACTCGACCTGCAGATCGGCGTCGGCGGCCGCTTGGGCGGTGCGGATCACCCGGGCGGTGTCGGCAATGGGAACCCTGTCGCCCTGTGCGTCGAACGTCACGGTGGCATAGGCGGTTTTGCGATCGAGACTGATCTGGGCGGCACCCGACGGGCTGTACATGCTTTGCACGGAGGCGACCGAGGGCAGTGAGGCCACCTCGGCGAGCATCGACGACACCCTCTGCCGGACCGCGGGATCCTGGACGGACCCGTGCGCGGTGTGGATCACGATCTGGTCGCTGTCGCCGGCCTGCGCAGGGGTGTTGGCCTGCAGCAGGCTTTGGGCCTTGGTGGATTCCATTCCGGGCAGGTTGAACGCATCGTTGAAGCTGGTGCCGAGCATCAGGTAGGGGATGGCGATCGCGACCAGGGTCGCGACCCAGATCGTGACGACGGCGAAGCGGTGCCGGAAGCACCATCGCACGAGTTCGGACATGGCAGAGCACTCCTGGGGATCGGAGGACGGGAAGCGGGGCGACGGAGAATCGCGGTCGACCGGGCGGTTTCGTCACCGCCCCGGCCGACCGGGCGGTTCGTCAACTGGTGGTTTTCACCATGGCTTCGATCTGCGCCTCGACGATGTCGGGGCGGTCGAGGGGGATGTCGTGGGAGCTGTCGGCGGCCGTGACGAGTCGCCGGTTGGGCGCCGCCTCGGCGAACTGGGCTTGGGCGGTGCGCCACGCTTGGGCGTCGGGCGCCGAGGTCGGGAACGGAGTCTGGGAGGAGACGATCACGATGGCGGGAACGCCGGCCGGCCAGCTGATCTGGTGGTAGGCGCGCTGGTCCGTGACGTAGTCGGCGGCGACGGCCAGCAGTTGGCGGTCCGCCTTGGTGACGGACGTGTCCTTCATCGCCTGGATCGCTGTGACCTGTGCCTGGGTGGCGGCGGCGACCCGGGCGATCTCGGTGTCGGTGCTGAACTGCGGCAGGCTGGCGTCGACGAGGACGGCCCCGGCGAACTGTCCGGGGTGCTGGCGGGTGATGTAGGTGGCTATCTCTCCGGCCTCGGAGTGGGACACGAGGATCACATCGTGGGTGGCTCCGAGGTCGGTGAGTCCGGCCTCCAGGTCCGAGACGGCGTTTTGGACCTTCCACGGGCCGGGGACCGGGTCGCTTTCGCCCATCCCCTCCCGGTCATAGGTGATGATCTCCGATCCGGTCTTCTGCGCCAGGACCGGGACGATGTTCTTCCAGTACGAGGAGTCGAGCCCGCCGCCGGCGTCCAGGACGATCGCAGGCAGGTGGCCCGGGGTGACGTGGAAGGCCAACCTGTGCCCCTGGCTGGTGATCATGTGCAGGGTGGAGCTCGGCCCCGAAGCCGCCTGGCCGGCCGTCGGCGCGGCCGTTTCAGCCGAGGCGGGATGGGACGTGGTGGAGCCGGCGGAGTGCCCGCAAGCGGCCAACGTCGCAACCAGCGCAGCCATGCCCACGACGATCGCGGTACGGCGGCGGTTGGAGTGCGCACTGTGTGCGGTCATGACGAGCCCCCAGAAGGTATGGATATACGAAGCCTGTGACCAAGAGGGTGTTGTTCGTCCTCTTCGGCGAGATCAATCCTGCTCGGGCCTCGGGACTTGGTCACGGGTGCTGGAACCCAGGGTCGGGTAGGGGAAAGCCCACTGTGCGCGGGATGGCAACCGGCCAGTATGAGAGCATGATCCCGATCCACCGACCGGCCGACTCCCGCGTCGGCGCCCCGTCCGGTCCCCCGCCGGTGCCTTCGGCGGGTGCCACGACGATGCATCAGGATGTGCCTTTCATGACCGAATCCGGCCGCCGACCCGGCCTCCGCGCCGCACCGGCCCTCGGCGCCGGTATCCGCGCGGGCCTGGTGCTGCGCGTGAGGCTGCTGGGATGGTCGCTGGTGCTGCTGGTGGCCTCGGCGGGCGCTTTCGCTCTGCTGATGCTGTGGAGCACCGCGGCGGGATTCGTCCCGATGGGGGCCGGGCTGCCGGTGACCCTGCTCGCGACGGGGCTGGTGCGCGGGTTCGCCGACCGGCACCGCGAGTGGGCGGGGCGGTTGACGGGCGAGCCGGTCGCCCGTCCCTACGTGCCGATCCCGGAAGGGAACTCGCTCACCCGCCTCCGGGTGGTTCTCAAGGATCCGGCGACCTGGCGGGACTGGGCATGGCTGGTGGTCGGCTCGGTGGCCGGGTGGTTCACCGCCGGCGGGCCCTTCCTGATCTTCCTGGCCGGATTGTTCTACCTGCTTTATCCACTGACGTTCGCCCTGACCCCGGCCCAGGTGTTCCGGACGCCCTTCGGTCCGTACCTGCACCTGCAGAGCGTCGCCGGATCGTTCGTCATGGTCCCGCTCGGCCTGCTTCTCCTCGCCCTCTGGTACGTCGGCGCGGTGCCGTTGGCGAGGCTGAACGCCCTGGTGGTCCGTTCGTTGCTGGCCCCGACCGAGCAGGCCCGGTTGCGGTCGCGGGTGGAGCAGTTGGCGGCCTCGCGAGCGGAGACGGTCGACACCCAGGCCAGTGAACTGCGTCGGATCGAGCGGGACCTCCATGACGGCGCCCAGGCGCGGCTGACGTCGATCGGGATGAGCCTGGGCCTGGCCGAGGAGCTGCTTCCGCAGGATCCACAGGCGGTGGCCCGGCTGCTGACCGAGGCTCGGGAATCGGCCTCGAGCGCGCTCGTGGAACTGCGGAACCTCGTGCGGGGCATCCATCCGCCGGTGCTGGCCGATCGAGGCCTGGACGGGGCGATCCAGGCGCTGGCCCTGGCCAACCCGGTGCCGACCACCGTCAGCATTCTGATCCCCAGACGCCTGCCGGCCGCAGTGGAGTCGGCGGCGTACTTCGCCGTCGCCGAGGCCCTGGCCAACGCGATCAAACACGCGAACGCCCGGCACATCGCCATCCGCCTGGAGCACACTGCACAGGACGGCGGGCTGCTGAGCATCGCCGTCGACGACGACGGCCGCGGCGGGGCCTCGTTCGAGAGCGGTACCGGACTGCGGGGCATCGCGCGGCGCCTGAGCGCGTTCGACGGGACCATGAGCATCGACAGTCCGGCCGGCGGACCCACCGAAGTAAGGATGTCCCTGCCATGCGCATCGTCGTAGCCGAGGATCTGGCTCTGCTGCGCGACGGGCTGATCCGGATCTTCCAAGCCTACGGATTCGAGGTCGTCGAAGCCGTGGACAACGGCCCGTCCCTGGTGCGGGCACTGAACACCCACCGCCCGGACATCGCCGTGGTCGACGTACGGCTGCCCCCGACGTTCACCGATGAGGGGCTGCGGGCCGCGATCGATGCCCGTTCACGGATCCCGGGCCTTCCGGTGCTGATTCTCTCGCAGTACGTGGAGCCGCTCTACGCTCGCGAACTGATGTCCGATCGAGCAGGCGCGGTCGGCTACCTGCTGAAGGATCGGGTCTCGAACGTCGGGCAATTCATCGACACGGTGCGCCGAGTCGCCGCCGGCGGAACAGCGATGGACCCGGACGTGATCGCGTCACTGCTGGCCCGCCACGAGGCCGATGAACCGTTACAGGCACTGAGCCCGCGCGAGCGGGAGGTACTGGCGCTGATGGCCGAAGGCCGCTCCAACGCCGCCATCGCCGCCCGTATGTTCGTGACGGAGAAGACCGTGGGCAAGCACAGCAACAACATCTTCGCCAAGCTTGGACTGCAGCAGTCCGAGGAGGACAATCGCCGGGTCCTGGCTGTCCTGGCCTATCTTCAGGGCTGACGCGGTACGCAACGTGGCGGGTTCCGGCGGTGCGGTCGCCAGCCATGCCCTCCGAACTCGAGCACATCCTGTCCGATGCCCGATGCAGCGCCATGCGCAGCGCCGTACGGGCGTCACGCCTCCGCGGCGAACTGCTCGCTAGTTCCGTTCGCCGAGTCCAGCGACGGGGTGTCGTCGCCGGAGAAACTCGCGCTCGCGGCGGACGGCAGCCGGCCCGAGGGATCGGTGAAGTCCAGAATGAGCTCCTGCGGCTGGTTCCTGCCTCCGAGGATCTGCGTGCTGCCGGTGACGGTGATCGTCTCCCGCGTGTCGTCGTTCGGCCCGCACCGCCGCGCGCCACCGACCGTGCACACCGGGGCCGTGTCGTAGGCGGCGCGGGTGTCGACCGCGGCCCGGGTAGAGCCCGCCATCGCCAGGAACAGCACCACGGCCACGAGATATCCGGCCACCTGCACCGCCACCAGCCAAGCCGGCACCTTCTTCGCCGGCCCCGGGCGCCGCGGCCCGCCCTCGTCGAACGCGTCCGTCGCCTTGTCCTCGACGTCCATCCCGCATCCCCCTTGCTCGCAGCACAGGCATATACCCCTGCGCCGAGCCGCGTCGCCGGATGGTGCTCGGCGGGGCCCCCGGTGCATCGAGGAGTCGCCTTGCGGAGGGTTTCGGCCGTTTCGTGTTCTGCTCAGAGCCATGGCCGTTCGCCGGTTCCATTGAACGCGGGGCACATCCTCGGAGTCATCAGGCATTCCAGGTACCGCGTGGGCCGACCACGTGGCGCGGGAGTTCGCCTGGCCCGGTTTTCGACCAGTACAGCTCGTCGGGGCGCAGTGGTGTGCCGGCGGCCCTTTCTTCGCTTCCAGGAGGGACCTGACTCGGGACTCGGCCCCGGGAACCGTCAGGCGACTCCCCTGGCCGGCCCGCTGCTCTCCCTCACGATCAGCGTCGCGCGCAGCAGTTGGATGAAACTGATCGGGCTCTCGCCGTTGGCGATGGCCCGCAGCAGCAGTTCGACCGCCTGGCCGGCCATCGGCCGGCTCGGGAACGACACCGTCGTGAGTGACGGGTGCGCTCGCGAGACCGGCGCGACGTCGCCCTGCCCGACCACCGACACGTCCTGCGGGATCGAGCGGCCTTGCGCCTGCACCGCGTCCATCGCGCCGTGGACGAGGACGTCGTAGGTGGCGAAGATCGCTGTCACGTCCGGGTGGGCGGCGAGTGCCGCGCTCGCCGCCGCGAAGGCCGCGGCCGGCGTCGGCTCCGGGACGGAGTGGACCGCGCTGTCCGGCACCGTCATTCCGTCCTTCGCGAAGGCGCGCCGAAGGCCTTCCACTCGACGGACATGGTCCGGGCTCATCAGCACAGCGACATGCTCGTGGCCCAGTTCGCGCAGATGGCGGCCGGCGAGATAGCCCCCGTGCTCATAGTCGATCGTGACGACCGGAAGGGTGTCCGGGGCGTCGGTCTCCCAGGCGCACAGAACGACCGGGAAGCGGGCGTCGGCCAGGAGGGGAAGGTGCTCGATCAGGTCTCGGTCGCCGGCGATGAGCAGTCCGTCGACGGAGCGGCTGGTGAGGCCGGCCAGGTGGCGGCGGGCGCGCTCGCCGTCGAGGCGGGTCGTGCACAGCAGGAGGTGGTAGCCGGCTTCTTCGAGGACGTCTTCGACCTCTTCGACGATGTCGGAGTAGAACCAGTTGGAGACGGTCGGGACGAACAGGCCGATCGTCATCGTGCTGCCGGTCGCCAGGGAGCGGGCCACCAGGTTCGGGGTGTAGCCGAGTTCGGCTATGGCCGCGCGGACGCGGGCCTCGGTCTCCGGGCGGACGCGGGCTCGGCCTGAGACGACGTTGGAGACGGTCATCTTCGTGACCCCGGCGCGGTCGGCCACGTCCTGCATCGTCACCACGGGTGTGTTCCTTAGCGGCGTTGTATCGGTA
>FSXZ01000724.1_pt1 | contig 10493 bp, 10 predicted proteins | sample 1638121 | NCBI WGS metagenome assembly FSXZ01 (sample SAMEA3914788, study PRJEB12502) | metagenome | biome: forest; material: soil | place: Canada | collected 2011-07-03 | depth 0.1 m
CCCCCCGATCCCTCTTCGCCCGGTTCGGACTCGGCCGACTGGGGCGCGGAGGTTACGGAAGACACGGTAAAGAATCTTACAGCGACTTGAACCTTACGCATTCCCCCTATCGGCCCTGCGCTAGGATCACCCCCCAGCGCGGACGGCGCGTGCGGGGGCGCGCGGGCCGGATTCTCGGACCGACCGGGTGGGGCGAAAACCAGGGGTCGGGCGGACGGAAGGGTGGAGGGGGCAGCGTGAACGTCGCGGCGGGCTCGGGTGGCGCGGAAAGCCAGGGCGAACGCAGTGATCAGGGCGAACCGGGTGGGCCGGGGAACCGGGCGGATGAGGTGGTTGATGCTGCGCACGAGCAGCCCCCGCAACTCCCGCTCGCTCCCGAACTCGCGTTCCTGGGCGCGCGGCCACTGAGTCCGAGCGATCCGGCGATGGTCGGCCGCTACCGGATCCACGCTCTCCTCGGCGTCGGCGGCATGGGCCGCGTGTACCTCGGTGCGGCCCACGGGAGCGGGCGCGCGGGCTGGGCCGCGGTCAAGGTCATCCGCCCCGACCTCGCCGACAATCCCGAGTTCCGCCGCCGGTTCGCGCGCGAACTCGAGGCCGTCGGGCGGGTCAGCACACCGCATGCGGCGGCGCTCGTGCAGGGTGAGCCGCGGGCGGCGCAGCCGTGGATGGCGACGGAGTTCGTGCCGGGGGTGGCGCTCGGCGACGCGGTGCGCCAGGACAGCGCGCTGCCGGATCCGGCCGTCTGGCGGCTGGCGGCGGACCTGGGCTCGGCCCTGGTCGCGGTGCATCAGGCGGGCCTGGTGCACCGGGACGTCAAGCCGTCCAACGTCATCCTCGGCACCGAGGGCGCGAAGATCATCGACTTCGGCGTGGCACACGCGTCCGACCTGAGCCAGCTGACGGCGACCGGCCTCAACCTCGGCACGCCCTCGTACATGGCCCCGGAACAGGCCAAATCGGGCGAAGTCACGCCCGCCTCCGACATCTTCTCGCTCGGTGTGCTGCTGTATTTCGCGGCGACCGGGAAGCTGCCGTTCGGTGAGGGCGGGACGGCGGAGGTGCTCTTCCGCGTCGTCTACGAGGAACCGGACTTCGACTCGCTGGCCCAGATCTCACCCGCGCTGCGCGACCTGGTCCTGCGCTGCCTGGCGAAGGAACCCCTCGGCCGCCCGAACGCCGCCGGAGTGCTCGCGCTCACGCAGGCAGCGGCGACCGCCGGCGAGTGGACCGCGGGCCGGTTCGCCCAGTGGCCGACGTCGCTGGCCGCACGGATCGCCGAGCGGACGAAGGCCGCGGGCCAGACCCTGCCGGAACTCTTGGCGCAGCAGGCACAGGGTTCGCAGGAGCATGGTTCGCAGGCACAGGGCTCGCAGGAGCAGCAAGCAGCGCAGCAGCAGGTGCACGGTGCGGCGCCGGACCCGGGCCTCGTCGCTCAGCCGGAGTTCGTCGCTTCCCCGAACCTCGTCCCTCAGCCGGTGTTCGACGCGCAGGTGCCCGTCATTCCCGTGCCGCCCGCGCTCGCGCCGGACGACGACCAGACGGTGCTGGTGGACGGCCGCGGCGGCGCGGCCTCCGCTCGATCCGGGGGCGCTCCCGCGGACTCGCGCAAGCGGCGGCTGGTCGTGGGGTCGGCCGCGGCGGCGGTGGTCGCGCTGGGCGTGGTGACGATGCTGCTGTGGGGCACAGGCGGCGGGGACGGAGCCGACGGCGGCAAGGTCGATTCGCTCTCCGGTACCGGGGTCGCCGTTCCCGGCGGCGACGTGTCGCTCGGCGCTGCCTCGGGCACGGGTTCGGCGTACCCGTCCGCCACCGCGTCGCCGACATCGACGGCTACCGGCACGGCGACGGCCGGGGCCACCACGACGGGCTCCGTTTCGCCCGCGTCCAGCCGGTCTGCCGCCGCCTCGTCGGCGAACGCGGGCTCCGGCACGGGCTCCGGCTCCGGCTCCGGCACGGGCTCCGGCTCGGGCGGGGCGAACGGGGTGAGCACCTCGGCCGCCGCCGGTGGCGGGGGCGGCGCCGCCGGTGGCAGCGGAGGTGGCAGCGGGGGCGGTTCCACCACGTCCACATCCACGTCCGCGGCCGCCGCACCGACTTCGGCGGCGGCCACCACCGCCGCCGCCACCGCGTCCCCCGTCAACACCGGATGCTCCGGCTGGGACACCGTCGAGCTCGGATCCGAGTACGGATACGGCTCGGGGGCGGGCAGCTGGAATCTGTACATCGGCCCGTACTCGGCCTGCTCCACCACCGGTTTCGTGGCGGCGCACGGCGATCGGCTGCGGCTGTGGTGCTACGTCACCAACTCCTACGGCAACGAGTGGACGTACGTGCAGGACACCGTGAACGACAGGTACGGCTGGATTTCGGACGCGAATTTCGTCGGCGCAGTCGGCGCGACCAACCGCTGTTAGCTCGTCTGGGTTAACGTGACTGCCATGGGCAGCGTCCACGAGCACGAGACGGCGACGGCGCACGCGCCTGCGCAGGCTTACCTCGACGAGGTCGGGCTCGAGCGCGCGCTCCTCGTCTCCGGCGTGCGCAACGTACGTGATCTGGGCGGACTGTCCGGCACGCGGGGCACGGTGCGCCGCGGCCGGGTGCTGCGTTCGGCCGAACTGAGCGCGCTCACGCCGGCCGGCGCGCGGACGCTCGCCGACCTCGGCCTGCGCACGGTGTTCGACCTGCGCACGGGCGCGGAACGGGACGAGTCCCCGAGCCGATTCGACGACGCGCCCGAGCTCGCCGGCGTCCGCATCGTCCACGTCGACTTTCTCGGCACCCTCGACGACCTGCCCGCAGGCCCGATGGAGATGTACCTGCACCTCGTCGAACGCAGCGCCGTGGGCATCGTCGAGGTGCTCGAACACCTCGGCCGCCCGGACGCCGCGCCCGCGCTGGTGCACTGCACGGCGGGCAAGGACCGCACCGGCCTCACCGTCGCGCTGCTGCTCGAGCTCCTCGGCGTACCCCGGCCGACGATCGTGGCGGACTACGTGGCGAGCAACACCGGGCTGCTCGGGCGCATTCGCGGCACGAGCGTCTCCGCCGAGTTGATGCAGTACACGTTCACCACCCTCGACCGGCGCTACGGCTCGCCTCTCGGCTACCTCGAGGCGCACGGGCTGACCGGCGCGACCGTCGAGGCGCTGCGGGCCGCGCTGTTGGAGCCGGTGCAGCCCTCCGCCGGGCGGACCGTCACTGCGTAGCCTCCTTTCGCAGGGCCTTGAGCTGCGCCAGTGCCTGCCCGTCTCCGGTGACGGACACCGCGTTGTCGTCGGTCCTGACCCACAGCCAGAGCAGCACCTCCTCCGGCCGGCCGGAGACCGTCACCGCGGCGTGCTCGGCCCCCGCGGCGCTCTGCGTGGACACGACCTCGACGCCTGCCTCGGTGGTGGTGAGCGTCCAGGTCCGGCCGCCCGAGGTCACGGCCAGCGGGCGCGGATCCGGTTCGCGCAGCGCAGATCCGTACTCCTCCGGATACTTCCGGCTGAAGAACCCGATGAACAGGCTCAGGAACTCGTCGATCCCGTCCAGCGCGGTCTCCTCGTCGATCGGGGCGAGCTCGATCCCCGCGGCCTGTTCGGCGTCCACCCGGTGGATGACCGTCTCGTGCGCCATCCGGCGGATCCAGAAGCCGACCGTCTGATCCGGATCGTGCCAGGTCGCCGCGGGGTCGGCCGGATCGCGCGGATCGAACGCGGCCGTCAGCGCGCCGAACTGCTCGTCGAGGACGGCCACCGGATCCGGGTCGAGCCGGGGTGGCCAGTCCTCCGGGAAGGCGCCGAGGCGGATGCACTCGACCTTGTGCAGGTAGGTCTGGGCGACGTGATGGGCGAGCTCGTCCACCGTCCAATCAGGACAGTTGGGCACCTTGGCGTCCCGGTCGGCGCTCGCGACGGCGGCGCGCAGGAGGTGGAACTCGTGATCCAGACTGGTTCGAAGACGTGATGTTTCCATGTCTGACAGTGAATCACCCGCTCCCGACAATTCCGGATGGGTCGGGGCGAAGAACCGCGAAGAACCCCGCGGCGCAGTGCGATCACGGCCGCCGAACACGCCTTGGAGTCTGACCCGTGGATACCGTGCTGCTCGGCGCGACCGAACTGACCGCGGCCGAGGTGGCCGCACTGGCCCGCCGTCGCGCGGCGCCGATGATCGCCGAGGAGGCCCTGGCCCGGGTGCGCGCCGCCGGCGCCGCTGCCCGCGCAGCCGTGGCGGCGAGCGCGGACCAGCCCACCTATGGATACGGCACCGGGGTGGGCGCGAACCTGACCACGCCGGTCTCCGCCGAACACTTCGACCGCTTCGGCCTCGACCTGCTGCGCGCGCACAGCGGCGGGTTCGGACCGCTGCTGCCGGCGCCGATCGCGCGGGCCATGCTGGCGGTGCGGCTCAACCAGTTGCTCCGGGCGGCCACGGCGGTGGACCAGGACGTGGTGCGCACGCTGGCCGGCGCGCTCGCGAGCGGCCATGTGCCCGCGGTCCACGGGCACGGTTCGATCGGCACCGGGGATCTGTCGGCGCTGGCCGAACTCGCGCTCACGCTGTCCGGTGAGCTGCCCTGGCTGGCGCATACCGGCGAGCGTCCGGCGCCCGAGCCGGTGCGGCTCTCCGGCTGGGACGCGCTGCCGCTGATCTCCAGCAGTGCCCTGACGATCGGGCGGGCCGCGCTGGCGGCGGCGGATCTGCGCGTTCTGCTCGAGGCCGTGCCGCCGCTCGCCGCGCTGGCGCTGCTCGCCGTGCGCGGCAGCCTCGAACCCTTCGACGCGGCCGTGCACCGGTTGCGTCCGCACGCCGGCGCCGCGGCGACCGCGGCGCGGATGCGGGCCCTGCTTCCGCACCCTCCGGCGCCGCCGGCCCGGGTGCAGGACCGGTTCGGCCTGCGTTCGCTGCCCCAGGTGCACGGCGCGGCGGTGGAGGCGTTCGACGCGCTGGACGCGGTGCTGCGGATCGAGATCAACGCGGCGGCGGAGAATCCCCTCCTGGTGCGCAGCGACGCGGGCGGTGCCCCGCGTTACGTTCACCACGGCGGGTTCCATCAGGCCCACCTGGCCCTGGCCCTGGACCACCTGCGGCTGGCGCTGGTCGGCGTGGCCGGGCTCGGCGCGGCCCGGCTGGCCGAGTTGTTCGAACCCGGCCGTACCGGCCTGCCGCCGTTCCTGGCCCGCGGCCGGGACGGCAGCAGCGGCCTGATGATCCTGGAATACGGCGTCCAGTCCGCTCTCGCGCAACTGCGTGCCGCTGCCCAGCCCGCGACGCTCAACCACGCGGTGATGTCGCGCGGCGACGAGGACCACGCCAACTTCGCGCCGTTGGCGGCGGCGAAGCTGGAGGAGTGCGTGGAGCTGCTGCGGCTGATCCTCGCGGCCGAACTCGTCGCGACGACGCGCGCGCTGCGCATGCGCGGGGTGGAGGTGGCCGCCGCGGGCTCGGCCGAGTTGGCCGAGTTCGCCGCCGCGGCGGCCGCCGTCCTCGATCCGCGGACCGAGGATCGGAATCTGACCGAGGACGTGGAGCGGGCCGGCCGGCTGTTGCTGCCGCCGCACGACCCGGATCCGGTCCCGGGACCGCGGTGACGCCGCGGGCCGGGACCGGACACTCGAGCCTTCTCAGGCCCCTAGGAAGCGAGCCCCTCGCTCTGCAGCCACTGCTGGGCCGCCGTCTGCGGGTCCTCCTTCTGGACCTGCACCTCGGTGTCGAGCTTGAGCAGGGCGGCACTGTCGAGCTTGGCATCGACGGCGTTGAGCGCATCCACCTCGGCCTGGTTGAGCGCCGACTTGTTCACCAGGGGCAGCACGTCCTGCACACCGAAGATGTCCTTGTCGTCCACCAGGGTGAGCAGGCCGCCCTGGGAGATGGTCGGATCGGTGGTGAACAGGTCACCCGCGTCCACGTCGCCCGCGGTGAGCGCCTTCTCGGTGAGCGGGCCGCCGGAGTCGAGGGTCTTGTACGTGATCTGCGACGCCTTGAGCCCGTAGGACTGCTCCAGTCCGAGCAGGCCCTGGGTGCGGGTCTGGAACTCGGAGGAGCCGCCGAGCACGAGCTTGTTCGTGCCCAGCTTCGCGATGAAGTCGGCGATCGTCGCGCCCTGGCTCAGCCCGAGCTTCGCCGCCTCCTGCTTGGAGAGGGTGAGCGTGTCGTTGTCCTGCGCGGTGGACGGCTGGAGGATCTCCAGGTTCGAAGGCAGGGCCGCGGTGATGGCCGAGTCGACCTCGCTGGTCGAGCTCTCCGTCGCGGACTTGTCCAGGTACGCCAACAGCGCGCCGTTGTACTCCGGCTTGAGCGTGATGCTGCCGGATTTGACGAGGCCGTAGGTGACCTCGCGGCTGCCGATGTCGAGCTTGTAGGACACCTTCGCGCCCTTGGCCGCCAGGGCCTGCCCGTATATGTCGGCCAGCAGCACGGACTCGGCGAAGTTGTCCGAGCCGACCACGACCGAGCCGGTCGCGGCCTGCTGGGCGAGCGGATTGCTCCCGCTGCTCGCCTTGCCGGACGGGCTCGTTGTGCTGCTGCAGCCGGCCAGCAGGCCCAGGGCGAACACAGCTGCCGTCGGAGCGGCGAAGCGGACGAAGACCTTGTGTGACATGGTGCTCCTCGCACTAGGGGGTGGGGATTGACCCGGGTTATCTGCGCAGGCCCGGGGAGACCAGCAGGCGGTTGAGCAGCCAGAACACGGCCAGGGTGACGACGCTGAGCCCGGCCACGAGCACCGCGCCGCCGACCACCTGGGCGTAGTCGTACTGACTGAAGCCGTCCACGATGTAGCGGCCGAAACCGCCGAAGGAGGTGACCGCGGCCAGCGTGGCGGTGGCCACGATCTGCACGGCCGCGCTGCGCAGCCCGACCAGGATCAGCGGCAGCGCCGCCGGAATCTCGACCCGCCACACGGTCTGCCAGCCGGTCATACCGAGCCCGCGCGCGGCGTCCACCGCGGCCGGGTCCACGCCGCGCACGCCCGCGTGGGTGTAGAGCAGGATCGGCGGGATGCCCAGCAGCACGAGCGGGATCATGGTCACGGTCAGGCTGAGGTTGAGCTCGACCGAGAGCAGCACCAGCAGACCGAGGCTGGGCATCGCCCGGCCGACGACGGCCAGGCTGGAGATCACACCCTCGCCGCGGTCGAGGTGGCCGGAGAGCAGGGCCGGCGGCAGGGCGAGGACGGCGGCGATCGCCAGCGCCAGCAGCGAGTACTCGCAGTGTTCGGCCAGCCGGTTGCCGATCGAGTCGTAGCCGGAGTGGTAGGCGGGGTTCTCGAAGAACTGCCGCACGTAGGTCAACAGGTTCATCCGCTGCTCCCGGCCGCCCGAGCCCACGGGGTGAGCAGCCGCTGCGCCGCGCGCAGCGCCAGATCGCAGAGCACGGAGAGCACGAGCAGGGTGACCAGGCCGAGCCAGATCAGCCGGTCGTCGAAGAAGCGCAGACCGAGGATGAACAGGTCGCCGAGGCCGCCGTAGTTGCCGATGACGGCGCCGACGCTCATCAGGCTGAGCGAGGAGACCGCGGCCACCCGCACGGCGGCCATCAGCGTCGGCAGCGCGACCGGCAGCTCCACGGTCAGGTAGCGGCGTACCCGGCCGTAGCCCAGCCCGTCGGCCGCGTCGAGCACCGAGCGCGGCACCGCGCGGATCCCGTCGACCACCCCGGGCACCAGAATCGCCAGCGAGTAGAGCGCGAGCGGGATGAACACCGTCGTCTCGCTCTCTCCGTACACGTCGATCAACAGCACGAACAGGGCGATCGAGGGGATCGAGTAGAGGACGGTGACCACCCCCAGCACCGGCGGGTAGAACCGCGGCAGCCGTGAGCAGAACAAGCCCAGCGGGAGCGCGACCACCAGGCCGGCGAGGGTGGCGCCGAGGGAGACCTCGAGCTGAAGGCCGACCAGCCCGAGGTAACTCGACTGCACGTAACTGGGCAGCTCGAAAACACTCACGAGACCACCCGATCCCGAACCGGCCGCTGGTGGGTCGCGCGGATGGCCGCGGCGATGTCCTCCTGGCTGACCACGCCGACCGCGCGCCCGTCCGCGTCCACGCCGACCGCCCAGCCCGAGGGGCTGAGCACCGCCGCGTCCAAGGCGGCGCGCAGGGAGTCGGTCTCGGCCCGGAACGGGTGCCCGATCGGGATCAGATCCTCGCCCGGCTCGCCCGGCGCGAACCAGCCGACCGGCCGGCCGGCCTCGTCCACCCGCAGCAGCCAGGACCGGGAGAGCTGTGCCGCGTCCGGCTCCTGGCCCGGGGTGAGCAGGGCGTCCGAGCGCAGGGTCAGGCCGGAGCTGGAGATGAAAGTCAGTCGTCGTACACCCCGGTCCAGGCCCAGGAACTGCTCGACGAACGCGTCCGCCGGGTGCTCCAGCAGCCGTTGCGGCGGGTCGAACTGGGCCAGCCGGCCGCCCTCGCGCAGCACCGCGATCCGGTCACCGAGCCGGATCGCCTCGTCCACGTCGTGCGTGACGAACAGGATCGTCTTGCCGACCTCCGCCTGGATCTGCAGGAACTGCTCCTGCAGGCCCTTGCGCACGATCGGGTCGACGGCCGAGAACGGTTCGTCCATCAGCAGGATCTCCGGGTCCGCGGCCAGCGCCCGGGCCACTCCGACCCGCTGCTGCTGGCCGCCGGAGAGCTGGTGCGGATAGCGCTCGGCCATGGCGAGGTCGAGCCCGACCAACTCCATCAGCTCCCGCGACCGGCGCTCGGCCGCGCGCCGGTCGGTCCCGAGCAGCCGCGGCACGGTGGCTATGTTCTGCACGACCGTGCGGTGCGGGAAGAGCCCGGCGTGCTGGATGACGTAGCCGATACCGCGGCGCAGCTTGGTCAGCGGCCGGTCCCGGATGTCCACGCCGTCGATCAGGATGCGCCCGCCGCTGGGCTCGACCAGGCGGTTGGTCATCCGCAGCGTGGTGGTCTTGCCGCACCCCGAAGGGCCCACGAGCACGGTGATCGCCGCGTCGGGGGCCTCCAGGCTCAGCTCGGCCACGGCCACGGTGCCGTCCGGGTACTTCTTCGAGACGTTCTCGAAGGTGATCACGTACGCTCCTCGTTCGGGGGCGGGGTCACCGGCAGGCCGGCCGCTGCCCACGCCTGGAATCCGCCGATCACATCGGTGGCCCGATGCAGCCCCAGCTCGTGTAGATCGACCGCGGCGAGAGACGAGGCGTATCCCTCGTCACAGAGCACGAGCACCTCCAACTCGTGGTGTTCCGCCTGCGGCAGCCGGTGCGGGCAGGCCGGGTCGAGCCGCCACTGCAGTTCGTTGCGCTCGATAATCAGGGCACTGGGAATCGTACCGTCACGCCGGCGCAGCCGTTCGTAGCGGATATCGACCAACAGCGCGCCCCGCGACACGCGGGCGTGTGCCTCGGCGGCGTCCACCCGATCCAGCCTGCCCCTGGCCTCCGCGAGGATCTCCTCGATCGTCCGACGTCCGGTCACGCTCATCTCCTCCCCCATCCAGCCCTCACCATTGCTCCGATGTCTCCACCGTCTCGAGTTGCAGTACCCGCCCGCGCAAGAGGTATCTGCGCATCGAGGGCAACGGCGGGTAATAGACGTGTACGGAGACGGCGTGTTCGGTTGCACTGGGGTTGACCACCTGGTGCAGATGGTGCGGTCCGAAGGCCCGGCCGAGGCCCGTGGACAGTTCCCGCTCCCGCTCGAGGCCGGGCAGCAGTTCCAGGGTGTTCCAGCCGGAACTCGGCAACGGCACGCCGAACGAGTACTCGCGCAGGGCGCCGGCCCCGGTGACGAACGCGCCGATGGAGCCGCCGTGGTCGTGCCAGCCGGTCTCGGCTCCGGGCGGCCAGCCGATCACCCAGGCCTCGCTGCCGGCCGGTCCCTGCAACGCGAACCAGGTGCGCTCCTCCGGCCGGGTCTCCAGCCGGGCCAGCAGGGCCGGGTCGGCCGCGGCCTGGCGCGCGAAGGCGAGCAGATCGGCCACAGTGGGCGCGGCCGCGGGCTCGGCGGCCGGCCGCGGAGCGCTCGCCGCCACCGGGCCCGGAGCCGGCTGCGGGGCTGTGTCAATGGTCATGGACGGACCTGTCCTCTGGTCAGACGCGTGTGCCGGAACGCCGGGCGCGCGCTGCGGCCGGCGAGGGCGGGGGAAGGAGCGAGATCCGCGATTCCGGCGGTGGCCTACGGGCCTGCGGTCGGTCCGGGTCACGCGTTCGATCGAGCGCGAGGGACGGACCGGGCCGGGGCTACCGGGCGAGGCGTGGGAAAACGCGGGACAGGAGAACGAGAACACCGCCGCGCGGGCGGCGGGTCAACCGGCTAAGCGCAACACAGGCAGCCGACGTACCGGACGGTGTCCAGGTGCGTACGGCGAACGAGCCGAATGCCAGCCGAAGTCATGTCGGCGAGTATAGGGCACGGTCTCGGTCACCGGGAGGGCTGTCCGCAGCAGAGATCACCTGCGCGAACCGCGTCCCCGTCCCGGCCGGATTCACGGTTCAGGGGAGCTTCGGCGGCCCACGGCTGCCACCGCGTCAG
>FSXZ01000797.1_pt1 | contig 10489 bp, 3 predicted proteins | sample 1638121 | NCBI WGS metagenome assembly FSXZ01 (sample SAMEA3914788, study PRJEB12502) | metagenome | biome: forest; material: soil | place: Canada | collected 2011-07-03 | depth 0.1 m
CCGCAGGTAGCCGGGCGCAGGCGCGCAGCGAGACGACGGCAGCCATCTGACGTACTTCTTCCGGTTCCGCGCGGCCTTCGGCAAGCGGCCGGGTGATTTAGGGTCCCGTCCATGTCGAACGCCAGAACGTACTCGAACTCGTATCCGCCCACTTCGCCGCACCTCTCCACACCGCGCCTCGGCCCGCGTGAACTCAACGCATCCCGCCGAAGTCTTCCATGTCCGCAGGAATCGAGCTTCGACCTCTAGCTGCGGATGGTGATCACTGCAATACTTCCGGTCATCATGTGGCATACCTTCGGCTTGGTGGGCTGAAGGGAACCCGAGGGGGATGGTGTGAGCGACAGCGCGGCGCGTCGTACGTTCGCATGAGCACATCGGTGACCGGGCAGGTGGTTGACGAGACGAAGGCGGGAATCGCCGGGCTCGTCGTGGTGGTGCGGGACGAGACCGTGCTGTTCCCGTCCACGTTGGGGCACGCGACCACGGACGGTTCGGGCACGTACACGGTCGCCGTCTCGGCCGACGCCGGTGCGCTGGAGTGGGGCAGTCGGAGCCTGACCGTGTACGTCCGTACCGGGGTGCTCGTCAACGACGTGCCGATGGGGCGGATCCTGTATACGAAGACTTATCCCGACGACGGCGGCGGGGACACGCTCACCGTCCCCGCCATCCCGCTCAAGGCCGCGGACGTCACCGGCTGGCCGGTGACGCTGCCCGGGCTGGGCGGCGCGCTGGCGCCGCGCGCCGGCAACGCGCTGCGCCCGCTGGTGGACAACACGCTCGCCTGGGGGCATCTGGCGGACGCGATGCGGGCCGCGCAGGCGGAGGTCGACCTCATGGAACTCGAGTTCGACCTGCCCGGCAGCGGCTACGACGCGGACGCCACCGCGGAGACTCCGGAGATCGTCTTCGCCTTTCCGGACGCCTTCGACGGCGACACCCCGCCGACCTCGGCCAACGATCCGGTGGCCTTCCCGCGTCCGGAACGGCTCCTGCTGGACCTCGCGGCCGCGGGCAAGACCGCGCGGGTGATGATGCCGCGGTGCGGGAACGTCCTCGGCGCCCTGCTCTTCGCCAAGGGCGTGGGCAAGGTCCAGGACTACTTCACCGCCGCCGCCAGCAAGGCGAAGACGGCCTCCTTCGTCACCCAGGGCTCCAGCGTCGTGCACGCCAAGGTCGCCCTGATCGACGCGGTCCCGGGCGCCGCGAGCCCCGAGGCGGTCATCCTCGGCTCGCCGCTCAGCCAGAGCTACTTCGACTCGGGCAACCACGACTTCTACCAGGCCCGGCGCGGATCCTGCTCCGGTGAGCCGGTCCCGGTGCACGACGTCAGCCTGGGCGTGCGCGGCCCGGCGGTGGCCGACCTGCAGGCGCAGTTCGCCGCCCACTGGAACCTCGCCTGCGCCCCGACCGAGACGATGAAGGCGCTCACCCCGGCTCCGGCCGCGATCACCTCCCCGGGCGACGGAGAGTACCTGGCCACCGCGCAACTGGTGCGCACGGTCAACCACGACACCCTGCCGGGCCTGCCAAACGGCGAGCAGGGCGTCCTCGAGGCCTACCTCAGGGCGATCGAGAAGGCGAGCTCGTACATCTACCTGGAGAACCAGTACCTCACGAACGAGAAGATCCGGGACGCGCTGATCGCCGCGCTCTGCGATCCGGCCCGGCCCAACCTCCAGGTCATCCTGATGGTCAATCTCGTGCCCGACATCCCCTTCTACCCGGCCTGGCAGACCAGCCTGATCGGGCGGATCCGGCGCGACGCCGGCGCGGGGGCCTCGCGGTTCGGGGTCTTCACCGCCTGGTCGCACGCGGCGTCCTCGCCGCAGCACAAGAACCACCCCATTCCCGGCAACCCGGTCATCATGGCTAATTACCTGCACACCAAGACCGCGATCGTCGACGGCAAGTGGGCGACCATCGGCTCCGGGAACCTCGACGGCGCCTCGCTCGACCGGTTCCAGCTGCTGTGGCCGCTGCTCGGGGACAACCGCAACGACGAGCTGAACCTGCTGGTGTTCAACGATCCGCCGGACTTCCCGCAGACCGACTTCGTCGACCAGCTGCGGATCACGCTGTGGAGCGAGCACCTGGGGCTCGCCACCACCGATCCGAAGCTGAGCGCCTCGGCCCTGTCCGCCGGCACCGGCGGCTGGCTGCAACTGTGGACCGACGCCGCCACCGCGAAACTCCAGGCCCTGATCGACGATCCGAGCACGGTGGACCCGGCCAAGGGGCACGTGCTCGCCTACCCGCCGGACGCCTGGTCCGGGTTCATGGCCAGCCTGCCGGGCAAGTACGGCAACTACTACAACTTCCTCAAGAACGCCCGGATCGGCGGCAACGGCATCGACCTGACCAAGATCGACGTGATCGGGAACACCACCGCCTTCGACTTCCACGCCGGAAAGTGGGCGGACGCCTGATGCCCTCCTCGCTCGACCAGGCGATCGGGCGGATCGGCTCGGTGCTGGCCGGCCTCGCCGCGGTGCTGGACCGGCCCGACGGCCCGCGCGACCTGCTCGCCCTGCTCGGCTGGGACCTGCCGCCCGGCGCCGCGGACATCGGCCTGTCCGCGCTGGAGCTCGGCGATCTGGTCACCGCCATCGGGCAGCTCCAGGTCAAGATCGACGTCGGGGACTCCGGGCTCGACCTCGATGCGGGCTACGCCCAGGTCGGCGTCGCGCTGGCCGCGTTCCTCCAGGGTGTGGACGCGGTCGCCACCGCCTTCTCCGCCGCCGGGGACTATCTGAGCGCGACCGACATCGCCGGCCAGTTCGTCCCGCGCCTGCTCGACTTCTGCGTCGTGAGCGCCCTGCGCACCGACACCCTGCTCCCGCTCGGGCTGCTCCAGTTCACCGGCATCGTCGAGCTGCGCGCCTTCGAGGAGGATCCGACCCAGTATCAGGTGCGGCACGTGCGCAGCATCGTGCACTGGGACCGGGTGCCGCAGCTGTTCGGCGACATCAAGGGCCTGCTGTCCGAGGTCTACCAGTGGGGCGCGGCGAACGCCGATCCGGACGTGCCGACCGCGGGTCTCGGTTCGCTCATCGCCGGGATCACCTCGGCGGTCGATCTGCGCCCGCTGCCGCGGCGCGCCGAAGCCGCGCTCACCGGCGGCGACGGCGCGGCCGCAGACACGGATCCGAAGCTGCACCTGCTGCTCGGGATCGTGCAGGCGCTCGGGATCGACATCGGCGTCAGCCTCGCCGCGCTGCGCCCGACCACCGCCGGCGGCACCGACATCGGCATCGCCTTCGCGCCCTACGTGCAGGGCAGCGGCGAGCTGAGCTTCCCGCTGACCGACCGGATCACCTTCGGGGTGGACGCGTCCCTCGGCGTCGAGAGCGGCATCGCCCTGATCTTCCGGGCCGGCACGCCGCCGGCCATCCGCACCAACCTGTCCGTGGGCGGGGTCGCCGACGTGCTCGACGGCCACATCCTGGCCACCCTCTCCCTGGGCAACGCCGACCACAGCCCGATGCAGCTGCTCGCCGTGGCCGACGGCCTCGGCCTCACCGTCGGCGCGGTCGGCCTGGGCGCCGGGGTCGACGTCAACGGCGGCCGGCTCAGTGCCCTGGTCTCGGCCGCGCTGACCGGCGGGGTGTTCACCGTGAGCACGAAGCACCTGGACTCGTTCCTGGCCTCGCTCATACCGCTCGACGTCACCCTCGATTTCAACCTCACCGTCGGCTGGTCCTCCACCAGCGGACTGTTCGTCGAGGGCAACGCCAGCCCGCACTTCGACCTCGGCCTCAACACCGACATCGGCCCCTTCCACCTCGACACGCTGCACCTCGCGCTCACCCTCGGCCAGCCCGACCTGCCGCTGGAGATCAGCCTCGACGGTTCGGCGGCCCTCGGCCCGCTCGACGTCGCGGTGCAGCGGCTGGGCGTGTCCGCCGACCTCGCGTTCCAGCGCGGCAATCTCGGACCGGTCGATCTCCAGCTCGGCTTCAAGCCGCCGACCGGGCTCGGCATCCAGATCGACGCGGGCCTGGCCGCGGGCGGCGGCTTCATCGCGCTCGATCCGGCCCAGGGCCGCTACGCCGGCGTCCTCGACGTCACGCTCGTGGACATCATCGCGGTCAAGGTCATCGCCGTGCTGGACACCAAGCTGCCGGACGGTTCGGACGGCTACTCGTTCCTGATGATCATCACCTTCGAGTTCCCGCCGATCCAGCTGGGCCTGGGCTTCACCCTGAACGGGGTCGGCGGCCTCGGCGGGGTGAACCGGACCATGGCGATCGACGCGTTGCAGGCGGGCCTGCGCGCGCACACCCTCGACGACATCCTCTTCCCGCCGGATCCCGTCGGCGACGCGACCAAGATCATCAGCGAGATCGAGTCCTTCTTCCCGCCGCAGCAGGGCCGGTACCTGTTCGGCCCCATGTTCTCGATCGGCTGGGGCACCCCGACCCTGCTCGACCTCGAGGTCGGCGTCATCCTCGAGGTGCCCGACCCGATCCGGCTGGCCATCCTCGGCGAGATCAAGGCCTCCATCCCCTCACCCGACTTCCCGCTGATCTCGCTGAAGATCCAGGTGCTCGGCACGATCGACTTCGGCCTGGAGAAGCTGTCCATCGACGGCACCATGTACGACTCCTACCTGCTGGCCTTCCAGCTCGGCGGCGCGATGGCGCTGCGGCTGAACTGGGGCGCGAACCCGGACTTCCTCTTCTCCCTGGGCGGCTTCAACCCGCACTTCACCCCGCCCCCGGACGTGCCCGCGCTGGCCCGGCTCAGCGTCAGCCTGGGCAGCGGCGACAACCCGCGGCTCGCCGCGTCCGCCTACCTCGCGGTCACCTCCAACTCGCTCCAGTTCGGGGCGAACGTGGACGCCTACGCCGCGGCCGGCGGGTTCGCCGTACACGGATACATCGGCTTCGACGCGCTGTTCGTCTTCAGCCCCTTCTCCTTCGAGTTCGACTTCTCCGCGGGCTTCGACATCAGCTACGACGGCTCTACGCTGGCCGGGGTCACCCTCAACGCCTCGCTGTCCGGACCCACCCCCTGGCACCTGCACGGCGACGCCTCGCTCACCTTCCTGTTCTTCAGCGTCAGCGCGTCGATCGACCTGTCCTGGGGCGACCAGAACCAGGCCACGCTGCCGCCCGCGCAGGTGCTGCCGCAGCTGACCGCCGCGCTCGCCGATCCGCGCAACTGGAGCGTCGGGCTGCCCGCGCAGGGCGCGCCCGGCGTCACGCTGCGCTCGATCGCGGCGGACCCCACGGTGATCGTGGTCCAGCCCACCGGCGTGCTCCGGGTACGCGAGATCGTGGTGCCGCTCGACCTGCCGATCACCAAGTTCGACAACGCGATCCCGACCGACGGCACCGAGTTCTCCGTCACCGACGTGCGGCTCAATCAGCAGCCGGTGACCGCCGTGGCGCAGACCGAGGACTTCGCCCCCGCGCAGTTCACCGACCTGAGCGACGCGGACAAGGTCAGCGCCCCCTCCTACGAGCTCTTCGACGCGGGAGTGCAGGTCGGCGACGCGCCGCTGCGCGGCGGCAAGGACGTGGCGCGCACGATCCAGTACGTCACGAAGATCATCGACGACTACACGAAGGTGTCCTGGGTGGGGGAGCTCTATCAGATGCCCGCGGCCGTGCACGCCGCGCTGACCGCCACGCGCGTCGCCGCGCCCGCCGCCACGACCGGTCTGCGCGCCTTCGCCGTCGACGCACCGGACCCGATCGCCGTGCAGCGCACCGGGTATCTGATCGCCAGCACCCTCGATCTGACGCCGCGCAGCGACGTACTCGCGTCCGCCACCACCTACTACGAGGCACAGGCGGCCCTGTCCACCTTCCTCGCGGCCCATCCGGAGCAGCGCGACGACGTCCAGGTGCTGGCCGCGCACGAGTCGGTGACCGCATGAGCGGGCCCACCGACGACGAGTTCGGCCGCCATCACTTCCTCGCCTGGGCCCGGCAGGGGATCGCCACGACGCTGAACAACCCGGACTACGGCGGCTCGCTGCCGGACCGGCCGACCGTGACGGTGGACCTGAACGTCACCGCGTCCGGCCCGGACAGCGTGACCGCGGTGCCCACCGTCACAGTGCACACCTTCGGCCCCGGCGACGTGCTCGGCATCGACCCGCGGCACGTGGTGCGCACCGAGCCGAAGGACTCCACACCGAACTTCGAGCCGAACTACCTGGCCGGCATCGAGTTCGACACCCCCGACCTGCCCTGGCTCTTCACCCCGGCGGCGCCGGCCGGCGACCGGCTGCGGCCGTGGATCACCCTGATCGTGCTCGCCGGAGCCGAATACGCACCCGTACCCGGCCTGGTCAATCCGCTGCCGGCCATCGACGTGCTCTCCGTCGCCGCGCTCCAGCCCCTGGACGACGCGTGGAACTGGGCCCACACCCAGGTCTCCGGCGATGCCGGGCTCGCCGCCGACCCCGGCGCGATCTCCCGCCTGCTCTGCCCGCGCCGGCTCGCCCCCGAGACCACGTACACCGCGTTCCTGGTGCCCACCTTCGAGATCGGCCGCCAGGCCGGCCTCGGCCTGGACGTCTCCGGCCTGCACACCTCCGACCCGGCGTGGACCTCCTCCACCGGCGCGCCGCTGCGGCTGCCGATCTACTATCAGTTCGGCTTCCACACCAGCGATCAGGGCGACTTCGAATCCCTGGTGCGCCGCCTGGTGCCGCGCAAACTCGGCGCCGAGATCGGCGAGCGGCCGATGGCGGTGGACGATCCGATGCCCGGAATCCCGAGCGCCGGAGCGCCGCTGCAACTCCAGGGCGCCCTCCAGAGCATCGTCGCGACCACGACCGACTGGCCGGATCCGGGCCGCACCGCCTTCCAGGGCGCGCTCGCCGGGCTGGTGAACCGGGTGGCCCCGCTGATCGACGACCCGACCGCACCCGATCCGCAGGTCGTGCCGCCGCTGTACGGGCACTGGCCGGCCGGGGTCCAGAGCGTGGCCCCGGGCGGCACCGGCTGGCTCGACGAACTGAGCCTCGACCCGCGCAACCGCACCATGGCCGGCTTCGGCACGCAGGTGGTCCAGGCCGGGCAGACCGCGCTGCTGGCCTCGGCCTGGCAGCAGGTGGCCGGAATCGAGGCGGCCAACGCGGCGCTGCGCCGGGCCCAGCTCGCCCGCGCCACCATGACGATGCTGCACGCCGACCTGACGCAGGCCCTGGATACCACCGTGCTCGCGATCACCGCGCCGCTGCACGCCAAACTGCTCGCCAGCCCGACCACCGTGCGCTACGCGCTGGACGCGAGCCGGGTGCCCGCGCGGCTGCTCTCGCCCGCGGCCCGCCGCCTGACCCACCCGACCAGCCTGCTGCGCCGCCGCCAGGCCGCGCTCACCGGCGTCCAGGCCGCGCCGGGATCCCTGCTGTCCGCCGTGAACGCGGGCACGGCGAGCATCCTGCCGCCGATCGCGCCGCCCGGCGGCCTCGTCCCGATCGAGGAAATCGGCGCCGCGCCCGGGACCTCGGGCGACGCAGAGCCCTGGCGCCGCTGGTTCCCGCTCACGCTGCGCGCCGACACTCCGGCGGGCGAATTCAGCGTCACCATCGCCCTGGACGCGCCGGGATCGGCGAACCCGGCCGACCCGGCGAACGCGGCGACCCTCTCGCCCGAGGCCGTCGCCGCCACCGCGCCGCGCCCGGATTTCGTGATCACCGCCCCCGGCTCCGCGCTGCCCCCGAGCGGCGCGGGCGGGGGTGCGGACTCGGCGGACGCGGCGCTCTTGCGCCAGGCGTTGACGCCGCTGGCCGAAGCCTGGGCCGCGGTCGCACCGGACCCGCCGCAGGCCGCCGCCCTGGACATCGCCACGCTGAGCACCACCATACGGGGGCGGCTCCAGCCCGCGGACACGATCGCCGCCCTGATGCGCGCTCAGATCCAGGTCGGAGCCCAGCTCGACTGGCACCCGGCCGACCCGATCCGCGAGATCATGGCCGCGCCCTCGTTCCCGCAGCCGATGTACGCGCCGCTACGCGACCTGTCGGTGCAGTACATCATGCCCGGCGCCGACCAGATCCCGGCCGACACCGTCGGACTCGTCCAGGCCAACCACGCCTTCATCGAGTCCTACATGGTCGGGCTGAGCCATGAGATGGCCCGTCAGCTGCTGTTCGCCGGCTACCCGACGGACTGTATGGGCACGTACTTCCGGCAGTTCTGGGACGTGCGGGGCTACGTGCCGCAGCCCGGCGACCCCACCGATCCGCAAGCCCTGGCCGAACTGCTCAAGGACATCCCGCCGATCGTCGGCTGGTCGCTGGCCGGCGGCCTCGGCACCCATCCGAACCGCCCGGCCACGGTCCCGGACCCGGTCGTGCTGCTGGTGCGGGGCGAACTGCTGCGCCGCTATCCGGACGCGCTGATCTACGCCGCGAAGGCCGTCGTCCAGGGCGATCAGCGCACGATCGACGACTCCGCGCCCACCCTGCACCCGATCTTCAGCGGCCTGCTCACCCCGGACATGAACTTCTTCGGCTTCGACCTGTCCGCGGCCGACGCCAAGGGCGGCGCGGGCTCACCGGGCTACTTCTTCGTCTTCCAGCAGCACCCGTCCGGCCCGCGGTTCGGGCTCGAACCCTCGGCCGATGCCCCGGTGGCCCAGTGGGCCGACCTGGCCTGGACCAACTTCGGGAGCGGCGGCGCGCCGACGGCGACGCCGTCCGCGCATCCGGCCGCGGCCCGCGCGGCCGAAGGCCCGCTGCTGCCGCCGTTCACCGAACTCCTGCTGCCCTCCGCGACCCTGCTGCGCCTGCTCGAACAGCAGGTGCTCCCGCCGTTCCTCTCGGCCGCCCACCACCCCTCCGGTACCGCCGTCACCGGCCCCGATGCCGCGTACACCTGGGGCGCCGACGCCGCGCAGACTGCTTATATCACCGCTCGGCTGCCTTTCCGCGTCGGCATCCACGCCGACCTGATGATTCCGGAGCAGCCATGACGCAGCCCGCCGAGGCGACCACCGTGGTCACCCGCCTGCCCGGCCGGATCGGCCCGATTGCCGCCGCCGACCCGACCGACACCACCGACTCGACCGCGCTGGCCGCCGAGGTGCCGCTGCTGCTGGTGCCGGTGCGGCTGGAGACCCGCTTCGTCGCGGACGGGGACGCGCTGCCCCCGGTGTTCGGCCTCGCCGCGCCCACCCCGGGGGCTGCCGCGGCCGAACTGCTCCTGCGCGTCTACCCCGACACACTCAGCACGACCTCGTTCGAACCGGAACTGACGGCCGATGAGATCTCCGCCGCGACCGCCTACTGGCAGACGCTCTGGGCCCTGCCCGACCCGCCTCCGAGCAGTTCGGCCCAGGCCGCGTGGAAGGCGGTGGCCGCCCGGTTCGGCGCCCCGCGCGCGGCCTGGATCGTCAGTGCGCTGACCCCGACCAACCTGGCCGGGCGCACCCCGGGCGCGCCGCCGGTCTTCCCCGAGCCCGCCACCCGCGCCAGCTCCTACGAGAAGGCGCCCACCGCCCAGGCGCTGCCGGACCGCTGGACCGTCGTGCTCGAACGCGCCGGAAGCACCCGCACGGTGCAGGGCACGGCGATCACCCCGGACCTCGCGGTCGGCTTCACCCCGCACGACGGCACGCTGCCGGACGGCCTGACCGTGGACGCCGGGATGCGCTGGCTGGTCGACTTCGCCGAAGCGGAACGGGTCGGCATGGGCGTGCGCATCCCGCTCAGCGAGCAGGAGCGGGCCGACGGCTTCGACCGCGTCATCGTGTACGGCCTGCGCGACGCCAACGCCGACGGCCCGGGACAGCAGGCGCTGCTGGACCTGCTCGACGCACACCACTACACCGACGGGATCGCGCTCATCCCGCAGGGCGCACCCACGAACAACACCAGCGACGCATCCTCCGCGTACACCAGCGCCGACCCGGACCAGACGATCAGCTACTCCGTGGAGGTCGGCGCCGACCTGGCCACGGACCCGGCGGCGGACGGCCCGACGCTCGCCGCGGCCCTGGGCCTGCCGGCCGACGCGTTCAGCCACGTCCGCTTCGCCGACGGCCACGGCGCGCGCAACGCCGCCGACATGCTCACCGCCCTGTGGCCGGCCACCTTCGGCTACTTCCTCGACCAGATGATGGACCCTCAGTTCACCGTCGCCGAACAGGAGGCGATGCGCACCTTCGCGTTCGCCACCGTCCGCCCGCGCGGACCGCTGCCCGCGCTGCGCGTCGGGCCCACGCCCTACGGCGTGCTGCCGACGACCTCGCTCGCCGTGGCCGCAGACGCCGGAATCCGCGCCCCGCGCGACGGGGACGCCCGGGCCCGTGCGCTGCTCGCCCGGCTCGGCCGGATCCTGCTCCCGGCCTGGCAGGCCGGCACCGGCGCCGTCCCGCACATCGGCGCCACCGGGGATCCGGACAGCGACCTCGCCCAGGTGCTCGGCATGGATGCCAGCTCCCTGGCTTACCGGGGCCGCCGCGTGCTCGGCGACGACCTGCTGTGGAACATGCTCGTCTTCCTCGATCCGAAGGCGGCGCC
>FSXZ01002436.1_pt1 | contig 10476 bp, 11 predicted proteins | sample 1638121 | NCBI WGS metagenome assembly FSXZ01 (sample SAMEA3914788, study PRJEB12502) | metagenome | biome: forest; material: soil | place: Canada | collected 2011-07-03 | depth 0.1 m
CCCAGGGCGGGTGGCGGAACGGCAGACGCGCACGGTTCAGGTCCGTGTGTCCGAGAGGACGTGAGGGTTCAAATCCCTCCTCGCCCACGAGACCGCGGTGCCGACCTCGGTGCGAGAGCACCGGGGCCGTTGTCGTACCGGGGGTTGAGGAGGACCTCGGCTGGTTCACGGTTGCTCCTCGTTGATGATGCTGGCGGAAGCTTAAGCGCCTGACTGGGTCGCTGTCAGGCGTGAGCATCGCACTGCTGCGGGCAGACTGAGACTGTGCCTGAACTGCCTGAGGTCGAGGCCCTGGCGCGCGGCCTGCGCGAGCGCGCGGCCGGGCGGGTGATCGACCGCGCCGATCCCGCCGAGTTCTCGGTCCTGAAGACCTATGACCCCCCGCTGACGGCGCTGAGCGGCCTGGCCGTGACGACCGCCGGCCGGTACGGGAAGTTCCTGGACCTGATCGCCGCCCGCCCCGGCGGCCCGGAACTCCACCTGGTCATGCACCTGGCCCGGGCGGGCTGGCTGCGCTGGCGGGAGGGGCTGCCGGAAGCGCCGCCCCGGCCGGGGCGGGGGCCGCTGGCCTTCCGGCTCCGGTTCGCCGACGCCGAGGGATTCGACCTGACTGAGGCCGGGACCCGCAAGCGGCTGGCCGTCTACCTGGTCACCGATCCGGCCGATGTCCCCGGCGTGGCCTCGCTCGGCCCGGACCCGCTGGCGCCGGACTTCACCCCCGAGGTGCTGGCCGGGATCCTGGCCGGGCGCCGGACCCAGATCAAGGGCGTGCTCCGGGACCAGAAGCTGATCGCCGGCATCGGCAACGCCTACTCCGACGAGGTCCTGCACGCCGCGCGGATGTCGCCGTTCCGGCTCGCCTCCAGCCTGACCCCCGACGACGTGGCCGCGCTGCACGCGGTCATCGCCGCCACGCTGAGCGACGCCATCGCCCGGTCCGACGGCCTGGCCGCGACCGAGCTCAAGAAGGAGAAGAAGGCCGGCCTGCGGGTGCACGGCCGGGCGGGCCAGCCCTGCCCGGTATGCGGGGACGTGATCCGCGAGGTGTCATTCGCGGATTCCGCGCTCCAGTACTGCCCGGCGTGCCAGACCGGCGGCAAGCCGCTGGCCGACCGCCGGATGTCCCGCCTGCTCAAGTAGCGTCCCGCGCGGGTCAGTTCACGACCGGGCTGAACCGGGTCCAGTTGGTCAGGTCGCAGCCGCCGTCGATGACGGTCCGGTTGACCTTGACCCCGAACCAGGTCCCGGTGAACGTGGCCCGGCGCGCGCTGGCCAGGATCATGGGGCAGACCTGGCCGGTGCGGATCGGCGCGAACGGGTTCTTGACCGCCAGCAGGGCGGCGCAGGCCTTCGCCGGGTCCGGGTGCGTGCCGCCCGCCGGGTCGCACTGCAGGGTCCAGTGGCTGACCTTCTTGCCCGGCCCGTTCTGCACGGTGATGGTCAGCGAGGCCTTGGGCGCGGCCGCCCGCGAGCCCGACCCGCCCGATCCCGCTGCCCCGCCGGACGGCGCGGCCACGCTCCCGCAGCCGGCCAGCGCGAGCCCGGCGATCGCGATCCCGGCGGCGCCGCGGCGGCGGCCGGTGAGCTTCTCATGCATCATGCCCGGTTGGACGCGCGGCCGCGGCGGCCGGTTCCGGGTTTTGCTGACTGCTGTTCTCCGCAGGTGCGACCATGAGCCGGTGGGGCTCAGGCGGGGGTTGGCGCGCAGGAACGCCGGACCGGGCCGCCCGGCGCCGGACGCGGCCGCCCGCGCGGTCATCGAGTGCGCCGCTGACGCCATCATCGCGGTGGGCGCCGACCGGGCCGTCACGGTCTGGAATCCGGCCGCCGAGCGGATGTTCGGCTGGGCCGCCGCCGAGGTCACCGGCCGCCAGCCGCCGTTCGTCCCCGAGGAGCTCACCGCCGAGTACAACGCGGTCCTGGAGCGGGTCGAGGGCGGCGGGCAGGTCTCGTTCGCGACCCGCCGCACCCGCAAGAACGGGTCCGTCCTGGACCTGCGCATCGATGTCAGCGCGCTGCTCGACGAGGCCGGCCAGCTGGCCGGCTGGGTCAGCATCTGCCACCAGACCCGCGATGAGGAGGCGGTCCGGCACTACATGGCCGAGCGGGCCCGGGTCGTCCGGCGGCTCGGCGATGTGGTTGCCGACATGAATGCGCAGCTCGACCTGGAGCCGGTACTGGACCGGATCGCGGGCAGCCTCCGCGAGCTGACCCGGGCCGACGCGGGCGGGTTCGTGCTGATCGAGGGCGATCAGCTGCGCCTGGTCAGCGTGGACGGGCTGCCCGAGACGCTCCGCGGCCGGACCGCCGACCTGGCCAGCAGCACGGTCGGGGAGCTCATGCGTTCCGGCAAGACAGTGCTCATGGCCACCGGGGAGTCGGGCCGGTTCGACGACCTCATCTGGTCCGCGCTGCCCGGCCTGCACACCATCACGGTCAGCCTGTCGCACGTCGGCGGCCGGCCGTACGGGGCGCTGTACGCGCTGTACAGCGGGCGCAAGGTCGGGCACATCGACCTGGAGCTGCTGGAGCTGCTGGCCGGCCACGCGAGCGTGGCGCTGACCAACGTGACCGCCTTCGAGGAGGTCGTCCGCCAGCGCGCCCACGAGCGGGCCGTCATCGACGGCAGCGCGGACGGCATCGCCGTGCTGGACGCCGGCGGCCTGGTCCGCCAGTGGAACCCGTCCGCCTCCCGGCTGACCGGCGTGCCGCCCGAGGAGGTAATCGGGAAGCAGCCGCCGTTCCCGCTCCCCGAGCCGGGGGCCACGCTCACCTACCGGCTGCCCAACGGCCGCTGGATGGACCTGCTGAGCACGCCGCTGTCCGGCCGCGAGGAGACCGTGCTCGACTTCCGCGACGTCACCGCGGCCAAGGAGCTGGAGGAGGCCAAGGACCTGTTCCTGGCCACCACCAGCCATGAGCTGCGGACGCCGATCACCATCGTGCAGGGCTTCGCCAGCACGCTGGCCAGCCGGTGGGACAAGCTGGCCGACGCCGACCGGCGGGCGGCGGTGCAGACCATCGCCGACCGGGCCGGGTCGCTGGCCCGGCTGGTCGAGCAGCTGCTGCTGGGCTCGCGGGCGGGCGCCGATCAGCTCATGGTCAGCAACGCCCCGTTCGACCTGGGCGGGGTACTGCGCGGGGCGACGGCCGCGTTCGGCTCGATCGCCGACCGGCATACCCTGGGGACCGACGTCCCCGACGACCTGCCGCAGGCCTGGGGGGACCCGATGGCCACCGACATCATCGTCGGGCAGCTGCTGGAGAACGCGATCAAGTACTCGCCCGACGGCGGGTCGGTCACGGTCAGCGCCCGGCCGGCCGGCGACCGGATCGACATCACGGTCACCGACGAGGGCATCGGCATCCCGCCCGGCGACCGGGAGCGGGTGTTCGAGCGGTTCGTCCAGGGCGAGGCCGGCGACCGGCGCCGGTTCGGCGGCATCGGCCTGGGCCTCTACATCGTCCGCCAGCTGGCCCGCGCCCAGGACGGCGAGGTGTCGGCCCAGGAGGGGCCGGGCGGCGGGACCCAGATGCGGCTGCGGCTGCGGCTCAGCGCCCCGGCGGCCGCCCTGATCCCCCCGCCGGCCGCGCCCTCCGCCCCGGCCCCGCCGGCCGGCGCGGTCGCGCTGCCCCGGCCGCGGGTGGCGGGCGAGGTGTCAGGCTGAGGTCGACCGGGCCGGGACCTTCGCCGACGGCAGGCCGGTGCCGAGCCGCTGGCCGGTCTCCGGGTCGCGGGTGACCGGGGCGCCGCCCGAGGCCTCGATGTACTTGTCGATGATGCCGACCACGTCCTCGCCCTGCGTGACCATCTGGCCGCGCTCCATCCAGATCACCCGGTTGCAGGTCTGCTCGACCTCCTCCAGGTTGTGCGCGACCAGGAAGACGGTGCCGGCGTCGGCCCGCAGCTCGTTGATCCGGGCGTGGCTCTTGACCCGGAACTCCGCGTCGCCGGTGGCCAGCGCCTCGTCGACGAGCAGGACGTCATGGCTCTTGGAGGCCGCGATGGCGAACCGGAGCCGGGAGCCCATGCCCGAGGAGTAGGTCTTCATGGGCAGGTCGATGAAGTCGCCGACGCCGGAGAAGTCCACGATGCTCTGGTACTTGTCCTTGGCCTCCTGCTTGGTCATGCCCATGGCCAGGCAGCCCAGGATCACGTTGCGCTCGCCGGTCAGGTCCTCCAGCAGCGCGGCGTTCACGCCCAGCAGTGAGGCCTCGCCCGTGCTGTAGACGTTGCCCTGCTCGGGCGGCAGCAGGCCCGCGATGGCCCGCAGCAGGGTGGACTTGCCCGACCCGTTGCGGCCGATGACCCCGATGGCGTCGCCGCGGTAGGCGACGAACGAGATGCCGCGGATGGCGTGCACCTCGCGGATGGAGCCGCGGGTCTTGCGGCCCAGGATCCGCAGCAGCGCGGTCGCGGCCGTGCCGCGGTCCCCGCCCGCGCCGTAGACGCGGTACACGATGTGCAGGTCGTCGACGACCACCATTGGCTCAGCCACGGCCGTACTTCGCCTCCGCTCGCCAGAAGAAAACAAACCCGATGATGAGGGCGACCACGGCCCAGCCTACGGCGTAGTACCAGAGGTGATCAGGGTTAATGACCGCCGGGCAGTACGCGCTGGCGTAATAGTGCGGGTCCTTGGGCGTGCCCGGCCACTTGGCGCAGATGCGCGCGTTGGCCGGCTCGCTGCCCGGCGCGCTCAGCCGCTGGGACAGCAGCAGCGAGTTGCGGATCAGCGTGATGTAGATCGCGGCCGGGTTGAGCTGCAGCAGCGCCACCAGCTCGTGGTGCCGCTTGCCGAAGGACGACTGGGACAGGGTCAGCACGCTGAACAGCACGCCCGACAGGTACATCCAGGTCCGCAGCAGGAACGGCAGCAGCTGGCTGAAGTCGTTCACCGTCGAGCCGAGCCGGGCCACGAGCATCCCGACGCCGATGTTGAAGATCGTCTGCAGCAGCAGGGCCGGGATGGTCAGCAGCCAGTACCAGGTGATCGGCTCGCCCTTGATCAGGATGATGACGACCAGCACGGCCATGGACAGGGCCATCTGCTGCAGCTCGATGATCACGTAGGCCAGCGGCAGCGAGGCCCGGGGGAACTGCAGCGCCCGGATGAGCTGCAGGCTCTCGGTGATCACGGTCGAGGTCGTCATGAAGGCGCGCTGGGTGAAGTTGAACACGAACACCCCGACGACCAGGAACGAGATGAAGTCCGGGATGCCCTTGGAGGTGTTGAGGATCACGCCGAAGATCAGCCAGTAGACGGCGACGTTGAGCAGCGGGGTCAGGACCTGCCAGAGCTGCCCGAGCCGGGCCTCGGTGTACATGGCGATGTTGCGGGCCGTCGCGAAGGCCATGATGAAGGCCGCCCGGTGCCACAGCTGACGCACGTAGGCCGGGATGGACGGCCGCGCGGCGGTCGGCCGCAGGCCGTGCAGCCGCGCGTAGTCGCCCAGCGGGCCCACGGGCAGGCCGGCGGTCAGGACGCCGCCGACCTCCACGCCCTCGCCTTGCAGCAGCGCCCCGGGGGCGCTCAGGCGCCCGTCGCTGCGGGGGCTCTTATCGTCGCTCACGCCGCCGACCCTATGCCGTAGCTGGTCAGCCCGGCAGCCGATGCGGAGTTGTAGGGGGCAACTGTCACGCGGCGACTGTACCACCGACCCAGTTGTGCGATACAACAGTGTCGTGGTTAATGATTCCGTGGACGACGCGGAACTGGAGCGGCTGCTGACCCAGCTGCTCCGGGTGGTGAGCCCGGGCCCGCCCGGCGAGCCCCCCGGGCCGGCCCGGGGGGCCGGCGGTTCCGTCGATGACGCCCCGCCCGTCGATCCGCCGGTGTCCGCCTCGGAGGCGCGGGCCCTCATCGAGCTGATCTCGGCCCGGGGCATCGCCCAGGGTGAGCTGGCCGGGCTGCTCGGCCTGGAGAAGAGCACGGTCAGCCGCCTGGCCGCCGGGCTGGAGCGCAAGGGCTGGGTCCGCCGCGGCCGCGACGAGGGCAACCAGCGTTACGTCCGGCTCTACCTGACCCCGCCGGGCCGCGCCGTCGCCGTCCAGGTGTGGGGGGCCTGGCAGTCGCGCCAGGCGCGCATCCTGGGCGCGCTGTCGGCCGAGGAGCGGACCGGTCTCACCGCCGGCCTGCGCGGGCTGGTGCGCGGCCTGGCCGCCGAGGGCCTGCTCGGCGAGGCCCCCGCGGGCGGCCGCGGCTAGGCCTGGTTTTACCTTCCCGTCACCGGGCATCTCAGGTCGCAGCGCTTTGTTCCGCATCAAGGGTCGTGGCATTGGGTCGATGCCAGGGAGAGGTGAGGGAGACGAGCGTGGTGCTACTTCCATGCGCGCCAGCCAGCGTCGGCGTAGCCCGGCGGCAGCTGACCGACGAGCTGTCGGCGGCCGGGGTGACCGGGCCGGCGGTGGGTGACGCCGCCCTGGTCGTCAGCGAGCTGATCAGCAACTCCATCCGGCACGCCTGGCCGCTGCCGGGTGAGAAGCTGCAGGTCGCGTGGCTGGTCGAGCCGGGATCGGTCGAGGTGGCGGTCCGGGACGGGGGCGGCCCGACGCAGCCGCGCCAGCACCACCCGGCCGGCTCCGCCCCCGGCGGCCGCGGGCTGGGCATCGTCGACCGGCTGTCGCAGGACTGGGGCATCCGCCGCGACGACACCGGCCAGACGGTCTGGGCCGTTCTGCCCGCGCCTGCGCCCCGGGCCGCGCCGGAGGATGTGCTTCAGGAGGCGTAAGGCGGGTGTGAACTGGTGATACTTCCCGGGTGGTCGCCGCGCGGGGGCGCGGCGGCGCGCGGGGGGAATCGTGATGGACGCCCACGGGGTGGACAGTGAGGTCGGCACGCTGCGGACGGTGCTGGTGCACCGGCCCGGCGAGGAGCTGAAGGGGCTGGATTCGCGGCCCTGGGTCGGCGGTGCCCAGCAGGAGCATGACCGCCTGACGCAGGCCCTGCGCGATCAGGGCGTCGAGGTCCTGTACGTGACCGAGCTCCTGCAGGAGGCCCTGGAGTACCAGGCCGCCCGGGACGCGGCCTTCGGGTCGGTCCTGGACCGGGCCGGCCTCGGCGACGAGCTGGCCGCGCAGGTCCGCGAGCGGCTGGACGCCCTGCGGCCCGAGGACCTGGCCCGCGCGCTGATCACCGGGCTCACGGCGGAGGACCTGCCCGGCGGCCGCGGCCTGGCTTACCAGCTGCTGCGCCGGGCCGACTACGTCATCGAGCCCCTGCCCGGCCTGGTCTTCACCCGCGATTCCAGCTTCTGGATCGGCGACCGGCCGGGGGTGGCGAGCCTGGCCGCGCCGCGCCGCCGGGAGGCCGACCTGCTGGCGCTGATCTACGGCCATCATCCGCAGTTCGCCGGCCGCAAGGCCGTGTACGCGCCCGGGCTCGAGCCGCTGGACGGCGGCGACGTGCTGCTGCTGGGCCCCAGCGTGCTGGCCGTCGGCGTGGGCCAGCGGACCAGCGCGGCCGGGGCCGAGCGGCTGGCCCGGCGCGTGCTGGACGCGGGCCTGGCCCACACCGTGCTCGCCATCCCGGTCGGCCCGGACGACGGGGCGGGCTACCTTGACACCCTGTGCACGGTCGTCGAGTCCGGCACCGTGCTCATGCACCCGGCGACGGCCTTCACGCTGACGGCGCACACCATAACGGCCGGACCGGACGGAACGAGGGTGTCCCGGCCGCAGCCGTTCCTCGAGGCCGCGGCCCGCGCCCTGGGCATCGAGCGGCTGAGCGTCATCGACGCCGGGCCGGACGACGGCGGGAACGCGCTGGCGCTGGGCCCGCGGCTGGTCGTGTGCCACGAGCGCAGCACCGAGGCGATCTCGCGGCTGGAGGCGGCCGGGATGACGGTCATCCAGGTGCCCGGCCGCGAGCTGGCCGGCCGCCGGGGCGGCCCGCGGTGCCTGTCCTGCCCGGTCGGGCGCGATCCGGCGGCCGAGGGCGAGCCGGAGGAGGCTGAGCCGCTGGCCGAGTTCGGCGGCCTGAGCTACGCGGGCGCGGTGCCACTCGCGCCGGTCACGATCGTGTCGCCGGCGCTGGACCTGCAGCTCGCCCCGGCCTAGTCCTGACGGGCGCGGCGGCGCCGTGCGGCGCGCAGCGCGACGAACACGACAGCGGCGACGATCAGAAACAGGAAGACGAAGTGCAGAATCGTTCCCAGGACCGCGAAGACCACGATCACGGCGACGATAGCGGCCAGGCCCAGCAAGAGTGCTCTCACCATGTCTCTACGGTACGGCCTGCCGGGCGTGGTAGCGCCACGGGCAGCCGGCAGTTTGGTAAAGGGCGCGCCCGGCCCGGCAGATTGCCGGCGTCCGGCCGGGGACTATCTAGGCGTCATCGACGCGGAGCCGGTAGGGTGCGGGCGTGGAGCTAAAGGTAACGACCCGGTCGCAAGGTGATCACGCGGTCATGTCCGTCGCGGGTGAGATCGACCTGTACACCGCGCCGAAGCTCCATTCCGAGCTGATGACCGCGTTGTCGGCCACGCCCGGCTCGCCGCTGCGGCTGGTGGTGGACATGGCCGGCGTGGAGTTCTGCGACTCCACCGGCATGAACGTGCTGCTGGCCGCGCACCGCCGGGCCCGCGAGGACGGCGGCGACCTGCAGCTGGCCGCGCCGCGCTCGGCCATCCGCAAGGTCCTCCAGGTGACCGGCCTGGAGTCGGTGTTCACCGTCCTGGACAGCCCGGCCGCGATCTAGCCCCGCACTAGGATCTCGGGCATGCCAGGGGACCTCGCGGTCGTCATTCCCGCGAAGAACGAGGCCGACCGGATCGGCGCCACCGTCCGGGCCGCCGCGCAGCTGCCCGGCGCCGACCTGATCGTAGTGGTGGACGACGGCTCCTCCGACGGGACGGCCGCCGCGGCGTCGGAGGCCGGCGCCCGGGTCGTCCGGCACCCGCGCAACCGGGGCAAGGCCGCCGCCCTGGAGACGGGCGCCGAGGCCGTCCGCCTCCTGGAGTCAGCGCTGCTCGTGCCGGCGCTGCTGGAGCCGGGCGGCCCGGCGCAGCCCGTCCCGCACCTGCTCCTGTTCCTCGACGCCGACCTGGGCGACAGCGCCGCGGCGGCCGGGCCGCTGGCCGGGCCGGTCCGGGACGGCACTGCCGACATGACCATCGCCGTGTTCAGCAGCCGGGTCCGCAAGGGCGGGTTCGGCTTGGTCACGGCCGCGTCCGGGGCCGGGATCGAGCGGGCGACGGGCTGGCGGCCGGCCCAGCCCCTCAACGGCCAGCGCTGCCTGACCCGGGCCGCGTTCGAGGCGGCGCTGCCGCTGGCCGCCGGCTGGGGCGCCGAGACGGGCCTGACCATCGACCTGCTGCGCCGCGGGCTGCGGGTCACCGAGGTGGAGGTCCCGCTCGCCCACCGGGCCACCGGCCATGACTGGCGATCTCAGGTGCACCGGGCCCGGCAGCTGGGCGGAGTGGCCCTGGCCCTGGCCGCCCGCGAGCCCGCCACCCGGCGGGCCCGGCGCCGCGGCCGCGCCCGGTAGCGGCGCGGCCGGTACCGGGCGCTACAGGTACGGGCCGGACGACGGCGGGATCTGCGGGCCGTCCTCCGGGCTGGCCGGCATCATGCCGGGCGGCAGGGCCCGGCGCATCTGCTCCAGCTGCGCCCGGGCCGCCATCTGCTGGGCGAACAGCGTCGTCTGGATGCCGTGGAACAGGCCCTCCAGCCAGCCGACCAGCTGCGCCTGGGCCACCCGTAGCTCGCTCTCGCTGGGGATCGAGTCATCGGCGAACGGCAGCGACAGCCGGTCCAGCTCCTCGACCAGCTCGGGCGCCAGGCCGTCCTCCAGCTCCTTGATCGAGCTCTGGTGGATCTCCTTCAGCCGGGCGCGGCTCTTCTCGTCCAGCGGCGCCGCCCGGACCTCCTCCAGGAGCTGGCGGACCATGTTCCCGACCCGCATGACCTTGGCCGGCTGCTCGATCATCTCGGTCACCGGGCGCTCCCGGCTGTGCTCCGCGTCTGTCTCGACGGCGACGCCGTCGGGGCCGACCACCACCACCCGCGGGTGCTCGTCCGCCGGGCCGGTCACGTCATCGTGGTTCCTCTGGTCGTCCATGTTCCTAGTCTGTCGAGGCCCGCGCCCGCGTGCACGCCGGGGGGCGGATTGGCGCGTGCGGGAGAGGGAAATTCCGTCGGGCGGCCGGACTTGCTACCGATAGTCCAACGGTATATAACGTTTCTATGACCACTCGAGCGATGCAGGAGGCGACCTTCCTGATCCTGACCGCGCTGGCTGCGGGCAGCCAGCACGGCTACGGGATCATCACGGACGTCACGGAAATCTCGGGCGGCCGGGTCCGGCTGCGCGCCGGGACGCTGTACACGGCCCTGGACCGCCTCCGCGCCGATGAGCTCATCGCCGTGGACCGGGAGGAGATCGTGGACAACCGGCTGCGCCGGTACTACCGGCTGACGCCCGATGGCGAGAAAGTGCTGGCCGCCGAGGCGGCCCGGCTGCACGCCAATGCCAC
>FSXZ01000703.1_pt1 | contig 10454 bp, 6 predicted proteins | sample 1638121 | NCBI WGS metagenome assembly FSXZ01 (sample SAMEA3914788, study PRJEB12502) | metagenome | biome: forest; material: soil | place: Canada | collected 2011-07-03 | depth 0.1 m
AGCAGATGCAGACCGGGCCGGCCGGGGCTGCCCGAGGGAGCAGTACGGGCCGGGCGGAGCCCGGGCCGGGAGGGCTTTACGGGCCGGGCGGGCCGGGCGGGGGAAAGGGAGCCAGTGCGAACGGGGAGAACGGACGTGACCGGATGAAGACCGAGCTGAACACGCGGGACAAGGCTCGCCCGGCGGCCACGGCCGCCGCGGGCGAGGCGCAGCGCACCGGACAGCGCCGGTCTCCGCGGACCGCGGCCCCGTCCGGACGCACGACCGGGTCCGGGCGCACGATCCCGTCCGGGCGCACGACGGCCGCGGGCCGCACAACCGCGGCGGACCGCGGGCCGCGGGCCGCCGAGGAGGTGCCGCCGCGCCGCCGCCCGGCCACCGACACCGAACTGCGCACGGTGCAGCTGCGCATCCGGCCCGGCCGCTCCGCCGCGGGGCGCGCGGCGGCCGGCCACGCCCCCGCCGGCCGGACGGCAGCGGGCGGGGTCACCGCCGGCCGGACGCCACCGGGCGGGGTCACCGGCGGACGGACGGCACCGGGCGGGGTCACCGCCGGACGGACGGCACCGGGCCGGACCGCCGCCACCCAGGCCACCGACGTCCTGCCGACCGACGTCCTGCCCACCGCGGGCCGGACGACCGCGGGCCGGGGTACTGCAGGCCGGGGTACTGCGAGCCGGACGCCGGCTGACCGGACCTCGCCGGGCCCGGCCTCAGCGGGCCGGACCGTGACGGGCCGGACTGTGACGGGCCGGACCCCCGCGGCGGGCCGCACCAGGACGGGCCGGGTGGCCGGGAACCGGACCACGCCCGGCCAGACCACGGCGAGCCAGACCACGGCGAGCCGGGGCCCGGGCGAAGCGGTCCGGCAGCCCGCCCCGGCGCGGCGGCGGGGCGGGTCCCGCACGCCGTTCGTGCTGCTGATCCTCGGGCTGCTGGGCGGCGGGCTGGTCTGCCTGCTCGTCATCAACACCACGCTGTCGGCGGCGTCCTACCAGATCAACAACCTCCAGCAGGGCAACACGCAGCTCTCCCAGCAGCAGCAGGCCCTGCAGCAGCAGATCGCCAAGGAGGAGGCGCCCGCCACCATCGCCGCGCAGGCCAAGAAGCTGGGCATGGTTCCCGAGCAGCGGCTGAGCTTCGTCAACGCGCGGACCGGGCGCGTCTCCACCCAGCCGGCCGTGCTGCGCGGCGTGGAGACCGTGCCAGGGTTCACGCCGTGACCGGGCGGGGCAGCGGCTCCGGGGACGACGGCGAGGACGCGGGCGGAAACCTGTGGCCGGGCCGGCGGCCCCGCCGCCCGGCCGGGACGCCGGGCGGCAGCCGCGGACCCGATCGCCCGCGCCCGACCCCGCCGGCTGAGGGCCGCGGCGCGCGCCGGCCCGGCGCGGCCCGCGGTGCCGCTCCGGGCCGGACCGGACTCACCGGGTCCGGCGGTGCGGCCGGCCGCACCGCCGCGAGAAATGGATCCGGCCGCGCGAGTGCGGGCGGCAGCGCCGGGTCGCAGGCGGGCCGGACGGACGCGGCCCGCCGGGTGCCGCGCCCGCGCCGCGCGCCCGGCGAGCCGCCGCGGCCCGGCGCGGGCCGGCGGGGTGGCCCCGGCCAGCCCGGGACCCGGGCCAGCGCGGCGCTGCGCGCCCCGGCCCGGGCCAGGGCGATCCTGCTCCGCCGTAACCCCCGGAACCGGCTGAACGCCACCCTCGTCGTGATCGCGGTCATCCTGTCGCTGTTCGCCGGCCGGCTCGTGCAGATGCAGGGCCTGGACTGGACCCGGTACCGGGTCGCGTCCGCCCAGCAGCTGACCAAGACCCTGCCGATCCCGACCATCCGCGGCTCGATCACGACCAGCGACGGCACCATCCTGGCCATGACCGAACAGACCGAGGACGTCGCGGCCGACCCGGCGCAGATGCCGGGCGCCAGCCTCAAGCAGGCCATCGCGAGCGCGCTGGCCGGCCCGCTGGCCATGTCCGCGGCCACCCTCCTGAGCAAGCTGGAGAACCCGCCGGGCCCGGACTACGTCCTGCTCAAGAACAACGTCAGCATGGCCGATGCCAACCAGATCGACGGCCTGGAGATCAAGGGCCAGCCGCTGGCCGGCATCAGCATGACGCCCAGCTACACGCGCTCATATCCCAACGGCAAGCTGGCCGCGAGCCTGGTCGGCTTCACCGATGTCAGCAGCGCCGGCGACCTGACCGGCGAAGCCGGGCTCGAGGAGGAGTACAACTCCCTGCTGGCCGGCCGCGACGGCAGCGAGGAAGTCGAGACCGGCACCGACGGGGTCCCGATCCCGAATACGACGGATAAGGTCACGGCGCCCGTTCTGGCGAAAAATCTTGACCTCACCATCAACGCCAGCATTCAGTACGAGGCCGAGCAGGCGTGCCAGCAGGAAGTGAAGAAGGCCAAGGCCCGCAACTGCTCGATCGTGGTCATGCAGCCGCACACGGGCAAGGTCCTGGCCATCGCCCAGTACCCGACGTACAGCCCTGCCGACCCGTCCGGCATGGCCACCACGGCCCAGGGCGACATTGCTGCGGACGAGGTGTTCGCGCCGGGCAGCACGCTCAAGCCGGTCACTATCGCGGCCGCGCTGCAGGAGGGTGCCATCACGCCGCTGACCCCCTACACGGTGCCCGACCAGATCGACGTGCACGGGTTCCAGTTCCACGACGCCGAGCCGCACCCCACGATCAAGTACACGGTGGCGGGCATCCTGGCCAACTCGCTGAACGACGGCATGGTGCAGATCGTCCAGAAGATCACGCCGCAGCAGCAGTACAACTACCTGCGCGCGTTCGGGCTCGGCTCGGTCACCGGCCTGGGCCTGCCCGGCGAGAGCCCGGGCCTGGTGCCCAGGCCGGGGACCAAGAACTACTGGGGTGATGAGCCGTACGAGATGTCGTTCGGCCAGGGCATCGACGTGACGGCCATCCAGGCGGCCAGCATCTACGCGACCATCGCCAACGGCGGCGTCCGGGTCCAGCCCTCGCTGGTGGCCGGGACGACCTCCAGCAGCGGCGTGTTCGCGCCGGCCGCGGCGCCGGCCAGGCGCCGGGTGATCTCGGCCCGGACCGACAGCGAGCTGATGACGATGCTGCAGCAGGTGCCGGGGGTCGACGCGACCCAGGGCGAGCCGTGGGGCGACATCGCCGGCTACCCGGTGGCGGCCAAGACCGGCACCGCCCAGGTCTCCGACGTCGGCTCCTGCCTGTGCCAGTACGGGTCGAGCTACATCGGCATCGCGCCTGCTCAGGACCCGCAGCTCGTGGTGGCGGTCAACGTCCAGGACCCGACCCGGCAGGGCTACTACGGTGACGAGATCGCCGGGCCGGTGTTCTACAAGGTCATGAAATTCGCGCTGTCGACCATGAAGATCCCGCCGACCGACGCCGAGCCTCCGCACATCCGGCTCACGGTGCCGTAATCGGAGGTACCCTCTGCCAGTGCCAGCCGATCTGCGCCCGGAACGGGTACCCGTGCGCCCGTTCGCAGGGCTCGCGGTGCTCCTCGGGCTGAGGACTTCGGGCCAGGACGCCCTGGACGCGTTCACCGGCCTGTCCGGCCCCGCCGGGGTGACCGGCATCACGCATGACTCGCGGCTCGTGCGGCGCGGTGACCTGTACGCGGCCCTGCCCGGGCGCCAGTTCCACGGCGCGCGGTTCTGCGCTGAGGCGGCGGCCGCGGGCGCCGCGGCGGTGCTCACCGACCCGGCGGGCCGGGACGAGGCGGTGCGGGCCGGGCTGCCCGCGTTCGTGGTCGCCGACCCGCGGTCCCGGCTCGGCGAGGTGGCCGCGTGGATCTACGGCTACCCGGCGCAGCGGCTGCTGCTCATCGGGGTGACCGGGACCAGCGGCAAGACGACCACGACCTACCTGCTGGAGTCCGGCCTGCGCGCCGCGGGCTACAAGGCCGGGCTGATCGGGGGGGTGCAGACCCGGATCGACGGGGCGGCCGTGCCCAGCCAGCTGACCACGCCCGAGGCCACGGAGCTCCAGGCCCTGCTGGCCGTCATGGCCCAGCGCCGGGTGGCGGCGGCCGCGATGGAGGTCTCCAGCCACGCGCTGGCGCTGGACCGGGTGGCCGGCACCCGGTACGACGTGGCCATCTTCACCAACCTCTCCCAGGACCACCTGGACTTCCACGACAGCATCGAGGACTACTTCGCGGCCAAGGCTCAGCTGTTCACCGCGCGGTACGCCTCGGCCGGGGTGGTGAACGTCGACGACCCGCGCGGCCGGCAGCTCGCCGCCACGGCGCAGATCCCGGTCACCACGTTCTCCGCCGACGGCCGGCCGGACGCCGACTGGCGGGCGGCCGACATCCGGACCGGCGCGGACGGCAGCACGTTCCGGGTCATCGGGCCGGGCGGCGTGGCGGCCGACGCGGCGGCGGCCCTGCCCGGCCGGTTCAACGTGGCCAACGCGCTCGGCGCCATCGTCGGGCTGGTCGAGGCCGGGATCGGCCTGGACGCGGCGGTGGCCGGGGTGGCCGCCTGCCCCGGCGTGCCGGGCCGGCTGGAGCGGGTGGAGGCGGGCCAGGACTTCACCGTGCTGGTCGACTACTCGCACAAGCCGGGCGCGGTGGAGGCGGTGCTGACCGCGCTGCGCCAGGTCACCCTCGGGAACCTCACGATCGTCCTGGGCTGCGGCGGCGACCGGGACACGGCCAAGCGGCCGCTGATGGGGGCGGCCGCCGCCCGGCTGGCCGACACCGCGATCTTCACCAGCGACAATCCCCGGTCGGAGGACCCGCTGGCCATCCTGGCCGAGATGCTGTCGGGCGCGGCCGGCGTGCCTGCGGCCGGCCGCGCGGACGTGCTCGTCCTGCCCGACCGCGGTACCGCCATCGAGACGGCCATCGCGGCGGCGGGCAAGGGCGACATCGTGCTGATCGCCGGCAAGGGGCACGAGACCGGCCAGTACGTCGGCACGGCCGTGATCGAGTTCGACGACCGGGTCGTGGCCGCCGACGCCCTCGCGCGCCGGCGGCGGGCCGAGGAGGCGACGGTGCCCGGCGGCCGGGCGGCGCCGGGGCCCGCCGGCGCCGGCCGGCCCGTCCCGGACCTGACGGCCGCGGCCGGGCACCCCGGCGCGGCCGCGCACCACCCGCACCCCGCCGACCCGCACCCCGTCGACCCGCACGCCGTCGACCACGAGACCGCCGACCCGGAGGGCATGTGATCCCGCTGTCCATGGCGCAGCTGGCCGAGATTACCGGCGCTGCGCTTGATGCGGTACCCGATGCCCGCGCCCTGGTCACCGGCCCGGTGGTCATCGACTCGCGGGCGGCCGGGCCGGGCGCCCTGTTCGCGGCGCTGCCGGGCCTGCGCGTCGACGGCCACGACTACGCGGCCGCCGCCGTCGCGGCCGGGGCGGTCGCGGTCCTGGCCACCCGCCCGTGCGGGGCGCCCGCACTGCTCGTCCCCGATGTCCCCGCCGCCCTGGCCGTCCTGGCCCGGGCCGTGGTGGACCGCCTGCCGGACCTGACCATCGCCGGCATCACCGGCTCGGCCGGCAAGACGACGACCAAGGACCTGACCGCGCAGCTGGTCGAGACCCTCGGCCCCACCGTGGCGCCGCGCGGCTCGTTCAACAACGAGATCGGCCACCCGCTGACCGTGCTCGGCGTCACCGGGGACACCCGGTACCTGATCTCCGAGCTGTCGGCGCGCGGGCCGGGGCACATCGCGGCGCTGTGCCGGGTCGCGCCGCCGCGGCTGGGCGCGGTGCTGTGCGTCGGGCACGCGCACGCCGGCGAGTTCGGCGGCATCGAGAACGTGGCCCTGGCCAAGGGCGAGCTGCCCGCCGCCCTGCCCGCCGACGGCGTGGCCGTGCTCAACGCCGACGATCCGCGGGTGCTGGCCATGGCGGCCCGCACCGCGGCCCGCGTCGTGACCTTCGGCACCATCGCGGGGCACCGGGACGCCGGCCCCGGCGACCGCCCGGATGTTCGCGCCGTCGGCGTCACCACCGACGACCTCGGCCGGGCCGCCTTCACGCTGGTGACGCACGCCGGGGCCGCGCCGGTGCGGCTCCGGCTGCACGGCGCGCACCACGTGAGCAACGCCCTGGCCGCGGCCGCCCTGGCCGCCGAGCTCGGCATGGAGCTCGACGCCATCGCCGCCGGCCTGTCGGCGGCGGTGGCCCGGAGCCGGTGGCGGATGGAGGTCACCGAGCGCGGGGACGGCGTCACCATCGTCAACGACGCCTACAACGCCAACCCCGAGTCGGTGCGGGCCGCCCTGCGGGCCCTGACCGACATGACGGCGGGCGGCCGGCGCGGGTTCGCCGTCCTCGGCCAGATGACCGAGCTGGGGGAGGAGTCCGAGGAGTTCCACGAGGAGGTCGGCCGCCTGGCCGCCCGGGCCGGGCTGGCGGGCCTGGTGGTGGTCGGCGACGGGACCGAGCCGATCCTGGCCGGGACCAAGTCGGTGCCGTCCTGGTCCGGTGAGCTGCTGCACGTGCCGGACCCGCCCGCGGCGGTCCGGGCGCTGGAGCAGCGGCTGGCCGGCGGTGACGTCGTGCTGGTCAAGGCCTCGCACTCGGTCGGCCTGGAATCCGTCGCGCTCGCCCTGACCGGCGAGCGGCCGTTCCCGGCCGGCGAGCCCGCCTCGTGAAGACCATCCTCCTGGCCGCCGGCGTCTCCTTGGTGCTGGCCCTGTTCGGCACGCCTGCGGCGATCAAGCTGCTGCGCCGTCGCGGCTACGGGCAGCTCATCCGGGAGGAAGGACCCCAGAGCCACAAGACCAAGCGAGGCACGCCGACCATGGGCGGCGCCGTGATCGTGATCGCGGCGCTGATCGGCTACGTGGTCGGGCACGTGGTCACCGGCGACCCGATCTCCGCTTCCGGCGTGCTGGTGCTGTTCCTGATGACGGGCCTGGGCCTGGTCGGGTTCGTCGATGACTTCATAAAGATCTACAAGCAGACCAGCCTGGGGCTGCGCAGCGGCGCGAAACTGGCCGGCCAGGCCGTCGTCGGGGCGCTGTTCGCGATCGAGGTGCTCCGCCACCCGGACGGCATCTCCCTGACCCCGGCCGACGCGCACTTCTCGTTCCTGCGCGACTTCGGGCCGGCCATCGGCGTGCTGCCCTTCGTGCTGTGGATCGTCCTGATGATCGCCGGGACGTCCAACGCGGTCAACCTGGCCGACGGGCTGGACGGGCTGGCCACCGGCGCGACCATCCTGGTCCTGGCCGCCTACGTGCTGATCGGGATCTGGCAGGAGCGCAACGACTGCTCGAACTTCCTGTCGCCCCAGTGCTACGCGATCCGTGATCCGCTGGACATCGCGGTGGTGGCCGCGGCGGTGCTGGGCGCCTGCTTCGGGTTCCTGTGGTGGAACGCGCCGCCCGCCCGGATCTTCATGGGCGACACCGGCTCGCTCGCCCTGGGCGGGGCGCTGGCGGGCCTGGCCGTCTGCACCAAGACCCAGCTCCTGCTGGTCATCCTGGGCGGCCTGTTCGTCATCATCACGCTGTCGGTCGTCATCCAGGTCGGCTCGTTCAAGCTCACCGGCAAGCGGGTCTTCCGGATGGCCCCGCTGCAGCATCACTTCGAGCTGCTCGGGTGGGCCGAGACCACCATTGTCATCCGGTTCTGGATGGTGGCCGGCCTGTGCATCGCCCTCGGCCTGGGCATCTTCTACGTGGAATGGCTGCCCGGCTAACGCCGCCTGTGCGGGCCGCCCGCCCGTGGAATGGCTGCCCGGCTAGCGCCGCCCGTGGGAAGGCCAGGCGCGACACGCGTCGAATGTCCCGGGCATGATCGCCCTGGCCAGCGAGACTACTGACATGAGTGCGCCCGCAGAGCCGGCTACCCGCCGGGCAGAAGGCAGCCCGCGCGAGTCGCCGGCCGGGCTGCGCGAGTCAGCGGCCCGGCTGCTCGGGCTGCTGGACCGGCCGCTGACGTCCTACTACCTCATCCTGGGCTGCACCCTGCTGCTGGTGGGCCTGGGCCTGGCCATGGTGCTGTCCACCTCCAGCGCGTACGCCCTGGACCACCACCTGCCCACCTACGGAGCGTTCCAGAAGCAGCTGGCGGGCGCGGCCGGCGCCCTGGTGCTGATGTGGCTGGCGGCCCGGGCGTCGCCGCGCCTGTACCGGGCGGCCGCCTACCCGGTCCTCGCCCTCACCGTGTTCTTCCTGGTCCTGGTCCTGGCCATCGGGCACACCGTGCTCGGCGCGACCCGGGAGATCTCGGTGGCCGGGCTGGCCGTGCAGCCATCGGAGTTCGCCAAGCTGGCCTTCGTGCTGTGGGGCGCTGACCTGCTGGCCCGCAAGGACAAGCTCGGCCAGCTGACCGAATGGCGGCAGCTGCTGGTGCCGCTGATGCCGGGCATGGCCATCCTCGCCCTGCTGGTCCTGCTGGGCAACGACCTGGGCACGACGGTCATCCTGCTGATGATCTTCCTGACCCTGCTGTGGGTCATCGGCAGCCCCGGCCGGCTGTTCATCGGCATGCTGCTGCTGATGGGCTTCATCGTGATCATCCTGATGCTCGTCGCGCCCTACCGGCTGCACCGCTTCACCGGCTTCCTGGACCCGAACGCCGACCCGCTGGGCGCGGGCCTGCAGGAGCTGAACGGGATGAACGCGCTGGGCTCCGGCGGCCCGCTCGGGGTCGGGCTGGGCGCCAGCCGGTCCCAGTGGGGCTGGGTGCCCGAGAGCAGCACCGACATGATCTTCGCCATCCTCGGCGAAGAGCTCGGCCTGGTCGGCACCCTGTCGGTGGTGCTGCTGTACAGCGGCATCGCCTACGCCGGCGTCCGCATCGCGCGCCGGATGCAGGACACCTTCATGCGGCTGGCCGCGGCCGCGGTGACGGTCTGGGTCGTGGCCCAGGCGGTGGTCAACATGGGCGGCGTCCTCGGCCTGCTGCCGATCACCGGCATCCCGCTCCCGCTGGTCTCCGAGGGACTGTCGTCGCTGATCACGACCATGATCGCGCTCGGCATGCTGATGGGCTTCGCCCGGCACGAGCCCGGCGCGATGCAGGCACTTGAACAGGGCGGTCCCGGTGTCCCCCGGCGCATCCTAAGCTGGCTGGGCCTGGGCGCGCGGCGGAGCTGAGGGCGGTCGCCCCCGGCCGTCCCGGGCCGGCGCCGGGACGGCGGGCCGGAAGACAGGGAAGTGGTGCACGATGGCGATGAGCGTGGTCATCGCGGGCGGCGGGACCGGCGGTCATATCCTGCCGGCGCTCGCCCTCGCCGACGCCCTCCGGCGGGCCGACCCGGAGATAGCGATCACCTGCCTGGGCACCGAGCGCGGGCTGGAGACGCGGCTGGTCCCGCAGCGCGGGTATGACCTGGCCCTGATCCCGCCGGTGCCGCTGCCGCGCCGGCTGACCCCGGAGCTGGCCTCGGTGCCGGGCCGGATGCGCGCCTCGGTCAGCGCGGCCGCGGAGATCCTGGATGAGGTCGCCGCCGACGTGCTGGTCGGCTTCGGCGGCTACGTGGCCACGCCCGGCTACCTGGCCGCCCGGCGCCGGCACGTCTCCATCGTGGTGCACGAGGCCAACTGCAAGCCCGGGCTGGCCAACCGGATCGGCGCCCGGCTGACCCACCGGGTCTACACCGGGCAGCCCGGCGTCAAGCTGGCCCACGCCCGGTACATCGGCATCCCGATCCGGCGGGAGATCGCCAGCCTGGACCGGCTCGCCCTCGGCGATCAGGCCCGCGCCCACTTCGGGCTCCGTCCCGACCTGCCGGTGCTCCTGGTCACCGGCGGATCGCAGGGCGCCCGGTCGCTGAACCGCGCCGTCCTGGACGCGGCCGGGCCGCTGCGCTCGGCCGGCATCCAGGTGCTGCACATCATCGGGCCGCGCTCCGACGACGTCCAGGTCCCGCCCGGCGAGGTCCCCTACGTGACGCTGCCCTACCTGGACCGGATGGACCTGGGCTACGCCGCCGCCGACTTCGCGCTGTGCCGCGCCGGGGCCATGACGTGCGCCGAGCTCACCGCGGTGGGCCTGCCGGCGGCGTACGTCCCGCTGCCGCACGGCAACGGGGAGCAGCGGCTGAACGCGGTGCCGATCGAGCGGGCCGGCGGCGGGCTGATCGTGGCCGACGCCGACCTGACGCCGGGCTGGATCATCGACTCGCTGCTCCCGGTGCTGCTCGACGCCGAGCTGGTCGCGGCGATGTCCAAGGCCGCGGCCGGGTCAGGGAACCGGGACGCCGACCGGCACCTGGCCGATGCCGTGCTGGACACGGCCGACCGGGGACGGCCGCACGGACACCGCCGCTAGCGCGGCGCGGGCCGGCGGCGGGCGGCAGGCCGGGCACGACCGGCCGGGCACGACAGGCAGGGCACGACAGGCAGGGCACGCGAAGGCAGGCACGACAGGCCGACAGAGGGAGCGGGGCATGGGGCTGGTGACACCGGTTGACGCGGTGCCGGTCAGCGAGCTGGGCCGGGTGCACTTCACCGGGATCGGCGGCGCGGGCAT
>FSXZ01002041.1_pt1 | contig 10446 bp, 9 predicted proteins | sample 1638121 | NCBI WGS metagenome assembly FSXZ01 (sample SAMEA3914788, study PRJEB12502) | metagenome | biome: forest; material: soil | place: Canada | collected 2011-07-03 | depth 0.1 m
GCCTTCGGGGACAGATGGGCAATCCGGACCCAGCCGTCCGGCGCGGCCGCGGCGGCCGCCGAGGCCGCCGGCGACGCAGACAGGACCAGGGCGGCGGGGCCGGCGAGCAAGACGGCGATCATCGCCAGCCGCGCCATTCGGCGGAACAACCTCATGATTGCGTACCTCTCATCTGGTCAGAGCTGGTCATCCGGCCGCGGGCTGCGGATCAAGGACGAGGACCTGGGTCAGCAGGCCCAGCGGGCTCGGTGCGGCGAACTCGATGCTGAGCGCGGCCGGGTAGGAAGTCGCGGCGTGAGCGGGCAGGTACGGGGGACCTTGCTCGTTCACCAGGTTCAGGGCCCCCGCGAGCTCGGCCGGCCCGCCGCCGCGGCCGCCCGGCGTGATATCGACTTCCCGGAACAGCACCGGGGCGCCGGGCGAGGCATCGCCGAACCCGGCCACGCGGAAGGCGTACCGCGACGACAGCGCGGCCAGGGTGACGAGCAGGCGGGCATCCACATGACCCGCCCGGACCTGGGCGGCGGCCCGGGCGGTGAACGTCAGGCGCCCGTTCTGGAGGAGCTGCGACCCGGCACTCCGGCGGGCGGCCGCGTCGGCCCGGAGCGCGGCCGCGTACGCGGCCGCGCCGCCCGGCACCGTCCTGCGGACGTCGATCCGGGCCGCGCCCGAGCCGAAGCTCGCGATCAGGGCGGGCGCGTAGGCCGCGGCCAGCGGGCCGGGGACCGGGGCCGCGGCCACGATAATGCCGGCCCCGAGCCGGCCGATGGCCGCGGGCCTCGTCAGCTCCACCAGCCGGCCCGACGGCACGCCCCGCTCCGCGAGCGCGGCGCACATGCCCGGATCGCACGCCACCATCGCGTCGCTGCTGACCTGCCCGGCGACCCAGCCCGCGGCCTGCGCGCGGACCGCGGCCGCGGCCGCGGCCGGCCGGGCAGCCCGGCGCGGCGGGGCCGCCTGTCCCGTCAGGGCGCCGGTGCCCCACAGGGCCGCCGCCGCGGCGGCCACCACCAGGACCACGGCGAGAGCGGCCAGCCGCGAGAATGACCGCGGCTGACCGGCCCCGAGGGCGCGCAGCCGCCACGACACGGACAGCCGGACCGTGGTCGCCAGGACCCGGCCCCACGATGGCTCCGCCCGCTCGGGAGCCGGTGCGTCTACCGCACGCATGGGCGCGGCGGCGCGCAGGCAGATGCCCCGGAGCCAAGAAAAGCCACAGCCGTTTTCCCCATCGGCGTCACCCCCAGCCGCAGCATGGCGCCGCGGCAACCGGTGCCAGCAGAGCACAGCGGATTTTCCTCAGCAACCGGAACGGGCATCTGGTCACGGTCCGGGACATCGGATACCGGCCCGGGCGCTCCGCCGCCCGGCCCGGGGCGCCCGCGTCCCTCAGCTCCCGGCGGGTATCCCGCTGGCCGGCAGCCGGGGCACCGCCGCGATCAGCTCGCGCGTGTAGCTGGAGGCCGGATGATCGAGGACGGCCCCGACGGTGCCCTCCTCGCGGACGCGGCCGCGCTCCAGCACGAGCACGCGGTCGGCCACGCTGGACACCACGCCGAGGTCGTGGGTGATGAACAGCAGGGCCAGGCCGAGCTCGCGCTGGAGGGAGCCGAGCAGGTCCAGCACGGCGGCCTGGACGGACACGTCCAGCGCGGAGGTGACCTCATCACACAGCAGCAGATCCGGCCGGGCGGCCAGGGCCCTCGCGATGGCCACCCGCTGGCGCTCCCCGCCGGACAGCTCCGCCGGGTAGCTCTCCGCCAGGCGGCCGGGCAGCCGGACCCGCTCGAGCAGCGCCATCACCTCCGCCCGCGCGCCCGCGCGCGGGCCGTCCCCGAACAGCGCGAGCGGCCGGGCGATGGCGTCGGCCACCGTCCGGCGCGGGTTCAGCGAGTCGTGCGGGTCCTGGAAGACGATCTGGATCCGGCGCCGGGCCTCGCGGTCACGATCGCGGGCCCGGGCGGCCAGGGCCGAGCCGGCGAAGGTGATCTCCCCCGACATCGGCGGGTGCAGGCCGATCACGGCCCGGGCGATCGTGGACTTGCCGCTCCCGGACTCGCCGACGAGCGCCAGGCACTCCGCGGGCCGGATCGCGAAGGAGACGTCGCGGACCGCCACTGACTCGGGCCGGCGGCGGCCGTAGCCGGCGGTCAGGGCCCGGACGTCCAGGAGGGCCGCGCGGCCGGCCATCGCCGGCCCGGCCGGCCGGGCCGGCCGGACGGCGGGCGGCGCCTGCAGCCAGTGCCAGCAGCGCACCAGCCGGCCCGCGGCGACCTCGGTCACCGGCGGCATCTGCTGCGTGCAGGCACTGGTCGCCGCCGGGCACCGCGGGGCGAACGGGCAGCCGGCCGGGCGGTCGGCAACGCCGACCGCGGTACCGGGGATGCCGGTCAGCTGATCACGCCGGGTGTGGACCGGCACCGATGCGACCAGGCCGGCCGTATAGGGGTGGACCGGCGCGGCGATCACCTGACCGGTGGGTCCCTCCTCGACGATCCGGCCGCCGTACATGACCGCGACCCGGCCGGCGACGGCGGCCACGGCGGCCAGGTCGTGCGAGACGAAGACCACCCCGGTGCCGGTCTCGCGGCCCAGGCGCGAGAGCTCGGCCAGGATCCGTCCCTGGGTCATGACATCCAGCCCGGTCGTCGGCTCGTCGAGGACGACCACCTCGGACCGGCAGGCAAACGCCATGGCCAGCGCCAGGCGCTGCTGCTGGCCGCCCGAGAGCTGGTGGGGGTAGCGCCGGCCGAACTCCGGGTCCGCCGGCAGGCTCACCCGGCGCAGGGCGGCCGCGACGGCGGCACCGGACGCGCCTTCGGGCAGGTGCGCGTCCATGAGCCCGGCGACCTGCTGCCCGATCCGCATCGACGGGTTGAGCGCCTGGCCGGCGTTCTGCGGCACGTAGGACACCCGGCGCCCGCGGACCGCCCGCAGCTCCGGGCCGGACAGCCGGAGAATATTCTCGCCCCCGATGCTGACCGTCCCGCCGGCGATCCGCAGGCCGGGCCGGGCATAGCCGAGCAGGGCCAGCGCCACCGTGGTCTTGCCGCTGCCGGACTCCCCGACCAGGCCCATGGCCTCGCCGGGCCGGAGGACGAAGGACACCTCATCCACGACCGGCGGCCCGGCGCGGGTTTCCACCCGGAGGCCGCTGACCTCCAGGCCGGGACCGGGCGCGGCGCCCGGCCCGGCCGCGGCGGGCGTCACCGGGCCGACCCGGCCGGGCGCCGCCGGACCACGCCGTCGGCGAGGACGTTCAGGGAGATCGTCAGCACGGCGATCAGGAGGGCGGGCGCCAGCGCCGCCCACGGGTTGAGCGCGAGGCCGGGCTGGTTCTCGCTGATCATCGATGCCCAGTCCGGCGCCGGCGGGCGCTGCCCGAACCCGAGGAAGCTCAGCGCGGCGACCAGCAGGATCGAGGTCGTGAGCCTCGGCCCGGCATCGGCGACCATGGTGGTGCGGATGTTGGGCAGGATTTCCCGGAACAGGACATAGGACGTCGGCTCCCCGCGGGCGGTCGCCGCTTCGACATAGCCGCGGACGCTGACCTGGAGCGCTGCGGACCGGACGATCCGGGCCACGCCGGGGAACTGCACCACGGCGATGCCCAGGGTGAGGCCGAGCAGGCTGTGCTCGGCGCCGGACGCGAGCACCAGCAGGAACAGCAGCGGCGGGAACGCGATGATGACGTCCACGGCGCGCATGATGACGGGGTCGGCCAGGCCGCGGGCATAGCCCGCCAGCAGGCCGGCCGTCGCGCCCGCCAGGTAGGCCAGCGCGGTGGCGGCGAGGGCGACGAGGACCAGGCTGCGGCCGCCGTCCAGGATGCGGCTCAGCACGTCCCGGCCCAGGGCATCCGTGCCGAGCAGGGCACCGCCGCGCGGGCCGGTGAAGGGAATGCCGATCAGGGCGTCCGGGCCGTGCGGGGCCACGTACGGCCCGGCGACGACCATGGCCACGATGACGATGACGGCCGCGAGGGCCAGCCGCTCGGGCCAGGTCTCCGGCCGGGCCGCCGCCAGGCGCCGCCCCGGCCGCGGCGCCGGGAGCGCGGACATCAGCCGGCCTCGGTCCGGAGCCGGGGAATGAGCAGCACGACGGCGACATCGGCCGCGATGTTGAGCGCGATGTACAGCAGGGCGATCAGCAGCCCCAGGGCCAGGACGACCGGTATGTCCTGCGCGGACACGGCCTGGACCATGGCCACCCCGATGCCGGGGTACTGGAACACGGTCTCCACCACGACCACCCCGCCGACGAGGTACTGCGTGGTCATGGCAAACGTCTGGATGGCCGGGACCAGGGCATTGCGGAGCACGTGCCGGCGGATGATCCGCCCCTCGGGGATGCCGTTGAGCCGGGCCGCCTCCACGTAATCGGAGCTCATCACCTCCGCGACCCCGGCGCGGATCATGCGGACGGTGTAGGCCGTGGACGAGATGAGCAGCGTGGCCACGGGGAGCACCAGGATCTGCGGACTGGCCAGCGGGCTCGTTCCGGGGCCGACCAGCGAGACGGCGGGCAGGACCTTCCAGGTCACGGCGAACAGGATGGCCAGCACCGTCCCGGTGACGAACTCCGGCAGGGCAATCGCCCCGAGCGTCAGCCCGGACACGGCCGCGTCGCTGCGCCGCCCGGCCCGGACCCCGGCGTAGGTGCCCAGCGCGACCGCGAGCGGGATCATCAGCACGAGCGTCGCCCCGGCCAGGATGAGGGTGTTCCCGAACGCCCCGGCCAGCAAGGTCGTCACGGGCTCCTGCGCGGCGTAGGAGATGCCGAGATTCCCGCGGAGCAGGTGCCCGGTCCAGGTCAGGTACTGCTGCAGCGCCGGGTGGTCCAGGCCGAACTGGACCTCCAGCCGGTGCAGGGCGAGCGGGTTGGCGCTCTGCCGGCCGAGGATCGCCGACGCGGCGTTGCCGGGCAGCAGCTGGAGCCCGGCGAAGATCAGGACCGACACAGCGGCGCCGAGCAGCACGCCCACGCCGAGCCGCCGCAGCACGTACCCGAGCAGCGGGCGCGGCCGCCAGCCGGGCCGGGTCAGCGCGGCCACCGTCAGTCGAGCCAGAAATCTTGGAAGACGTTGGCCCCGCCCATCTCGAACAGGTAGGCCGACGCCGGGAGGTGCACGTGCTTGGCGTAGCCGTCCAGGTTCGGGGTGAGGCCCCAGATCAGGTAGCCGCCCTCGTTGTAGAGCATCTCCTGCGCCTGGACCAGCAGCTGATCGCGGGCGGCGGCGTCGAAGGTGCCCCGGGCCTGGTTGTAGAGCGCGTTGAACGCCGGGTTGTGCCAGTGCGTCTCGTTATAGGGGGCGCCGGGTACCAGGGCGCTGGCCATGAACTGCTCGATCGGCAGGTCGGCCCAGCCGCTGACGCCGAACGGGTACTTCAGGTACTGCGGGCCGTAGTAGTCGGCCGGGGAGATGTTGTTGATGATCACGTTCACGCCCGCGGCCTTCGCCTGCTGGGCGTACGCCGTCGATGACTCGAGCATGCCCGGCTGCAGCGCGGAGGTGTTGAGGGTCACGGTGAGCTTCTCGTGCCCGGCGGCCTTCAGCAGCGACCGGGCCTCGCCGAGGTCCTGGACCCGCTGGGCCACGGCCGTCGGGTAGCCCGGCTGGCCCTTCCCCTCGATGTCGTTGCCGACCTGGCCGAAGCCCAGCTGCGCGGCCTCCACCAGGGCGGGCCGGTTGGCGATGAGCCGCATCGCCCGCCGGACCCGCGGGTCATCAAACGGGGCGATGTCGCAGGCCATGGTCAGCGGGAGGATGTTCCCGGACCTGGTCTCGATCAGCTGGAACGCCGTCGTCTCCTTGTACTGGCGCCCGGCGGCGAACGACATCTGGTCGATGGCGTCGACCTCGCCGGCCAGGAGCGCATTCACGCGCGAGGTCGGATCGGCGATCGTGGTGATCTCAAGGAAATCGACATACGGGCGGCCCGGCACCCAGTAGTCGGGGTTCTTGGCGAACAGGCTGGACCGGCCCGGCGAGAAAGAGACGTACTTGAACGGCCCCGTTCCGATAGGGTGCCGGAAGTCCGTGGCGCCGTCCGGCACGATATTCAGCGGGGCGCACAGGTCAAGCGGGTAATCCGCCCGCGCCACCGTGAGCGGTATCTGGAGCGTCAGCGCGTCGAGCTTCTTCAGGCCGCTGAAATCGATGACGTCGGTGGCATATGTCCCGACGAGCTGAAGCTTCTGGTCACGCTTAAGGGTGTAGATAACGTCGTCGGCCGTGAGCGGCTTGCCGTCGTGCCATTTCACCCCGGAGCGCAGGCGCACGGTCCACAGCGTCCCCTTGGCGTTCGGCTCGAGACTCTGCGCCAGCTGAAGCTGGACCTTGTAATTGGTGTCCAGGTAGCACAGGGCGTCGAACAGCGCGTCCGTGCGGTAATAGTCGGCGCCCTGATTGGCGGCGCCGGGGTCGAGCGAGTCGGTGGGGCCGCCGAACGCCGTGCCGATGCGCAGCTTGCCGCCGTAGGCCGGCCGGGCCGCCGCGCCGGCTGTCTTCGGCGCGGATGCCGAGCCGCCCGGGTCGCTGTCACCGCAGCCGGCCAGCACGCCCGCGGCCAGGCCGCCGGCGGCCAGCGCGGTCCCGTGCAGGAAGTGCCGGCGCGACAGTCCCGGTTGCGCCAGTGCGCGGCGCAGGTCGATGCCCGTCATGGTCTGTGCTCCTGAAGGTGGGTGGAAGGACGGTTCACCGGGCGGGCAGCGAGCGCGAGGCCAGCGACCGCCGCGCGCGCTGCGGAGAATCCGTGATCACGCCGGCCACGGCCGGGACGCTGAGGGCCTCGTCGATCTGCCCGCCGGTGTTGGCGTACCAGATGATCAGCGCCGTGCCCTGGTCCGCTGCCAGCGCGATCAGCTCACGGTCGAGGACGTCGGGGATGAGGACATCAGCGCCGCAGTCCCGCATCGCCGCCAGGAGGCCGGCCGCCGGGCGCGGGTCCGGCTCGGCGCCCCGGGACCGGATCAGGGGGCCCAGGCCGCGAGCGGTCAGCAGCCCGGTGCGGGCCGCGGGGTCCCGGTCGCGGACGGCGGTGAGCACGGCTTCGTGAAAGGACGAGATCAGGTACTGCGCCGGGCTGAACCGCGGGGCGACCGCGTCGAGCACCTCGGCCTCCAGCCCGGCCTCCTTGAGCTCGAGGTTGACGCCGATCCGCCCGCGGCAGCACTCCAGGACGTCGTCCAGGCCGGGGGGCGGGCTCCCGGTCACGGCGCCGATCTCGCGCCGGGACAGGGCCGCGACCGGGCGGCCGCCCACCCGGGCATCGTGGCAGACGACAATGCCGTCGCGGCAGCGCCGCAGGTCGGTCTCGATCATGTCGCAGCCGCTGCGGACCGCGGCATCGAAGGCGGCCAGCGTGTTCTCCGGGGCCGCCCGGTGATCACCCCGGTGCGCGATCACCCACGGCGGGGGGGCCAGCTCAGGCACGGGCGTCAGCCGTCCGGGCGGGCCAGCCGGCCAGCACCCGGCGCAGCCGGGCCGGGTGCTCGGTGATCATCCCGCGCATGACCCCGAACTGGGCCAGGTCGCGCATCTGGGCCTCCGAGCGGACCGCCCAGGCGATGGTCGGGACGCCCGCCGCGTCCGCCGCCTCGAACAGCTCGCGGTCACATCCGTCGGGCAGCACGTAGTCGGCGTCCAGCGCCCGCGCCTCGTCCAGGACCTGCCCGGCGCTGCGGGGGTCGGCCGTCTCCGGGTGGGCCTGGATGTACTCGGTCAGGCCGCGCATGGTCAGCAGCCCGGTCGGCGCCGCGGAGTCGAGCTCCCGGACCCGGGCCAGCACCGACGGCAGGAAGGAGGTGATCACGAACTGATCCGGCCGGAAATACGGGGCCAGCGCCGCCAGTATGTCTTCTTCCAGGCCGTCTTCTTTAAGCTCGAAATCCACGCCCAGCCGGCCGCGGCAGCACTCGATGAAGTCATCCAGCGCGGGCGGCAGGATCCCGGTGGCGTCGCGTATTTCCCGCCGGGTCAGGGCGGAGACGGGCCGCCCCCCGGCCTGGCTGTCGTGAAAGACGATGACTCCCTCAGCGCAGCGCCGGAAGTCGGTCTCGGTCATGTCGCAGCCCGCCTGAATCGCGGCCTCGAATGCGGCCAGCGTGTTAGGCGGGACGTCGTCGTGGATGCCACAGCTCGCGATTACCTGAATCAGCTCATGAGCCATGCCAGGACCATCCTTTATTGAGCGCCGCGCGGAACGGCCGGAACGTATTTCGGGCACGACAAAGACACCGGGGGGCGGGATTGTGATTGCAGCGAGCCTGCGGAAGATAGTCCGGAAAGTGCTTCTGGACTGGAGGCTAGAGAGCGCCATCGGGGGGCGTCAACGGGCAGGCTGGCTGATCCGACAGGTGTCAGCAGTACTTCAGCGGCCGTTCATCCGGAAGTCTCGGCGGACGCCTGCCGTACACGTGACGGCCGGGCTACGGCCGCGATGTATTGGCCCCGGTACCCCGGCCGCACCACCAGCTCCGGCCGCCCCGGCCAGCGCAGACGGGGCGCCGGTGCCGGGCGGCGGCCCTCAGACCGCTGCCTCGGCCGGGTTCGCCGTCGTAGCCGGGCGGGCGGGCGGCCAGTCGCCGGCCGGCGGGCTCAGGAGGTAGGCCAGGGCGGCCGACCGGGCCTCGCGGGCGATCACGTCCAGCCGCAGGCTCGGGGTCGAGCGGGTGATCTGGCGGGCGTAGCTCAGGAAGAGGCCGTCGATGATGCTCAGCCCGACCTCGGCCGCGAGCTCCAGGCGGTCGTGGGCCACGCGAGCGCGGTCCCGGCCGAGCCCGGCCTGGAAGCTGGCCAGCTTGACCCGGTGGGTGGCGCGAGCCCGGCCGACCATGACGTCATCGGCGCCGACGGTCATGAACGCGCCGATCTCGCAGGCCCGCTGCCGCATGTGGTCGTGCATGACCTCCACCATGGCCGTCACCGCCCCCTCGACGGTGGGCGGCGCCTGGGCCAGGTGGGCCACCATGCGCTCGTCGAACCGGCTGAGCGTGTCGTCCTGGGTGGCGCGCAGCAGGTCGCTCTTGTCCGCGTAGTAGCGGTAGATCGACCCGACCGACACGCCGGCCTGCTCCGCGACCTGCTGCATGGTGATGCCGGTGCTCCCCGGCCCGGAGTTCAGCAGCGTCCCGGTCGCCTCCAGGATCCGCGCCACCACATCCCGGCTGCGGCGCTGGACGGGGGTGACGACCACGGGCCGGCGGGCCGGGCCATCCTGCGACATGACCCCACTGTACTGCGCGGACATGCACTCTTGATAGTGAACCTAAACTCATGTTTACTATCGGCAGGCTCGTTTGCGGGAGAGGGTCCTCGGATGCCAGGTACGACAGATCCGGCGCCGGCTGACGTCGTCTACGCCGCGGCGGGCGGCCGGGAATTGCATGCGGACGTGTTCGCGGCGGCGGGCGAGAGCCAGCATGCAGCCGTGATCCAGCTGCACGGCGGGGGCTGGCGGGCCGGGAGCCGGGCGGCCGTGCACAGCCGCTGCCGGGAACTCGCCCAGCATGGCTTCACCTGCTTCGCGGTGGAGTACCGCCTGCTGCCGGAGGCGCCGTGGCCGGCGCCGCTGGAGGACGTCCGCGCCGCGGTGAGCTGGGTGGCCGGGCACGCGGCGGAGTGGGACGCCGACCCGGCCCGGCTGGTGCTGCAGGGCTACAGCGCGGGCGCGCACCTCGCGCTCCTGTCGGCCACCGCGCCGGAGCGCGACCAGCACCCGCCCGTCGCCGCCGTCGTCGCCGCGTATCCCGCCACCGACTTCCATCCCACCGGGCCCGGCGACGTCGGGATCCGGCCGAAGGAGCCGGGCGAGACGCTGCCGGGCTGGCTGCTCTTCGACCGGGCCACGACCGACGAGGACGTCCGCGCGGTGAGCCCGGCCCGGCTGCTGGACCCGGCCTTCCCGCCCACGCTGATCGTGCACGGGACCAGCGACCGCATCCGCCCCCACCCGTCGTCGCTGAGCCTGCACGCGCGGCTGCTGGCCCTGGGTGTGCCGGCCGACCTGCGCCTGTACGCCGGCCAGGACCACGAGTTCGACTACGTCTCCTCCTACCGCGCCGCGGTCGCCCGGGACATCGCGTTCTTCCTGCGCCGGATGGTCACCGACCGCGACGCGATCGCGGCGGACGTCGCGGCGAACAGCCTCTTCGCCAGGGTTTCCTGACCACACGACCGAGCCGAGGTGCGCACGACCATGAAGGCCAGCATCATCTCCCCGAACACCTACACCGCGCCGGCCGCCTGGGGCCGCCCGGCCCCCGTGCCGCGCGCCGCGTTCGAGGCGCAGACGGGCCAGCGGATGCTGGCCGACGCGCTGGAGCAGGCCCGGCTGGCGGACGAGGCCGGGTTCGACTACGTGTCGGTCTCCGAGCATCACTCAGCCCCGCTGATGTGCTCGCCCAACGCCGCGGTCTGGGCGGGCGCGCTGTCCCAGGTCGTGA
>FSXZ01002623.1_pt1 | contig 10446 bp, 10 predicted proteins | sample 1638121 | NCBI WGS metagenome assembly FSXZ01 (sample SAMEA3914788, study PRJEB12502) | metagenome | biome: forest; material: soil | place: Canada | collected 2011-07-03 | depth 0.1 m
CACACGCCCGGCAACGAGATGACGTTCCTCGACATCGACGACGCCATCGCCCGGGGGCCGGTCCTGGTCGGCAGCCCGCAGCAGATCATCGACAAGATCCTGTACTTCCACGAGGCCTTCGGCCACGATCTGCAGTCGCTCAGCCTGCCGACCATGATCCCGCACGAGCAGCAGCTGGAGATGCTCGAGCGACTGTCGGCCGAGGTCATCCCGGTGGTCCGCGCGCAGGTCCCGACGACGCTCTGGACCGACCAGGACCCCTACGGGGGCCGACCCGGGTTCACCGGCCGCATCGTCCCTGACGCGGCCGCGGTCATCCAGGCGGCTCGGCGGGAACGGCCGGGTCCAGGCTGAGCGATTCGACCTGGTCGACACCCCAGCCGTAGGCGAGCTTGTGCACCTCGAGGACGAAGAAGGACTCGGTGGCGGTGATCCCGTCGATGTGGTGCATGCGTTCGTTGACGAGGTCGGTGAAGTGCTCGGTGTCGCGGCAGATGACCTCGGCCATGACGTCGTACTGCCCGGCCGTCATGATCACGTAGGAGGTCTCGGGGAGTTCTCCGAGCCGTCGGCAGACCTCGCGCGCCGTTCCCGGCCGGACCTTGATGCCGACCATCGCGAAGCGATCGAAGCCGATGGTCAGCGGGTTGGCGATGCCGACGATCTGGAGGACGCCGTTCTCCTCCAGGCGCCGCACTCGGTAGCGCACGGAGGAGGCCGGGATGCCGAGGTGCTCCGCCAGCTGGCTGTAGGGCCGTCGGCCGTCGGCCTGCAGGATCGCGATGATGCGCCGGTCGGTGTCGTCGAGCGGGCGGCCCCAGCCGGTGGACCGGGCGCCCGCCCCGCCGAACGGCATGTTGATGTCCCACCAGTTGTTGGACTCGTTGACGACGACCTGCCCGACCTCCATCTGCTCGATGAAGCGGAAGGCGGAGGTCATGCTGCGGGTGAAGACCGCGCCCTGCAGGCCGAGCTTGTCGTCGTTGGCGGTGCGGAGCAAGTCGTCCTCGTCGCGTCCGGTGATGATCGGCACGACCGGGCCGAAGGATTCCTCGCGGGACAGCAGGCTGTCGGTGGGGACGGCGTCGACGACGGTGAACTCGTAGTACAGGTCGGTCGGCATGCCCGCGCGGCGCCGCCCGCCGGCGAGGATCCGCGCCCCCCGGGCGCGGGGGTCGTCCATGTGCCGGTCCATCTTGGCCGCGACCGACTCGTTGTTGAGCGGGCCGAGCAGCGTCTTGTCGTCGAACGGGTCGCCCAGCACGACGCGCTCGGCTTCCCGCAGCACGCCGTCCACGAACCTGGACGACCGCGCCCGGGCCGGTGGACGGGATAACCCTGGCCGGCCAGACGCTGCGCATGATCTCCCGGATCAGCATTGGGGCTCCCGCATCCGGGTTCGCATCTCCAACGCCTACGGGGCGCGCGGCCTCACTGTCGGCGCGGCGCGGCTGGGGCTGCGGAGCGATGGCGCGGCCATCGTCGACGGTTCAGGCCGTCCGCTGACGTTCAACGGATCACCGTCTGCCGCCATCCCCGCTGGTGCACTCGTCGTGAGCGATCCGGTGGACCTTGACGTAGCTCCGCTCGCCGATCTGGCAGTAACCGTCTACCTCCCGGACGAAGTGCCTGGGGACTTCCAATTGACCGGCCACGACCCCGCTCACCAGACGAACTACCTCTCGCCGACCGGTGACTTCGCCTCCGCGACCGACATGCCCGTCCAGCAGGTGACCGAAGTCTTCCTGTTCGTGACCGGGATCGAGGTGCTGGCTCCGCGGGAGGCGGGAGGCATCGTGGCGTTCGGCGACTCGCTCACCGAGGGCAACATCTCGCAGCTCGACGCGAACAACCGCTGGCCCGACCAACTCGCGCGGCGACTCGCCGCGCGGCCGAGCGGGCGCCCGCTGGGCGTGGTGAATCAAGGCACCGGCGGCGGGCGCATGCTCCACGACGGCCATGGCGACAACGGGTTGCGCCGCTTCGACCGCGACGTGCTCGCGCAGCCGGGCGTGACGCACGTCGTCGTCCTGCTCGGCGTCAACGACCTCAGAAACAGCCAAGGTAAGGACGACGAGATCGTCACCGCCGAGGATCTGATCGGGGGGCTGCACCAGCTCGCCGTACGGGCGCACGCGGTCGGGCTCACAGCCATCGCCGGGACGGTGATGACGTGGGAAAACGAGACATTCAACGGCGGCCACTACACGCCCGAGGCTGAGGCCAAGCGGCAGGCCCTCAACACCTGGATCCGTGACAACAGGGCCTTCGACGCTGTGATCGACTTCGAGGCGGCGCTGCGCGACCCCGATCACCCCACCCGCACGCTGCCCCGGTGGGACTCCGGGGACCACCTTCACCCCAACGACCTCGGCTACCGGCACATGGCGGACAGCATCGACCTAGCGCTGTTCGGCTGAGGGCCGGGGAAGTTCCCAGTAGTCCGCGCCGCTGAGGAATTTGCCGTCCTGGGCGATCTGCCTCGCGCGGTTGCGGAGGATGGTCACGGCCGGATAGGGGCGCAGGTAGACGGACAGCTCGTTAACGAGCCCGTCCGTGTTGATCCTTTGGATCCACATTCCTTCCATGGGGTATCCGTCCGCGTCGCAGTCGAATAGCTCGATCGAATGTTCCGGCGTCGCGATAATCGAGGTGTAGGACGAGGCGCTTTGCACCTCGTGGGCGATCCGGACTGCCTCGGCCACTTCGTCCTTGCCATGGACGGCTTTGGCCAGCATGGGGCTGTGCAAAACCATGTCCGGCGCCGATTCGATGTGCCGCATTGCGATCGGGGAGAACTGCCGCGGGCCGGAGTGTTCTGGTTTGGGTTGGAGTTCCCAGGAAGCCGACGGGATCTCACTTGCGAGCAGTTGGTACATGTCGTTGCGGAACAGCGTCGCAACGGGCCAAGGCCGCATCAGGACTCTGATCTCTCGCACGCTTCAAGTGTGTACTCGATGGGGCCGGCTGCCCGGGCTGCGCAGGCCAGCACATGGGCCACCTGTGCGGGCCCGGTCACCGGCAGGGTCAGCATCGGCGCCAAGAGGACGACGTCGGCAGCGAGGAGGCCAGACAACTCGGCCTCGCTCGCCCCGTTCTCGATCGCGGTTCGAAATGGGTGCTTGCTCATGGTTTTCCTTCCTGCGTCGGGTGTGGGAGCGCAGGTGCCAACTCCCGTGGCGTATCAAGCCCCAGAAGGCTCAATACGCCGGCCAGCGTTGCGGTGAACTCGCTGCTTACGGGTTCCAGTTCCGGGTTGCCATACACCGCGAATAGGTCCGCGGGATGGTCGAAGCTCATCTGGCCGCTGCCGGTGGGGGTTTCGGCGATGACGATGCGCAGTGGCAGGTAGAGGAATGTGGCCGGATCGATCCGGAATCCTCGCTCGGCTTTCACGATGTTGCCGGCAAGGTAGGTAACTCCGTGCCCCGTATTGCCGTTCAGCTTCATGACCGGGCTGGGGTCAAAGGTGAAGAAGTTTACGAGACCGTGGATCGCGGTTGCGGCGGACAGGCTCTCAATGGCGGTCCACCCTGCGTTGCTTTTGACAACCCCGATGGCCTCAAGCCGGTCGAATGACGGGACGACGGTTTCGTAGTCGGCGCGGAACTGGGTATACGGGCGCCCGCTGTCGATGCGGATGTGGTGAACGGTCCTGGCCCTGACGAGGGCTTGCTCGCTCATGGCTGATCTCCTGATGGGACGGTGCGTCGGCGTGTCGTGGTCATGGTCCGAACTCACGAAGCGCTAGGAGAGCCTGGTTGGTTCCGCGGGCAGGAGCCAGTATTCGGCGGGCAGTGAGGGCAGCTGGCCGGCGATGGCGGCGTCGCGGAGGATGGTGACCACGGGCCAGGGCCGTAGCCAGACAGTCTGGTTGACGACCCGTCCCTGGGCGTCGAGCTCGAAGACGTCGATTCCCTGCTGCAGGTGGCCGTCGATGACGCAGTTCCAGTACTCGGTGAGCTTGTGCTCGCTCGTGAAGCGCGCCAGGTACGTGCGCACCCCCTGGATGCCCCCGATGAGCTTGTGGATGTCTTCCACGTTCTTCTGGCCGTACGCGGTCTTGGTCAGCATGGGGCTGTGGAAGGCGGCGTTCGGCGCGAGCGGGAGCGGTCCGCCCGGCCGCTGGCCGACCCCGGCGTCTGGGTCCGGCGACGGGGCCTTGCCCTCGTCCAGCTGCCAGGCGGCGGGCGGCACGGCGTCGGCCAGGGCGCGGAGCATGGTGTCGCGGAAGTTGGCCACGACTCCCCAGGAGCGCAGCAGGACAGTGATGTCGCTGATCAGGCCGCCGGCGTCTTCGACCAGGACGGTTGCGCCGCTCAGCTCACGGTCGTCGACGGTGCCCGTCCAGAACAGGATCGTCTGCTTGTCGTCGCCGACCTCGTCGGTGTAGGTGAGATCTTCGATGATGTTCTCGTTGGCCTCGCGAAGGAACCTCAGTGTGAGTTCCCTGCCCTCGAGGTCCTGGGTCAGGATGGGGGTCCGGAAGGTCACGTCTTCTGCGATGAGGGCAGCGAGGGCCGCCTGGTCTCCGCTACTGGTGGCTACCGCGAAACGGTGCGTTGTCATGCTGGGTCTCCTGTCGGTTGCGACGGCGAGCCGTCTGCAGGCCCGCTCGATTCCCAGCTTCCGGCTGCGCCCGAAGACGGCGCATGACCCGATCGCGTGATGTTGACGGCGGCTTGGGGACGCGCCTCCGCTAGCGGTCTGAGCGTGCATACTGGCAGGAAATAAGGTGCTGGCCGGGAAGAGCTTGCGATGGGGCATGATCGAGAAGGTGCGGGCCGGGCCGGGACGGGCCCACTGCCGGGCCGCCCGGCTCAGCTTCGCGGTCGGCGGGAGCAGCTAGCCGAGATTCGCGCCGCTCTCCAGGCGCTGGTCGCCGGGCGCGGAGGGATACGACTGATCCGGGGCCTGCCAGGGGCGGGCAAGAGTGCGCTCTTGGATGCGGCGGAGGACCTCACCCGTCCGCTTGGCGTCAAGGTGGCGCGCGCTAGCGGGCTAGCCGCAACCACGACGGTACCGTTCGGCGTTATTCTCTCGGCGCTGGCGGCGGGTGAGGAGCCGCTCGTCGACCCTCGCGCGCTGCGCGAGCTGAGCGGGTCGCCCGATCAGAGGTTCTGGCTGCTGCAGGAGCTCCAGGACCAGGTGGAGCGGGCCGCGGCCAGCCGCCCGATAATGATCATGCTGGACGACCTGCAGTGGGCGGATGAGGCCTCGTTGTCCGCCGTGGCCACCCTTCCCCGGCATACGGCATCTCACCGTGTCCTGTGGCTGCTGGCCGTCCGTTCGAGCGATTCTGGTTCTGCGGTGCTGTCGGCGATCACGCGGCTGGAGGCGGCCGGCGCCTTGTCCCTGAACCTGCCGGGGCTGGACGAGGACGCTGTCGGCGAGATCGCCCGCGATATCCTCGGCGCCCCGCCCGATCCGGCCCTGCGGAGGGTGCTCAACGGCGTCCACGGCCAGCCGTTCCTGCTGGTCGAGCTGCTGCGCGGCCTTTCCGAGGACGGCCTGGCCAAGATCGTGGACGGGCTGGCGGCAGCGTCGGCGAAGCACGTCCCCACCCGGTTCGGCGACTCCGTCGCCCGGCATCTGAGCACCCTCAGCCCGGAGGCGCGGGCCGCCGCGCGGATGGCGGCGGTGCTCGGACGGCGGCTCTCGGTGGAGGAACTGTCGGCCTTCACCGGACGCTCCGCCAGCGAGCTCATGCCGGTCGTGGACGAGCTACTGCGCGCGGGAGTCCTGGTTGAGGACGGCCGGTGGCTCGGGTTCCGGCATGACCTCGTCCGCGAGGCCATTGACGGCAGCCTGCCGGCCTCGACCCGAGACAGCCTGCGGCGCAAGGCAGTCGACGTAATGCTGACCCATGGAGCCGGGCCCGCGGACGTGGCCGCCCTCGTGCTTGATATCGCCGAACCCGGCGACCTTGCGGGAATCAGCCTGCTGCGCCGGGCGTCAGCCGAGATCGGCCGGGTATCTCCCGCCGTGGCCGCGCCCCTCAGCCGCCGCGCGCTCGAGCTGACTCCGGGCGACGATCCTTCTCGCGGTAGTCAGATCCTCGAAGCGATTGAAATGCTGGTGCTGGCGGGCGAGGCAGGCGAGGCCAGCAGGCTGCTATCGGCGTCCGCCGAGCACCTGATCACGCCGGAACTGGAAGCGGAGACACGGCTCGACATGGCCATGGCTCTGATGCACTACTCGCCGCTTGATGCCGTTGAGCAGTGCCGTACCGCCCTCAGCCTCGGGGCTCTGCCGCCCGGCCTGCGAATGCACCTCGGTTCCGTTCTGTCGTGCGGCCTGGACATCGCGGGCGACCGCCCGGGCGCCGCACTGGCGCTGCGTCAGGCCCGGGCCGACGCCGCCGCGGCGGGTGCGACCCGCGACTGGGGCGTACTGATCCCGCAAAGCCTCGCGGCCATCACGGAAGGACGGTGGCAGGAGGCGCTGGAGTGCAGTGGTGAAGCGGTCAGACTTCAGCATGTGGCCGGCCGGCTGAACGTGCGGATCTGGCGGCCGGAAGCGTGGCGGGCAACTGTCCTGCTCAGCCTTTCCCGGACCGGGGAGGCCATGCGCCTGATCGACGCGGGCGAGCAACTAGCGCAGGCCGAAGGAGTGCCGGGGAAGGGACGGGTCTGGATGATGCTCAGGGCGCGGGCCCTGATCGACCTGGGCCGGATATCCGACGCCGTTACCGAGGCCGAGGCGATCTTTGACATGTCCGATGAGCTCGGCGCCGGTCAGGTCGGCTACCTGAACGACGTGGCCAGCTGGGTCGGAGGCTACTCGGCCATCCGGACCGGTGAGCCTCAGCAGCTCGCCGCGGCAGCGCAGGCAGCCAGCCGCCTGCGCTGCGCGGAACTGGCGCCAAGCCGCGCGCTGGGTGCGCTCCTGAACGCCAGCCTGGTCAGCCTAGCCGGGCGGCCGGATGCCACGAAAGAGCTGGATGAGCCCACTCTCGCGGCGCTGAGCTCGCCGGCGCTGCAGGCCGGCAGCCCCCGGTCGCACGCGGACATCGTCCGGCTCGTGCGGCTGCTGCTAGCCGACGGCCGTACGGCTGAGGCCTCATCCGTCTCCCGAGCTCTGGAGACGGCCGCAGCGGCTCAGCCGGGAGCCCGCTTCCTCACCGCGGCCGCGCGCCACGCCCGGTCGCTGACACAGGCCGACGCCGGCCTTGCCGCCGAGGCCGCGGGAATGTACCGCGATGACGAACGGCCCCTGATCCGGGCCGAGGCATTGGAGGATGCCGGGCGCCTGCTGCCCGTTGAAGAGCGGGATGCCGCGGTGGGTCACCTCGACGCGGCACTGACGCTGTACGCCGCGGCAGGGGCCGCGCAGGACGCCGCGCGGGTACGGGGGCTGCTGCGCACCCGGGGCGTACGACGTGCGACCCTGCCCGCGCCGGACCCCCAGTGGCCGGAGCTCACCGAATCGGAACGAGCCGTCGTGACCCTGGTCGCTGAGGGGGCGACCAACCGCGAGGTTGCCGATCGCCTGTTCATCTCCCCGTATACCGTGAACTCCCACCTGCGGCACATCTTCAGCAAACTGGAAATTAGGTCACGCGTCGAACTTGCCCGGCTGGCCATGCAGCGCGGCGTGCGCCACGGCCAGTGATCCTCCAGCGAAGGGTGTGACTAGGGCGCCAGGGTCCCTGTTTCGCGCCTGGAGCCGGCTACCGGCAGGGTCGCCGCCATCGTGGACGGATAGGCCGGATCGTGGAGGAGCTTCGCCGTGCGGGTCTCGAGCCGGCGGAGGGCCCCGTAGGCGGTGACCGCGGCGAGGGAACCCGCCAGCGGTCCGACGATGTATGCCCACAGCCCTGCCGTCAGCGGCGCCAGAAGCGCCGGGGCCAGGCTGCGAGCCGGGTTCAGGGAGGCGCCGGTCAGGTCTCCGCCCTGCCAGACAAGCAGCGCCACCAGGCCCCAGGCGACCAGCGGGGTCCATCGCGCCGTACGGGGCGAGGAAACGGCGAGCAGGATCCCGGAGATGAGGACAAACGTCAGGATCGCCTCGATTCCGGCCGCTGCGGCCGTGTTAATGCCGTGGCCCGGACGGGTCGCCCCGAGATCGAGAGCAGCCGCCCGGTCGCCCCAGCACCACCGTGCGACCAGCGTCCCGGCGATCGCCCCGGCAGTCTGGGCCGCTGCATAGCCGATCAGGTCATGCGGGTGCATGTGCCCTCGCCGCCAGAAGGCCAGGCTCACCGACGGATTGAGGTGGGCCCCGGACCGGCGCCCGAGAGGGCTGACGGTCACGAGTAGCCCGGTCGCACCGAGGATCAGGCCAGTGATCAGCAGCCGGAGGGACTCCCCCGGCAGCACGGCGGCGACAGGACTGCCGGGAGCGAAGTCCAGGAAGAGCCCGGACAGTCCGCCGAGGAGCAGAATGCCGGTGCCCGCGAACTCCGATCCCCACTCCGCCCAATGCCACCCGCCCCGGGCTTCCGTGCCCGATGGTGACGTGGACGGTGCGGGCGGTGCGGAAGGAGAACCGACGTCAGCGACATCCATGTGCCGTCTCCTGGTTACTTGCGCTGATCCGGGAACAGGTAGAAGTTCTGCAGCCCCTGCATGGCGGTGCCCCCGTACTCGGGGAAGGCAGACTCAAGGCGCCGGTTGAGGTCATCCGGACCGGTAGCCGCAGCCAAGGCGTCACGGGCGACGTCCAGGTATCGGTGGCCGGCCGCGTAGATCCCGCGGTCGCCCGGCAGCCCGTGGCCAGGAAGAATCACGTCGTAGGCGCTTGCCTCGAGCGAGGTGATGGCGGTGCCCCATGAGTCGAAGGCGTGCTCGCCAATGAACAGGTGCACGCGGTTGTACGCGACGTCCTGGGTCATGAGGACCCCCGCGTCCGGCAGCCCGATCATCAGCTGCTCGGTGGTCTCGGCGTCGGCAACGGCCTCGAAGCTCAACGCGACGCCGTCAACGACCTCCTGCCCCGGCTCGACGACATAGTCCACGGGCCGGGCGATCACGGGTCCGTCGCCCTCATGACCGGGCGTGTTCTGGTAGCCGCGCTCGATTCGCACGTCGCCGCTGTCGTCGATCAGCGCCTTGACCGGGGCCAGGGCGTAGCTGGGAGCCTCGACGAGGGCGGCGCCGACGAAGTGATCGGGATGGGCGTGAGAGATGTAGAGCCGTGTTAGCGGCTTGCCGAGGCCGGCCGCGATCTTCAGGACCTCGCGGGCATAGCCAGGTGTCAGCTGGGCGTCAAAAAGCACCAGCTGCGACGACAGCTCTATGATGTGGCTGTTGACGCACCATCCGGTTTCGGGGGCCGTATAGGTGTGGATAGTCGCTCCGCCAGCGGGCGTAACGGTAACAGTGCCTTCCACTGAATTCTCCTTACGGAAGAGTTGGTAGGTCGCCCGGGGTATAACTCCAGTATTCCGGGCCGAGAATGTCCTTGAGCGCCTCGTAGGCCTCGCGACGGACCGAAATTATCGCGGGAAACGGACGATAGGCGGTCGTTTGCTCGGCAACCAGACCGCTGTCATCATCCACGATGATTTCAAGACTCTCGATCGCGTGTCCGCGCACGCTGCCGGACCAGTAAGTGAAGCTCGTGTGACTGTCAAGCTTTTCCTGCCTAACATAGCGGCCAGACCAGGCAGAGGAATAGGCCGCGAAAACCCTCGACACCTTCTGGCGTCCCTCAACGCTCCTGACCAGCAGCGGGCTATGAAAAATAACGCTCTCCGCCAGGAGCTGAGCGAATTGCCCCTGATTGGCTCCGCCACTGTCCCGCAAAGCGCACAGCGGATGCAATAATCCTCCCGTTGCTCGGCCTTGTAGTGCAGTACGCTTTAAGAGTGCGGACAATGAGCCCTGCGTCGCATCACCCGATCGCGTTATATCAGGGAATTCCGCCAGAGCGGAGGGGAGCGTGCCGAGGATCGGCTGCGTCACTCATTCGGGTGATGCGCCTGGCGGTGCCTTCGCCAGCTACATGCTCAGTCCGTGGGAGATCGTCAAGGCGAACCCGCTGCTCATCCCCGCAGCCCAATAAGGCGGTCAGCACCCGAGCTATTTCCCGGGAACGGCGGCGGACGGCTTCCAGGGCCCGCCCGTCATCAGCCGGCGCACGTACTCCATCACCGCGTCGATGATCTTGTTGGCCTGGCGTCGGGTGCCGGCCGCGGCGACCTCGCGCGCGCCCTCGCCGATGATCGAGGTCAGGATGCTCGCGTAGAGCCGGTCGAACGCGTTCTCTGACAGCTGCAGCAGGGTGTCGTTCTGCACGATCCATTCGTGGCCGCGACGGCGCTTCATCAGCTCGAAGCCGGGCGGCCCGTCGCCGTTGAAGAACAGCAGCACCAGGTCTCGCCGCTGCCAGCTGCCGTCGAGGTAGGCCCGCGCGCCGACCGAGAACAGCTCGAACGGGTCGGTCTCGCCCGCCCGCTTGGCCTGCGCGACGGCGCTGCTCGCGGCCTCCTCGTGCGCGGCC
>FSXZ01002461.1_pt1 | contig 10444 bp, 9 predicted proteins | sample 1638121 | NCBI WGS metagenome assembly FSXZ01 (sample SAMEA3914788, study PRJEB12502) | metagenome | biome: forest; material: soil | place: Canada | collected 2011-07-03 | depth 0.1 m
CCAGGCCCAGCAGGACGCCCTGCAGGTGCTCCAGGGCATCGGCCGCGTGGTCGGCGCCGCGCACGACGCGTACGTCTCCACCGAGAAGTCGAACGCCACGGCCTGGCAGTAGGCCGCGTTTCGCCTCGCCTCGGCGTGTCACACGCCGAAACGCGCGGGTACCTCAGCACGCTGTCGTCAGCGCGCTCTGTGTGCTCGCGCGTGCGAGTCTGCTAGGGTCGAGAGCATGAGTTCTCGCACTCGGCGATTTAGCTATGGCCACCGGATCGCTCCGGCCGGCCAGGTCGTCGTCGCGCGCTGAGAATCCAGCCGACTACACCTACGGCGCCCCCGGACCGATCCAGGTCCGGGGGCGCCGAGCTTTTCGCGCCGCGTCCCCGCCCGGATCATCCCGCGCCCGAGACGAGGAGCCCGACCATGCACACCGCCACCGCCACCGCCATCGACCCGACCCCGGCCGCCGCGACCGAGCAGACCGCCGCCGCCACCGATCCGGCCGGCCTCCCGGCGCCGACGTCCGCCGCCACGACGTCCGCCGCCACGCCGCTCGATCCGGGCGCCGCGAGTCCGGCGGCCTCGCCCGCGGCCGGCCCCGCGGGCGTACTCACCGGCCGCGAGCGCATCGACGCGATCGACGCGGAGCTGATCGCGCTGATCCAACGCCGCGTCTCGGTCTCCGGCGAGATCCAGTCCGCCCGCCTGGCCGAAGGCGGACGCCGCCTCGACCTGCGCCGGGAGACCGAGGTCATCGGCCGCTACACCCGCACTCTCGGCCGCCCGGGCACCGCCGTGGCGATGGCCCTGCTCGAGCTCGGCCGCGGCCGCGTCTGAGCAGGCCCGCTCCCGGCCGCGAGCCGCGTCCGCGGCCGCGCCGACCCCGGCGTAACCGGAAGTCCGCTCAGTCGTTGTCCCCGGTGAATGGATCCGGAGCGATCGGCTCGGGTCCGGCGCTTCCGGTCGCCGGATTCGGCTGTGGGACCTCGCCCCGGCACATGTCGCGCGGGCGGTTCGCCGCCGGCCACGACCATTCGGTCCTTCACCCCGCCGCCGCCCAGCGCGGGGTGAAGGCTTTCGTCTTCCACCCGGCGCTCGGCGCTCGGCACTCGGCACCCGGCACTCGGCCGCCGGGTACCCGAACCGGGGCGTCGGCGGCGGTGAACTGCGGGGAAACGGAGCGCCCTGCTCGGGGCCGTAGAATCGAGGCATCATGGATACGGACGCCACCACCCCCCTTGTCCTCGTCGTCGACTTCGGCGCGCAGTACGCCCAGCTCATCGCCCGCCGCGTCCGCGAGGCGCGCGTGTACAGCGAGATCGTGCCGCATACGGCGACGGTCGAGGAGATCCTCGAGCGCAAGCCGGCCGCGGTGATCCTCTCCGGCGGGCCGTCCTCGGTCTACGCCGAGGGTGCCCCGAACGTGGGAGCGGAGCTGTTCGAGTCCGGCGTGCCCACCTTCGGTATGTGCTACGGATTCCAGGCGATGGCCCGCGCGCTCGGCGGCACGGTGGACCACACCGACACCCGCGAGTACGGCCGCACCGGGCTTTCCGTGTCCGACACGGACTCGACCCTGTTCTCCGGCACCGCCGCGGAGCAGAGCGTCTGGATGTCGCACGGCGACGCCGTGGTGGCGGCGCCCGCCGGTTTCACGGTCACCGCGTCCACCGCGGGCACCCCGGTGGCGGCGTTCGAGGACAACGCGCGGCGGCTCTACGGCGTGCAGCACCACCCCGAGGTCATGCACTCCGAGTTCGGGCAGCGGGTGCTGGAGAACTTCCTGTACCAGGGCGCCGGCATCACCCCGTCCTGGACCATGCAGAACGTGGTCGAGGAGCAGATCGCCGCGGTCCGCGCGCAGATCGGCACCGGCCGGGTGATCTGCGGGCTGTCCGGCGGGGTGGACTCCGCGGTCGCCGCCGCGCTGGTCCAGCGTGCCGTCGGGGACCAGCTGACCTGCGTCTTCGTCGACCACGGACTGCTGCGCAAGGGCGAGGCCGAGCAGGTCGAGCGGGACTTCGTGGCGGCCACCGGGGTCGCGCTGAAGGTGGTCGACGCCCGCGAGCGCTTCCTGAAGGCGCTGGCCGGGGTGACCGACCCGGAGGCCAAGCGCAAGATCATCGGCACCGAGTTCATCCGGGTGTTCGAGCAGGCCGAGCTCGAGATCGTGGCCGACGCCGCGGCCGGCGGCGAGCCGGTGGAGTTCCTGGTGCAAGGCACGCTCTACCCGGACGTGGTGGAGTCCGGCGGCGGCGCCGGCACGGCCAATATCAAGTCGCACCACAACGTCGGCGGCCTGCCCGCGGACCTGCGGTTCAAGCTGATCGAGCCGCTGCGCAAGCTGTTCAAGGACGAGGTGCGCAAGGTCGGCGAGGAGCTCGGCCTGCCGCACGAGATCGTCTGGCGCCAGCCGTTCCCGGGCCCCGGCCTCGGTATCCGCATCGTCGGCGAGGTCACCGAGGACCGGCTCGAACTGCTGCGCGAGGCCGACGCGATCGCCCGCGAGGAGCTGAGCGCGGCCGGTCTCGACGGGGAGATCTGGCAGTGCCCGGTGGTGCTGCTCGCGGACGTGCGCTCGGTGGGCGTGCAGGGCGACGGGCGCACCTACGGCCACCCGATCGTGCTGCGGCCGGTCTCCTCCGAGGACGCGATGACCGCGGACTGGACCCGGCTGCCCTACGAGGTGCTGGCCCGCATCTCCACCCGCATCACCAATGAGGTGCGCGAGGTGAACCGGGTCGTGCTGGACGTCACCTCGAAGCCGCCGGCCACCATCGAATGGGAGTAGCGGCGAGCTCGCGCTCCGAATTCGTGGACGAAGATCCCGGCCGGATTGTTTAACTCTGGTAACGAAAACTCCGACACGGCGGCGCGGCTTCCGGCGCGCCGCCGGGCCGGGTGTAGCATCGCTACACCCATCAGGGGTGCAGTGCCTTGACAAAAGCAGGGCAACGCTCGGTGTCGGAGGGGTTTCGCGGTGTCCCAGGGCCCGGACTGCCACGGCAGCGTCCGCCAGGAATACGAACGGGAACTGGCTGAATTCGCCGCCCGATGCCGGGAATTCGCGCAGAACGAAGGAGTTCCGGCGGCACTCTCGCATTCCGAGAGTGGAGCGCGCCAGTGGATATCCGACGAACTCACCCGGCGCGCCCAGCGGCTCGCCGCGGCCGCCCGCGCGGAGAACTCGGCCTGGCTCGCCCTCGTCGGCAAGCAGGCCATGCGCGGCAGCTGGGGACTGTTCGGGCTGGTCGCCCTGATCGATCTGGCCACTGTGCCGCTCGCCTCGAGCTGGACTCTGCCACGCGCCGCCGTGCTCTTCGCCTTCGCCGCCTTCGCCCTGCTGGTGACCAGCCTCAGCCTGGTGCACAGCGAGCTCGGCGGCGTGCTGTGCTTCATGGTCGGCGCCGACGGACGGCTGTCCCCGGCCAAGGCGCTGGGCCTGCTCTGGGGCGCCGCGCTCAGCACCGCCCTGGTCTACTTCGCGGTGGAGGACTTCGCCGCCGCCACCGCCGCCGAACGCGCCGAGGTCAACGCCGCGATCTCGCATCCCCGCTGGGAGTATCTGGCCCTGTTGGCCGCTCCGGTGCTGGTGTCCATCGTGACCAACGCGGTGGCCGCGAACCGGATGCGCCGGCGCGCGGTGCCCTACCTGCCCGGCCAGCGCTCCCAGCTGCGCGACCTGGTCGTGGACGAGACCGGGGTCGGCTCGCTCGCCTCCGCGGTCTGGGTGCCGTCCTATCTGGCCGCGGTGCTGTTCCTGGTCGCCGGACTGGCGAAGAACCCTTACGCGCTGCCGCAGCTGCCCAGCACGGTGGTGTGGATCTCGCTCGGCTCGGCCGTGCTCTACGCGGCGGTGCGCCTGGTCGAGGCGCGCGGTCCGGTGGTGGTCTCGGTGGTGCGGGTGCGCCCGCCCGGCGGGCTGGACGGCCCGGTCCGGCAGGGCGACGAGATCGAGATCAGGGGCCTGGGATTCGTCCCGCCGGCCGCGGCCGCCCCGGACCAGCTGGCCCGGATAGCGGTGAAACTGGGCCCGATCCACATCCACGTCCCGCTGGTGCCGGGCGCCGAGGGCGGGTTCAGCAACCCGACCGACACCTCGGTCACCGTGCCGATCCCGCCGGATGTGGATCCGGGGCCGTGGACGGTGCGGGTGGTCACCGCCTCCGGGCTGGAGACCGAGGACTACGCCGTGGACATCGCCGCGGCGGAGGACTGAGCCGGTCCCGGACCAGCCCCGCGCAGGCAGCACGTCGGTGGCCACGCTCCTACCCGTGGCCACCGACGCGTCACCGGTTGCGGGTCACCGCCGTCGGGTCAACACGCCCACCACCGCCGTGAGACCGAGACCCAGAACGAGCAGGGAGACCACCCAGCGCGCTCCCGGTGTCCCGTGGCCGCCGCCGAGCAGGTAGACCAGGCCCACCGCCATGAACACGAGGCCGCCCAGGATCGACGCGGCATCGGGCTTGATCTGCTTCACCGGGACTCCTCCAGGCTCACGTCGCCGATACCGACGTTCAGCACGAGCACGATCGTGCCCTGCGGGTGCGCGGTGTCGGCCGGGATGACGAGATTGTCGTTGACGTTCCAGCTGCTGGTGTTCGTGTCGGTGCCGGAGTCCGAGGTGTTGTTCTCGAGCGTGCCGGCGCCGACGTGTGCCTGCACCCGCACTTCGACGTTCGGCGGCACGGTGACCTCCAGGTCGCCGATCCCGACCTGCGCGGTCAGCCGCACGGTGCGGCCCGGGCCGGGCACGGCGTCGCTCAGGTCCAGCACCCCGTCGCCGATGCCGAGCTGGTAGTTCGGCTGCACGCCGGCGGCCGAGGCCGGGGCCCAGTCGGCGTCGCCGATCGAGCCGCGCAGCGGTACGCCGATGGCCGAGAGCACGACCAGCGGGATCGCCAGCACCAGGCCCAGCGGCACCAGCCCGGTCGTCTTGCCGAACAGCCCGCCGATGACCATGCCGCCGCCGAGCAGCAGCAGGACCAGTGCGGCGCCGGAGAGCCAGGTCAGCCCGATCATCCCGGAGGCGTTGAGCACGCCGAGCGCGCCCGCCGCCGCCAGCAGGCCGGCCAGGACCAGGCCGCCGTAGCCGCGCCGCCGGATCCGGTCCGGCCGGCCGGGCTGCCCGACCGGGTCCAGACCCGGGTCCAGGCCGGGGTCCGTCCCCGGCGCCGCGGCCGGTGCCGGGGACGGCTCGGTCCACGGCCGGGAATCCTGCGGCTGGCCGTCAGGATCCTCATTCCCCGAGTCCGGCAGCCCGGCCTCGGCCCCCGTCTGCGTCTGCGTCTGCGCCGCGCTCTCGTCCTCGCGCACCGGCTGCTGCCACCAGGTCGGCGGGCGCTGCGACAGTCCGATCGTGATGGACCGGCCGAGCTTGATGTCGCCGCGCCACACCAGCAGCCCGAACACCGCGGCCGCGATCAGCCACATCGGCCACAGGCCGCTCAGTCCGTTGCTCAGCGCGTCGACCGCGGCGATCAGCCCGAGGCACAGGCCGACCGCCATCAGCGCGGCCATCCACGGGCTGTTGCCGGTCAGCATCCGGTGCGCCTCCGACTGCCGCTCCCCCTCCTGCGGCACCAGCAGCCAGGCCGCCGCGTAGGCCAGCAGCCCGAGGCCGCCGACGAAAGAGAAGACCACGAACAGAATGCGGAAGACCACCGGGTCGATGCCCAGATGCCGGCCGAGTCCGCCACATACCCCCGCCACGGCCTTGGACTGCCGGTCGCGGCGCAGTGGGCCGCGCGGCTCCGGGCCGCCGTTCGTCCTTGGATCGCTCATGGTGCCCACGATCGCAGCCGCCGGGGCCCGGCCACTATCGGGCACCGCCCGGATTCGACCCTGATTCCGCCCGGCCCGGTTCTCAGGGTCGGTCTCGGGGTCGAACCCCGATGACCGCACCGCCCGCGGCGTGTGACCATGAGACGGTGATGCCGCCGCTACCCGAGGACACCCCCCGTCTGAGCCGCTCGGCCCGCGGCCGACTCGGCGGCGGGGTCGCCCGCGGCCTCGCGTTGCACCTCGGCGCGGAGGCCTGGCTGCTGCGCGCGCTGTTCGTCGAGTACACCTGGGTCGGCGGGCTCGGCGCGTTCGCCTACGGCCTGTTCTGGCTGCTCGTGCCGCTGCGCGAGATACCCGCCGAGGAACGCGCCGCGCCCCGGCCCGGTGTACGCAGGGCACTGATCGTCGTGGGCGCGCTCGGCCTGTTGCTGCTGTTCCGGTTCTCGCCCATGGTGGTCCCGCGCGACTGGCACACGATCCTGCCGCTGCTCGCGGTGGGCCTCGGGCTGACGGTGCTGTGGCGGCAGGCGGACGACGCCCAGCGGGCGGATGCCGAGTCGGCCTCGCCGTGGAGCTCCCGGGGCGGCCATCTGGCCCGCTCCGGCCTCGGCACGGCGGTGGCGTTGGGCGGCCTGCTGGCCCTGACCAAATCGCACACCACCTGGACCGAGACCGGCCGCACCCTGTTGGCCGCGCTCGCGCTTCTGGTCGGCGCGGGCCTGATCGGGCTGCCCTACTTCTTCAGGGTGCTGCGAGACCTGGCCCAGGAGCGGACGGAGCGGGCGCGCTCGCAGGAACGCGCCGAGGTGGCCGCGATGATGCACGACTCGGTCCTGCACACGCTGACCCTGATCCAGCGCCACCACGAGGATCCGGTCCAGGTGGCCAGGCTGGCCCGGGCCCAGGAGCGGGAGCTGCGCGAGTGGCTGTACGGGCAGCGCAAGAACGCGGCGGAGAGCTTCGCCGAGGCGCTGCGCGCCGCCGCGGCCGAGGTGGAGGACCGGCACGGCGCCCGCTTCGACCTCGTCACGGTCGGGGACTCGGCGGTGGACGCGCATCTGGAAGCGTGCGTCGCGGCGGCCCGGGAAGCTATGGTCAATGCGGCGAAATACGCCGCCGGGGCGCCGATCTCGGTCTACGCCGAGATCGCCGAGGACCGGGTCGAGGTGTTCGTCAAGGACCGCGGCCCGGGCTTCGATCCGGACGCGGTGGCGCCGGACCGGATGGGCGTGCGCGAGTCGATCCTGGGCCGGATGAGCCGGCACGGCGGGAAGGCCGAGATCCGCACCGCGCCGGGCGAGGGGACCGAGGTGCGGCTGTCCGCGCGCCGGGCCGCGCCCGGTGCCATCGGCAGGCAGCGCGGCGAGTCAGCGGAATACGAACAGGAAGAAGACCACGATGGACGACGCGGCGAGCTCGACCAGTCCGGCCGCCCCGAGCCGGACTGAGCCCGGGCCGGCCGGTGGGCTCGAGGCCGCGGCCCGCCCCATCCGCCTCGTCCTGGTGGACGACCACAAGCTCTTCCGCACCGGCGTGCGGGCCGAACTCGACCAGGCCGCGCGCGGCACGGTGGAGGTGGTGGGCGAGGCGGCGGACGCGCCGAGCGCGGTGGCGGTGATCGCCCAACTGCGCCCCGAGGTGGTGCTGCTCGACGTCCATCTGCCCGGCGGCGGCGGCATCGAGGTGCTGCGCCGCTGCCTGGCCCGGGCCGGGAACGCGCCGGCCGCCCCGGACACCCGGTTCCTCGCGCTGTCCGTGTCCGACACCGCCGAGGACGTCATCGGCGTGATCCGGGCCGGGGCCCGCGGCTACGTCACCAAGTCGATCTCCGGCACGGACCTGGTGGACGCGGTGCGCCGGGTCGCCGACGGGGACGCGGTCTTCTCGCCGAAGCTGGCCGGATTCGTCCTGGACGCCTTCTCCGCCGCCGCCGCGCCCGCCCCCGCGTCAGTGGACGAAGAACTCGACCGGCTGACCGCGCGGGAACGCGAGGTGCTGCGGCTGATCGCGCGCGGCTACGCCTACAAGGAGATCGCGCGTGAGCTGGTGATCTCGATCAAGACGGTGGAGACGCATGTGTCCTCGGTGCTGCGCAAGCTCCAGCTGTCCAACCGCTACGAACTCTCCCGCTGGGCCAACGACCGGCGGCTGTGAGCGCTCAGCCCCGGCCCCAGAACGGGGGCGTGGTGAACATCGAGCGGCGGTAGCGCAGGGTCAGGTGCATCCGGTTGCCGTAGCGCACGGCGCCCACGGCCAGGCCCATCGGCAGCGGGGCGGGCGGGGCGAACCAGAGCGCACCGGTGCGCACGGCGCCGAACCAGAGCGTCGGGGCGGCGCCGAGGTGGGCGAGCATCGTGGTGTCCACCCGGGAGGCGGTGCGCCGGTCGGCCGGGCGCTTGAGCGCCTTGCGCACCCCGAACGGGGCCCAGGGCTCGGCGAACGCCCGGTCCAGCCGGTCGGCCTCGGCCGCTTCCAGGCGCAGGTGCGTGGTCTGGGCGGCGACGGCGGCGAGCGGGTTTCCGGCCACCTCGGCGAGGTCGAGCACGACGCTGCCGTAGCCGGTGTGGTTGCCCAGCAGCAGGTTCTTCTCCTCCGGGTCGCGCCGGCTGATCGGAACGGTGACCCGGACCTGGCCCCAGGCCTTGCCGAGCGAGGCGTTCCACTCGTAGATGGCCCGGGCGATCTCGGTCAGCAGCGCGTCCTCGACGGTGGCCTCGGCGTAGTACGACGCGGCGTTGGTCAGGTCGCGCAGATCCATGGCCACGTGTCGGAACCGGTAGCCGGCGCTGGGCGCCTCCCGGTCCTGCGCGGTGCGCCCGGGCTCGATCCGCATCGGCGCGCCCTGCTGCCGGGGCGGGCGGGCGGCGCCGGTGGAGTCCGGAAGCGCGGCGGGGGCGGGGGCGTGCGCCGGTCCGCCGGAGTACGCCGAGGCGATGGCCTGGAGCAGACCCAGGGCCGCGTACGCGTCGAACCTGGCGTGATGCGCCGCGAGTATCAGATTCGTGATACGGCCCTGGCTGAGCACGTGCAGTCGGAACAGCGGTCCCGTACGCATGGGCAGGGTGGCGGCGAAAATTTCTTCTCGCGCATCGGCGAGTTCCCGGCGCCCGGCGACGGTACGTTCCACTACGGGGTCGGTCTCGGCGCCGTCGGGCACGGCCCACTGGGTCCACAGACGCAGCGGAGAGGTGGTGGCGATCCGGGCGCGGGCGGCGGGCTCGGCCTCGAGCACCGCGGCCACGGCCGCGCGCAGTCGGGGCAGCTCCAGCTTTCCGGCCAGTGCCGCCTCGACGTAGTGCAGATTCGGTTCGTCGGGGCGTTCGGAGAGCAGGTGGATCTCGTCGATTGCGGAGCAGGCTTCGGTGTGCACGACGTCCCATCTTCGGCTGACCTTGATGCCGTCAAGCTGAAAACCGATTCTAGCCGGGAGGCCGAACGGGTGGCGTTGGTGAGGTAGGCTCACTTATGCTGGGGTGGCTGAAACGAACCTGAAGGGGAGCAGCGTGGCGAAGAGCACAGACCAGGACGGCACGAGCGGGAAGAAGGGCAAGGGCGGCGGGGACCGCACCGGCGACGGCGGTGACGGCTGGCTGGCGCGGCTGTTCGGATACATCCTGCTGTACCGAAGACTCGTCCTGATCGCCTCCGGCTGTTCCATAGCCATCGCCGGTATCGGCGTCGTGGTACCGCTGGTGCAGCGCACCATCATCGACGGCGTGATCCTGCGCGGCAGCCGGCCCGTGCTGCCCTGGGCCTGCACGCTGATCGGCATAGCCGTGCTGAACTTCTTCGTCTCGCGCACCCGCCGCTTCCTCGGCGGCAGCATCGGTATCGAGGTGCAGAACGACCTGCGCCGGGACGTGTTCGACTCGCTCAGCCGGCTCGACGGGCGCGGGCAGGACAGCCTGGAGACCGGACAGATCGTCTCCCGCTCCTCCTCCGACATCAACATGGTCACCCAGCTCATCGGCATGGGGCCGATGATGGCCGGCACCATCCTGCTCTTCCTGAGCTCGCTGGTCGCGATGCTCTTCCTCTCGCCCGAGCTGACCCTGGTCGGCGTCGTGATCGCGCCGCTGCTGCTCCTGCTCAACACCCTGGCCCGGCGCAAGCTCTTCCCGGCCACCTGGGACGCCCAGCAGAAGACCGGCGCGCTGGCCGGCGTGGTCGAGTCCGCCGTCACCGGCGTGCGCGTGGTCAAGGGCTTCGGCCAGGAGGCGCAGGAGGTGGACAAGCTCGACGTAGCGGCCACCACGCTCTTCGGCGCCCGGCTGCGCTCGGTCCGGCTGACCGCGCGGTACAACCCCACCCTCAGCGCCATCCCCACCCTCGGCCAGCTCGGCATCCTCGCCTTCGGCGGCTGGATGGCGCTGCACGGCAAGATCAGCATCGGCACCTTCTTCGCCTTCTCCAGCTACCTGTCCTCCTTCGTGGGGCCGGTGCGGATGCTCACCACCCTGATCACCTTCGGGCAGCAGGTGCGCGCCAGCGCCATCCGCGTGTTCGAGGTCATCGACTCCAAGCCGGACATCACCGACAGGCCGGACGCCCCGGAGCTCCCGCGCGAGGCGCTGGACGTGGAGTTCTCCGACGTCACCTTCGGCTACCTGGCCTCCCAGCCGGTGCTGCGCGGCTTCGACCTGACCGTGCGGCACGGCGAGAC
>FSXZ01000790.1_pt1 | contig 10439 bp, 13 predicted proteins | sample 1638121 | NCBI WGS metagenome assembly FSXZ01 (sample SAMEA3914788, study PRJEB12502) | metagenome | biome: forest; material: soil | place: Canada | collected 2011-07-03 | depth 0.1 m
CGGCGTGGCCATCGCGCTGGCCGCGGTGCCGTTCCTGCCCGCCGGGCTGCCCGAGCTGCTGGCCCTGGGCGGCCTGGCCCTGGCCGCCCGGCGGCGGGCGTGACGCGCCAGCCGCTCGTCCTGGTCGCCGCGGTGCTGGCCCTGGCCGCGGGCACCTTCGCGCTCCGGCTGGCCGGCCCGCTGCTGCGGTCCCGGATCAGCCTCCCGCCGCGGGCGCAGGACCTGCTCGAGACCGCGGCCGTCGTGGTCCTGGCCGCCCTGGTGGCCACGACCGCGCTCACCACCGGGCACCACCTGGCCGGGGCGGCCCGCCCGCTGGGCGTGCTGGCGGGCGGAATGGCGGCGTGCCGCAAGGCCCCGTTCGTCGTGGTGATCCTGATCGCCGCGGGGACGACCGCGCTGCTGCGGCGGCTGGGAGCCGGGTAGCAGCGCGGCCGTGGCCCTACGCCGCGACGTCGGCCAGCGGCGCGGGGGCGGGCCGCGGCGCCCGGGCGGCCCGGCGCATCGCGCGCAGGGACGTGAGGTGCAGGGCGAACAGCAGCGGCACGCCGACGGTCGGGATCAGGGCGAGCGGGAGCTGGCTGAGCGCCGTCCCGGACGGGGTGACCCGGATCAGCTGGTAGCCGACCAGGGCGCCGAGGGTCAGGGCCGAGACCAGGTCGGCCAGGCCGAAGGCGGTGAACCACAGCGCGGCGCGGCCGCCCGTGCCCCGGGCCAGCTGGCGCGCGACCAGCGGCGCCGCGATGCCGGCCGCGATGTCACCCAGGCCCGCGGGCACGGCGAACAGCGCGGGCAGGTGACCGAGAGCCATGGCGATCAGGAACGTCACTCCGCCCACCCGGAACGCGTGCGGGTACTCCAGGCGGCTGGTCATGCCCGGCGCGGCCAGGGCGCGGGCCACGACCGGGACCCGGCTGAGCGCCAGCAGCGTGCCCAGGAAGCCGAGCACCGCGACCGGGGTCCACGGCACCCCGTGACCGAGCCGCGTGTGGTACCAGCCGTGCCCGGCGATCACCGCGCTGGCGGCGAGCCAGCCGCCGAGCACGGCGGCCGCTCCCCCGGTCAGCCGCGCCGCGCGCCGCGTGCCCAGGCCGGCGCGTTTCGCGCCGCCGTACAGCACGATGCAGGTCACGGCCAGGAACGCGGTGACCTCGGTAATGGTGAGAGCCCATAGGTAGGCGGGCAGGTCGTACATGGTGTCCTCCAGCGAGCAGACCGATTAGGTATCTCCAAGTTAGTATCTTGCAGATAGTATCTGTCAACTAGTATTCTGGAGCGCGTGACCAGGAACGTGCGCACCTACGACCACTTCTGCCTGACCGCCCGCGCCCTCGAGCAGGTCGGTGACCGGTGGAGCCTGCTGGTCATCCGCGACCTGCTCACCGGCCCCAGGCGGTTCACCGACCTGGCCGAGCGGCTCGGCGGGATCACCCCCAAGACGCTCAGCCAGCGCCTGCGCGAGCTGGAGGACACCGGGCTCGTGAGCGCCGACCGTGAGCCGGGGCGCCGGGAGGTCTGGTACCGGCTGACCCCGGCGGGAGCCGACCTCCGGCCCGTCGTCGAGGCGCTGGGCTGGTGGGGGATGCGGCACGCCTGGCGCTTTCCGCAGCCGGGCGAGCCGGTGCACGCCGAGCACCTGCTCCGCTCCGTCACCCAGGCCATCGACCACGCCGCCGGCGACCCCCGGCCCGCCCGCTGGCACTTCCGGCTCGACGGCGCGGACTACGCGGTCGAGAGCGACGGGAGCCACTGGTCACTCACCGCGGCCGCCCCGGCCGCGCCCGATGTCACGGTCACCGGGACCACCCAGGCCCTGGCCGCCCTCATCTTCACCGGGTCAGACTCCGGCCTGGCCATCACCGGCGCGGCCGGGCCGGTCCGGCGATTCCGGCGCCTGATCAGCACCATGGCCGCCGTCGTGCCGCCCGCCCCGGCCCCGCCGGGCGACCAGGTCTAGGCTCGGCGCTGATGCCCCGGCTGCTGGTGGTCCACCACACGCCGTCGCCCGCGCTGCAGGAGATGCTCGAGGCGGCGGTCAGCGGCGCGCGGACGGACGAGATCAAGGACGTCGAGGTGGTCATCCGGCCGGCCCTGACCGCCGGGGCGGTCGACGTACTGGAGGCCGACGGGTACCTGCTCGGCACGCCGGCCAACATCGGGTACATGTCCGGCGCGCTCAAGCACTTCTTCGACGGGATCTACTACCCGTGCCTGGAGGCCACCCGGCGGCGGCCCTATGCCCTGTACGTGCACGGCAACCTGGACACGGTCGGCGCCGTGCGGGCGGTGGAGTCGATCGCCACCGGCCTGCAGTGGCACGCGGTCCGGCCGCCGGTGACCGTGACGGGGACCCCGGCCAGGCCCGACCTGGAGGGCTGCTGGGAGCTCGGCGCCCTGCTGGCGGCCGAGCTCAGCCCGCCTGAGTAAACCGCCGTGCTCAGCCCGTCCGGCTGATCTGCGCGGCCACGATCTTGCCGTCCGTCACCGTGTCGGTACCGGTGAACGTCTGGACCGCGCCGCTGCAGTTGTCGGTGGCGGCCAGGTCGAAGGTGACCTGATCACCGGACTCGCTCTGCTCGGTGAGCTGCTGGGAGCCCGTGCAGCTGAACCCGCTGACGAACTGCTGGTAAGTCTGGCCCGTGGCCATGCCGGAGCTGAGCAGGGCCCACGCCTGGGCGTAGTCGCCTGACTCGACGTCCCCGTAGTACGCGGAGACCACCGCCCAGGGGTCGGTGACGCTGGGAACGGGCTGGGCCGCGGCGCTCGCGGGCGGCTGGGCCGCCGGAGCCTGGGTGACCGGCGCCTGAGTACCCGGCGCCTGAGTGACCGGGACCCGGGACGCAGCGGGCGTTACCGTCCTGGTCACGGGCGGCGCTCCCGAAGTCTCGGCCACCGTGGTGCTGCATGCCGCTAGCCCCAGCGTCCCCGCTGCCAGGGCGATGACAAGGATCTTCATCGCGCACCTGCCTCGCCTCGACGTCCTATTCCATAGCGTAATCGAACGGTTACTGAATATATGAGCGGGGCCGGCGGGCGCGGCTGGACTGCCTGCTGACGCTGAACGGCAGGAGTACGTTGCGGAGATGACTCCGGCTGCGGAGGGACGGTCATGCCGGGTGCGCGGCGCTGGCTCTACGGCCGGCCGGCGCTGAGATGGGTGGCCTGCCGCGCGCGGCGGCCGCGGGCCGCGGCGGCCATGGCTGCCGCCGGGACGCTCGTCCTGGCGGGCGGGTGCAGCTCGGGGACGGGAAGTTCGCCACCGCGGCCGCTGGCCCGGCCGACGGCCAGCGCGGCGGTCGGTAACTGCCGGCGCCAGTACGCGTCAGCCTGCTACACCCCGCAGCACCTGCGGGTCGCCTACGGTATCCAGCCGCTGCTCGGCCGCGGGATCGACGGACGCGGCCAGACCGTGGTGCTGATGGAGTTCGCCAACACCCCGCCGCCCGTGGCCCAGCCTGGGGCGGTCACTGACATCCGCCAGGACCTGGCGCTGTTTGACGCCGTGTTCAGCCTGCCCGCCGCGCGGCTGCAGGTGGACACCAGCCTGGCCGGCTCGGCCTGGCCGTGGCTGGCGGGCGGCGAGGAGGTAGAGGACACCGAGATCGTGCACGCGGTCGCTCCGGGCGCCGCCATCCGCGTGATCCTGATCCCGCCCTGGACCGGCCCCGGAAGCTGGATAACCGCCCTGGACGGCGTGCTGCGGCTGGCCCTGGCGCAGGGCTCGGTTGTCTCGCTGAGCGCCATCCTCGGCGAGGACTGCTTTACTCCCGCCCAGGTGGCCGGCCTGAACTCCGCGCTGCAAGCAGATCAGGAACACCACGTGACGGTAGTGGCCGGCTCGGGTGACTTCGGCGCGGCCAGCACCGCATGCGCAGGTCCCGGCGTCCCGACCTCGGTCACGGAGGTGGGACTCCCGGCGTCCGACCCGCTCGTACTCGCCGCTGGCGGCACCACCCTGGACGCCAGCCCGGCCACCGGCGCCTACCGCGGCGAGACCGCGTGGCACACCCCGCCCGGGACCGCCCGCCCGCAGACCTCCGGCGGCGGGTTCAGCCACCTGTTTGCCCGGCCCGCCTACCAGGACGGCGTGCCCGGCATCGGGGCGGCCCGCGGCGTGCCCGACGTGGCCGCCAACGCGGCGGGGCGCACCGGCATGACGCAGGCCGTCAGCGCCGGGGCCGGACAGTCCTTCTTCTACCCGGGCGCCGGAACCAGCGCGGCCGCGCCGCTGTGGGCCGGCCTGGTTGCCCTGGCTGACCAGTACGCCGGCCGTCACCTGGGCTTCGTCAACCCCGCCGTTTACCGTATCGGCCGCAGCGGCAGCTACCACCAGGCTTTCCATGACATAACCACCGGAAACAGCACAGTGACGTTCCCCCGTGAGACGATCTTCACCGGAACCAGCACGGTGACGGTCCCGGCCGAGACGATCGCCGGCTACCGGGCCGCGCCCGGCTGGGATGCGGTCACGGGCTGGGGAAGCCCCAACGCGCAGGCCCTCATCCCCCTGCTCGCCCGCTACACCAGCCCCTGAACCGGCACCGTCCGGGTTCCGGGATCAGACGGAAGATAGAGCCATGCCGCTGCAGAACCGGGTGCTGCCGACCGGCGAGATCGTGGCTGACCCCGGCCGCGGGCTGATGATGGGCAACCGGGGCTGCCTGCACGGCGCCGGGCGGGAGCTGGGCGTCAGCCGGTGGCGGTCGCCGCTGTGGATCTGCTGCGTCCTGGACTGGCAGGGCCGGCAGCGGGACGTGATGCCGCCGGGGCGCTGGACCGCGCTGTTCTTCCTGGACGAGGCCACCGCGCTGTCGGCCGGGCACCGGCCGTGCGCCTACTGCCGGCGGGCCGACTACCGGGACTTCACCGCGGCGTGGCGCGCGGCAGGCGGCCTGGAGCGGGCTCCGCTGGCCCGCGAGATGGACTCGGTCCTGCACGGCGAGCGGGTCGGCCGGCGGCGCCGCCAGGTCACGCGGCCCGCCCGGGCCGGCGGCCTGCCCGATGGCGTGATGATCCGGGCCGGCGGCCGCACCGGGCTGTACCTGGGCGCGGGCCTGCGGCCGTGGTCGTGGGACGGCTACGGCGCGGCGGTGCCGGTCGCAAGCCATGACGTGGTGGAGGTGCTGACGCCGCCGTCGATCGTGGCCGCCATCGGGGCCGGCTACCGGCCGCTGGTCCACCCGACCGCGCTGGCCGGCGGCCCGCACGCCGGCGTGCGCGCCCACCAGCCGGGCTCGTCCAGCCGAGCTAGGCCAGCCGGCGCCCTGCCCAGGGCCGCCTGCTCGTGCGGCCCGGCAGGCTCAGCCGAGGGCGGCCTGCTGCGATGAGTTCCGGCGGGGCCGGGCGTCTGTCCTGGTGACCGTCGCCGGGATGGCGCATGCAGCCCGGCGCGAGGTAGCAAGGGAGGACACCATGCCCACCATGCCCGAGGATCCGGCCGACGCGTCGCCCGGTCGCCCGCCCGTCGCTGACCTGGCTGCCTGGCAGGCCGCCCGGGACGAGCTCCTGGTCCGCGAGAAGGCCCACACCCGCGAGGGCGACGCCATCGCCGCCGCCCGCCGCCGGCTGCCGATGGTGGAGTTCGACCCGGCGGTACAGGTCACCGGCCCGGACGGCCCGGTCCCGTTCCTGGACCTGTTCCAGGGCCGCGACGAGCTCGTGGTCTACAAGCACATGTGGTGGGACGGCGCGCCGCACCAGGGGCAGTGCGAAGGCTGCACCACCACGGCATGGGTCCTGAAAGACGCCGTCTACCTCAACGCCCGGGGTGTCTCGTTCGCCATCGTGACCACTGGCCGCTGGGCGGAGGTGGCCCCCTATGTCGAGTTCATGGGCTACACCCAGCCCTGGTACTCGGTGCGCGACCTGGCCGAGCCGGTCGGCGGCGACATGGGGTACACCACCTGCTTCCTGCGCGCCGGCGACCGCGCGTTCCTCACCTACTCCACGACGGGCCGCGGCAACGAGCCGATCATGGGGGCCTTCAGCCTGCTGGACATGACGCCCTACGGCCGCGGCGAGGCCTGGGAGGACAACCCCGAGGGCTGGCCCGAGGGGCACGGCCCGTGCTGGTACTGGCGCTCGGACTCAGACGGGAACGCCACCTGGGGACCGACCGGCCGCCCGGTGCCGCAGTGGACCCGCCCCGGCGCCACCCCTGTGCAGACCCTCGGCCGGCAGGGCCACCACCACTGACGACACCGTGACCCAACCTGGTCCGTAGCGACCGTGATCTTGTGACTTAGACCACGATGCAATTTCATCAGGAGTCCTGCCACTGCTCGCTCCCGTTGTGCATCGCGCTCTGCCCTAAGGTCACTGTTGACAGACTGGCGCATTGGCCAGCACCGGCGCTGTGGCCGTCTCTCGCCGCGATGCGACGACGTGGATGGGTGATGTAATGAGCGGGGTTCTCGACGGGCGGACGGCCCTGGTGACCGGCGGCTCGCGGGGCATCGGGCGGGCGGTGGTGGAACGGCTGGCCCGTGACGGCGCCGCTGTCACCTTCGGCTTCCGCACTGGTGAGCGCGCCGCTGAGGAGGTCGTCGCCAGCGTGATGGCGGCCGGTGGCCGGGCGACGGCCCTCCGGGCCGACCTGGCCGAGTCGGGCGCCGCCGCCCGGCTGTGGGACGCAGCCGATGAATTCGCCGGACCGGTCGACATCCTCGTCAACAACGCCGGCATCGGCGTTGTGCGGCCCCTCGCCGAGCTGTCCGACGACGATTACGAGCGGGTGATGCAGGTCAACGTGAGGGCGGTCTTCGAGGCCCTGCGGGAGGCGGCCCGCCGGATGCCCGACGGCGGCAGGATCGTCAACGTGTCCACCGTCAACACGGTCCTGCCCGGACCGGGTATCGCGCTCTATGCCGCCAGCAAAGGTGCCGTCGAGCAGCTCACCGTGATCGCTGCCCACGAGTTCGGCGACCGGGATATCACCGTCAACACCGTGTCGCCCGGAGCAACCGACACCGACATGCTCCGCGAGCACAACAGCCCCGCGGGACGGGAGACCATGCGGGGAATGTCGCCGCTCGGCCGGCTGGGACAGCCAGAGGACGTCGCGGACGTGATTGCGTTCCTCGTCGGCCCCGACGGGCGGTGGATGACGGCCCAGAACCTTCGAGCAGGTGGTGGCATCCGCTAGCGGATGTTGTTCTCGGTGTCGTTGCCTGCCGGCCGGATATCGCCTGAGCCGTGATCCTTCCGGCCTGACCGCTCCGCGACGACTTGAACGCGTGATCGAGATCTGCGCCGGCGGCGGCGTAGCCAGCCGCGCCCCTGTTACTCGGCGAAGTTGGGCGTGGCCGACCGGACTGACTCGCTGCGGCCCTTGGGCTCTTCCCAGTCCTCCTGGCGGCCGAGCGCGGTCAGGTCGAGGAAGTAGTAGGAGCCGCCGGTGGCCTCCAGGCCGCGGGCGTACTGGGAGTAGGTGTGGAACACCCGGCCGCCGGCCATCAGGAAGCAGCTCTGGCCGGGCATCTCGAACGGCTGGCCCGACCCGAAGAAGTCCTGCTCGCCGCGGGCGTCGAACTCGGCCTTGGACCGGTAGTTGTACTCCGCTGACCCGCGGGACTCATCCAGCGTGACCCCGAAGTCGTAGTTGAAGTCGGTGCCGTAGGAGGAGTACCAGGGGATGTCCCAGCCGCGCTTGGCCTTCCACTGCTCCAGCTTGGCCAGCGGCGCCCGGGACACCATGGCGAAGGTGGTGTCGCGGGTGTGCAGGTGGTCGAGGAAGCCGGCCGACAGCTCGTCGGTGCCCGCGGTGCAGCTGGAGCAGCCCTCGTCCCACGCGGGGTCGTACATGAAGTGGTAGATGATCAGCTGCGCGCGGCCCTCGAACAGGTCCGGCAGCCGGGCCGGGCCGGCCGGCCCCTCGAGCACATAGTCCTTCTCGACCTCGACCATGGGCAGGTTGCGGCGCGCGGCGCTCAGGGCGTCGTGCTGCCGGGTCAGCTCCTTCTCCTGGTCCAGGAGCTGCAGGCGGGCGGCCCGCCACTCGTCCGGGCTGGCGATCCGGGGGAGGCTCATCGGGGATTCTCCTTCGGCTGCGGTGTGCGTACTTCCACTGTGACGAGGCCGCACGCCGAAAGTCATCGCTGAGCGTCAGCGCCGGCCGGCTCTGCTGCCAGCAGATTTGCTTGGGCGCGCGGCTCCGGGCGGCCCATCGTGGACAGTGCCGCCGGGATCCCGGCGGGCCGGATCCAGAGCAGGGAGAGCCATGCGGGTTGATATTGCCCGGGCCGATTTTTTCCGGGGTGCCGTCGCCGAGACCGCCGCGCCGGGCGGGAACCTGGAGGACCAGCTGGCCACCCGGCTGCTGTACCAGCGCATCATCGTGCTGGGCTCGGAGGTCAATGACCCGGTGGCCAACCGGCTGTGCGCGCAGCTGCTGCTGCTGTCGGCTGAGGACCCGCGCCGGGACATCAGCCTCTACATCAACTCCCCCGGCGGCTCGGTCACCGCGGGCCTGGCCATCTACGACACGATGCAGCTGATTCCCAACGACGTCAGCACGCTGGCCATGGGCCTGGCCGCCAGCATGGGGCACTTCCTGCTGTGCGCCGGGACGCCGGGCAAGCGCTACAGCCTGCCGCACGCCCAGGTGCTGATGCACCAGGGGTCGGCGGGCTTCGGCGGCACGGCGGCCGACGTGGAGATCTACTCCCGGCAGCTGGAGCGGACGGGCGCGACCATGACCGGCCTGATCGCCCGGCACACCGGGCAGCCGGCCGAGCGGGTCCGGGCTGACAGCGAGCGGGACCGCTGGTTCAGCGCCGAGGAGGCCCTGGACTACGGGATCGTCGACCACATCCTCGAGCGCGTCGACGACATCCGCCCGGACGTCGTCAGCCGAGCGGCCGGGCTGTGACCATGAGCCGGCCCGCGATGAGCCCGCCCGCGATGAGCCAGTACACGATCCCGACGGTGGTGGAGAAGACGCCGACCGGCGAGCGCGCCTTCGACATCTACTCCCGGCTCCTGTCGGACCGGATCATCTTCCTGGGCACCGAGATCGACGACGGCGTGGCCAACGTGATCATGGCCCAGCTGCTGCACCTGGAGTTCGCCAGCCCGGACCTGGAGATCGGCATCTACATCAACTCGCCGGGCGGCTCCTACAGCGCCCTGACGGCGATCTACGACACGATGCAGTTCGTCCGGCCGCCGGTCGCCACCATCTGCATGGGCCAGGCCTCCTCGGCGGCCGCGGTGCTGCTGGCGGCCGGGGCGCCGGGGCGGCGGTCGGTGCTGGCCCACGCCAAGGTGCTGCTCCACCAGCCGTCCAGCCAGGCTCAGGGCACCCTGCCGGACCTGGCCGTCCAGGCCAAGGAGGTGGCCAAGGTGCGGGCCGAGATGGACGAGATCCTCAGCGCGCACACCGGCCACCCGGTGGCCAAGATCCGCGGCGACACCGACCGGAACAAGTCCTTCACCGCCGCCGAGGCGGTCGCCTACGGGCTGGCCGATCACGTCATCACCAGCCGCAAGGCGAGCGATGACGCTCAGGCCGCCCGCATGGTCGGGGCGGCCGGGAAGTGACCCGGGCCGCGGGCGGGCGGCACCGCGCGGCTGGTCCGGATCGCGTCCAGCCGGATCACGCGGTCGCGGCGCGCGGCCTCCCGGAACAGGTCGCGGGCGGCCTGGACGAGCAGGTCGGAGAGCTGGATGTCCAGAGCGTCGCAGATGGCGGCCAGGACTTCCGAGGAGCCCTCCTTTAGCCCCCGCTCCAGCTCGGACAGGTAAGGCAGCGAGACCCGCGCGGCCCGGGCCACGTCGGCCAGGGTCCGCCCCTGCGCCTGGCGGGTCCGGCGCAGCACGTCGCCGATCGTCGCCCGCAGCAGCGGCCGGGGCGGGGGCGGCGGGCTGCCGCCGGGAAAGCCGAGCACGACTGCGCCCATGGTCGCCGTCCCTCCCGGGCCGCCTGCGGCCCGTCGCCTGGATGCCGGTGCGCCCACGGTAGCCAGGCCCGGCCCGGTCCCTGAAGCGCTTTCGCAGCAGGCGTAAGCCCGCCCCGAAGCGAGAGCCGGGTCAGCCGGTGACCGAGCATCTGACCGTGAGCGAGGCCGCCGCCCGCTCAGGGCTCGCGGAGCCGGGCGCGGAGGAGGCGCAGGTCCTCGCCGCTGAAGTCGTGGCCGGCCAGCCACGCGGTGACGCCGCCGTGCCGCGCGTCCACTTCCGCCAGGAACGCGGTCATGGTCTGCGGGCGGGCCTCGTGGACGAGGGCCGGCTTGCCGTCTATGTCGGCCTTGTACGTGGCGGAGCTGCGCAGGCGGTCCAGGATGAGCTCGACCCGCTCCCCCGTGGCCGCGTAGTCGGCGATGATGGCCGCCGGCCGCACCCCGGCCACGCTGAGCGCGAGCGCGATCACGACGCCGGTCCGGTCCTTGCCCGCGGCGCAGTGCACCAGCGCCGGGCCAGGCGCGCGGGCGATGGTCCGC
>FSXZ01000887.1_pt1 | contig 10420 bp, 7 predicted proteins | sample 1638121 | NCBI WGS metagenome assembly FSXZ01 (sample SAMEA3914788, study PRJEB12502) | metagenome | biome: forest; material: soil | place: Canada | collected 2011-07-03 | depth 0.1 m
CCGCCACCGACAGCGGGCCGACGCAGCGCCGCCGCTCGTCGTCGTCGCGCTGTGGATGTGCCTCGGTCACCACGATCTCGCCGTGCGACCAGACCACTTCCTGCGCCCGGAAGAACGCCGCGCGTACCAGATTGGGCCAGGAGACGCCGATGGCGGTGGCGTGTTCGACGAAGGCTCGGGTCGTCGCCGCGTCCACGGCGCCGGTCGCCGACTCCCCACGGTGTCGGCCGGAGCGTTGCGCGGCGGGCTGACCGGTCCACCGGCGCGCGAGCAGTTCGCTGAAATACTCGGCGTTCGCGCGGAGCAGGACCCGATGACGCGGATCGGCCTCGCTCGCCGCGATGGACGCGAGCGACGGGGCGGGGCGCCGCGAGGCGGTGGCCGCGGTGAGATCTCGGGCGAGGATCTCCAGGCCGGGCCGGTCGCTGAGCGATGGGCAGATCCGCAGCACCAGCCGCCGCGCCGGCTCGTCGAGCACGGCGAACCAGCGTGGCCGATCCTCCGGCCAGGTCGCGGGGACGTCGTCGGCGGGAGTATGCAGCCGGACCTCGACGTCGGCCGGGTCGAGCAGGAACTGCGCGTCGCCCGCGGCCGCCGAGGCCACCATCCGCAACGCCTCGTGCCGCTCGACCAGCGCGGCGAGCGCGTCGCGCACTTCAGCGGCCGCGCGGCCACCGATATCGAGGGCTAGTTCGGGCCAGAGGTGGAGCGGCGTCGCCGACAGCGGCGGTTGGCCGACGAGCATCGGTACGCGCTTCATCAGCCGTCAGTCCCCTCGGTTCCGGACGTATATCTGAGGACGAACAAAGCAGCGCCCTCGGCGTGGACGAGGTCGCTGTCCGGGAGCGTCACCACGGCCTGGTCGCCCTCGATCCGCCAGGGCAGCGGCGCCGGGCCCTCGGGTCCGAGCAGCTCGACCGTCCCGGCCGCGTCGGCCGTCAATGTCTTGCCGAGGGGGAAACGCAGTTCGGCGGCCGGTCCCGGCGGCGCCGCGATGTAGCGGCGGCCGTTCTCGCCCACGGTGAACCGCAGCGGCCCGTCGGCCGGGAGATCCCAGGCCCGGCTGCCGTAGACCGCTTCGCCGTTCACCGCGAGCCAGCGGCCGATGCCGCGCAGCCGTGCGGCCTGCTCCGGCGCGATGCTGCCGTCCGCGCGCGGGCCGACGTTGAGCAGCAGGTTCCCGCCCCGGGCCACGGTGTCCATCAGGATTGCCACCAGCTCGGCCGTGCTGGCCAGCAGATCCCCGGTCTCCGCCCGGTTGTGGCCGAAGGAGGTGCCGATGGCGCAGCAGGCTTCGTGCGGCAGGCCCTGCGCGGCCGGGGCCTGGGCATGTCCGTACTCGTAGCTGTGGAAGTCGGCGTGCGCGGCGAATCCGGCCCGGTCGTTCACCGCGACGCCTTCGGGCCGGGTGCGGGCCGAGGCGTTGTAGAAGTCGGCGATGATCTGGTTGGAGCGGTAGTACGCGGCGTCGCCCGGCAGGTCGAACCACAGGATCGAGGGCTGGTAGCGCTCCACCAGCTCGGCGATCTGCGGCCGCACGTGATCGTCCGCGTAATCCTCGATCGGCCGGTAGCCGCGGTAGGGCACCGGTTCGCCGGTGAACACGTTGCGCGCACCGCGCCGCCGGTTGAAGGCGAAGTCGAACAGCGGCTCGTCCGGGTCGGCCGCCCGCCCCTCCCGCGGCGCCGGGTTGAACCACTCGGCCATCGCGTAGAACAGGCCGGTGCGCAGCGGCGAGTCGGCCGCGGCGGCGGTCAGCTCGCCCACGATGTCCCGGCGCGGACCGAGCAGCCCGGTGTGCCGGTCGGTGGTCTCGCTCGGCCACAGGGCCACACCGTCGTGATGCTTGGCGACCAGGATCAGGTAGCGGGCGCCGGCCTCGCCGAACAGCTCGACCCACGCCCGCGGATCCCAGTTCTCGGCGCTCCACCGGTCGATCAGGTCGTCGTAGGTGACGTCCTCGCCGTACTCCCGGCGGTGGAACTCGAGGTGCGGATGGCGGGGATCGTCGGCTTCCTCGGCGAAGCCCGGGATCGCGCGCCGCAGCTGCTCGGGCGCGGTCTGCTGGTAGAACCAGTACCACTCGGCGAATCCGTAGAAGGAGTGCGCCGGGCGGGCGAAGGCGGGCACCGCGTACGGGCCCCAGGTCACCATGATCCCGAACTTGGCCTCGTGCCACCACGCCGGGGCGGTGTGCTCGGCGAGCGACTCGCCCGTGGGCAGGAACCCGGCGGACCGCGATCCGCCCGGCCGCGCCGCCGTCACCAGGGCACCGGCCCGTCGAGCTCGAAGAAGCCGCCGGACGGCCCGTCGTCCTCGATCGTGGCCAGCCGCACGATGATCCGCGCGCCCTCGTCCGGGGACTGGCCCTGGAAGCCGCTCACGTGCGTGGCCGAGGTGCCCGGGGAGACCGCGTTGACCTTGATGTGGCGCAACTCCGGATCCCCGCGCAGCATCAGGTCCGTCTGTACCGTGATCATGTTCAGCGCGGTCTTCGCGCTCGCGTAGGCCAGGATCGGCAGCGCGGGCAGGCCGGAGCCGGCGAAGGCCGAGGCCCGGGCGAGCGAGCCGCCGCCGCTCGAGACGTTCACGATCCGGGCGCCGGCCGAGCGCCGCAGCAGCGGCAGCGCGGCCCGGGTGACCAGAACCGGCCCGAAGGCGTTGACCTGAAAGATCTCCTCGAGCTGCGCCCGGGTCACTTCGGCCGCCGAGGCCATACCGGTGATCCCGGCGTTGTTCACCAGGACGTCCAAAGCCCCGTGTCGTTCGCCGATCTCATCGAATGCCTTTTCGATACTTCGATCATCGCGGACATTCAAGGGGATGGTGCCGACATATTCGAATTCTGCGAGATCGCGGAGTGCCCGCTCGCCTTCGACCACATCGAACACCCCCAATTCGACGGCGAAACCGAGGCGCAGCAACGCCCGTGCGGTCGCCAAGCCGAGGCCGCGTTCCGCGCCGGTCACCAGGGCGGTGCGCATGGTTCCCTCCTTTGGGAATCAAGGCTGTACCCGAACGTCATTCATCGGATCACTCGAAACTTTAGCCGTGGCGGCGATCGACCTGTCAAGTAGGAGTTTGTCGCGGAGTCGCGGGAAGAGCCGCGCAACGGGCCTTGACAGGGCGCTGTGAACGCCTCATGGTTGGCACCTAAGCGGCATTGGTGGATGCGCGTTTCCAGGGTCAGTCATCAGATGTTTTCGAGGAGGGTCATGTCCATCACCGTCTCCCGCGACCGAAATCACCGGTATTCGGTGGTGACCAGCGGCGCGGCGCTCTCGCCGACGGGTCCGCTGCGGACGGTGCTCGAGGACTGCGCCGGGCCGCTGCTCGTGGTCGTGGACGAGGCGCTCTGGCCGAGCCACGGCGCCCGGATCGAGGCGCTGCTGGCCGGGCGCCGGCACCGGATCCTGGCGCTGCCGGGCGGAGAGCGGCACAAGACGCTGGACGCGGTGCTGCGGGTGGTGGACGCCATGGACGAGGTGCGGGTGCTGCGCCGCTCCAGCCCGGTGCTGGCCGTCGGCGGCGGAGTGGTGTGCGACCTGGTCGGGTTCGCCGCGAGCATCTACCGCCGCGGCGTGCCCTACGTCCGGGTGCCCACCACGCTGCTGGCCCAGGTGGACGTCTCGGCCGCGATCAAGACCGGGATCGACCACAACGGCTTCCGCAACCGGCTCGGCGCCTTCTGGCCGGCCGAGCTGACCGTGGTCGACCACGGCTTCCTGGCCACGCAGACGGCCGAGCAGATCTCGCAGGGCCTGGGCGAGGTGTTCAAACTGGGGCTGATCGCCTCGGAAGAGCTCTTCGACCGGCTGGCTCGGCTGCCGCGGGACTGGAGCCCGCAGTGGTTCGCGAGCGATCCGGCCGCGGCCGAGCTGATGCGCCTGGCCCTGGAGGTCATGGTGGCCGAGCTGGCCGAGGACCTGTGGGAGCAGGATCTGGCCCGCCGGGTCGACTTCGGGCACAGTTTCAGCCCCCTGATCGAGCTGCGCACCGGGCTGCACCACGGGCTCGCGGTGGCCCTGGACTGTCTGCTCAGCGCCGCGATCTCGGCCGGGCGCGGGCTGCTCGCGGTGGACGCGCTGGCGCAGATCGCGGCCGTGATGCGCCGCTGCGGGCTCCCGGTGCGCCACCCCGGATTCACCGACGTGGACCTGCTCTGGGAGACGCTGGCCGAGGTCTCCCGGCACCGCGACGGCGCCCAGCACCTGCCCGTCCCGATCGATCTCGGCAAGCACGCCTTCCTGGAGGATCTGACCCGGGCCGAGCTGGCCGCGGCCGTCAGTCGGCTGAGTCGGGTCGGCTGACCGTGCCTCACCTCTTTGCCCCGCGGGGGCATGCGCAGCTGCGCGCCGCCGCCGGGCCGGGGCGGCTGTCCGCGCTGGCCGGGTTGCAGCTGCTCGCGGCGATCTTCCCGGTGGCCTTGGTCAGCGCCTTCTCCGGCGTCTTCGAGGCGGTGGACCGCGCGGCCGGGCCCGGGCGCGCCGGCGCGGTGCTCTCCTCGCTGCTGGTGCTGGGCGTGCTGCTGGCGCTGCAACGCCTGCTGGAACTCGTGGTCGATCCGGTGCAGTCGCGCATCGCCCGCGGTATCGACGTGCGCTGGCGCGAGCGGGTGATCAGGGAGCTGTACCGGCCGGTCACCATCGAGCACAGCGAGACCTCGGCCATGCGCGGGAACCTGGCCGTGCTGGGCGACGACCGGCGCGGGCACACCCCGGGCAACGCCCTGGCCGCCGCGGTCTCCCTCGCCGCCAAGCTGCTCTCCTGCTGCTGGTGCCTGGGCATCGTGGCCGAACGCTCGCTCTGGGCGGCGCTGCCGGCGGCGGTCACGCTCGTGGTGCGGCGGCGGCTGCAGCAGCGGTCCTTCGGCTATATATACGAGTCCTGGAGCCTGATCGGGGCGCCGGCGCGCTGGTACGAGTACTGGCGCCAGTTCCACATCGATCCGGCCGCGGCGAAGGAGATCCGGGTCTTCGGGCTCGCGGACTGGTCCCTCGGCCGCTTCCTGAGCTCGGCCGCGGCCCGGTTCGAACCGGTCAGCCGGGGCCGGCGCCGGGCCAGCCGGACCAGTTGGCTTCCGTTCGCGGTGAGTATCGCGGGACTGTTCGGCGCGCTGGCGCTGGTGGTGGGCAACCGCGACCTGTCCGGGGCCGGACCGGTGCCGGCCCTCGCCGCCCTGTTGACCGTCTGGCGGCTGAGCGAGCCCGCGGGGGAGAACCTGGCCATCGAGCACGCCCGGCCGGTCTACCGTGCGGCGACCGAGGTGCTGGCGGTGAGCGCGAAGCGTGCGGCGGCGGAGCACGAGCGGGCCGCGCCGGTCGTGGGGACCGTCGCCCCCTCGGGGCCGCCGCCGCACATCCGCTTCGACCGGGTCGACTTCCGCTATCCGGGCACTGATCTGCCGGTGCTGCGCGCGGTGGACCTGGAGATCCGCCCCGGCGCGAGCATCGGCGTGGTCGGGCCGAACGGCGCGGGCAAGTCCACCCTGACCAAGCTGTTGGCCCGGCTCTACGAACCGGGCGCCGGGCGGATCACCGTGGACGGGGCCGACCTGCGGGCCGTGGACGCGGCGGCCTGGCGCGCACGCATCGCGGTGATGCCGCAGAACTTCGTGCACTACGACCTGCCGCTGCGCAGCAACGTCGTGCTGGGTGCGCCGGAACGCCGCCACGACGCCCGGTTCGTGGACGCGGTGCTGCCCCGGCTCGGCCTCGAGGACCTGCTGGCCAAGCTGCCCGACGGCTGGGACACCCGGCTCGGCGCGGGCGGGGACGGCGGCGTGCAGCTGTCCGGCGGCGAGTGGCAGCGGGTGGGACTGGCCCGCGCGGCCTTCGCCGTGCACGCCGGGCGCGACATCGTCGTGCTCGACGAACCCACGGCGCACCTCGACGCCGAAGCGGAGGCGCTGGTGCTCGGCCAGCTCGCCGCCCTGGCCGAGTCCGCGACCGTGATCGTGGTCTCGCACCGACTGGCCACCATCCGCCGGGCCGACCGGATCGTGCTGCTGCGCGCCGGCCGGGTGGCCGAGAGCGGCACCCATGACGAACTGATCGCGCTGGGCGGGGACTATGCCCGGATGTACGCGGCCCAGGCCGAGCACTACCGCGCGGACGAAGACCTCGACGATACGGAGCCCGCCGCCGGAGCCGAGGGCCTGACCGGGGACGCGGCGGCGCCCGCGGTGGTGGAGGCGTCCCGATGACCGCGCTCCGCAACCTCGCCCTGGCCCGAGAAGTCGCCCGCATCCTGTGGTCCGCCCGGCGCCGGGAGTTCCAGGCGCTGATCCTGTGCTGGGCGGCTCTGGCGCTGTGTCAGCCGCTGCTCGCCTGGTTCCTGCGCGACCTGATCATCGCCGCCTCCGACCGGCAGACCGGTTCGGCCCTCGGTTACGCCGCCGCGTCCACCGGCGCCCTCGCCGTCAACGCACAGGCGCTGTTCCAGAGCTACCTGCTGCGCATCGAGATCCTGGAACAGGCCGGTCTGGGCCTGTCCACCCGGCTGCTGCGGGCCGTCGCGCAGCGGGTCGGGGTGGAGCACCTCGAGGATCCGGACGTGCTCGACCGCATCCGGGTCGGGCTGGACGGCTGGGTGGTCGTCTCCGCGTTCACCGGCGGCGCCCAGCTGCTGGCCGTGGCGGCCGGCCTGGCCCTGACGCTGCCCACGATCGGCACCTCCCCGGGGATCTCGCTGCTGCTCGTTCCGTTGTGCCTGCCCCTGATCTACGCCTCGGCCCGGGCCCTGGAGCACTCCGTGCGGGCCGAGGAGCGGGCCTCGCGCTGGGAGCGCACGGCACAGAGCCTGCTCGCGACCGTGGTGGACCCGGCTGCCGGCAGTGAGCTGCGGATCAGCGGCGCGATGCCCGCGGTGCTCGAGGAGTACCGCGCGCACGCCGACCGCGGCGCGTCGCTGCGCGCTCGCGGGCAGGGCGCCGCCGCCCGGGCGCTGGCGGTCGCCTGGCTGGTGTTCATCGCGGGCTTCGTGGCGGTCATGTACCTCGGTATCGGCCGCGCGGCCATGCCCGCCGCCGACGCGGTCCCGCTGATCACCGTCTCGCTCCAGTTCCAGGGGATCGCGGTGGCGATGGTGAACGGCACCGCCGAGGTGGTGCGGGGCGGCCGGGTGGCCCGGATCCACGAGATCATCGTGGACGAGGTCCGGCTCGGCGAGGTCGCCGCGGCCGAGGTGGCGCCGCCGCCGGCCCGGCTGAGCCAGGGGATCTCGCTGCGCGGCGTCGGCTTCCGCTACCCCCGGGCCGCCCGCGACGCGTTGCAGGACGTTGACGTGGACCTGCCGGCCGGCTCGCTGGTGGCCGTCGTCGGCGCGCACGGATCCGGCAAGTCCACCCTGGTCAAGCTGCTCACCGGGATGTACGCGCCCAGCAGCGGAAGCATCGAGGTGGACGGCAGTGAACTGACGGCGCCGGGGGTGCGGGCCTGGCGCGAGCGCACCAGCGCCTGCTTCCAGGACTACGTCCGGCTGCCCACCACGATCCGCGAGGCCGTGGGCATCGGCGACCTGACCGGCCTGGCCGATGACGACAGGATCCGGACGGCGCTCGCGCGCGGCGGCGCCGAGGAGATCGTGGCCCGATATCCGCAAGGCCTCGAGACCGGGCTCGGCGGCGCCGGGGAGGGCACCGAGCTGTCCGGCGGACAGTGGCAGCGCCTGGCCCTGGCCCGCTCCTGCATGCGCCCGGACCCGCTGCTCGTCGTGCTCGACGAACCCACCGCCTCGCTCGATCCGCTGGCCGAGCACGAGATCTTCGCCCGCAACGCGGCCCTGGCCCGGGAACGCGGCGCCGCCCACGGCACGATCACCCTGGCCATCACCCACCGCTACTCCACCGTCCGCTCGGCCGACCTGATCGTGGTGCTGCGCGACGGCCGGCTGCACGAGTCCGGCTCGCACGAACAGCTGATGGCCCGCGGCGACCTGTACGCGGCGATGTACATCCGTCAGCGCGACGCGCTGCTCGACCCGTCGCCGCGCCCGGCGCCGCCGTCCGCACCCTCCCGTTCCGGGGCGGGTGCCGCGTGAGAACCCTTGGAGGACCCTTGGATCCGACCCCCGTGCCCGCCCTCGCCGCCGCGGCGGCCGAGCTGCCGCCGACCGTGCTCGAGGCCGCCGCCGACGCGCTCGCGGTGTTCCGGCACTACGACACCGGACGCTTCGCGCTGACACTGAGCGGTTCGATGAGCAAGGGCACCGCGGACGCGCTCTCGGACGTGGACTTCCGCTTCTACTCGGACCGGCCGCGCCCGGAGCCCGGCCCGGAGTGGGAGCCGGCCTGGCAGGCGTTGCGGCGGCGCTGGGACGAACGCGGGGTGGTGCTCGACGAACCCTGGTTCCGCACCGTCGCCGAGGTGGACGCGTCGGTGGACTCCTGGCTGGCCGGGGAGGGCGTGCCGGACGAGCTGATCTGGACGATCTGGGGCTACCACCCGCTGGCCGACCTGGCTCGGCAGGTGGCCGTCTTCGACGAGGACGACCTGGTCGGGCGCTGGCGCGCCCGGCTCGAGCCGTACCCGGACCAGGTCCGGATCGCGACGGTGCGCCGCCACCTGCCGCCGCTGCTGTACTGGCGCGGCGACTACCACTACCGCAACAAGACCCGGCGCGCGGACGTGGTGTTCCTGGCCGGGCTGAGCACGAAGCTGGTTCACCACGTCGTCCAGGTGTGGGCCGCGCTCAACCGCGCCCACTACCCCGGCGACGGCAACAACCTGCGCCTGGTCTCGGCGTTCGCGCTCGTCCCGGCCGACGCCGAGGCGCGGATCACCGAGGTCTTGTATCCGTCCGACGCGGCCGACCTGATCGGCCAGCGCGAGCGGCTGATCGCGCTGATCGACGAGACGGTGGCCCTGGCGCGGGCCGAGTTCCCAGAACAGGAGTTGGGGATATGACCACTGAGACGATGACGACTCAGGCTGCCCTCGAGCACTGGATCCCGTGCGAGGAGGACGCCTCCGGCCACAGTTTCGGCGCGGAGGAACTGGCCGCGGTCACCGAAGTGCTGAGCACGGGCCGGCTGCTGTCCGACTCCGGCGGCTTCGTGGGCCGGCTGGAGACGGCGTTCGCCGCGCGCTACGGCGCGCCCGCCGCCGTGGCCTGCTCCTCGGCCACCTCCGCCATCCACGCCGCGTTGGTCGCCCTGGGCCTGGCGCCGGGAGCCGAGGTGATCACCACGCCGCTCTCCGACATCGGCGGGGTGGCCCCGATCGCCGCAGCCGGACTGGTACCGGTGTTCGCCGACGTGGACCCGGTCACGGGCAATCTGGACCCGGATTCGCTGGCGGCGGCCGTCTCCCCGCGCACCGAGGCGATCGTGGTCACCCACCTGGTGGGCAAGCCCTGCGACATGACCCGGATCGGGGAGATCGCGGCCCGGCACGGACTGGCGATCATCGAGGACTGCGCCCAGGCGTACGACGCCCGGCACGCCGACGTCCCGGTGGGCACCTTCGGCGCGGTCGCCTGCTACAGCACCCAGCAGACCAAGCACATCTCGGCCGGCGAGGGCGGCCTGATGCTGGTGAACGACCCGAGCCTGACCACGCCGCTGCGCTCCTGGATCAACAAGGGGGTCGAGGGCGGCGTGCGTTCGCGCACCGAGGACCACCCCATCGCGGGCGTGAACGCGCGGATGACGGAGCTTCAGGCCGCTGTGCTGTGCGCGCAGCTGGAGAAGCTGACCGGCTTCGTCTCGGCCCGGGTGGCCCGGGCCGAGCAGCTCTCCGCGGCGCTCGCCGACCTGCCCGGAATCACCTGCCCGAGCAGCGGCGCGGGCGAGTTGCAGACCTATTGGAAGTACCTGCTGAGCGTGGATCCCGCGGCGCTGCCCGGAGTGCGCGACCGCCTCGACGCCGAGCTCGACGCCCGCCATGCCGTCGTGCAGCCCTGCTATCTGCACCTGCCGCTGTTCACCAAGAGCCTGTTCGACCTCCACCCCACCCGGCTGGTCGGCGAGGCCGAGGCGGCCACCGGACGGCGCGAGGTGAAGGCCGAGGGCTTCGACGGCATGCGCGCGTTCATCGACCGGGCCGTGGTGCTGTGGTGGAACGAGCGGATCGAGGACGCCGACGTGGCCAGGATCTCCGACCTGGTGCACGCGGTCGTGGCGGCGGGTTAGCCCGCGATGGCACCGATCGGACTGGACCGGCGCCTCGGCGACCTGGCCCGCGCGTCGCCGGAGCGGCCCGCGCTCATCGCGGTCGACCACACCGGGGCCGAGGAAACGCTGACCTGGCAGGCGTTGCAGGACCGCAGTGCGCTGATCGCCGCGGGTCTCGCGCCCGCGGCGGTCGGCGGCGCGGTCCTGGTGCCCGCCCCGACCGGCGCCGAGGCCCTGACCGACCTGCTCGGCGTGCTGCGCTCCGGGGCCACCGCGCTGGTGGTGGAACCCTCGCTGCGGGCCGAG
>FSXZ01002924.1_pt1 | contig 10404 bp, 5 predicted proteins | sample 1638121 | NCBI WGS metagenome assembly FSXZ01 (sample SAMEA3914788, study PRJEB12502) | metagenome | biome: forest; material: soil | place: Canada | collected 2011-07-03 | depth 0.1 m
CCCCATGGGCGCCGGACTCGAACTCTACGGACTGCGCCGCGACGGCCGCGAATTCCCGGTCGAGATCAGCCTCAGCCCCCTGGAAACCCCCGACGGCCTACTCGTCTCCGCCGCCGTCCGCGACGTCAGCGACCGCAAAGCCGCCGAGGCCAGGATCAATGAGCTGGCTCTCATCGTCGAGTCCTCCCAGGACGCGATCCTGACCACGACCCTCGACGGCACCATCACCTTCTGGAACGCCGCGGCCTGCCGCATGTACGACTACACCGCGGCCGAGGCAGTCGGCCGCCACGTCTCCATCCTCGCGCCGCCCGAGTGCAAGGACGAGGTCGATCTCTTACTCGCCAAACTGCGCCGGGGCGAGCGGATCGAGCACTACGAGACGCTGCGGGTGGCCGCCAGCGGCACGCTGCTGGACGTGGACATCGTGCTCTGGCCGGTGCGAGACCGGACCGGCGTGGTGGTCGGCTGCTGCGCGATCGCGCGCGACATCGCCGAGCACAAACGCGCCAAACGCGAGGTCACGCAGCTCTACGAGCAGCAGCGGCACGTGGCGCTGACCTTGCAGCACGCGTTGATGGGCTCGCCGCCCGCCGTTCCCGGGATGCAGAGCGCGGCCCGCTACTTCCCCGCCACCCAGGGGGCGGGCGTGGGCGGTGACTGGTTCGACCTGATCCCCCTCGGTGCGGGCCGGATCGGGGTGCTCATCGGCGACGTCATGGGCCGGGGACTCGAGGCGGCGACGGTCATGGGCCAGCTGCGGTCGGCAGCCAACGCCCTGGCCCGCACCGGAATGCCGCCGCAACAGCTCATGCACGCCCTCGACGCGGTCGCGCGCGACATCCCGGACCAGCTCACCACCTGCTGCTACCTGGTCATCGACCCGGACGCCCGGGAGGTGACCGCCTGTAGCGCCGGGCATCTGCCGATCCTGACGGTGGAGACCGACGGAAGCACCCGCCGGCTGCCGATCCCGGTCAGCGTTCCGCTCGGCATCGGCGAGGTTCCGCACCAGCAGGTCGTCCTGCCGGTGCAGGACAGCACGACGCTGGTGCTCTACACGGACGGGCTGGTCGAGACGCACGACTGCGACCTCGACGAGCAGATCGACGAACTCCAGGCCCGGCTCGGCCGCGTGCTCGCCGACGTCACCGACCTCGAGCAGGCCGCGGACAGCATCGTCGACGCCTCGCTGCCGCACGTGGACGAGCCCCTCGACGACGTCACCCTGCTGCTCGTCCGCATCCCGGCCGCGCCCGTCGCGCACGCCCGCATCGATCTCGCCCCCGAACCGCAGTCCGTCGCCGTCGCGCGCCGGTTCGTCGCCGACATCCTGACCGAGTGGAGCCTGGACGAACTCGCCGACCAGGTGCGCCTGGCCGTCTCCGAGATCCTCACCAACGCCGTGCGCCACGCCCGCGGCCCGATCGGCCTGCGGCTGCACCGGACCGCGCGCGAGATCACGGTGGAGATCACCGACGACAGCACCCACGTGCCGCAGCGCCGCGCGCCCGATCCGCAGGACGAGAACGGCAGAGGCCTGATGCTGGTCGAGGCGCTCACCGACGCCTGGGGCACCCGGCCGACCGACACCGGCAAGACGGTCTGGTTCACCCTCGGACAGGCGTTGGAGCCGGCGAACGCCTGACCGGATCAGGACTCTCGCGGCTCCGGTGCGCGGACCCGCCGCCGCTGGAACCATCACGACCCCCAGCACGAAAAACGGCCATGCGGCCGAGGCGCAAGGCCTCGGCCACATGACCGGATGGTGCTGCTTAGCGGCCGCCCCATTCGAACGACCGCAGGAACGCTGCGGTCGGGGAGCCGACGCCGGTGGCGAGGTCATAGCCCTTGGTCGCGGGCAGGCCCTCGTCGGCGTTGTACTGGATCAGGCGGAACGCGCCCGCGTACGGGCTGCTCGCCGGGTACTCGAAGATGACCGAGTCCACCGCGGACTTGCCGATCTGCTTCGGGCTGCCGGTCACATCGTTGGTCAGCGAAGACCGCAGGTAGATCGCCGGGTTGGCGAAGCCCACCGGGATGCCGTGCTCCGCCTGCTGCGCGTCGGCGAGGACACCGGCCCAGGACGGAGCCGCGACCGAAGTACCGCCGTACCCGGCCTCCGAGTAGACACCGTCGGTCGTCTCACCGACCAGGGTGCTGCTGAAGTACAGGTCACCGTTGAGCGAGATATCCGGAATAGTGCGCTTCGGCGAGGTCCTGGTGCCGTCCATGAGCGTCGTCGCCGTCTTCTCCGGCACGACCCCCTTCTGGTACCACGGCTGCGGCTCGGTGTCGCTGACGCCGCCGCCACCGCCGAAGGTGGTGCCCTCCACCGCCCACGAGCTCGCTCCGGCCGCGGTACGGCCGCTGCGCACGTCGCCCATGGCGGTCTCGAACGAGTAGCCGCCCTTCTTGCTCAGGCCGAGCGCGGTACCGCCGACCGAGGTGACCCAGGACGAGGCGGTCGGCCAGTCCACCGACGCCTTGCTGACGGTCGGGTCACAGTTGAGGCCCGTCGCCACCGAGTAGGCGTCGTTGTTCATGCAGTCGCCGGCCGAGAAGTCGAAGGCGATGCCCTCGATCGCGCCGAGCTCGAAGATCTGGTTGTAGGCGGCCATGGTCGCCGGGTCCAGGTTGCCCTCGGTCGAGTAGATCGACTCACCCCAGGAGTTCGACACGATGTCGGCCAGGTGGTTGTCGACGATCTCGGCCTCGGCGGCGAGCAGGTCGCTGTCGTAGCAGGAGTTGGCCGCCACGGTCACGATCTTGGCGTCCGGGGCGAGGCCGTGCGCCATCTCGACGTCCAGCGACTCCTCGGAGTTGTCGCCGTACCCGCACTCGTCCTCGTTCGTCCACTGCGACGGAGTGCTCACCTCGGAGTACTGGCCGGGCTTGAACGGCTTGTCCCCGTGGTTGATCGCGTACTGGTCCGCGTCCGCCTCCATGGTGGAGGAGCCGTACCAGTTCACGATCGCGATGGTGGCGCCCTTGCCGGTCAGCCCGGTCTTCGAGACGCCGTACGCGTCACGCAGTTCGGACGGGTAGAGCGAGCACTGCGCGAGCGTGGTCGGGTCCGAGTATCCCGCCGGGACGGCCGGCGCGTCGGTCGCCGTCTTCTGGCCGAAATACGTCGAGCAGGACGGGTCGCCCGAGCTCGTCGATCCCTTGCCGGTGCTCGTCGACATGGTCACGGCGTGCGTGGTCGCCTGGGTCAGTCCGGACACACCGGCGACCGCACTGGCGACCGCGGCCGGTACCTGCACGTTGTGCTGTGGCGCGTGCAGCGTGCCGTCCGAGGTCTTGTAGTTGTGCAGCGACGTGTCGAACGCCTTCGGCACGTCGGCCGCCGGGCCCTTCACGTCGATCCAGTGGTCCGTGGTCGAGGTGACGGTGAACCCGGCACCGGTCAGCCAGGACGTCACCGCGGAGACCTGCTGCGCCGTCGCCCCGAACTCGTTCTTGGCGGCGGTGGCGCTGAGGTAGTGCTGGTACAGCTGGCTGGTCGGGTCCGAAACCGCCTGGGCGTATTCGGCCAGGCCGGCCGCGTTCTGGCCGGCGAGGAAGACCCGCACGGACAGTTGCGTGGTCGCCGAGGTCTGACCCTGGTCGGCCGAGGTGGTCGCGAAACTCGGGCTGGTGTCGGCCAGGGTGGTAGGACCCTGGGCGGCGGCACTCGCCGGATTCGCTCCCGCGAACCCGGCGGAGAACGCGGCCAGAACGACGGAGATCGCCGTCGCTGAGGCCATTCGCCGGTGGCGCCGTTGTGCGGCTGAACTCATGGTGCGCAGTTCCCTTCCATAGAGGAGGAGATGCACTTATTGTCCGGATAGTGCTCTATATCCGTGCCCTCATTCAATCAGGCATCGGCTATTTATATAGACGCGCCGCAGCGAAGACAAGAGGCTCATGAATTTTCGATCACGGACGGGAATATGCAAGGCACAGATCGAAATCAGCGCTTAACAGAGCTATCGGTGCACCTCATGCGCCTACCGGCGGCCCTAGAGCATCACAAGTGACTGATATCTCCGGCCGACCTCCGGCGGGCCGGCGACGGCCCGCGGCAGTGAACTCGGCCGGGACAGGCATACCCGAGGCCGACCAGGGCACACGGTGCCGTCCGTTCTCTGCGATAACGACGAAAAGGGAGTCCTGATGGGCCTCATCGCCGCGGTACTGTTCGGCATCGCGTTCTTCATCAACGGCAGCCAGACCTCCACCAACGTGTGGTTCAGTCCCACCAGCCTGATGCTGGCCGGGTTGACGTGTCTGGCGCTGCACCTGCTCGGCGTCGGCACCGGCTGGTACTCGCGCCGCCGGTAGTCCGCCGCTAAGCCGCATGGTTGCCGGAGCGGCGGCGCGACCTGACATAGAGCAGGCCGCCGCCCCCTCCGAGCACCAGCACCGCCGCGCCGGCGATCCCGAGGATCAGCGGCGCGTCGGACCGCCCGGTACCGCCCGCGGCGACCGCCGGGGCAGCGGTGGGACTGCCCGGCAACGCCGTCGTGGCCGAGGCTGAGGCCGACGCCGAGACCATTGCTGTCGGTGTGGCCGCCACCGTCGTCGGGGCATCTGATTCGGTGGCGCCGGCGGTGTCGGCTACTGCGATGGCCGAGGCCACCGCCTCGACCGGAACCGTCGCCGGCCGGGAAGTCGAGGCCGAGGTGGCAGGGCTCGTGCGCATCGCCGGGCTGGACGTGGCCGGCTGCGTGGGCGTCCGGGTCGGAGTCGGCGACGGAGTCTTGCGCTTGCTCGGCGAAGCGGAGATCGACGCCGTCTGCGACGGCGAGGAACCGGCCCCCGCCAGCGGATCCGTGATGGAGTCCAACGCCAGAATGGTTCCGGAAGCGGTCGTCGCCGAGGAGGCGACGGACAGGTAGGCCAGCCGGGAGGTGCCGTCCTCCCACCGCACGGCCATGATCTCGCCGATGTCGTCGGTCCCGAAGCCCGGTGCGGAAGAGACGGCGGTCCACTCCGGCAGGGCCGCGTTCGGCGCGAAGACCTCGAGCAACTGGCCGGTCCCGCCGTTCGTCCACACGGCGAAGGCCACGGCCCCATCGGGCGCCACGCTGACGTCGATGCGCTCGAATTGATCGGTATCGGCACTGCCGGGTTCGTAGACGCCGGGCACCTGCGTCAGGTTCGAGAGCCGCAAGGTCCCGAAGTCGGTGGTGATCAGATAGCGCCCGTCGGCGCTCACCGCCATCGGCTCCTCGGCCTCGTAATCCGGGGACTGGGCCTTCTCGGTCAGGCCCCCGGGCACGGCGTGGTAGACCTCGAGTGTGTCCGTCGGGCTTCCCCCCACGGTGGCCGCCGGCGCGAGTCCGCCGACGATCAGCGTGTCCGCAGCCCCGGCCCCGACGGTGAGGTCCCACGGCTGGTAGGCGATCGGCGTGTACACCGGCGCGGCGGAACCCACCGGATCGATCGATCCGATCGCATAGGCCTGCGTCGTCGTGTTCCGCGCGCCGAACCAGACCCGTCCACCGGTGACGACGGGAGCGGACAGGACCTCGTAGCCGTCGGTACTCGTCTCGGTGATCTTCGAAAGATCGCCGGTGCTGATCGCCTCGATACCCGGCTGCGCGCCTTCGATCCCCGCGTACAGGGTCGCCCCGTCGGGCGAGAGCGCCAGCCCCTGAATCGGCACCGGCCCCACCGGCAGCGAAGTCTGCACGACTCCGCTGAGGCTGGTCACGAGCAGGCCCTCGTTGGACGGGATGAAGATGTGTCCGTGCGCGCTGTCGACCACGATGGACTTCGGGTCGAGCGCCGCGTTCGGCAGCGGCACGGTCACCACCGTGCCGGCGGCCGAGGCGGCGCCCGCCAGCGCCAGCGCGCCGGCCGCGCCGAGCGTCACGATCGACACCGAGAATGCGACGATTCGACTTCTATACACCCGAAACCCCCCGCGTGAAACTGTCCCCTGATACCGAGAAGGGCCGGTGGAAGCCCACCGGCCCTTCTCCCTCCGCGTCCGGCGGCCTATTCGTACTCGAAGATACCGAATACGTCGGCCACCAGGTCGGCGGATCCCTTCCCGTTGAGGTAGGCCGAGATGTAGTACTCGGCGTTCGAGTCCCGGTAGGTACCCGGGGAGACGATCACCATGTTGGGGATGTTCTGGCCGGTCGCGAAGTTGATGTTGGACACGTCGGGCGTCGTCACCCTCGCCGGCGGCCCGTCGTCGGGGTAGAGCGCGAGGAATCCGTTCGCCGTGGGCGCGACCACCGTCGCGTTGAGCACCACGCCGTCGACGAACTCATCCGTGGTGAAGGAGTAGGAATACGTGTAGCCGCCGACCAGTGCGCCGTCACCGGTTCGGGTGTCGAGCCACCGGTACGGCGTCGACATCGGCAGGTAGGCGCTGGACGTCAGGTGCACGGCCGTACCGGTGTCCGGAGTGACGCTGGTCGTGGTGGTGAAGTAGCCGTCCAGGTCGGCGGCCAGGTTCACCGTGCCCGAACTGTTGTTGTAGAAGGAGATCTGGCCGCCGGCTCCGACCGGCACGATCGCCATGTTGGCGACGTTCTTCGTGGCCGGATAGTTGACGTTCGAAGCCGTGGGCACGGCCTCCCCGGTGGGGTAGGCGGTGATGACCCCGTTGGCGCTGCCGGCGATCGCGGTCAGGTTCACCGCCACCGCGGTGACGGTCACGCTCGCATTCGGCTCGCTCGGCTGCACGCCCACGGAACCGACGTCGATCGTGACGCTGCGGTCGGCCGGAATACTCGCCGCGACACCGGTCCCGGTGCCGTTGCGGGTATCGAGCACCCGGTAGGGATCGACCGCGATGTACTGGCTGCCGGCCTGCTGCAGGTAGTAGCCCACCACGTCCGCGATCACCTGCGTGGTGCCCGCGGCGTTGTTGTAGAGGTCGACCACGCCGTTGGGCCCGACCGGCACGGTGACCAGGTTGGGCACGGTCTGCCCGGTCAGGAAGTTCAGGTTGGAAGTGCCCGGGGCGCTCTGGGCTTCGCCTTGGGCGCTCTCGTCGGGATAGACGGTGAGCACGCCGTTGCGGGTGGGGCTGACCACGGTGACGTTCATGACCACGGCCGTGACTTTGGCGGGGATCGGATCGGCCGCGGGGCCGGACCCCGCCACGGCGAGCTTGACCGTGCCGTGCGCGGCCACGGCGCCGAGAGCGGCGCCGATCCCCTTGCGCGTGTCGAGGATGCGCACCGGCCCGTAGGGGGTGTAGTCCGAACCCGCCACGGTCGCCCGCACCACGGTCGAGGCCGTGCGCCCGTGGACGTCGGTCGCGGTCACGGTGACGGAGTAGGTGCCCGCCTGGGCGTAGGTGTGGACGTCCTCGCTGCCCGTGTCGTCGGTGGTGCCGTCTCCCCAGTTGGTCTGGTACTTCCAGATCGCGAAGGTACCCGAACCCTTCGGCACCACCTGGAGCGAGAGCGCCGTGTCGATCCCGTCGAACACCCACGGAGTCACCGCGGCCGAGACCGTCACGTCGTCCGAGTCGACCGCCACCGCGCCGCGGTCCAGGTACGGCGTGACGCCGTAGAGGTCCGAGGCGAGAGCGCCGGGCGCGGACGGGTCGGCCGAGCCGATCGCGGCGGATCCGGGCTGCAGCGCCGCTTGGATGTCGTCGCCCCAGCCGAAGGAGTTCGGGTCGATCGACGCGGATTCCACCGTGTCCACCGTGTCGTGGCCGCCCTGGCCGACGGCCGCGGCGAGCGCGGCAGAGGCCGGATAGAGCGAACCGGCCCAGCTGTACGCGGCGGTGTCGTCCGAACCCCAGGAGTAGAAGTCGTTGTAGTCCGACGTGGTACCCGCCGCCGCGGTGGCGTCCACGGTGACGTCCGGCGACCACGCGGCCCCGGCCGCCGCGCAGTTGCTCTCGAGTCCGCCGATCCAGGCATAGTCCACGTCCGAGTCGGCGTCTTCGAGAACGTTGTTCTCGACATAAGCCCCCGTAGTCGCACCGGTCAGGATGACGCCGCCGCCACAGCCGCGCTGGATGGTGTTGCCGACGACGTCGATGCCCGTCACGCCGTTCGCCGCCACAGCGCCGCTGTTGAAGGGCGCGAAGGCGTTGGAAGCGATGTCGATCGTGCGCGCGCCGGCCGCCACCGAGATCGCGGCGCCGTTGCTGCCCTGAGCGTTCATCGTGGACCGGCTGACGGTCACCTCGCTCGAGGTGCCGTCGATGGTCACCGCGCTCGCCTTGTCGACTCCGGTGAACTGGTCGGAGTCGATCAGGATGTCCGAGGAACCGGAGACCTCGACCTGCTCCTCGAAGGACAGCCCGGACAGCGTGATGCCGGTGACTCCTTCAAGGGAGACCACTCCGCTCAGATCGGTCCCCTGGGCCCCGGTGGCCACCAGGGTCAGATCAGACGTCGTGATCACCGCACCGCCGTATCCGGCCGGATCGTCGGCGGCGATCGAGATGGTGTCTCCGGGCACCGCGGCGTTCACCGCGTCCTGGACCGAGCAGTACGGATGGGCGGCGGAACCGTCGTTGCCCGTCTCCGAACACGTGGGGGCCTGCTCCGTGACATAGATCGTGGCCGCCGCCGACGCCTCGGCCCGGACCTGGGCCGAGACCGCGGCATCCGCGGCCAGCCGCTGCCGCGCCGCCTTCGCGTCCGCGGCGGCCTGGTCGAGCCGGCTGGTGGAGCTGCTCGACCAGGAGCTCTTCGCCCCGCTCGGGCTCGCCGCGCCGGCCAAGGATTGCGCGACCGAGACCGACGCGGTCGAGACTGACGCTGTCGAGGCCGGCGCGGCGGCGACCGCGGGCGTCGCCATACCGAGGGTCGCCAGCAGGGCTGCCGGCACCGCAAAACGGCGCATCTGCACCGAATTCCCTCCCTAGGAAATCAGCCCCCGCACCTGCCTGGCGCGAAGGCGGACGCGATCCTACTCGGCCTTATTCACAGTTCGACATCAAACCGGCACCGGGCCATACATAACGCCCGCCGGGCGGTGCGGAACCCGCCGCGTCATCCCTGGCATCATGAACGGATGACCGACCGCGTTCTCGCCGCCTGTGACGGCGCCTGCAAGCGCAACCCCGGACCCGCCGCCTGGGCGTGGGTGATCGCCGCCGAAGCGGACGGCACCCCCGGCCGCTGGGCCGCCGGAGCGCTCGGCAGCGCCACGAACAACATCGCCGAACTGACCGCGCTGGAGCAGCTGCTCGCGACGGTGGGGCCCGAGGTGGCGCTGGAGGTCCGGATGGACTCCCAGTACGCGATGAACGCCGTCACCAAGTGGCTGCCCGGCTGGCGCCGGAAGGGCTGGAAGACCGCCTCCGGCAGCCCGGTCGCGAATCGCGACCTCGTGGTGCGGATCGACGCCCTGCTGACCGGACGCGATGTGCAGTTCGTCTACGTGCCCGCGCACCAGGAGAACGGCGACCCGCTCAACGCCTTCGCGGACGAGGCGGCCAGCGCCTGCGCGGTCAGCCAGCAGTCGGCCGACGGGCGCCTGACCCCGCAACAGGCTCTGCGCCTCGCGGTGCCCGCCGTCACCACGGCGCCCGCGAAGGCGGCCGCGGCCAAGGCGGCCCCGGGCAAGAGCGCGACCCGCCCGGCCGCCGGCTCCGCTCCCCGCTCGCTCGCGGCGAAGTACCCGGGCACCTGCGGCTGTGGCCGGCGCTACGCCGCCGGGGAACAGATCGCCAAGGGGCCGAGCGGCTGGGGCCATCTCGACTGCGCCGCGAAGTGACGAAGTGGACTGCGAGTTGACCATTACGGCCGCAGGCCGGATCCGCTACCGTCGGGACCGTGCTCCCAGCAGACATCGAAGTCCTCCTGGTTCCCGGCCGTCCCACTCTGCACGGCCACCTGCTGCTGACCGCCGTCAGCCATCCCGATCTGAAGACGAACCAGGCGCACAGCTCGCTGCGCCGGGTCCTGCTCGACGGCGGCGGCGAGCGCCCCTGGACCCAGGGGCCGCATGACTCGGCCCCGGCCATCTCGCCCGACGGCCGCTGGGTGGCCTTCCTGCGCCGGGGCGAGGGCGAAGGCCCCGACGGACGTCCGCAGCTGCACCTCATCCCGGTCGACGGCGGCGACGCCAAGCGGCTGACCGCGTTGCCGCTCGGCGCCGGGAGCCCCGTATGGGCGCCGGACTCCCAGCGGATCGCCTTCATCGCCCGGGTGCCCGCGGCCGGGCGCTACGGCACCGCGGACGCCGACGGCGAGACGCCCGAGGCGGCGGCCGAGGCCCCACGCCGGATCACCCGGATGGACTACCGCGTGGACGACGTCGGCTTCACCCGGGACCGGATGAAGCGGCTGTTCGTCATCGACGCGATCACCGCGCTTGAAACCGAGGACCTGGTCGAGCTCAAGCCGCTGACCGAAGACGGATTCGACGCGGATGATCCGGCCTGGACTCCCGACGGCACCCGGATCGTCTTCACCGCGCCGCCGC
>FSXZ01002987.1_pt1 | contig 10397 bp, 5 predicted proteins | sample 1638121 | NCBI WGS metagenome assembly FSXZ01 (sample SAMEA3914788, study PRJEB12502) | metagenome | biome: forest; material: soil | place: Canada | collected 2011-07-03 | depth 0.1 m
ACCGACGGACCGACGGACCGACGGACCGACGGACCGACGGACCGACGGACCGACGGCCTCGGTGCTCGCTGTTGGCCGTAGCGGGGCGGCGCTGACGCGCTTTCAAGATGTGCTGCAGATCTTCGCCAACGATCCGCGTGTGCGCGTGCGCTATACCGCGCCACCGGGCTCTGCCCACGCCGACGGCACGGCCCGATTCCTCGGCAACCTGGGCGCGAAGACGATCAGATGGTCCGCGGCCACCCGCGAGGCGCACCACCTCGCCGTGGCCACGAGCGCGAACGCGGCGCTGCACAGGCTGCGCGCCCCGGTCCTGCTGCTGCCCCACGGCGCGCACCGGCACAAACTCGACGCCGGCCAGCCCTACGGTCTCAGCCCGGCCCAGCTGATCCACCGCGGCCGGCTGGTGCCCGCGGCCATCGGACTGTCCCATACCGACCAGTACGAGATCCTCTCCCGCTCCTGCCCGCCCGCGCTCGAGCGCGCCGTGCTCGTCGGCGATCCGTGCTACGACCGTCTGGTCGCCGCCACGCACCTCGCCCCGAGGCTGCGCCGGAGATTCAACCTCGGTGCGGGGCGCGAACTCGTGGTGATCTCCTCGACCTGGGGGCCGGGCTCGCTGTTCGCGACGGCGCCGCAGTTGCCGGAGCAGCTGCTCGCGCAGCTGCCGGCGGACCAGTACGCGCTCGCGTTGGTGTTGCACCCGAACATCTGGTCCGAGTACGGCCGCGACCAGATTCTCGGCCGCTGGTTCGAGCGGGCGGTACGCGCCGGGCTGATGGTGGTGCCGTGGGAGCAGGGCTGGCAGGCGGCGTTGCTGAGCGCTGATTACGTGGTCGGAGACCACGGCTCGGTCACCTACTACGCCGCCGCTCTGGGCAAACCGGTACTGCTCGCCGCGTTCGAGGCGGACGGGCTCGTGCCGGACACCGCGTTGACGCGCCTGGCGCAGCGTGCGCCGCGGCTCGATGCGCGCGGGCCGATCCCGGCTCAGCTGGCCGCAGCCGGACGCGATGCCGCAGCCGGCGCGCCGACCGAGCCCGCGTTCTCGGTTCCGGGCCGCTCCCTGCTGGTGCTGCGTGACCTCGCCTACGACCTGATCGGTCTCACCCCACCTGCGACGGTACCCGATCCACCGGCCGTGCCCGAGCCCGCGCCCTACTCTCACACTCCGAGTGCCTACCGCGTGCACCTCGAGCCGGCCATCGGACCGGGAGCGAGAGGTGTCCGCGTGCAGCGGTTCTCAGTCCTGGCGCCGGGCGATGACCCGCACGCGCGCCTGCCCCGCCACATCGCGGCAGACCTCGAGCATCCGCACCTACGTCATCTGCGCCAAGCCGCCGTGCTCTACACCCGCGGGCCTCAGGCGGCACCGGTCGATCCGGAAGCGGTCTGGGGCGAGTACCCGGGCGCCCGGGTACTCGCGCACATCGACGCAGAGGCCTGCACGGTGCAGTTGGCCGAGGGACCGCGAGCGAGCGCTGTTGTGCAGGGTGTGGATCCGGCGCTGGTGGCATCGCTCGTCTACGGCAGGCTCAGCAACGCGCTACCCGGCGACGTGTTCGATCCGGCGGAGATCGAGATCGGCCGGGTGAGGGTGCCGATCGCGTTCACTCGCGACCAGTGATACGGGCGAGCTGCTCGGCGACCTGCGCGGCGGCAGCGGCATCGCCCGCCTCGGCATACACGTGCGCCAGCTGCTCGAGGCCGGCGCGCACCAGATCGGTGCGCCCGAGGCGCTGTGCCTGTTCGAGCGCTCCGCGCAGCGCACTGATCTGCCCGAGCCGCTCACCACGCTCGGCGTAGAGACCCGCGGCCGCCTGGTAGTGCCCGAGCGACCGCTCGTGTGCTCCGAGCGCGGCGGCGGTGGCGGCCAACTCCACCGCGACCCTCGCCTGGTTACGCCCGTCGAACCGGGCCAGGCCCGCCGCGGCGGCGCTCAGCACATCGAGGGAGGCAGTCAGCTCGCCCTCGGTGCGCAACACGACGCCTAGCATCACCTCCTGCAGCAGCCGCCCGCGCTCCCAGCCGTGCTCGGCGTTGATCCTGTGCGAGCGCTCGAACGCCTCGCGCGCTGCGGGCAGCGCCTCCTGCAGGAGCCTGATCTTGCCGACGGCCTCCCACACCGAGGCCGTCATCCGCTCCGCGCCGTGATCGGGCAGCACGGCCAGCGCCTGATCGAGCACCAGTGCGGCGCGTTCGAGGTCGCCGACCTCGCGGTAGACGGCCGCGAGCTGCTTGCCGATCTGCGCGTGCGCCTGGTGATCGCCCAGGCGCACGGCAGCGGCGATCCCGCACCGGTAGGCCTCGATGGCGTCCGCGACGTGCCGGCGCGTGGTGAACAGCGCCCACAGCGCCTCCGCCAGCTGCCACACCGCGGTATCCGTGTTCGCCGCGACCGCCAGGGCTTGGACGGCCAGGAGGTTGCCGCGCTCGGCATCGAGCCAGTCCAGGGCCTCGCGCGGGGTGCGAAAGCGCGGCCCGGGCAGCTGCCGCCAGCTGGCGTCGATCTCCCCGGAGCCCAGGCGCAGGCGCGGCCCGAACGCGTGCCAGTCCGCGCGATAGGCCTGCACACGGTAGTACTCGATCAGCCGGTCGCGCCCGGCGCGCACCTCGCCCGGGAGGAGGTCGCTCGAGGCGAGCGAGGCGGCGTGGGCGCGCACGAGGCTGTTGAACCGGAACCGCTCGCCGTCCGCCTCGAGCATGTTCGCGTGCGCGAGCAGATCGAGCAGCTCCTCGGCCTCATCCTCGCCGCCATCGAGCAGCGCCGCGGCGCACCAGCGGTCGAACGAGGTTCCGGGGTGCTCGGCCAGCAGCGCGTACGCACGCCGCAGGCGCGCGTCGAAACCGCGAACCGCCTCGTCGAACACGTGCGCCATACTCCGCGGGCCGCCCGGGGACAGGCGGGTCAAACGGGTGCGCGGGTCTTCGAGGGCGTCAACGAACCGGGCCAGCGGTCGCTCGCGCGTGGCCGCGATCCTGGCGGCCAGCACCCGGATGGCGACCGGGAGCCTGCCGCACAACTCGACCAGGCGCACCGCCTGCTCGGGTTCGCGCTCCACGCGCCCGGGCCCGGCGATCGAGCCGAGCAGGCGCACCGCCGCCGCCGTCTCCAGCGGCGCGAGGGTGATGATCTCGGCGCCGTCGGCCTCCAGCTCACCGAGCCGGTGCTGGCTGGTGACCACCACGGCGCTCGCCGGCGAGGCGGGAATCAGCGGCTTGACCTCCGCGTCGAGGCCGGCGTCGTCGAGCACGATCAGCAGGCTCAGCGGGGCGGTCACCGTGCGGTAGAGCGCGACCAGGTCGGCCGTCTTCGACGGGTGCAGCTCGTCGGCCACGTGCAGCGCGCGCAGCGCCTGCCGCAACAGCCCCTCGATCATGTCGCTGGGCGTGCGCTCCTGCGCGTCGAAGCGCAGGAACAGCTGGCCGTGCACGTAGTGCTCGCTCGCGCCGTGCGCCCAGCGTGTGGCCAGCGCGGTCTTACCGACCCCCGGACCGCCGGTGATCACGGCGACCGGGGTGCTGCCCGGTCGGGGCGCGGTACGCAGGTGGGCGTCAGTGGCCGCGAGCGCGGCGGACTGGTTGACGAACGTGCGCACGTCCGCGGGCAGCTGCCGCGGACGCACCGGATCGGCGGTATCCGGCGCGGCATACAGGTTGACCGTCGTGATCTGCCCGGCCTGGATGGCGTTTCCGTGCACCGTCCCGCTGAGCACGTTGCCCTCGCGCACCGGTCCGCCCGGCCCGTTCGGATCCTGCGCCTGCGTCATCGCGGGTCAGGCCTTGCCGAACGTGATCGAACCCTGCACACTGCCGGTCTGCACGACCGAACCGTGCACCGTTCCACTGAGCGTGTTGTGCGTGCTCGTCGATGTGCTCACCGGTCCGCCCGCGTTGCCGGCGAGCAGGGCGGGCAGTTCGGCGAGCAGCTCGACAAGCTCCGGGTGGGCATTCGCCTGCGCCGCGAGGTACCCGGCCCAAAACAGCCCCATCCGCATCTCGCGCTCTTGCGCGCTGCCCTGCCCGGCGATCTCGAGCGACTGACGGCGCACCACATCGAGTTCGTGGCCGGCTTGCCCGCCGCGCTCGCCCTCCCCTGCACCCTGCTGTCCGTGCGAGCGGGTCCAGGCGCGTTCGAGCACCGCGCGTGCGGCCTTCCACGTGTCCGTGAGGATCGCGGTGACGACCGACTGCGCTCCGGGAACAACGACGGCGGCGAGGTCCATGCGTCGATGGTACCGACCCGGGCACGTTCCGTGGCGCCTTACTGGGGGCTGATCCGCACCATACGTGTCAGGGATCTCCGATGGTTCCCGAATTCGTGGACCTCTACCCCTCGTGGCCGTGTGCCTGCCGCCTGCCGTGCGCGTCCGGTCTCTGCCGGCTCCGGCTGCGCTCGAGCGTTCACCGTGCCGGCGCTCGATGCGCTGGCCGCTATGCTCGGAGGCGGTTGCTGTGAGGATGCACGGCGGGCGTCGTGACCGAAGGGGATTCGAAGTGTCGATCGCTGACGACCTGCGCGCCGAAGGCGAGCCGGAGAAGGAGTTCAACCCGGGTATCGCCTCACGTCTGCCACGCAAGCGGGTGGCGGCCGGGGCGCTCTTCCGTGACGGTGACGGACGGATCCTGATGGTCGAGCCCGTCTACAAGCCGGGTCTGGAGATTCCGGGCGGAATCGCGAACGAGGACGAGTCGCCGCTGCACGCCTGTGTGCGCGAGGTGCGCGAGGAGCTGGGGATCGAGCCGCGGATCGGCGATCTCCTCGTGGTGGACTGGGTGCCGCGTCATGGCGTGTGGCCGGACGGGATCATGTTCGTGTTCGACGGTGGGCTGCTCGCACCCGAACACCTTGCCCGGGTCCAATTGCAGGCAGAGGAACTGGCTTCAATCAAATTCCTTACGCTCGGAGAGATCATCCCGCAGGTCAGGCCCGCGATGGCGCGGCGCCTTGCCGCCTGCCTCGAAGCGGTCGCACTCGGCCGCCCGCTGTATCTGAACTTCGGCCGGGCCGTGGATCTCGACGAGTCGGGCGCGTAGGGCGGCCGCGCTGCTGCGCGATACGGGATGGTGGCGTATCGCGCAGCAACATCCACCGGGTCTCGGCGGCGGGCGGGCATCGAGTTCAGTCAGGCTCCGAGGCCGTACTCAGGCGCGCGGTGATTGACGCAGTGAGAGCTCGGCCGGACTCGAGCGGTTCGAGCAGCATCAGCGCGGCGCGCCACGCCTCGGCGGCGTCGCGCGCCTGACCTGCGGCATGGAGCATCTCGCCGAGCAGGTCCAGCGCCCGGGCGTGGCCGAGAGTGTCGCTGGTCTGCTCGTAACGGGTGATCGCGGCGCGGGCGGTCTCGATCGCCTGCGCGGGCGCCGCCAGGGCGCGCTGGCACAGGGCGAGGCCGGACAGGGTACGCGCCTCGCCCCAGATGTTGCCGGTCGCGCGCCGGATCGGCAAAGACCGTTGATACGCCGCGGCGGCCTGGCGCATGTGACCGGCCGCTGCGTACGCGTCGCCGAGGTTGTGCAGCGTGAAGCCCTCACCGTGCCGGTCGTCGCTGGCTTCGAGCAGCCCCAAGGCGGCCTCGATCTGCGTGATGGCCTCGTCGTGGCGCCCGAGGTCGCCCAGGACGGTGGCGCGGTTGCTCATCGCCCGTCCCTGGCTTTGGACCATGCCCGCCGCCCGATAGGTCTCGACGGCGATGTCGTACTGGGCCAGTGCTTCCGTCAGGCGGGTAAGGCCGTGCAGCGCGGATCCGAGGTTGTTGCGCACCGATCCGATGCCCTCGGGATCGCCGAGCCGGGTGAACAGGTCGGCCGCCCTGCGTTGGGCCTCGATCGCCGCCTCAAGTCGGCCGGTGTCGCGGTAGGCGCTGCCGAGCCCGGTCAGCAGCCAGGCTTGGCCGTCCGCGTCGCCCTCGCGCTCGGCCGCCGCCAGGCCCAGGCGGTGGCTCTCGATCCAGTCGGCCCAGTGCTTGCGCAGGTTGAAGAAGCTCCCGAGCGCCAGCGTCAGTTGCCAGGCGAGGTCGTCGCGCCCCGCGCCAGCGGCGGCGGCGATCGCGGCGAGCAGATTCGCCCGCTCCTGCTCGCACCACGTCAGAGCCTGCTCGGTCGTGGAGAACGACGACGGGGCCACCGGCAACTGGCTCGGCGCCGGTGTGACTCTGTGGCGTTGCGGGAGCCTTCTCGCGGCGGCCGCGGCGGTGTGCAGATACCAGGTCAGCTCGCGTCCGGTCGCGGCGGCGCGTTCGGATTCGGGTTCTTGCGCGAGCGCCTGCTCGGCGGCGTAGCTGCGCAGCAGATCGTGGAACTGGTGGCGGTCGCGACCGATCTCGTCGAGAAGATGCGCGCCGGTCAACGTCTCGAGCACGCGCCGTGCCGCGGCGATGGTGCAACCGAGCAGCGCCGCCGCCGCCGTGCTGCCGATCTCGGGGCCCGGGTGCAGGCTCAGGAGCCTAAACGCGCGCGCGGCGTGCGGGGGCAGGGCCCGGTAGGACCAGGAGAAGACCGTGCGCACCGCGGCGAGGTCGTCGTCATCGGCCGTCAACGCATCGAGCCTGTCCTGCTCATCGGAGAGCTCCTCCACCAGGTCGCCAAGGCGCGCGTGGGGACGGGTCACCACCCGGTCGGCGGCGATCCGCAAGGCCAGTGGCAGGTGATCGCAGCGGCGGGCGAGCTCCGAGGCCGCGTCCGGCTCCGCGTCGACGCGCTCGGCCCCGATGATCTCGCGGAGCAGGTGCAGCGACTCGATCGGCGGGAGGTTGTCCACGCTGATGCGCCGCGCTCCGTCCCGTGCGACGAGTCCGGCCATCCGGCTCCGGCTCGTGATCACCACCGTGCAGTGTGCGGAGCCGGGCAGCAGCGGGCGTACCTGGGCGGCGGAGGAGGCGTTGTCCAGCACAATCAACGTCCTGCGCCCGTCGAGCAAGGATCGGTACAGGCCCGCCTGCGCCTCCGGGTCCGCCGGGATGCGCGAGGCCGGGACCGACAGCGCCCGCAGGAACCCGTCGAGCACCTGCTCCGGGTGCAGCGGGCTCCCCTGGTCATAGCCGCGGAGATTGACGTAGAGCTCCCCGTCGGGAAACCGCTCGCGCACAAGGTGCGCCCAGTGGACTACCAGGGCGGTCTTTCCGACTCCCGGCCCGCCGGTCACCGTGGACACCAGCGGCGCACAGCGCACCGGCCCGGACGTCTCGGCGATCATCGCGTCGAGGATGGAGAGCTCGGAAGTCCGGTTGACGAACTGTCCCACGGCCGCTGGCAGTTGCCGGGGAACGGCTGCGACGGCATCCGGCGGCGCGTGCACGTGCACGCCTCCGTGGATCGCCTGCGCCTGTACCGCGAACTGAGCGCGCCCCGAGACGGTGTTGCTCACACCGTCCGGTCCCGTCGCACGCCTGTCAGCGTCGCGTTCCACCGCTCCCCCTCCCTTCCCCACGACCTGCGCGCGAGGACGGGCCGGTCCGGGCCGTGTGCCGGCCGGCGCCGGCGCCCCTTCCGGCGGCATCCGGCGCCGCACGCTACGCCACCTCGCGCGGGCTTTGCGCACAGCGACCTCCATTGTGTCAGAACTTTGATCCGCGTGTCAGGTGGCGGCGCCGGTGCGCGTGGCGCGCCGAACGCCGACCGCAGCGTCAATTCGCCGCTGTGGAGCTCCGACCCGCCCGCGTTTCGGCTGCGGATCTGCGGTATGCGCCCGCTCGCCTTTGAACCGGCGTAGGCTGCGAAAAGGGCGTGCGGGAGCGAACCGGGGAGGTCGCGCATGACAGAACCCGAGGACACCGGCCACGAGCAGCCGCCGCCGCGAAACGCTGTCGGCGAATCCTCGGTGACAGGCTCCGTCATCCAGGTGGGACTGGTCGGCGGGGATATCCATGTTCAGTCGTCGTCGATTCCGTTGCGTGATCGAACCGCAGGGGTGTGGGAGCGCGACGTCCCCGTCGCTCTCCCTGTTCAGCCAAGCGCGTTCGTGGGCCGAACCACGGAGCTGTCACGTATGGCGGGCATCGTGCGCTCGCCGACGTCGGCCAAGCCGTCGGTGATCGTGGTGTCAGGATCGGCCGGCGCCGGAAAGACTGCGCTCGCGATCGAGTTCGGCCACTTCGTGGCCGACGACTTTCCGCACGGGCGCATCTACCTGGCGCTCGACCGTCGCTCCCACTCCCGCTCCGACGTCGACGGTGACGACGCCCTCGTCGAGGCATTGGTCGGCCTCGGCCTCTCACTCCCCGAGATCCCGCCGGATCTACGCGAGCGCGCGAGGCTCTACCAAACCCTGCTCGCCGGGAGACGGGTCTTGGTCGTTCTCGACGGGGTGACCGACTCGCGGCAGGTCGAACGGCTCATCCCGGACTCACCGACCTGCGCGGTGGTGATCACGAGCAGGACGCGCCTTCCTCGGTGGTCGGCGGGGCACGAAGCGGTATCCATCCGACTCGAGGCACTCTCAACGGCCGCCGCCGTCGACCTGCTCATACAGACCAGCCGGCGCACGGACCCCGGCGAGGGCGCAGACCTCGAACGCCTCGCGCAGGTGTGCCGCAATCTCCCGCTCGCTCTGTGCATCGTGGGAGCGCGGCTTATCCGATCCCCGGCCACCCCCGTGCGCGAGATGGTCGAGGAGCTTCTCGCGGACTTGAGCCCGCGTCGCGATCGCGCAGCGTCGGCGGTGCGTGCGGTCTTCGAGGCCGCATACAACACCCTGCCCCCGCCACAGGCGAGCGCATTGCGGACCCTCGCACACGTCCCGGGCCCGTGGTTCGACCTCGAAAGTGCCGCATCGATGCTCGACACGTCCTTCGACAAGGCGGCACGCCTCGTGGCGAGCCTCAGCGAGACGGGACTGCTTTCGCCCGCCGCGCCCGGTTCGCGCAGGCTCGGCTTCCATGACCTGCTCCGTGGCTACACCCGCGAATTGAGGGAAGCCGACGAGGTGCCCCAGGTGCAAGCGGCGCTCGCTCGCCTGCGCAGCACGTACACGCGTCGAGCCCGCGACGCGGTTAACGCCCTGACCTCGGGCGCCGCGGGGAAAGCCCAGTCGATCGAGTGGCTCGAGAGCGAGCGGGCGAACATCATCGCGCTGGCCGAGCAGGCAGCGGACACGGGTCACGAGGACCAGATCCAGCCGATCGCCGAGATCCTGTTCCCCTTCCATCAGCTGCGCGGCCACTGGACGGACTGCCGGACCCTGCTAGAGATCGCCCTGCGCGCAGCCCGCGGTGCGCACGACACCGCGGGCTGCGCGCGTACCCTGAACAACCTGAGCGTCGCCTACCACGAACAACACCGTTTCGCCGAGGCCCAAGCGTGTCTCGAGGAAAGCATCGCCCTGGCAAAGGACGCGGGTACAGACCGCGAGCACGGTCTCGCGCTGATGAACCTCGGCGCAGCCCACAGCGCCGCGGGTGAGCACGAACAGGCGCTCGCCTGCTTCGAGGCAGCCATCGCCGCTGCCGGGCCGGCGCCCGAGGACCGCACGACCGCGCTGCTTTACGCAAGCCTGGGCAACGCCCTTCGCGATCTTTCCCGTCATCCCGAGGCTTTGTCCGCCTACCACCGCAGTCTCGATGCCGGTCGCCGAGCGGACGAGCGGCACACCGAAGGAATCACGCACCTCAATCGCAGCCTGCTGTATCTCATGCAGGGGTGCCACGCCGAGGCCATGCGAGATATCCGAGACAGCCAGGTCATCGCGCGACTCATAGGCGACCGGGTCAGCGAGGGCAGGCTCCTGTACGCCTATGGCAGAGCGCTGGTGCAGACAGGATCGTCTCGTGCCGCGCGCGGCGTTCTGCTCGAATGCGTCGAGACCGCCGGCGAGGTCGAGGACACCACGACCGTCTGCCACGCTTACCGCACGCTCGGCGCCGTCAACGCCCAGTCGGCCGATCTCAACGCGGCCCAGAAGGCATACGCGAGCAGCCGGCTCGCGGCGCGGGCTATTGGCTCCGCGCGTCTCGAGGCCGAGGTCGTCGCCGAAATCGCGGCTCTCTACGAACAGGCAGACGAGAAGCAACCGGCTCTCGAAAGCTGGCGCGAGGCGGTGAGACTGTTGCGTCGCGACGCGAGTTCGCCTGACCTGGCCACCGCGCTCCTCGGATCCGGCGCCCTCCTTTCCGCTCTGGGCAATCCCGATGAGGCGACAGCGGCGTTCGAGGAAGCGGCAGCGATCGGGCGAGACCTCGACGATCAGCTGCTGGAGAAGAAGGCGCTGCTCGGCCTGAGTGCTGCCCTGCGCGAGCTCGACGCAGACGACGAGGTGAGAGCCGCGCGCCGCCGGATTGCGGAGATCGAGCGCATCGGCGGCCAGCGCCCCGAGCGAGAGTCGGCCGGGGGCGGCGAGTGAGCAAAATAGCCCTGCACGAGGTCTTCGGGGTTGCGCAGCGTGTGAAGGAACACTCATACGT
>FSXZ01003129.1_pt1 | contig 10389 bp, 8 predicted proteins | sample 1638121 | NCBI WGS metagenome assembly FSXZ01 (sample SAMEA3914788, study PRJEB12502) | metagenome | biome: forest; material: soil | place: Canada | collected 2011-07-03 | depth 0.1 m
ACCGTCTCGTGGTACGGCGTCTGGGGGCGGTTGTCGGTGCCGAACCCGGCGTCCCAGTCGAAGTACGGGCTGACCACGATCGAGCGCATCGTGTGCGCCGTGCTGTCCGAGCGGTCCACCTCGTCGGGCGCGCCGAACGGGTAGGCGAAGACCTCCTGTCCCCAGCCGACCTCGCCCGAAATCGCCCGCGCGTACGGGTCGAGCAGCAGCTTGGCCGGGTTGCAGCGGTGGCCGGACGCGGGGTCGTAGGGCCCGTGCACGCGGAATCCGTACGCCTGCCCGGGGCCGACGCCGGGCAGGTAGGCGTGGTGGACCGACCCGTCCACCTCGGTCAGGGTGATGCGCTCCTCCTGCCCGGACGCGTCCAGCAGGCACAGCTCGACCTTGGTGGCGGCGTGGGAGAAGAGGGCGAAGTTGGTGCCCGCCCCGTCGAACGAAGCACCGAGCGGAGCGGTGCGGCCCGGCCAGATCTGCGTCATCATCAGCCCCTGACTCCACGACCCGAGGCCTCGAGCGCCTCGGCGTTCCGTCGGGCCTGTGTTGCCGTTCGCCGCGCTTTCAAACGAACAAGCCGTGCGGTGGCGTCGGGTTTGCCGCGCGGCACAGCGGCAATCCGCGTGACGCCCGGTACGTCGTTTCAGCGCTCTGCTGGCGGAGGTCGCTTGTGCACAGCACCGTCGGGGTCAACTCGGTTCTCTCGATTCTGCACGACCAGCACGTGCGCACGCGCGAGCTGCTCCATCACGTGGCGGACCGGTCGGGGCCGGATCGCCGACAGGCCTTCGACGCCCTGCGCCGGCTGCTGGCCGTGCACGAGGCGGCCGAGGACTTCGTCCTGCGCCCGGCCGCGCGCACCCTGGTGCCGAGGTCGATCGTGCTCGCCCGGATCGACGAGGAGCGGGCCGTCACCGTACTGCTCGAGCGGATCGAACAACTCGATCTCGACTCCCGCGCCTTCCGGGACGGACTGCTCGCCTTCACCGAAGCGCAGGTGATGCACATGTGGTTCGAGGAGGCGCAGGAGTGGCTGCCGCTGGAGACCCGGTGGAACGAGGATCAGCAGCTGATCCTGGGGGCCTGGCTCCGGCGCGCTTTCGCGCTCGACCCGACCGGCGCGGAGCCGGGCGGGGCCATCGCGGGCGCGGGCGAGCGGCCGGGGCTCACCTACAGCGTGCTGTTCCAGGAGGCCGTAGACCGGCTCGCCGAGACCCGGCCGCGGGGCGATTCGCCGGGGTACTTCGAGATCACGACCAACGAAGCGCTCCCCGCGCGCGCCGCCTGAGCGTCGGCGCCGCCGAACAGTCATATTTCTCCGCAGGGCGGGCATCCGGTGGCACGCCGTCACACGGGTCGAGTCGGACGGCCTAAGCCGGGAGGATCAGGATGCGGAGAGTTCAGGCGCGCCCGGCCGGAGCGGACCGGCCGGGCTCCGGAACGGAGCGGTTCGAGGACGCCTTGATTCCGGCCGAGACGGTGCGGACGCTGGGTTCGATGATCAAGGACGGATCCTCGGCCGAGCCGGGCTCGGGTGAGCCGAGCGAGTCGTTGCCGCCGATCGGCGAGGAACTCGGGTTGAGCCCGCTCGAGGTGCTGCCGCGCTGGACCGGGCGGCTGTTGCTGGTGCTGGGGATTCTGACGTTGCCGTGGATCGCGGTCCTGGCGGTGGAGTTGCCGGACCGGACCCGGGTGGCCCACGACGACGTGACCTGGGCGGGCTTCGACGTGCTGCTGTGCGCGCTGCTGCTGCGCACCGGATGGTCCGCGCTGCGCAGACGCGAGCACATCGAGCTGACGGCCGGTATGACCGGTGCGCTGCTGATCGTGGACGCCTGGTTCGACGTCACCTCCGCCGCCACCCGGCCCCAGCTCGGGATTTCGCTGGCCATGGCGTTGGGCGTGGAGCTTCCGCTGGCCGCCTTCTGCCTGTGGATAGCCGGACGCGTCGAGTTCGCCCGGCGTAAGCGCTCGCAACGCCTCGCCGCCCTGGTCCGGCGCTGGGACGCGCGGCGCACCGGTGAGCCGATGCCGGGGCGCCCGCGCTGAGGCCGCACCGCGCTGCCCGGCCGGGCGAGCGCGGCTTCGGCTGATCAGCGCCCGAACCGGGGTAGGGTCGGTCGGGATTGAACGGCGTGCCACGGGGGATTCGATTGCGCGGCCGGCTGCCGTCCGCCGCGAGGGCGTCCGTTGAAACCACGAGGAGTACGATGCCAGATCGACCTGCGCCGACGAGCCCGGACCGGGGCGCCGGACCCCGGCTGCACCAGGCGTCGAACTATGCGTGGCGACTGCTGGTCCTGGGACTGGCCGGCTACGTCGTGTTCCGGATACTGCTGCGGTTCGAGGCGATCGTGGTCGCGGTGTTCATCGCGTTGATCATCGCTTCGCTACTGCGGCCGCCGGTCAATCTGCTCTCCCGCTTCCTGCCCCGGCGGCTGGCCGCGACGGCCACCGCCTGCGGAGTGCTCGGGGTGATCACGCTCATCGTGTGGCAGATGACGGAGTCGGTGACGAACGAGTGGAGCGCGCTGTCCGACGAGTTCGGCGGCGGTATCCGGTACATCGAGAAGTGGCTGGAGGGCCGGCCCTTCCACGTCAAGCCCGCGACCCTGGCGAACGTCCAGGGCAAGATCGGCTCGTACATAGGAGCGCACCGCTCGGCGCTGGTGAGCCAGGTGCTCAACAACGCCGGCCGGGTGGTGGACGTCCTCACGGTGCTCGCGCTGGCCCTGTTCTGCTCCATCTTCTTCACCAGTTCCGGCGACCGCATGTGGCACTGGTTCCAGACCCAGCTGCCCGAGCACGCGCGCCCCACCTGGGGCCGGGCCGGCGCCGTCGCCTGGCACACCTTCGCCGGCTACACCCGCGGCATCGTGCTGATCGCCGCCACGAACGCGGTCATGGTCGGCATCTCGCTCGAGATCCTGCGCGTCCCGCTGGCCCTGCCGCTCACGCTGCTCGAGTTCACCGCCAGCTTCGTCCCGCTCATCGGCTCGCCGATCGCCATGGCCGTGGCCACCGTGGTCGCGCTGGCCGGGCGGGGGCCGACGACCGCGGCCGTGGTGCTCATCCTGATCGTCGTGTTCGGACAGATCGAAGGACATGTGCTCCAGCCCTTCGTGATGGGCTGGTCGGTTCGGCTGCATCCGGTCGTCATCGCCGTCTCGGTGATCGGCGGCACGATCAGCGCGGGGCTGCTCGGCGCCGTCACCGCGGTACCGCTGGTCTCCATCGCCTGGGCGGTGACACGCGAACTGCGCGGCTCCGCCGAAGCGGAGGACCGCGCAGTCGTGCAGCAGCAGCGCCCGGACGCCGCCCTCAGTCCTTGTCCCCGCTGCTGACCAGGCCTTCCTTGAGCTTCGCGATGGCGAAGCCCCACGCGTCGGACACGGTCGCCTTCGGCGGCAGCGCGATCTCCTCCGGGTTGGTCAGGACGTCGATCAGCACCGGGCCGTTGAGGGCGAAGGCCTCGGCGATCGCCCCGTCGAGCGCGGCCGGGTCCTCGACCCTGATCCCGGTCAGCCCCAGGGCGGTGGCGACGGCGGCGAGGTCCGGGTTGGCGAGTTCGGTGCCGAACTCCGGCAGGCCGCCTTGTTCCTGCTCGAGTTTGACCATGCCGAGCCGGCCGTTGTCGAAGACCACGAGCTTCACCGGCAGCCGGTAGGCGACGGCCGTCAGCAGATCGCCGAGCAGCATGGTCAGGCCGCCGTCCCCGCAGAACGCGACGACCTGCCGGTGCCGGTCGAGCGCGGCGGCGCCCAGCGCCTGGGGCATGGCGTTCGCCATCGAGCCGAGATTGTAGGAGCCGAGCAGCCGGCGGTTGCCCCGCAGGGTGACGAAGCGGGAGAGCCAGACGGTGGACATGCCGGTGTCGGTGGTGAAGATCGCGTCCTCGGCGGCGTGCGCGTCGACCGCGGCGGCCACCGCCTCCGGTCGGATCCGCTGCTCGGTGTTGTCGAACCGGGCCCGGATCCGTCCGGTCAGGCCCTTGTCATGGTCCGGGTCGATCAGCCGGTGCTGGCGCTCGAGCCAGGTCTCGTAGGCGGCGCGGGCCTTGTCCAGGTGGCCGCGGTCCGGCTTGGCCTGTACCTGCCCGGCCAGCGCGGTCAGGGCCAGCCCGGCGTCGCCGACGATTCCGACGTCCACCGGCGCGCGGCGGCCGATGTGCTCGGGCCGGGTGTCGATCTGCACGGTCGGGGTGCCCTCGGGCAGCCACTGCGGATACGGGAAGTCGGTCCCGACCATCAGCAGCAGGTCCGCGGCGGCGAAGGCCTCGCGGGTGGAGGGATTGCCGATCAACCCGCTCTGGCCGATCTGGAACGGGTTGTCGTGTTCGAGGCCTTCCTTGGCCTTGAGGGTGAGCACCATCGGGGCGCCGAGCCGGTCGGCCAGCGCCAGCACCTCGGTGCGCGCCGCGCGGGCCCCCATCCCGACCAGCATGGTGACGCTCCCGGCCTCGTCGATCAGCCGCGCGGCGGCGGCCAGGTCCCGCTCGTCGGGCGTCGCCACGGCCTGGCGCACGTGGATCCGGGCCCGCGCGTCCTTCGCGACCTCCAGGCCTCCGATGTCCCCGGGCAGCGTCAGCACCGCCACGCCGGGCCGGGCATAGGCGGCCTGGACGGCCTGCTCCAGCACCCGGGGCAGCTGGGCCGGGGAGGTGATGGTGTGCCGGTACTCGGCCACGTCCGCGAACAGCGCGTCGTTGTCCACCTCCTGGAAGTAGTCGCCGCCGGCCTCGGCCAGCGGCACCTGCCCGCAGATCGCGAGCACCGGGGCGTGCGACTTCTTCGCGTCGTAGAGGCCGTTGAGCAGGTGGATCGACCCGGGCCCGACCGTGCCCATGCACACCCCGAGCCGACCGGTCAGCTGGGCCTGCGCTCCGGCGGCGAAGGCGGCGGCCTCCTCGTGCCGGGTGCCGATCCACTCCAGCCGCTCCTCGCGCCGGATCGCGTCGGTGACCGGGTTGAGCGCGTCGCCGACCACGCCCCAGACCGAGCGCACGCCGTGTTCGGCGAGCGCGGCGACGATGAGTTCTGCGACGGTGGTCATACGAGGTCTCCTCGGCGGGTGGCAGTGGTCAGGGAACGGACGGGTACGAAGCGGTCCGGATCGGCGGCGGCCCAGTCCGCGGCCCACGCCTCGGGAGCCTCGGCGACCAGTTCGCCCGGTTTGAGCCAATCGTAGAGCTCCGCGTAGCTGCGGACGTCGGCATGATCGACCCGGCGGTGCAGCATGTCGGGGGTGAGGGCGTGCGGACCGGGCAGCCCCATCGAGGCGATGATCCGCTGCGCCTCGGCGACGGTGGCCTCCTGGTAGCGGCGTACCCGCTCGGACTTGTCGGCCACGTCCACCGCGCGCGCCCGGCGCGGATCCTGGGTGGCCACGCCCACCGGGCAGCGGTTCGTATGGCACATCTGCGCCTGGATGCACCCGACGGCCATCATCATCGCCCGGGCCGCGTTGGTGTAGTCGGCGCCCTGGGCCAGCCGCTTGACGATGTCGATGCCGGTGGCGACCTTCCCGCCGGCGCCGAGTGCGATCCGGTCCCGCAGGCCGACGCCGACCAGCGCGTTGTGCACCGTGATCAGGCCCTCGGTCAGCGGCATGCCGACCCGGTCCTCGAACTCCAGCGGCGCTGCCCCGGTGCCGCCCTCGGACCCGTCCACGACGATGAAGTCGGGCGTGACCTGCGCCTCGAGCATGGCCTTGCAGATCGCCAGCACCTCGAGCCGGGAGCCGACGCAGAGCTTGAACCCGGTCGGCTTGCCGTCGGCCAGCCCGCGCATCCGGGCGATGAACTCCACCAGCTCGCGCGGAGTGCCGAAGACCCGGTGGGCGGCCGGGCTGACGCACTTCTCCCCCTGCGGCACGCCGCGCGCCGCGGCGATCTCCGGGGTGACCTTCGCCGCGGGCAGCACTCCGCCGATGCCCGGCTTCGCACCCTGACTGAGCTTCAGCGACACGCACTTGACCTGCGGGTGCGCGGCCTTGTCCCGAAACAGCTCCGGATCGAAGTCGCCGTCCTTCGTGCGCGTGCCGAAGTAGCCGCTGCCGATCTCCCAGATCAGGTCTCCGCCGTTCTCCAGGTGATAGTCGGTCAGCCCGCCCTCACCGGTGTCGTGGGCGAACCCGCCGGCCGCGGCTCCCGCGTTCAGCGCGCGCAACGCGTTCCCGCTGAGCGCGCCGAAGCTCATCGCCGAGACGTTCAGCAGAGCCATGTCGTAGGGACGGGTGCAGTCCGGTCCGCCCACGCGCACCCGGGGCTGTGCCTCATCGGGTTCGAGCGGAGCGGTGGAGTGCACGACGAACTCGTAGCCGACCTCGTTGACGTCCAGTTCGGTCCCGAACGCCAGCTCACCGTGAATCCCCTTGGCCCGCTCGTAGATCACCGAGCGGGTGTCCCGGTCGTAGGGGCGCCCGTCGTAGTTGCGCTCGATGAAGTACTGCTGCAACTCGGGGCGGATGCTCTCCAGCAGGTATCGCAGATGGCCCAGGACCGGGAAGTTGCGCAGAACCGAATGCCGCCGCTGCACGACGTCGTATAAGCCGACGAGCAGCAGCAGTCCGGAGACAATGACCAGGGCGAGCCACCCTGCCGACAGGGCGAGCGCCGCCCAGATCCCGAAGGCCAGCAGAGCGGCGAGCGCCGGTATCACCAGTAGACCCATGTGATGAGATTCCTCGTCACCTCGCGGCAGCCGCGGCGCGACTGCTCAGTGCCGAGTCCCCCGCCGCCTGCGATTCAATCGCCCATCAGGGCCGAGGGCCGTCGGGTACCGGTTCCGGAACGGGGGAAGTCGCGCATGCCGGGCAGCGGTGAGAACAACAGCCAGAGGCCGGACGCGCAGCGGCCGACGACCGCGATCCACCGGGTCTGGCGCACCCCGATCGAGGCGCCGAGCGCCCCGGCCGGCAGCGACACCAGCAGTGCCACCATGCGGTGGGGTAGTTGATGAACCCGGCCTCGGTCAGCGAGGTTGTCAGCATGGCCCGGTAGTGCCTCGCTTCGGCGGACAAGTCCGCGTGGTCTGTGTAGCAGGCTCCTGCTGATTCCTCCGGGGTTGCGTTGACTGCGCTGCCGAGGTCCAGTTCGAGTCCGTCCGCTGTGCACAGGGTCAGGTCGACCGGTGCTCCTGGAAGTACCGGCGTTGGATCGCGGCGGCCGGTAGCCCTCGACGAATGCTCCTGCTTCACGATGCCGGCGGACGCCGGATGATCCACGGAGCCCATGCCGGGATCATGGCACACCACGATCACACGGCTTCATCGACATCTATAACTCCGAGCTCTACCTCGACCTCTCCGGAACCGACGAGGCCGACCCGCACCCCCGGGCGGGCTTGCAGCCGGGCCATGGCTGCCCTAGCGTGACAGCGTTCGGGCCGCCTGGCCCGGATGGCGTGTCCGCAGCGAAGCCGGTGAGAATCCGGCACTGTCCCGCAACGGTGAAGCCCCTGACACGGGGATGAGTCCGGTCGCCTGCGTCCGCGTGTACGGAGCCCGCAGCCTCGCAGGAAGGCCGGCCCGGCCCGGTCCTCCTCGCGCAGGGCTCGCCCAGGTGCCGTTCCGGACTGCGAGCATCCCGAGGAGGATGCCCGAGTTGTCTACCCTGAGCGCGAAGACCCGCGCCGTCGACAAGAGCCTGCACCCCGGTGAATGGGGCAAGCTGGGCGCGATGGCCCTGGTGATCGCAGCCCTCAACGTCTTCGGTTGGGGGGTGTACGTCTTCACCGTCCAGCCCCACCACTTCCAGTACGCCAAGCTCGGCGTGGGGCTGGGGGTCGCCTTCACCGCCTGGACCCTGGGCGTGCGCCACGCCTTCGACGCCGACCACATCTCCGCGATCGACAACGTCACCCGCAAACTCATGGCCGACGGCAGACGCCCGCTGGGCACCGGGTTCTTCTTCGCCCTGGGCCACTCGACCGTCGTGGTCGCGGTCGGGGTCGGCATCACCGTCGCGGCCAAGGCGGTGTTCGGCGCGATGGTCGATCCCAACTCGGCCTACGAGACGCTCGGCGGCACCATCGGCACGGTCCTGGCCGCGAGCTTCCTGTACCTGATCGCCGCCCTGAACCTGATCGTGCTGGCCGGTATCGTCAAGGTCTTCCGGCAGATGCGCCAGGGCACCTTCGACGAGGCCGAACTCGAACGCCGGCTCCAGGCCCGCGGCCTGATGTGGCGCTTCTTCGGCCGGTTCATGAGGTCCGTCAACCACACCTGGCAGATGTTCTTCGTCGGCCTGATCTTCGGCATCGGCTTCGACACCGCCACCGAGGTCGTCCTGCTCGCCGCGACCGCCTACGCCGCCACCTCCGGCCTGCCGTTCTACGCGGTGCTCGCCCTGCCGCTGCTGTTCGCCGGCGGGATGACCCTGTTCGACACCGCCGACGGCTTCTTCATGAACTTCGCCTACGGCTGGGCCTTCGCCCGCCCGGTGCGCAAGGTCTACTACAACCTCGTCATCACCGGGCTCTCCATCGCCGCCGCGTTCCTGATCGGCACGATCGAGATGTTCGGCGTGCTGACCACCGAACTGCACCTGTCCGGCGGATTCTGGGACTTCACGGCCGACTTCAACATCAACGAGGCCGGTTTCGCCATCGCCGGCCTGTTCGCCGCCACCTGGATCCTCGCCCTCGCCTTCTGGCGCTTCGGCAAGGTCGAAGCCCGCTGGCAGGCGGGGCTGGACGGCGGCGAGCCCGGCCGAGGCGGTCGGCCGACCACGTGATATGCGTCACATCACGGGCAATCGGCGCATACCCGTATATCCGGTGATATTCGGGGCATCAGGTGGGCTCGCAACTCGGCCGAGGAGAGGAATGCCGGTTATGAGTACCGCGGACAAGATGAAGAACGTCGCCGAGCAGGCCAAGGGCAAGGCACAGGAAGCTGCGGGGAAGGCCACCGGAGACCGCGATCAGGAAGAGCAGGGCCGCGCGAACCAGGGCAAGGGCCAACTCAAGCAGGCCGGCGAGAAGGTCAAGGACGCGGCGGGCGACGTGAAGGACGCCGCGAAGAAGTAGGGCGGCTTGTCGCGGCGCCGCCGCGGCGCCGCGAGGCAGGGCCGAGCGTCCCGGTGAACATCACCGGGACGCTTTCGCGTCGCGGGGCTTCGACCGGGACGACTCCTTGCGGGAGCGAAACAGGGATCGTATCCTCGGAAGGTATCCGGAGGGCGGCACCGACGTAACGCCGTATCACCATGATCAGCCTCGTGGCGAATATCGCCGGGGCCGGCATGGCCATCGAGTCAGGCAGTGGGTCACCATCAATGGTCTGTTTTCGTGCTCGGCGCTAGGCGAGCGCCCGACGGTGCGGGGAGTGCGCCGGTCGGGTCTCGCGGGGGCGCAGGAGCAGGCCGACGGGGTGGGGTGGGGTGTCATCCGACACGGCGAAGCGTTCATTGAACAAAATATCTCGCAGGGGAGAATAGTTTTGCGTGCTCTGAACTTCATCCTGGTCGGTGACAGTGGGATCCTCACTCGCTGCGGCGAAACCCTCATGGAGAAAGGGCACCGGATCCGGGCGGTGGTGACCGGCGACGCCGAGGTGCGCGCGTGGTCCGTCAAAGCCGGAATACCCCACCTCGAGCTCGATGACGCCGTCGTTCAGGCGCCGGGCCTCGAATGCGATCTTCTTCTCAGTGTCGGTAATCACGCCATCATCCCCGCCGCGCTGCTCTCCTGCGCGAAGCGGATGAGCATCAACTACCACTACGGCCCGCTGCCTGAATATGCGGGCCTGAACGCGCCGTCCTGGGCCGTCGCGAACCGTGAGCCCGGGTACGCCATCACCTGGCACACGCTCGGCGAACTGGTCGACGGCGGCGATGTCATCCGGCGCGTACCGGTGCCGGTGGAACCCGGCGAGACCGCGCTGTCCCTGGGCTTGAAGTGCGACGAAGCGGCCGTCGAGAGTCTGACCGCCCTGATCGAGGACATCGCCGAGGGCCGCGAAACCACCGTCTCCCAGGATCTGGCCACGCGCCGCTACTTCTCTCGGCACACCCAGTTCGCCGCCGAGGGGCTGATCGACTGGACGCACGAGGCCGACGCCGTTCTCGCGATGGTCCGCGCCACCGACTACGGGCCCTTCGACAGCCCGCTCGTATGGCCCAAGGTGAACGTCAACGGGCACCTTCTCGCGGTCCGGGCAGCGCACTCCGGCGTCGCCTCCCCCGACGCCTTGCCGGGTGAGGTGCTCGCGTGTGACGACGCGTCCGGACTGCATGTGGCCACCGGGTCGGGCTCGGAGGCCGGCACGGTGCATCTGACCCGGCTGTGCACGCTGGAGGGCGAGCCCGTCGCCGTCGGCGAACTGACGGCGGGCATGTCCGTGCGGCCGGGGCTGATCCTCGCCGGGCCCGGCGAGGCACTGCGTACGAGCATC
>FSXZ01002186.1_pt1 | contig 10383 bp, 8 predicted proteins | sample 1638121 | NCBI WGS metagenome assembly FSXZ01 (sample SAMEA3914788, study PRJEB12502) | metagenome | biome: forest; material: soil | place: Canada | collected 2011-07-03 | depth 0.1 m
GCGCCGCTGCGGCCCCAGAGTCCGCGCGGCGGGACTTGGACCAGGGGGACGAGCTGGCGGACGCCTTGGGCCAGTGCGTTGGGTTTGGCCTGCGGGAACTCCTCGGCGAGCAGCTCGCCGAGGCGGGCGAAGGTCAGCGGCTCCTGCTCGACGAGTTCTCGGCCGCGGGCGCCGAGGGCGGCGAAGTCCACGCCCTGGAGTTGGGCGCCGAAGTTGTGCCGGAGGCCGTTGTCGATGACGGGCTTGAGTACCCGGCGCAGCAGTACGGCGTCCTCGGCCGTGACGAGGTGGATCGTGTTGCGCTGCAGGGCGATGCGGACGACGCGGCGGTCGGTGATCAGCGCCGCAAGCTGTTCCGGGTCGAAGGCCGAGAGCCGGGAGAACAGGCCGAGGTAGGGCGGCTGGGGAGCCTGGGCTTGCATGCCGACGAGGTGCTCGATCGTGCGCTCGGGGCCGCATTGCGCACGATCGAGCAGCAGTTGCCGCGCCAGCAGGGTGCGGTTGAGCGTGCGCGTGCTGAGCTGCGTCGCCGTCATGGGATCAGCCTAGGTGCGGCCGCTGACAAAACCTTGACGGACTCGGGCGCTACTCGCCGATGTCCTCGTACCACAGCTCCGGGCGCTCGGCGATGAAGGTGCGCATGAGGTCCACGCACTCCGGATCGTCGAGCACGGTGACGCTCACGCCGTGTTCGGCGAGCCAGTCGTGGCCGCCGTGGAAGGTCTGCGCCTCGCCGATGACGACGTGGCCGATGCCGAACTGGCGGACCAGGCCCGAGCAGTACCAGCAGGGGGAGAGCGTGGTGACCATGATGGTGTCGCGGTAGCCGCGCAGCCGGCCGGCGTTGCGGAACGCGGCGGTCTCCCCGTGGACGGACGGGTCGGCGTCCTGCACCCGGCGGTTGTGGCCGCGGCCGAGCAGGGTGCCGTCGGTACGGAACAGGGCGGCGCCGATGGGGATGCCGCCCTCGGCCAGGCCCAGGCGGGCCTCCTCGCGGGCCACGGCGAGCAGGGCCAGGGGGTCGGGGGCGCCGCCGGGCAGCGGCGAAGTCAGGTCCGTCATGTGCTCACCTTACGACGCCGGGCCGGGTCCGCCCGAGCCGCCCTGGGTCGGCCGAGGCCGCGCGCCGCCTCGGTCACGGCCTCGGTGAGCGCGGCCAGGGCCGGGGAGTCGAGCTTCCACCGCTGCCAGTAGAGCTCCACCTCGACGGTGCGTCCGGGCGCGAGATCGACCACGGTGTCGGGTGGGAGCTGCGCCTCCTGCTCGTCCGGGAGCATGCCCCAGCCCAGGCCGGCGGCGACCGCGCCCAGGTAGGACTGGGAGTCCGGGATCAGGTGCCTGACCTGGTCGGCGCCGGGGGAGCCGGCGGTCAGGTCGCGCAGGAAGCCGTCCTGCAGGTCGTCGCGGCGGTCGAAGACGACGACGGGGGCGGCGGGCAGCGTCTGGTGCAGGGGCGCGTCGCGCAGCCAGCGCTCGACGAACGCGGGGGTGGCGCAGGCGCGGTACGTCATCGTGCCGAGCCGCTGGACCCGGCAGCCGGCCACCGGGCGGGGTGAGGAGGTCACGGCGGCGGCGACACCGCCGCGGCGCAGGAGTTCGGCAGTGTGTTCCTGGTCTTCGGGGTGCAGTTCGAAGCCGACCCGCAGCGCCGCCGGGACGCGGGCGAGTGCGGGCAGGAACCAGGTGGCCAGGGAGTCGGCGTTCACGGCGACGGCGAGCGTCGTCGGGGCCTGTGCCTCGCCCGGGAGCCCGAGTTCGGCCGCGGCGTCGGCCTCGAGCCGGGCGAACTGGCGGGCGTAGCGCATTAGGACCTCGCCGGATTCGGTCAGCGTCAACGGTTTCGTGCGCGCGAGCAGCACCCGGCCGACGCGCTGTTCGAGCGCCTTCACCCGCTGGCTGACGGCGGACGGGGTGACGTTCAGGGCCCGGGCGGCCGCGTCGAACGTGCCCTCGTCGACGGCGGCGAGCAGGGTGCGCACTTGGTCCAGCGGAAGCTCCGGCATCACAGTTGCTTATTTTATCCAGGAAACGTGAGCCGTACTGTCGGCCCGGGGGCCGACAGTACGAACCCCACTACTCCGTGCGCAGCGCGGTCGCGGTGCGGATCCGGCCGGCCCAGCCGGCCGGGCCGAGGGCGCCGATGAGGGCGATCGCGATGCCGCCGAGGGCGAGCAGGGCGACTTCGGCGGGCCGGTAGACGTGCAGGACGTCGGGCGGGAGGGTGGACTGGACGGCGTTGCCCATCAGCGGCATCACGTAGTCGTGCAGGGCGATGCCGAGCGGGGTGCCGACGGCTCCGGCCACGATGCCGAGGGCGAGCACCGAGGTGAGCACCATCGCCGTGGTCTGCCGCGGGGTCATGCCGACGGCCTTGTACACGCCGATGTCGTGCACCCGTTCGCGGGTGTCGAGCATGACGCTGCCGATCACGCCGAGGGCCGCGACCAGCACCAGCATCAGCGTCATGAGGACCGAGAGCGCGCCCATGATCAGCTTCAGCTTTCCGCCGCCGGCCTGGCCTGCGGTGGCCACCGACCGGCTCGGCGCCAGTGCCCTGTTCAGCGCGGCGAGGTAGGAGCCCGGATCGACGCCGGACTTGAGTTCGACGCTGATCGAGCCGAGCGGGACCGTGTGCTGGACCGAGGCGAAGGTGGCGGCGTCGGCGAGGACCTCCATGCCCTGCTGGTGGGTGTCGAAGGCCTCGCCGACGATGGTCAGCGGGAACTGCGCGCCGTCCTCGCCCACGGTGATGGTCTCGCCCAGGTGCAGGCCGGTCGCGCGCAGCAGGTGGGTGGGGACGACGGCCTGGTTCGGGCCGGTGAACCAGTGCCCGGAGATGATCGGGTAGTAGCTCCACGTGCCGCCTCCGACGAACTCGGTCACGGTGCCGTCCTCGCCGACGCCCTGGATCGACATCGGATAGCTGATCGAGGCGGCGTACGCGGCGGTGCCCGGCTGCGCTTCGACGGCCTTGACCGCCGCGGCCGAGTCCGCCGCGGTGGGCGGGCCCGCGACGTTCGCGTCGACGAACACGAGCGCGCCGCCCTTGTTGTCCGACGCGTCCGCGGTGGCGTGATCGAGCGAACTGGCCACGCCGACCGCGAAGGTCGCCGCGATCACGCCGAACACGACGGCCAGGGTGAGCGCCGCGGCCCGGGCCGGGCGGGTGAAGGGCGCGGCCAGGCCGAGGCTGACCGAGCGCGGCAGCGGGGTGCGGGCCAGCCGGCGCTGCACGGCGCGGCCGCGCCCGGAGGTCGGGGTGCGTCCGGCGGAGAGGGCGGCGAGCACGGACATCCGTCCGGCCCGGCCCGCGGCGAGCGCGGCGGTGGCCAGGACCAGGGTGAGCGCCGCGAGCGGTACGAGCAGTTCGACCGGCAGGGACAGCGCGGGCGTGCCGAGGTTCAGCGCCGCACCGGTGGATGCCAGCAGGGATACCGCCCCGAAGCTGCCGAGGAGGGTGCCGAGCACGACTCCGGCCACGCACGGGATCAGGGCCTGCGTCGCGCTCATCCGCACCACCTGGGCGGGCGTGCAACCCAGGGCCTTGAGGATCCCGATCCGCCGGGCCGAGGCCGCGACGGTGGAGTTGATGACGCTGGCCAGGATGATCACCGACATGATCACCCCGAGGACGCCGAAGGCCCCGAGGAACGGCGGGATGACGGCGTTGCCGCCGGTCTGCGCGGCCGAGCGCAGGGTGAGCCAGGACTCGGCGTCGGTGACGGCGGCCGCGGGAAGACCCGCGGTCACCGCGGACCGGTCGGCCGCGAGCTCGGCCGGGGTCTGCGCGGCGGCGAACCGGTAGAGCATCTCGTATCCGGGGGCGGCACCGGCCGGGGCGAGCGCGGAAACCTCGGCCGGCAGCACCCAGGCGTCAGCGGTCTGACTCACCGAGGTGGCGGTGCCGACGATGCTGAGGGTCGGGTCGCCGGGGGAGTGCGGGAAGGTCATGGTGGTGCCCGCGGGAGCGCCGTCGAGCGGCGAGGAGCCGTCGGCGATGACGATCTGGTTCGCCGCGGTCGGCCAGTGGCCGGAGGTGAGCTGCACGTCGTCCACGGGGCCGCCGGATTCGGCTCGTCCGACCACGTGCATCGCGGGGAGCGGGAAGTCGGTGAGGTCCAGGCCGGGCATGTTCAGATCGGTGGTGTAGCCGCTCAGTACGGTGGTGCGGAACGGTCCGGCCGAAGCGGTCACGCCAGGCCCGCCGGCGGTATGCGAAGCCTGCGACGCGCTGACCGAGGCCGCGTCGTACTGCAGCGTCAGTTCGCTGCCCTGCTGCCGGGCGAACGCCTGGTCGAACGATGCGTCCACGCTCACCAGCAGCTGCGCCGCCAACAGTGCGGCCGCCATCGACCCGGCGGTGACCAGCACCAGGATCAGCGACTGCAGCTTGCGCCGGGTCGCCCCGGCGCGAGCCGCCTTGCGCAGCACCGAGCCGGATCCGGCCCGCCGCGCCCCGGCCGCGTAGCGCGCGGCCTGCCTGCGCTCGCGCCGCCGGCTCATCGGGCCGCCGCCGACAGGTTCCGGTCCGAGCGCACGCGGCCGTCGAGCAGGCGGACCTCGCGGGTGGCGCAGCCGGCCGCCAGCTCCTCGTCGTGGGTGACCAGGAGGATGGTCTGGCCCTGCTCGTTCAGATCCTTGATCAGCTCCTTGACGTCCTCGCGGGAGGCGGTGTCGAGCGCTCCGGTGGGCTCGTCGGCGAGCAGCAGCGGCGGCCGGTTGATCAGGGCCCTGGCGACGGCGACGCGCTGGCGCTCGCCGCCGGACAGGCGGCCGGGGTAGTGGGCGGCGTAGCCGTCCACGCCGAGAGCCGAGAGCAGATTCAGGGCCCGGTCGCGGGCCTCGCCCCGGCCCATCCCGGCCAGTTGCGCCGGTAGCAGGACGTTGTCGAGCACGCACAGGTCCTCGATCAGGTGGAAGAACTGGAAGACCATGCCGATCCGGGCCCGGCGGTACTTCGCGGCGGCGGCCTCGCCCAGCTTCTCCACCCGCACACCGTCCACGGTGATCTCGCCCGCGGTGGGCCGGTCGAGCGCGCCGACCAGGTTGAGCAGGGTGGACTTGCCGCTGCCGGAGGGGCCGAGCACCGCCACCGCCTCGCCCGGAAACACGCTCAGGTCCAGCGGTCCCAGGGCCGGTGGCCCGTTCTCATAGCGCTTCACGACCTGCTTGAACTCGATCACCGGGGCCGGCATGACGTTCTCCTCAAGGTCTGTGGATAAGACATCGAATCATCGTGGCGAATCATCGTGTTCATCGATGCGGCTCGAGCGTAGGCGGGGGACCGGGTCCGGATCGTCGCTCCCGCGGGCGAACTCGCCCTACCGTGCCCGGCGCATACGCCCGGGCGTCATCCGTGTGATGTACACCGGCCGGGGCGCCGGGATGGGCCGCGGGAGCGATGCCGGGGGGCGGGCGGGTTGTCACAATGGCGGACGTGAAATGGTTGAGTCGACCCGAATCGGCCGAGGAGCCGCGCGGCCTCGGCCGCGTCCTGTCCGCGCAGGGGCCGCTGCCCCGGCCGGGCGTGCGCGAGTATCTGTTCGACCTGGTGCTCGCCTTCGCGGTCTGCTCCTGGATGAAGGCCGCGCGCAACTATTCGCAGGAGCACCTCGGCGGCTTTCTCGCGGCCGTGTACGTCGGCAAGGGCACGCTGCTCCTGATCGGCTTCGCGCTGCTCATCCCGCTGTGCCTGCGCCGCCGGTTCCCGCTCACCGGGTTCTGGGTGATCATGGCGATGGTGCCGCTGTGGCCGCTGCCGCTGCTGCCCGTCGCGTTCGCGCTGATGATCGGCGGCTATTCGGCCGTGGTCTACAGCCCCTATCGGCGGGTGGCGTACTGGCTGCTGCCGATCGCGCTGATCGAGCTGTTCGTCACGAACTACGGGTCGTTGATCCCGGGCAACGATCTCGACGTGGTCCCGGTGGCCGTGCCGCTGGTCATCGGGCTCTACCTGTACGGCCGGGAGGTGCGCAAGGACGCGCAGGGCACGATCTCGGCCGAGCGGCTGCGGCGGGAACAGGAACAGCAGTCCGCGATCCGGGCCGCGGTGGAGGGCGAACGCGCGCGGATCGCCCGGGAGCTGCACGACGTGGTCACCCACAATGTCAGTGTCATGGTGGTGATGGCCGGGGCGGCGCGCAAGGTGCTGGACAAGAGCCCGCAGCAGGCGGTGGACGCGCTGCTGGAAGTCGAGGCCGCGGGCCGCGCCGCGATGACCGAGCTGCGCCAGGTCATGGGACTGCTCACGGAGGACCCGCGGGACCGCAAGGAGCTCGCCCCGCTGCCGGGGCTGGACCAGATCGGCTCGCTGGTCGGCCGGATCCGCTCCACCGGAGTCCCGATCGTCTACCGGGTCGCCGGCACGCCCCGGCCGCTGCCGCACGGCATCGACCTGACCGCCTACCGCGTGGTCCAGGAGGCGCTGACCAACGCGATCAAGCACGCCTCCGGTGCGGGCATCGACGTGGACGTCGGTTACGCGCCGACCCGGCTGCAACTCACGATCGACGACAGCGGCGGCGTACCCGGGCTGAGCGCGGCCGGCGGCAACGGCAAGGGGCTGATCGGGCTGCGCGAACGCGTCGGCGTCCACGGCGGCACGGTCGAGGCCGGCCCGCGCGCACTCGGCGGGTATCGTGTGCGCGTGCAGATTCCGCTTCCGGCCGAGGACCTGGTGTGAGCCCTGCGACGCCGGAGCAGGCCGGCCCGGCACCGCTGCGCGTGGTGGTCGCCGACGATCAACAGCTGGTGCGCACCGGCTTCCGGATGATCCTGGCCGCCGACGGCATCGAGGTGGTCGGCGAGGCCGCCGACGGGATCGGCGCGATCGAGACGGTCCGGCGCACCCGGCCGGACGTGGTGCTCATGGACATCCGGATGCCCGGGCTCGACGGCCTCGAGGCGACCCGGCGCATCCTGACCGAGCCCGCCGACGCCGTCCCGGCCGACGCGGTCCCCGCCGACGCCGTCCCCGGCCCGCCCGGAGCCGACCCGTGGCCTCCGCGCATCATCATCCTGACGACCTTCGACCTGGACGAGTACGTCTACGACGCGCTCGCCGCCGGGGCCAGCGGCTTCCTGCTCAAGGACGTCACACCCGAGCACCTGGTGGGCGCGGTCCGGCTGGTGCGCGCGGGCGACGCACTGCTGGCCCCGGCCATCACCCGCCGCCTGGTGGAGAAGTTCGCCCCCCGCCCGGCCGAGAGCCGCCCGGCGCCGGCGCCGCGGGCCGAACTGGGCGCGCTCACCCCGCGCGAGCTCGAGGTCTTCCGGCTGCTCGCCCGCGGGCTGAGCAACGCCGAACTGGCCGCGCACCTGGTGCTGAGCGAGGCCACGGTCAAGACGCACGTGGCCCGGATCCTGGCGAAGCTGCAACTGCGCGACCGGGCCCAGGCCGTCGTCGCGGCCTACGAGTCAGGCCTCGTGATCCCGGGGGACGCGCCGGAAGCCTAGAGCCGCCGGCGGGATCTAGGATCGGGCGCATGGCTCTGGGATTGCGCGAACTCCTCGACCTGCCGACCTGGCGGGCATTCGATATCGATGACACCGGTCGTATCCTGGCCGGTCACGACGCGTCCGGTTCGATCCAGCTGGTCGAACTCGGCCCGGACGGCACCGCCACCGCGCTGACCGCTCTGCCCGGCGCCTGCCGCGGCCGCTACCTGCCCGGCGAGCGCGCCGTGGTGGTCGTGCACGACGACGGCGGCAACGAGCGCGCGCAGTTGTCGCTGCTGCGCCTCGATCCGCTGCCGAGCGCACCGGTCGGGCTCGACGGGCTCACCCCGCTGGTGCGCGATCCGCGGTTCATCCACAACCTCTTCGACGTCGTCCCGGGCGCGGTCGTCTACGGCACGAACCGGCGCAACGGGGTGGACTTCGACGTGGTCGTGCGCACCCTCGCCGACGGCGCCGAGACGGTCGTGTTCGACCAGGGCGGCGCGCTGGGCGAGGTCGAGGTGGCGCCGAACGGCCGCGACTGCGCCTTCACCCGGGACTCCGCCGCGCCCATCTCGGACCAGGTGTTCGTCTCCGTCGGCGCGCACGTGCGGGCGCTGACCGGCCCGGCCGAGGCCGGCCGGCACGTCGCCCTGCGCTGGGATCCGGACGGCGCCTCGTTCGTGGCCAACTCGGACCGGGAGCGCGAGTACATCACGGTCCTGCGGTACGACCTGGCCGCCGGGACCTGGACCGAGGTGGTGGCCGAGCCAGGGCACGACGTCACCGGCTTCCTCTCGCCCGACGGCGGCACGCTGCTGGCCGTGGTCAACGACGGCGGCTTCGCCCGGCTGAGCCTGCGCGACGCGCACAGCGGCGCCGTGCGCCACCGGCTGACCCTGCCGGAGGAGGGCTGCACCGGGTCCTACCCGCTGCCGGACCCGCAGTGGTCGGCCGACTCCCGGTACGTGGTGATCTCCTTCACCGGCCCGGCGATTCCGGGCGACATCCTGCGGATCGACGCGGTCGAGGGCACGGTGGAGCGGGTCACCGACTCCGCCGCCCCGCTCGCCGCGGCCGCCCTGGCCTGGCCCGAGGTGCACGCCGTGCCCACCCCGGACGGCGAACTCGTCCCCTGCTTCGTCTACCGGCACCCGGAGCCGGCCCGGCCGGAACTGGCCGGCTCGGCCGTGCTGATGATCCACGGCGGTCCGGAGGCGCAGGCCATCCCGGCGTTCAACCCGCTGCTGCAGGCGCTGGCCGCGCAGGGACACACGATCCTGGTGCCGAACGTGCGCGGCTCGGACGGGTACGGCCGCCGCTGGGTCTCGCTCGACGACGTCCGGCTGCGCCTCGACTCCGTCGCCGACATGGCCGCGCTGCACGCCTACCTGCCCGAGCTGGGCGTGGACCAGGGGCGGGCCGCGCTCTACGGCGGTTCCTACGGCGGGTACATGGTGCTGGCCGGCGTGGCCTTCCAGCCCGAACTGTGGGCCGCGGCCGTGGACGTGGTCGGGATCTCCTCGCTGGTGACCTTCCTGCGTAACACCTCGGCCTACCGGCGGGCGTCGCGGGAACGGGAGTACGGTTCGCTCGAGCGCGACCTCGACTTCCTCGAACAGGCCTCGCCGCTCGGCCGGATCGACGCCGTGCGCGCGCCGCTGCTGGTCATCCACGGCGCCAACGACCCGCGGGTGCCGCTGTCCGAGGCCGAACAGCTCGTGGCCGCGGTGCGCGCCAACGACGTGCCCTGCGAACTGCTGGTCTACCCGGACGAGGGCCACGGCCTGGCCAAGCGGGCCAACCGGCTCGACGCCTACCCGCGGGTGCTGGAGTTCCTGGGCGCACAGCTGGCCGGCTGATCCCGGACACGACCAGGCCCCGTCCGCGCGGACGGGGCCTTCGTGGTCTGATCCGAGGGCGGTACAGGCCCTACCTAGCGCTTGGTCGGCGCCGAGGGGTCGCTGTCGGCGAGGAAGGAGGCGCAGCGCTCGGCCTCGTCCAGCTCGCCGATCTCCCCGGCCGCCTCGCCCAGGGCGCGCAGGGCCCGCAGGAAGCCCTGGTTCGGCTCGTGCGACCAGGGGATCGGGCCGTGGCCCTTCCAGCCGTTGCGGCGCAGGGCGTCGAGACCGCGGTGGTAGCCGGTGCGCGCGTAGGCGTAGGCGGCGACCGGTTCGCCCGCGTCGAGCGCCTGCTCCGCGAGCAGCGCCCAGGCCAGCGACCAGGACGGGCAGGAGGCCGCGACCTCGGTGGGCGAGCTTCCGGCGGCGAGCAGTTGCTCGGCCCGCGGGTCGGGGAGCAGGAACGTGGGGGGCGGGCCGGCGATCAGGTTCTCAGGCATGGTGCGAGTCTAGGCCGCACCCGGCCCGGTTCCGATCGGCGGCCCGCCCCGGCGGGTGGCGCGCTCAGGCCGCGACCGCGACCGGCTCGTCCAGCTCGCCCAGGTCGTCCTCGGAGGCGAGGCGCTCGGAGCGGGAGTAGTACGGGACCTTCTTGACCATGTAGTAGACCATCGGGATCAGGCCGATGGCCAGGCCGCCGATGCCGATCTCCTTGGTGCCGTCGCTCAGCCCGTCGCCGAACAGGTTCTCCACGAAGGTGAAGATCATGAAGGCGGCGCCGAGCAGCGGCAGGAAGCCGATGAACAGCGTGTTGCTGAGCGAGGCGAACACCTGCTTGCGGAAGACCACGGTGACCGCGAGCGCGGCGAGGCTGTAGTACACCGCGATCTGCATGCCGATCGCGTTGACCGCGTCGGTCATCACGGTCGAGACGCTGGGCTGGAACGCGGCCGCCACGAACAGCGCCAGGCTCACCACGGTGACCACCGCGGTGGCCACCACCGGAGTGCGCCGGGCCACGTCGACCCGGCCGAAGATCTTCGGCAGGGTGTTGTCGCGGCCCATCGCGAACAGCGAGCGGGAGACCTGGATCAGCGTGGTCTCC
>FSXZ01001439.1_pt1 | contig 10375 bp, 8 predicted proteins | sample 1638121 | NCBI WGS metagenome assembly FSXZ01 (sample SAMEA3914788, study PRJEB12502) | metagenome | biome: forest; material: soil | place: Canada | collected 2011-07-03 | depth 0.1 m
ACGGTCACCCGGGCCCCGCGGGCGGCGGCCACGGCGGCCAGCGCGTAGCCCTGGCGGCCCGACGACCAGTTGCCCAGGAACCGGACCGGGTCCAGCTCCTCGCGGGTGCCGCCGGCCGAGATCAGGACGTGCCGGCCGGTCAGGTCAGGCGCCAGCCCGGCACTGCCGCGGGCGGCGGCGCGCAGGGCGGCGGTGAAGATGGCGGCGGGCTCGGGCAGCCGCCCCGGTCCGGTGTCGGCGCCGGTCAGGCGGCCCGAGGCCGGGTCGAGGACGATGACCCCGCGGCTGCGCAGGGTGGCCACGCTGGCCGCCGTGGCCGGGTGCTCCCACATCTCGGTATGCATGGCCGGGGCGAGCACCACCGGGCAGCGGGCGGTCAGCAGGACCGCGGTGAGCAGGTCGCCGGACTGCCCGGCCGCGGCCCGGGCCAGCAGGTCGGCGGTGGCCGGGGCCACGACGACCAGGTCGGCCTCCTGGCCGATCCGCACGTGCGGGACCTGGTGCACGTCCTCCCACGCCGTCGTGGTGACCGGCTGGCCGGACAGGGCGGCCCAGGTGGCGGCGCCGACGAACCGCAGCGAATCCGGCGTCGGCACGACGCGGACGCTGTGACCGGCCTCGGTCAGCAGCCGGAGCAGCTCACAGGCTTTATAGGCGGCAATCCCCGCGCTGACACCCAGCACGACGCGCATCCGCGGACCCGCGCTCGGCTAGCGGGCCAGGACCCGGCCGGTCATGACCAGGCCGGTCATGACTCGGCGGGCGGGAGCTCCGCGGAGAGCAGGCGCTCGCTGATCTCGCGCAGCGCGATCGACAGCGGCTTCTCCTGGACGCGCGTCTCGACCAGCGGGCCGACGTACTCCAGCAGGCCCTCGCCGAGCTGGGCGTAGTACGCGTTGATCTGCCGGGCGCGCTTCGACGCCATGATCACCAGGCCGTACTTGCTGTCCACGACCTGGAGGAGGTCATCGATCGGCGGGTTGATGATGCCCTCGGTAGAGGGGGTAGCTGCCACCGTGTGCCTTCCAGAAACGAAGTAACGGATCGCCCCGCGCGGGCGCGATGCCAGCAGGCGGGCGCCGCGCGCGGAACTGGCCTGGGTGCGTTAGTGCACCGGCTGGGCCAGCATCAAGGCTACCAGCTGGCGGCAGACATCCTTGACCGCGGTGTTGACCAGGGTGATGTCGAACTCACTGCCGGCCTCCAGCTCGTGGCGGGCCGCGGCCAGCCGGCGGCTGATGACCTCGGCGGCCTCGGTCTCCCGGCTGGTCAGCCGCCGGACCAGCTCGTCCCAGGACGGCGGGGCCAGGAACACCAGCAGCGTCCCTGGCAGCGCCGCCCGGACCTGCCGTGCGCCCTCGACGTCGATCTCGAGCAAAGTCGCGGTACCGGCCCGGAGCCTCTCCTCGACGGGCGCCCGCGGGGTGCCGTACTTATTGCCCGCGAACTGGGCCCATTCGAGCAGCTTTCCGTCAGCCGCCATTGCGTCAAAATCACGCTCGCTGACGAAGAAATACTCCCGGCCGTGCGCCTCCCCCGGCCGGGGGGACCGGGTGGTGACCGAGACGGATTGCCAAATCTGCGGCTGCTCCCGGCGCAGCCGCGCGACGACGGTGCTCTTGCCGACGCCGGACGGACCCGACAGCACAGTCAGATGAACAGGAACAGGGACCCGGTAAGGGGGCCTGCGCGCAGCGGCCGGGCTAGCAGTAGCCGGACTTACCGCGGACAACTCTCCCCTGCCCCCGTTCATCACGCTGCCGTGTTGGTCAGATGTCCTTGAACTCGTTCTCGAGCGCCGTGCGCTGGTTGGCCCCCAGACCGCGGACCCGGCGCGACTCGGCGATGCCCAGCCGCTCCATGATCTGCTTGGCCCGGACCTTGCCGACACCGGGCATCGACTCGAGCAGAGCCGACACCTTCATTTTACCGACGACATCGTCGGTCTGGCCCTCCTTAAGGACAGAGGGCAGGGTCGTCGAACCGTGCTTGAGTCGGTTCTTAACCTCCGCACGGTCTTTACGTGCCTTGGCCGCCTTCTCTAGGGCCGCCGCCCGCTGCTCGGGGGTTAGTGGAGGAAGAGCCACGCTGAGGTCACCTCGGGTTTCGTATCGAAAAACTCGCTCCGCGAGGGGAAACTAGCGACTTCGGCCCGCTTCGGCAACGCGAACCCCCGTTTGTGTCGTCATAAATTGCCCATTATTACGTGACGCATTCGACCAAAGACGCAGCGTAGTCGATCTGCGCCACAAGAGTACCGGACTGGACGCCCGGCCGGGCGCCGACCTGCGACGTCGCCGAACGCCAGCGCCGCGTCCTCGAACGCGGGTTCGCGCGGCCGCCGGGGCCGGCCCGCGGGTCCTCGAACACCGGCGGCCACCGGCTGCTACCGACCGCTATCGGCCAGCGACGGCCGCCTTGCGCACCGAGGCGGCGATGGCGGCGGCCGCCGCCCCGGGGTCGGCCGCGCCCGTGATCGGGCGGCCGATCACCAGCAGGTCGGCGCCGGCCGCCCACGCCTCCTCGGGCGTCGCCACCCGGGCCTGGTCGTGGCGGTCGGCGCCGGCGGGCCGCACCCCGGGGGTGACGAGCAGGATGCCGGGGCCGACCTCGGCCCGGACGGCGGCGACCTCCCAGGGCGAGCACACCAGCCCGCGGGCGCCAGCCGAGACGGCCAGCACGGCCAGCCGCCGGACGGCGTCGCCGGCCGGCCCGGCCATGCCGATCTGGGCCAGGTCGGCGTCGGCCAGCGAGGTCACGACCGTGACGCCGACGATCGTGGTGCCCGGCGGCGCGGCCTGCGCCGCGGCCCGCAGCGCGGCCGCCCCGGCGGTGGCGTGCACGGTCAGCAGCGCCGGGCGCAGCCGGGCGACGGCGCTGACGGCGGCGGCCACGGTGGCCGGGATGTCGTGCAGCTTCAGGTCGAGGAACACGTCGACGGCGCTGGCCCCGCGGATCGAGGCGACCGCCTCCGGGCCGTACCGCAGGTAGAGCTCCAGCCCGATCTTCACCGTGGTCACGTGCGGGGTGACCAGGCTCGCCCAGCGGGCCGCGGTGTCCAGGTCAGGCACGTCCAGCGCTACCGCGATCGGGGCCAGGCTGGCCATGTCGGTCTCCTCACCGGGCTTCCTCGCCCATGCAGGTGTCTTACCCGGGCCGGCGGTCCCCGGTCGCGCGCTGGCCGGCCGGCCGCCAGCCGGGACACCCGGCCGCGCCGTCCCGGCCGGGTGCGCCGGGCCGCGGGGCAGGGCGGCGCCGGGAACGAACGTACCGGGGGACGGGCGGGGGCGGGCCTACTCCCGCAGGCCGGTCAGCCGGCGGCGCGGCGCCGCCCGCGGCTCGTGGGCGATCCCGACCACGTCGGCCAGGCGCTCCACGCCGCGCCGGGCCAGCTCCTCGTCGAGCTCGCGCAGGATCCGGGTGCAGGCCGAGGGGTCGTGGAAGATCGCGGTCCCCACGCTCACCATGGACGCGCCGGCCAGGATCAGCTCCAGGGCGTCGCGCCCGGTCACGACCCCGCCCATGCCGATGATGGGGACGTCGGGCAGGGCCTCGCGGACCTGCCAGACGCAGCGCACGGCGACCGGCCGGATGGCCGGCCCGGACAGGCCGCCGGTCGTCCCGGCCAGGGCGGGCCGCATGGTGTCGGGGTCGATGGTCATCCCGAGCAGGGTGTTGATCAGCGACAGGCCGTCCGCGCCGGCGCTGACGCAGGCCTTGGCCACGGCGACGATGTCGGTGACGTCCGGCGAGAGCTTGGCGAACACCGGGATGTCATAGCGGGCCCGGCCCCGGACGGCCTCGATGACCGCGGCCGACGCGGCCGGGTCGCAGGCGAACACCTGGCCCCGGTGCTCCACGTTCGGGCAGGAGATGTTGACCTCGATGGCGGTGACGCCGGCCGCGTCGGACAGCCGGGCGGCCAGGTCGGCGAACTCGGCCACGGTCCCGCCGGCGATGGACACCACGGCGCGGGCGCCGCGGGACAGCAGCCACGGCAGGTCGCGCTGCAGGAACGAGTCGATGCCCGGTCCCTGCAGGCCGATCGAGTTGAGCATGCCGCTCGGCGTCTCGGCCATCCGCGGCGTCGGGCGGCCGGCCCGCGGGCCGAGCATGACCGACTTGGTGGTGATGGCCCCGATCTTGGACACGTCGATGAACTGGGCCAGCTCGCGGCCGGCGCTGGCGCAGCCCGAGGCGGTCAGGATGGGGTTGGGCAGCTCGACATGGCCGAGCCGGGTCCGCAGGTCCGTCATGGCCGCGTCAGCCCCTCCCAGGGCGCTCTGGCGCCCCGCGCTCGCCCCGCGCCCGCCCGGCCCGGGGCTCCCAGCCGGGCGCGCCGAGCGCGCCGAACGGGATGGTGCCCACGTCGTCCCAGCGGACCTGCTCGCCCCGGAACACCGGCCCGTCCACGCACGAGCGCACCATCCGGGTGATCCCGTCGCTGCCGGTGACCGGCAGCACGCAGGTCATGCAGACGCCGATCCCGCACGCCATGGCCTCCTCGACGCAGGCCTGGACCGGGATGTCGTACCGCCCGGCCAGCGCGGTGACCTGCCGCAGCATCGGCATCGGCCCGCAGGCGTAGATAACGTCCGTGCGGGCCTCGTGGATGACCTGGCCCATCATGTCGGTCACGACGCCGCGGACGCCGAGCGAGCCGTCCTCGGTGGTGATGGTGGCGCTCCGGCCGGTCCGCCGGGCGGTCAGCGCCCCGAAGACCCGGTCGCCGGTGGCGGCGCCGATGAGGAAGTCGACCGTGCTGCGCCGCTCGCGCAGCCGGGCAGCCAGGGCGAACAGCGGCGCGCTGCCGTAGCCCCCGCCGACCAGCAGGCAGCTGGCCGGGTCGCGGGGCACCGGGAACGGGCGGCCCAGCGGCCCGGTGATGTCGAGCACGTCCCGGCCGCGGCGCTCGGCCAGCCACTGGGTGCCCCGGCCGTGCACGGAGAACACGAACTCGACGGTGCCGCCGTGGTCGGGCCGGACGTCGTGGATCGAGAACGCGCGGCGCAGCAGCATCGACGTGTCCTCGCCGCCGACCGCGACCGCCACGAACTGGCCCGGCTTGAACCGCGCCGCGATGCCCGGCGCCACCACCGTCATGGCGTAGTACGCGTCGACCCGGCGCACGGTCAGCACGGTCCCGCGCACCTGCACGGGCCCGGCCGCGGCCTCCGCCTCGCTGTGACTCACCGGCTCACCTGTTCCTGCCCCGGCCCGGATGGCTCCGGGCCGGTCACGGCACCCGCGCCGCCCGCCGCGCCGACGCCGAAGCCGCTCTCGCGGAGCCGGGCCGCGTGCTCCTGGAGGGAGCGGACGCCCACCTCGTCGCGGGTAATCGCCTCGATGCCCTGCACCGCGGCGGCCAGCCCCTGCACCGTGGTCACGCACGGGATGCCGCGCCGGACGGCCGCCGTGCGGATCTCGTAGCCGTCCAGCCGCGGGCCGGCCTGCCCCGGGCTCCCGAACGGCGTGTTGACGATGAGATCGACCTGGCCGTCCAGGATCCGGTCGACGATCGTGGGCTCGCCATCGGGCCCCGGGCCGTCGCTGTGCTTGCGGACGATGGTGGCACGGACGCCGTTACGGCGCAGCACCTCCCCCGTCCCCTGCGTGGCCAGGATCTCGAAGCCCAGGTCAGCGAGCCGCTTGACCGGGAAAATCATGGAACGCTTGTCCTTGCCCGCGATCGAGACGAAGGCCCGGCCCTTGACCGGCAGCGACGCGTAGGCCGCGGCCTGGGACTTGGCGTAGGCGGTGCCGAACACCTCGTCGATGCCCATGACCTCGCCGGTGGACCGCATCTCCGGGCCGAGCACGGTGTCCACGCCCTGGCCGCGCGCGTCCGCGAACCGGCTGAACGGCAGCACGGCCTCCTTGACCGCGATCGGCGCGTCCAGCGGCAGCGTGCCGCCGTCGCCCTGCGCGGGCAGCAGGCCCTCGGCCCGCAGCCCGCTGACCGTGGCCCCGAGCATGATCCGGGCCGCCGCCTTGGCCAGCGGGACCGCGGTCGCCTTGGAGACGAACGGGACGGTCCGCGACGCCCGCGGGTTCGCCTCCAGGACATACAGAACGCCGGCCGCCAGGGCGTACTGCACGTTCAGGAGGCCGCGGACGCCCACCCCGGCGGCGATGGCCTCGGTCGAGGCGCGGATCAGCGTGATGTACTCGCTGCTCAGGGTGATCGGGGGCAGCGCGCAGGCCGAGTCGCCGGAGTGGATGCCGGCCTCCTCGATGTGCTCCATGACGCCGCCCAGGTACAGCTCCTGCCCGTCGTACAGGGCATCGACGTCGATCTCGATGGCGTCGTCCAGGAACCGGTCGATCAGCACCGGGTGACCGGGGCCGGCCTCGGTGGCTCGCTGCACGTAGGCCGCCAGGGTGGCGTCGTCGTAGACGATCTCCATGCCGCGGCCGCCCAGCACGTAGGAGGGCCGGACCAGGACCGGGTAGCCGATCTCGGCGGCCACGGCGACGGCGTCGGCCGCCGACGCGGCCATGCCCGACCGCGGCGCGGGCAGCCCGGCGGCCTCCAGGACCGCGCCGAACTCGCCGCGGTCCTCGGCCAGGTCAATGGCGTGCGGCGAGGTGCCGACGATGGGGACGCCCGCGGCCTCGAGGTCGCGGGCCAGGCCGAGCGGGGTCTGGCCGCCGAGCTGGACGATGACCCCGGCCACCGGCCCGGCCGCCTGCTCGGCCGCGACCACCTCCAGCACGTCCTCCAGGGTCAGCGGCTCGAAGTACAGCCGGCCCGAGGTGTCGTAGTCGGTGGAGACCGTCTCGGGGTTGCAGTTGACCATGACCGTCTCGTAGCCGGCCGCGGCCAGCGCGAACGAGGCGTGCACGCAGGCGTAGTCGAACTCGATCCCCTGCCCGATCCGGTTCGGGCCGCTGCCCAGGATGATGACCTTGGGCCGGTCGCCCGACGGCACCTCGGTCTGCTCGTCGTAGGCCGAGTACAGGTAGGGGGTGCGGGCGGCGAACTCGGCGGCGCAGGTGTCCACGGTGAGGTACACCGGCGCGATGCCCAGGCTCCGGCGCAGCCGCCGGATCTCGGCCTCGCTCTGGCCCGCGAGCTGGCCCAGCTGGACGTCGGAGAATCCGGCCGCCTTGGCCGCGGCGATCAGCTCCCGGGACAGGGCCGGGGCGGCAGCGATTCGTTTCGCCTGGTCCTCGATGCCCTGGATCTGGTCCACGAACCACGGGTCGATGCCGGAGGCGCCGGCCACCTGGGCCACGGTGGCCCCGGCCCGGAGGGCCTGGTGCACGGTGGCCAGGCGGCCGTCGTGCGGCACCGCGCACCGGGCCAGCAGGTCCGCGGCGTCGCCGGGCGGCTCGGTCCAGCGGAAGGGCGCGCCGGGGCTCTCCAGCGAGCGCAGCGCCTTCTGCAGGGCCTCGGGGAAGCTGCGGCCGATGGCCATGGCCTCGCCGACCGACTTCATGTGCGTGGTCAGCGTGGGGTCGGCGCCCGGGAACTTCTCGAACGCGAACCGCGGCACCTTGACCACGACGTAGTCGAGGGCGGGCTCGAAGCTGGCGGGCGTCTCGCCGGTGATGTCGTTGGTGATCTCGTCCAGGGTGTAGCCGATGGCCAGCCGGGCGGCGATCTTGGCGATCGGGAAGCCGGTGGCCTTGGAGGCCAGCGCGCTGGACCGGGACACCCGCGGGTTCATCTCGATGACGACCATCCGGCCCGTGCCCGGGTGCACGGCGAACTGGATGTTGCAGCCGCCGGTGTCGACGCCGACCGCGCGGGCGGTGGCGATGGCGACGTCGCGCATGTGCTGGTACTCGCGGTCGGTCAGGGTCATGGCCGGGGCCACCGTGACCGAGTCGCCGGTGTGCACGCCCATCGGGTCGATGTTCTCGATCGAGCAGACGATGACCACGTTGTCCATGCGGTCGCGCATCAGCTCGAGCTCGTACTCCTTCCAGCCCAGGACCGACTCCTCCAGGAGCACCTCCGTCACCGGGCTGGCGTCCAGCCCGGCGGCGGCCATCCGGCGCAGCTGGGCCTCGTCGCGGGCGATGCCCGAGCCGGTGCCGCCCAGGGTGAACGAGGGCCGGATGATCACCGGGAAGCCGAGCTCGGCGGCGGCCGCCTCGCACTGGGCCAGGGTGTGGCAGATCCGGCTCTCGGGCACCTCGGCGCCCAGGCCGGTGACGATCTGCTTGAACTGGCTGCGGTCCTCGCCGGCCCGGATGGCGTCGATGCTGGCCCCGATGAGCTCCACCCCGTACCGGGCCAGCGTCCCGGCCTCGTGCAGCCCGACGGCGGCGTTCAGCGCGGTCTGGCCGCCCAGGGTGGGCAGGATCGCGTCGGGGCGCTCCTTGGCGATGACCTTCTCCAGGACGTCCTGGGTGATCGGCTCGACGTAGGTGGCGTCGGCGAACTCCGGGTCGGTCATGATGGTGGCCGGGTTGGAGTTGACCAGGCTGACCCGGATGCCCTCCTCGCGCAGTACCCGGCAGGCCTGGGTACCGGAGTAGTCGAACTCGCAGGCCTGCCCGATGATGATCGGCCCTGAGCCGATGACCAGGACGGACTTCAGGTCCGCGCGCTTGCCCATAACACTGCCCCCCGCTGCTGTCGGTTCATCGGGCCGCCTCCATGAGCGCGCAGAACTGGCCGAACAGGCCGGTGGCGTCATGCGGGCCGGGCGCGGCCTCGGGGTGGTACTGGACGGTGAAGGCGGGCCGGTCGAGCAGCCGCAGGCCCTCGACGACACCGTCGTTGAGGTTGACGTGGGTGATCTCGGCGGCGCCGAACGGGGTGTCGAACTGGATGGCGCGGGGCCGGTCGCCGCGGGCCGCGCCGGGCGGCAGGGCCACCGCGAAGCCGTGGTTGTGGCTGGTGATCTCGACGCGGCCGGTGCGCAGGTCCTGGACCGGCTGGTTCACGCCGCGGTGGCCGAACCGCAGCTTGTAGGTCGGCAGGCCGAGCGCCCGGCCCATGACCTGGCTGCCCAGGCAGATGCCGAAGGTGGGCAGGCCGGCGGCCAGCACGCCGCGCATGGCGTCGACCGCGTAGTCCAGCGCGGCGGGGTCACCGGGGCCGTTGGCGAAGAACACTCCGTCGGGGTGCTCCGCCTGGATCTGGCCGGCGGTGGCGCTGGCCGGCAGGACGACGACCTCGCAGCCGAGCGCGGCCAGGTACCGGGGCGTGGACGCCTTGATGCCGAGGTCGACCGCGGCCACCCGGTACCGGACGGGCGTGCCCGGCGGCGGCGCGACGGTGTAGGCCTGCGCGGTGCTGACCTCGCGGGCCAGGTCGGCGCCGGCCATCTGCGGGCTGTCCAGCACCCGGGCCAGCAGGGCGGCGGGGTCGCTCTCGGTGGTGCTGATCCCGGCCCGCATCGCGCCGCGGTCGCGCAGGTGCCGGGTCAGCGCCCGGGTGCCGCCGATCGCGATCGCGGTCACGTTCTGGGCGCGCAGCTCGGCGTCCAGGGTCCGGACCGACCGCCAGTTCGAGGTCAGCCGGGCCGGCTCGCGCACGACGTAGCCGCGCACCCACATCCGGCGCGACTCGCCGTCCTCGTCGTTGATGCCGGTGTTGCCGATGTGCGGGGCGGTCATGGCGACGATCTGGCCGCAGTAGGAGGGGTCGGTCAGGGTCTCCTGGTAGCCGGTCATGCCGGTGTTGAAGACCATCTCGCCGAAGCTCTCCCCGGCGGCGCCGAAGGCGGTGCCGGAGAAGGTGACGCCGTCCTCCAGGACCAGGAGCGCGGGCTGGGCGTCGGTCGTCATCTGCTCTCCTGCGGTCGTTTCTCCTGCGGTCGTTTCTCCTGCCGTCACCGGGCCAGCTTCCCGTCCAGGACGGTCGGGGTGCCCCGCAGGAACGTGGCCACCACCTGGCCGGGCAGGGACATGCCCGCGAACGGCGAGTTCCGGCTGCGCGAGGCGTGCGCCCGCGGGTCGACCGGCTGGCGGCCGGACGGGTCGTAGAGCACCAGGTTGGCCGGGGACCCGGCCGCCACCGGGCGGCCGTGCAGCTCGGCGCCGTGGCCGTCGAGGCGGCCGATGGCGGCCGGCCGGGCCGACATCCGGTCGGCCACCCCGGCCCAGTCGAGCAGCCCGGTCTCGACCATGGCCTCCTGCACCACCCGCAGCGCGGTCTCCAGGCCGGTCATCCCGAAGGCGGCGGCCTCCCACTCGGTCTCCTTGTCCTCCTGCGGGTGCGGCGCGTGGTCGGTGGCCACGCAGTCGATGGTCCCGTCGGCCAGGCCGGCCCGCAGCGCGGCGACGTCGTCGGCGGTCCGCAGCGGCGGGTTCACCTTGTAGATCGGGTCGTAGCCCGCGGCCAGCCGGTCAGCCCGAGCCGCCCGGACATCTCCCCCTCGTTCAGCTGCGCGCCCTGGGTGAGCCGGGGTTCCTG